>Ga0214923_10000505_pt1 | contig 58922 bp, 54 predicted proteins | sample LL1510_MetaG_FD_177993 | JGI IMG/M metagenome (GOLD analysis project Ga0214923, IMG submission 177993) | Freshwater microbial communities from Lake Lanier, Atlanta, Georgia, United States - LL-1510 | ecosystem: Environmental > Aquatic > Freshwater > Lake | place: USA: Georgia | collected...
ACATCACTCCCAAACCATAAGCACTCAGCAATTCGACAAATTAAAAACGTATATGCTGAGTTTAGGATACCAAGTCAAACACAACTTTTCTTATAAAAGTGATGCGACTCTCATCAATATCTGGTTTGAGCCTTATGTATATAATCGCAATTGTAACGGAAATGTGGTTTTGTGAATTCAGTTGCATTCAGACACCACGATCCGCTTACACTAAATAAAATTGAAATTCATCTGCTCTGTGTAATGTACTACTACTTCTACTATTCAGTACAATGTTCCAAAACTTACCAACTGAAATACAACTCGAGGTTGGTCGCTATTTGTCTGTTCGAGACATCATACAATTACAAAGATGTAATCGCGCTTTGAACTGTTTTGTCAAGTACAATGACACTTATATTGTAACTGATAAATTTCAAATTGACTTGGGAAATAAAGATAAAAATTACATGTATACGATACTGACTTACACCATTACTGAAATGTACAAGGTAGTAAGCAGGAAGATGTTATGGCATTATTCTCATTCTAGTAACTATAATTTTTCCGTAAAGGAGGGACGATTAATGGTGTTGCAGCAGATTTATGGTATCTGTGTTTGTGACAACGAACTTATCAACCATTTGTTTCGTAAAGTGTTTTATTGGTATTATACCAATCCATCCATATTTTCACATGAATTCCGCTCGGTAACTGTTTGGAGGTACCCTAACCAAATCGAATTATATGTTTTGTACCGGTTTCTATTGATCAGTCTTTACAGAAATGAGATATACAGCTCGCCTGATTCGAATATAGATTTGATCGATGATTTTATCGGTAATGGATGTGGAAACCATCATATATACCAAATGGGTACAGAGTATTTCAAATATATTATTGAAAACAAAACTGAAATACGTTTTGATTCTCTTTATAAGATAAGTAAATATGTAGTCGGTCTTCCTATGATTAAGCGTTTGTTTGGTTGTCGCAAATTGACTATTAACCATTCGCAGTTGACCAGTTGTTGCGACGAATGCAACTCCGAAGCGTTAAACCAAATTGTTACTTTTAAAACCAATCGTCCAGATGACTATTTACTCAGTGAAAACTACAAAACCATTAAATCATTTTTACTAAAACACAATGTTCTTTTGTATCGTGAGTTGACCAACTTGGAAAATCGTTTCATTAATGCACGTATATTTTACCGGCACCCAGTAACAAGAAGGAGAGTCCGTCTTGATTCCAATGTCTCATGTCGACTTTTTTACAAATACCATTATCAGTACGATTTATTACGTGACAATTGGTCACTACATTCATATGACCGCATTCACTATGAGTACAATCATCTTCAACGATACATTTTAAAGCGTAAAAAACAATTATTTTATCACTATTTCCTTTAATTGCTTGCAGTGTTGTATAAATAGTAATATTATATAAATTAATATTACTAGGTTGTTGGTGGTAAGTAATAAAATTTATCGTTTCATTCTACGAGTCAAGTGTATCTTGTTTGCTAATCGCTCACACAATTCGCGTTTTGAAAGACTAGAAGTGTCGAGGCTCAGTTTGTTTGCCAAAATATTTACTAATTCTCTATTAGATTCGTCTTGTAAGCTACTGCAAACAAATTCGTACTCTCTTGTAAGTTTATTCATACGTGTACGGAATGCCATCTTATTTGCAGAAGATTTGCCCTTGTTTTTTTGAGAACGATAAAAACGATTAAACACTAATTTCATAGATGAGGTACCTGTCTGTAAAACTTGTGCGTAAATATTTCTTTCTATTCTGGTACGCCGGTAAAGCATTTGATACTTCCATTTGGCACCCTTCACCAACAAGTCACGTGCCATTGTTACATGGTCGTTTTTCGCACACACCATCAAAGCTGTTTCTCCCCTTGAATTGACAGTATCCAAATCGGGATTCGGATTAGTACCGAATAAAAGTATCTTAAAAATTTGTTCACGATTGTACAAACATGCCAGATGAAGTGGTGTGTTACCACGTGTGTCTTGTACATTGGGATTGATTGCTACGGTGTCAATTAGGTATTTGGTCTGTTGGGGCAAATTGAATTCAACTGCGTTATGTAATGGTGAGTATCCGTTGGTTTCACGAATTTGATATGGATATTGTTTGATAACCCTTTTAAAATACGGACGAATCAATATGAATGTTTCATGGAGTGTTTCAAGGGCTAACAAACTCAAACTGGTGGCATAACTATATACAGACATCCCCCGAAAAATGATGTTTAGTGACATTGGGTTTTGCAGGATGTAATCTTGTAATTGCTTGATCGAATTGGTATCCGTTTCATTTAATTGGTCTAACAGTTCAATGATTTTTGGTACAGGCTTGGGTTTCTCAGGTGTTGTATTTGTATCCGTAATTGTATCTATAGCTGCTTCCATTTCGTTATGTGCTAAAGTTGAAACGAGTTCCTATTGAACTTACTCAAGAAAAAAAATTTCAAACAACTGTAACTGATTTCCCAAATGCCGGTAGGTATCAGTGTGGCCGTAACTCATTAAATAGCGCAGGTTGAGACTTGAACTACCTTCTTTATTTTGCGCTTCAATACGAACACGTTGCTTATTGAACTGGAGGTGACAGTAACGATCCAGAAAATTGGGTCCTTGAATCAAACACACTCGGGTAATGACAGGTGCACATTTGTGCATGTATTCCATTTGGTGACATCGAAATAGTTCATGAGTTAAAAAGTGCTTAAACAGAGAATATACAAAACCGATTGTCTGTATTAGCTCTTTCTTTTGATACGGTTCCAAACATTGACAAGAAACTGTCGTAAAAAAATCAACGTCCGTCTCCAATAATTGGATATCAGGCAATAATGAAAGAAATGTAAACAAACAATGAAAAATCACACGAAATCTGTGTTTATATGCAGCATTTTGTCTCATGTACTTAACATAAAAGTATTTATCTAGTACCCAAAAATGATTTAAAGTACAATAATCATCAACGTGTTGATAAACCATCCAAACGATATCATATGGGACGGGTGATACAATCCCTACGTCTTGCATTTCCTTAAGTTAGCAATCTAAAAAAAATTAAATTATAACCATAACAGAAATCAACAATAAAGGTTGTCAGGAATGTCATTAGCACTTAACAAATACAAAAGAAACACTACGAAACCAGTTCCTGAAAATCTTGATAAGCAAGACATTGACATGCAAATCATAGAATGGTGGGCTCAAGATGAAGAAGGCGACATTGATAGCGAAGGAGAGAACGACGACAGTAATTCCTTTTTCAACAAGGACGTCTACACCATTCGTTGCTTTGGAGTTACGCGCGAAGGTGTATCTGTGACTTGTAAAATAACTGGATTTAAACCATTTTATTACATCAAAGTCAACAATTCGTTCAACAAAATCAAACTACATCACTTCCTTTCTTATATTGAATCCAGTTGGATGTTAAAAAAGTATCCCAATGCCCTGGTCAAAGAAAACGGTCGTCACAAATCGTGTCTAGTGGAAAAAAAGGACCTGTTTGGATTCCGCAATGGGAAGCAGTACCGATATGTTAAATTGATATTTAATAATCACGAAGCCATGATGAAAAGTAGATATATATTCAAAAAGCCAGTCAACATTCCCAACGTCACTAAACAAGCTACCAAGTTCAAGTTGTACGAAAGCAATTTCGAGGGATTTATGCGTTATTGTCACATCAAAGACATTTTAATGGCGGGTTGGATTCGTTTACCAGCCGGTAAATATCATTGTACACATGACACTGCGTCTTCTCAGATCGAAGTAGAAATAGACCGCCGTGCCATCGTTTCACTACGAGAAACCCAAGATATGGCTCCTTTTCTACAAGCCTCTTGGGATATAGAAGTGTACAGTCACGACCACACCTTCCCAGATCCACACAAACGAGCGAAACGCGAGGACGGTACAGCTTACAAACCCAATGAAATTTTCCAGATAGCCACCACCTACAAGTTTTACGGTGAAAAAAATGTCCTTTGTAAACACTTGCTCACATTGAAGAATTGTGCATCGATCGACGATCCTTATGTTATTGTAGAAGAGTGCCGCAACGAACGAGACTTGATCAAAAGATGGGTTGACACTATATCCGAGATGGATCCGGATATCTTTTATACTTACAACGGTGATTCGTTTGATTGTATGTATCTCATCGAACGTGGCATCATTCATGGACTAGTGTCAGAAGATAAAAAGTCTGGTTACATTTTGAACAAGCTCAGCCGAATGGAAAATACCCCTTGCGTCGTCAAACGCGAATACTTTAGTTCTAGTGCTTACGGCGATAGTGAGTTTACGCGTATATATATACCAGGTCGTTTGAACTACGACCTGCTTATTCATTACAAACGCGGTATGAAAAAGTATCCGAGTTACAAATTAGATTACATTGCTAATGAGATTCTTAAAGAGGGCAAACATGATGTTGGCGCAAAGGAAATTTTCGGATACTACGAACAAGGTTCTCCGGAAAAAATAAAAGAAATCGGCGAATACTGTATTCAAGATACAGAACTACTACAAAAACTAGTAGACAAACAATTGATTCTGATCACCATCATGCAGTTAGCAAACGTTACCTTTGTACCGATCGGTTTTTTGACCACCCGTGGACAAACCATCAAGGTGTATTCACAGTTATTGCGTAAAGCCCGGCAAATGGATTTCCTAGTTCCGCACACCAACTTCAATGAAGATAATTATCCGTTGACTTTGAAAATGAAAGACACTTTACCGGATGGTTCCGGTGTATTTTCAGAAGATGATATCGGCAACTACGTTACCATCAGTATGGGTTCTTACACACCTGTCACTCCAAATTCAAAAGCAAAAAAGGAAATTATGGCCAAGATCGATCAGATTTTAGATCCCATAACAGTGATCGTATTATCTGACACAGAAATCAACCAAGAAATGTTTAATCGGAAGTTGAACTATAACCGTCGTGAATACACAATAGCCCGACTCTTTTGTAGCGACGATGCGGTTGATGATAGTTTTACTGGAGCTACTGTTTTAGAACCTCGTCCCGGATTGTATACTGACAACATAGGGGTATTAGATTTTGCCAGTCTTTACCCTACCATTATGATTAGCCGCAATCTGTGTTATAGTACGTTTGTTATGGATCCCAAATACAGAGATATCCCCGGTGTGAATTATGAAAGAATAGCTTGGAATGATAAAATAGAATACAAAATGAAACACACATGTGATGGAGTTGGGAAATCAGGAAAAAGCAAAGGTTTAGTATGTGGAAAACAAGCTTTTTTCGAAGTTGATGGTCAATACTTTTGTCGTATCCATGATCCTTTGAAAAAAGAACGCAATTCAGATGAAAAGTTTCAAAAACGAGACGTAAGTTATGATTACACAGTAGTTCAACCACATAAAGACGCTGATGGAAATGTGAATAATAAAGGAGTCTTACCTGCGCTGCTTGAAGAATTGTATTCTGAACGTAAAAAGGTCAAAAAGCAAATGGCCCGAGCACAACAAGATGGAAACAAGCTACTGGCAGATATTTTAGATTCCACTCAGCTAGCCATAAAAGTCAGTTTGAACAGTTGCTATGGATTCTTAGGTAGATGCCAAGGGAATTTGATATTAAAAGAACTTGGAAGCATTGTTACCAGTGTTGGTAGAATGCTGATAGAACAAAGCAAAGCGTACGCTGAAGGTCCGTTTTTACAACACGTCAAGGACAATGGTTTGCTCACTCACAAACTGAGCAATGTGAATATAGATGATTGGTCGAAAGCAGATAAACAAAAGTTTTTACAACGTTATAAAGTTTGAACAAGGTCGAATTTAAAAAATAATAATCAAAATATTAATAACTAATATTTTAATACAATGAATACACAGATGGTCAAGTTAGAGAGTATAAACTTCAAAGCACTAGTTGGTATGAAGGACAAAATAGCGATAAACTCAAGAACGTCTTTACAAGCGAAGAACAACAATGGTATGTTGCAAGCTTTTTTGTATATTTGAATTTTCACCCTACAAATGACTACCCTATTAAGTTTGATAATGTGTACAAACTCATCGGGTTTGCCAATAAAGGTAATGCCAAAAGGACTTTCGAGAACAATTTCATTAAGGATGATGACTACAAAATCTTCTTCGAAGATATAATGTTGAACGTTGACACTTTTAAGAACTTGTGTATGTTAGCAAAGACTAAAAAGGAAAGGAAATACGGAAGTACTATATCAAGTAAGAGAATATTTTTAATGATATAGTCAACGATCAAAGAATAGAGTTTGAAAACAATTGAAAGAAAAGCAACTGCAGTTAGAAGATACACAACAATTATTACAAGAGAAAGAAAAGGTGATTGATAATCTTCAGAGAAAACCCAAATTTACGTTGTATATCGGAACAAATCCTATAATAAAAAATCAACATAAAATAGGTATCACTGAGGATGCTTTTATTAGGGAAGAATCTCACAAATCAAGTATTCCGCAATTCAAGGTTTTGTTTAGCTATGAAAGCGAAAATGCAAAGCATATTGAAACTATGGTAAAATTGTTATAAAAACCCTTCAAAGTTACGAAACCAGAATGGTTCAACGTTTCATACGAGACCAATTGAAAACAATATTTGATTTTGCTGTGCTAATGTATGACACCTACTTTATTCACGAAAATATTGTTTATATAACGGTGTTTGTCAATAGATACAACGCAAACATGCTTGTACATTCAAACAAAGCTCGGTCAATGATAGAGCACAATATATATGAAGACTACATTTCCGATTGTGTGGTTGTAAAACCTGGTAAAGTTACATGTACGTTGTTGTGTGAGGATTTCGTGCATTGGTTAATCAAAAGACATCCACAGAAAGTATTAACATCACATATTAAGTTACATACAGGAAACTGGTCGGCAGAATTTCAAAAGGAGTTTATGAGTTATATAGCAAAGTCTTTGAACATAGAATACAAGAAGATTAATTTAATAGACAAAAGAAGAAATTATAATTTCAACAATGTGTCAGGGTTCGTAGGTATAGAAACAAAATCAATGAGTATTGGAATTATGAAGGAAAATGTCAAGGAATATGGTTTGCTAAACTACAACCTAAACCACAAACAAAGCAATTTGAGTCCGCAAGAACGCAAGAAGATATTAAACAAGTTTAGTTGTGTTTAGTTGAGTGCAAACCAGTAAAAATTGAATGTCAATTAAAGAGTTAATATGTCAACGTATTGTTAAGCACATGATGTCAGAAGACATTGAAAAATATTGGTTACAAGCCAAAAGCATTTTGTCCGGTGAAGAACCACCAGAAGTCAGGAAAGAAGACACAGACACATGTGAACAATGTGGCAATACCCAAATTTATTACAACCATAACGAAACTGTTTGTTTTGAATGTGGTTTAATTTTGAACTCTTCACCTTTCGATGCAACTCCAACATTTGAGTCAACACCAATTGCTATCCGAAAACCTAGTGTGCCAAATCACAGACTTACCAAATTACAGAGTTGGTACATGTGGACCAACGAAGAAAAAAATGCTTTCAAGCTTTCTACCTATACAAAGTCCATATGTACTCAGGTGTCTGTTCATGAAAGTTTAGTACCTACCATTTGCGATACGGTTTGCCATGTTATGGACACTATTAAGAAATACGATGGTACAAAAAGGGCTCGGGTTAAAGATGGTATTATATTGGTATGTATCCACTTTGTATCCAAAGACGCTAGCCCTACAGAACTGTCTGCAATGGACTTGGCACGGAAATTGAAACTAGATATCAAATATATTACTAAAGCTGAAAAGTTGATCTTGGAATTAGTTAACGGTGGCAAGTTACATTTTAGTAAAAAGTGTCTGCTAGGGTTTAGAACCCCGTTTGACTACGTACAAGAAGCAGTACAAAGAAGGAATTTAAAAATACCCGAAGCAGTTATGCGCAAAGTTAAATGTCTGATTTCTTTATGTGAAACACATGATCTTCTTCTTGATCATACACCCATGTCTGTAGGTGTGTGTTGTTTTTACTATGTCCTAAAAAGTTACGATCTGTCTATCGATACACACATGTTTTCAGATCTATACGATTTGTCAGTCGTGACGCTTATAAAAACACACAATAAACTTAAGCAATCAGAACAGTTTATACAAGATCAGTTACAAAAATTGTAAATTGTGCGTGGTGATCCACACTTTTTGGTACAAAGATGTTTTAATACTGAAATATTAAAACAATTGTTATGAAAAAACAATTAATCGAATTTCACTGTGTACTGTAGTGTTTGTTTAGACACGCTTCGAGCAGCTGATACACTTAGCGGTTGGCGTTTCGGAGCCGATTCACATTTTTTTTCAGGTAGTCTCTTGTCTTTGAGTGAGTTTTTCATGTCTTGTTCGATTGCATTCAAATTGGACTTTACATATAAGAGAATACCATTTTCAAAGCACCAACGGAAAAAGCAAAGTTGACCACAACTAGTTTCAATGTAATCATCATCGGTGTAGTAAAAAATGATTTTGTTCTTACGACAAAATGGGTCAAAGCTTTTCTTGCTAAATGACTTGAGTTGAAGCTTGTAGTTTTGATATACATCCACAGTTTTACTGATCTTACCCTTATCATTCTCGAGTGTTATGATCGTACGGTATTTTTTACTGTAATTTGTGATGAACCAATCAAGAATTCGAAGAGAAATAACACTGTTTTGATCAACAATATTCTTCAGTTGCTCGATGTAATTAGGGTTACTGTAGAATTCAGTTAGGGATTTCATCAACAAACTCAATTTGGTATCGATGTCACCCTCCGATTTAATAGAAGCATCAGTAAATTTTTTGTCGGTACGTGATTTAGATACAGAAGTTGACAATGACATGCCGATTTGTGAATACTAACACAAATCGCAAATGTTTAAATTAATTACTAAATTTTTCATGCTTTTTTTTTATTGACATCAAATAAAACACAAACATAATGAACGTTATTGAGGACGTAAAAAACGAATCACTTGCTATTTTTAACAACATTAAATCAAAATTGACAGCACAAAACTTAGTGCGTTATCTCGTAGAAGGTATCGCTGTCGCCATTGCTGCCTATGTCATTCCAAATCGACGAACAAAGTTTAACGAAGTCGCTGTTATTGCTATCATTGCAGCATTGAGCTTGTTTGTCCTAGATGTATTCTCTAACGATGTAGGAGCAGGTTTACGTTTGGGTGCTGGTTTCGGTATCGGCTATAATCTTGTCAGTGCAGCTCCCGTTACCTTGCCTTCCATGATGTTGTAAACTACAACACATTTTAAACTTAGGTGCAATAGCATACTAATTACTCATTATTAATTAATATGCTGGTCTGGGTTGTTTACTCTAAATCGAAATACATGGTGTGCACAACATCGAATCTATTGCTAAACAAGTAGTAATGTTTTTAATCGAACAAAGAGCTTTACATCAGGCGGAGTTCCAAAACGTTGGTACTATGTCACTGAGTTTACTTTTAATCAGCTTCCTAGAAACTGTACAATTTTTGTTGCGGAGCGAAAAAACCCAGACAATACAACACACTGACACAAAAAAAATTGAAAAAGGATTAAAGACTATGTTAATTATCAAACAACAACAAACAACTCTAATCAAAACAAAATGGTAGTCAAAGCAAACGGTCTCGATTTGTCCAAAGTGACTTTCTCTGATGTTAAGACTGATAATCATGGACGCAAAATGGTTTACATCAACATGAATGGCGGTAAAATTCTGGTACAAACACCAAAAATGTATGCCCCTAATGGTATTAAGCGTTGGCGCAAGCAAGATGCTACTAACAACAAGGATGACAAGTTTGAAATGGAACTTTCTTTTTATGGTGAAAATGGTACAGATAAGAATGCTCAAGAAATACGTGAATTTAAGCAGAAATGGGAATCATTTGATGACCTCATTAAGAAGAAGGTGATTGAAAAGTCGAAGGAATGGCTAAGCATGTCCAAGTTGGATATTAACACTTTGGAATCTGTCATGTACACACCTATGGTAAAGGTTCCTAAAGACAAAGAAGGGAATGAACTCCCTTATCCATCTAGAATCCGTGCCAAGATTGATCGTGAAATGGACAGCAACGGCAACTATTCAGGAAGATTCCTTAGCAACAAGAAATTTAAGACTGAAGTCATGGTTTTCGATGAAAGCAAGGAACGTCAGGACATCAACGAAGAAAATGCCGAGTCTGTTATTCCTAAAGGATGTCAAGTTGTAAGCATTCTTGAACTGGTCTATCTCAGCTTGTCCAAAACTACTATCTCTACCAAATGGAAACTGGTCCAAGCCAAAGTCTTCCGTAACAAAGACACCATAACCGGTTATGCTATGCTTGATGACGAAGCTGAACAAGTTCAAGAGGATCTTGATACTGATGAAGGCGCTCAAGCTAACCCAAAAGAACTTGAAGGCACCGGTCAAGGTCCTAATGACTTTGCCAAAGACGAAGAAGTTGAAGAGGACGAAGACGAAGAGGACGAAGAAAATCACGAAGAAGTTGAAGAGGACGAAGACGAAGAGGAAGATAAAATTCCAGTTCCAGAGCCTCCTAAACCCCTTGTCAAGCCTAAAGGCCGGGCTAAGCGAGGTGTAGCAGCTTAAGACAGTCCTTAATGTAGTTCGTAGTATTTAGAGTAAATTTGCAAACAAAAATGAACAAAATGTAAAAAAAATAAAAAAACCAAAAAACAAAAAAGCCCCTAAACACTTGTTGTGGTATAGTATCCAAGAAGTGTTTAGGGGCTTTTTTGTTTGCAGAATTACTTTAATCGTTTATGGTTTAGGTTTCACAGCTGCTAGTAAATTGGCTAGTTAGATAAATTTTTGTAAATGACTATATCATGACGTAATTTAGGATAACGAATAACAAAGGTATCGTAATCTGTTTGTGTATCGAATTCTAAGAACGCATATCCAGCGTGTTCAGATTCGTTTTTCATCACTAATTGTATTCGAATTGGTTTTGGAATCAAGTCTCCTAATTCTTGTAATAGTTGTTGTTCTGATTTATCAGCAGGAATATTGTACATACGTAAACGAAGGCAAGTTTCCGACATCTAAACTGTATTATCGTATTATATTATTTACATAATAATATAATTTTATAAATAGAACCCAATCACCATCTTATTATCATGTTGCAATGATTACTTATTCATTTTCTCCAACCGACTTCTCGTATGAAGTGTCTTCAACTTCAGTTGTTGGAGTACCACATTGTAATTGCCTCTGGTTTCGAATTCATTTATTTCTGATTGCTGAATGACTATAATTTTATCGTTAATGTCCGAGTTAAAAGTCGTAGTAGTTTTAGATGTACTAGGTGCCGCACTCATTTATACTGTAGTATTTTAGTGTTGTAATCTTGTAGTATTATTCTTTTAAATTTAAACGTCAATCGAATGAGCCCAATACTTGATCTTAGTACTAGTCCAATTCGAGGTATTCGTACTGGTATATAAAATCTGGCCTTGTGCATTGATTGTAAAGTTTATACCAGAAACATCTCCTATATTGGACGTAAGTAATGTCCAATCCACATCGGATTGATGTCCTTCCAAAGTAACAGTTTCATAATAGTTACCTCCGGTGCTACGTAACACACTTATCGTCACTTGAGAAGTGAAACTACGAATTTCAGAAGAATTAAATTGGAATCCAGTGATGGCACAAGCAGTGGTTACATTGTTACTTGCTGAAAATTGTCCAGCAAAATAATTGGAAATACCCGTGCTCCAGCTAGTGAAATATAAATTCCCAGCTGTCAAATTACCAGAAATATTAGTGTTTCCATCGACACTTAATTTGGTAACTGGACTAACCGTTCCAATACCCACGTTGCCCCCGGTTGTAACAATGGATCCCATAGTATTAGAATTACCATTCGCAGCAAAACTGTCTGTTACTAGTGCAAAACCAGCCGTAAGGTTAGTGTATAGAAAATTTGTAGTTGTAACATTCACTGTAACTAGGCTACCGCCAATAGTCAAATTTCCAGACAAACTGGCATTGGCACATGTGATGGTTGTAGCTGATAACAACGATGTATTCACAGTACTAAATAAACCGTTAATCACAGTGAGATTTCCAGCCGTTACATTTGCACATACAGCATTATTTGTTGACAAGTTTGTCGTATGGATAATACCTGAACTAATACTACTTGTGGCAAGTAAACTTGACGTAGTAACTCCGTTAGTAGCTAAAAGAAAACCTGTGGTTAGTTCACTAACTCGCGCGTTTCCTATAACATCTAAGTTATAAATAGGTTGTGTAGTACCTATTCCAATATTACCAGCACTGAAATAAATAGACTGCCCGTTGTTTTGCCATTGAGAACTTCCATTATATAAGTTTCCATTTTGGTATATATTTCCTGTAAAATTAACATTGCCTCCTATATCCAAAGTATACTGTGGACTTGTATTCGATATACCCATACGGTTACCAACATACAAATTGTTAGCAAAACTTCCATCACCCATACTTGTAATACCCCCGCCATTTGAAAAATTTGTAAAAGTATTAGCAGTTTGAACTAAAACTCTGCTACTGCCACCTATTGTTAAAACATTTGAATTGTATGTAATATCTGTAGTTGCTATTGTATTTGGAGAATTTGCATACATCAACCTGTTTGTTAAATAAATTCCCTCTGTATTATTAACCAAATTTGCTTCCATAAATGGTGTAGTTCCTGGTTGTGCTGTTGTATTAGCTCTAAAACGAATAGTTGTTGTTCCAGAAACATTATTATTTGTGTATTGAATTTTTCCTAAGCCATACGCTGAAACGTTGCGAATGGTGAAATATACTCCGGTTATATCACCAGTAAAACTTGATGTAATTACCCAGCCATCTGGACGATAAACACCATTTATCTCCCACAACGCATATTTACTTTGTGCTGAACTGACATTAACGTTGACATATGCTTTGAAAGAACTAGTCACAGAATTGTCAAAATAAAAATTATCAATATCTACAGGCTCATTTTGATTATTGTTCAACACGGCTTGCTGTTCATAAATGATGTCGTTTAGATTTGGTGTAATCTTAACATTATTGACCGCAGCATGACCTGTGATGTAAGTGTCTTTGGTACTCAAACCGCCTCCTACAATTAAAGCACCTCCAGTAGCACTAGCATAAGTGTTGTCACGAATAACAATTTGGTCCTCGAAAATTTGCGCATCGTCATTATATGGTGTGGCACGCTGCATTCTAAACAAACACTTTATTATTTATTCCGTATAGAAAAAATAACAAAGCTGAACTTAATTGCATTTGAATTCAACGCAATATTGTGGTATAAAATCAAATAAATCATTTGATTTATTACTACCACCACCCATTACTACCACCACCCGCGTAAACTACACCACCCGCTATACAACCATTACTACCACCACCCGCGTATTACTTAGCTGCTAACAGCCCTAAATAAATTTATGTTGATGTTTTGACGCCGTTTTCATTACATCAGAATTCATCTAAGTCTGTGCTCGGATCACACTTACAAGTTGGCGAACAAATGTGTTGATATTAAAATCTTGCTTAGGTAACCGTTTGAGGTAACGATAAGCCTGACGAATGTTTGTTACGTCACTTAACATTTGATGTACTTGAGTATTGGTTTGATAGTAGTTGCTTGAAGAACATTCAATGTACAATGGATATTTTTCACCAAGAAGCTCAACCACGGCTGGTGTTTTGTTAATCACCAGAGGAGTATTACGTGCTATGCATTCGATCACCGTATTTGCAGCCGATGGTTCAGCCAAGTTAATATACACAATGTTTTCTGTTAATAGTTGATCATAGTCTTTATTCTCCAAGAAGTCTATGTAGTCGACTGATTTTAAAATATTAATCGTATCTTGGTAGAAATGACGATACCAATTGTTTGTTATTTTAGAATTACTAATAACATTACTACCAACAGAGCCACACTGCGTACTAATGCACTGACTGATACACTGCGTACTAATGCACTGACTGATACACTGCGTACTGATACACTGCGTACTAACGCACTGACTGATACACTGACTGGTACATTGCGTACTAATGCCCTGAACGGTAAACTTTGTAGTTACTAGCATTCGGTGTAATCTTGATTGGAAATCAGATTCAGGATAGTAATTGCTCATGTTTTTGCCACGCAAAGCTACTTTACGTATATTGAAACCACTTTTATCACATATACGAAACACTCTCGGAACAACCATTTTTGGAAGATCTAAACGATAAAAAGAATAAATGTTTCGTAGCCAACCACCTACATGAATTAGTTTTTTGTCAGGGTTGGAAATGAATTTCTTATAGTTAAATCGGGGGACTTGTAAATCGGTGGGGTGAGTCAGAACAAATACACAAACATTATTGCGTCCAGCCTTCTGTAATTCGGCTTCTAATTTTTGTTTCAAAGAATTACTTAGCACGAAAAGTCCACGGCACACAGACAACGAAGCTTGAAATTCTGGTGATTCTAATAGCGTATAGCAGTTGTAATCGCTAAAGGTGGTATCAAAAGTGTGATGAATGAAACCCATCCAAGGCTGTTTATACGGAATCAAACCTAATACCCGGTTAATGGAAGCTTGCCAATGGAACGTGCGATCCACGTACAAGTCCAAACATAATTTTGCTGAATCATTATGAAGGTACTTGATGTTATCGTACACATACTGCCAACCTGACCGATGCGCACCCGAATAGTCATTTTGATCAACAAATCCTATATTGAAAAGACCATATGGATTATTAATTAATTTTGTGGATCGAATACTTTTATTAACGTGACGAAGAATCCATTTCCATTCTTCCACGTAATTATAATTCGCATCAAACATTTTAGTTTTAAGTCCATAATTATACGGGGAATTTATGGAACCATTTGTCAAATTAAAGGATACAATTCTAACAATGATATCTTGTAGATGTGGGTCAGTAATCTGAGAATAGTGTGAGAATCCTCGGCTTTGTGCAAACTCTACAATGGATTTATGTATAAATTGTATCTTGTTATCTACATTATTTATGTAATTGCTGTCCATGTTTTGTATTATTGTTTTACTATAAGGCAATGTCAAAGTATCTAAAAGTTCTCCCACACACCCTTGAAAGTCCTTTTGCAGCTGCTTGTTGATGTCACTTAGTTTACTGCGAAGGTAGTCACGTGACTTCAAAGATTCAGTCAAGCCAACAAACCTGTTCAAGAGTACATTCAGATCCAGTTCATATGGAATACCTTGGTTGTTAGTAAGCATTTCATATCCGTAGGTCCAATCACAGTCCAATAACAAATTCCTGATTTTTCTGGTACAGAATATTGGTAAAATTGGAACATGGTTGTAAATAGAAAACAAACAAGCGTGATAGCGCATCGGTACACTGATGTTCGCCAAAGCGTAAATTTGGTAGTAGTCGTAATAACTTGCGACATTCTCAACCATTGTTACGTTAATTGAACTACCAATTACGGTTTTGAACAATGTGTCTGCGACCTCACGGTGAATGAGGATGTCGTTTTCACGTGGATTATCACAATTTGTGTTAAACGGTAGTAAAACAACATGATAATTGAAATTCGTTAAAAACTTAATGAAATGTACCATACCATTCAAAATAGTTTTGTATTCCTGTTGGAATTCGGGGTGGTAAATGTGCCGCGACAAAGACAAGACGACGATCTGTTTACCCATACGTTTTACCCATTGTAAATGAGCAACGCAATTTAATTCAGTATGTTCGGAAGCGGTGTGTTCGGAATAAGTTGGCTTGTGTAGCATGACAGATAAATCAGGTAGATACAACACTCGATGGGGATGGAAATATTGAGCAAAAAGATCTAGGTCCTGACGAGTGCGAAGACAAATGTAATCAATGATGTTGAGTTTACTAGTATCCGTTAGCACTGGTGTGAAGGGTAATCCTACCGATACAGCAATGATTTTGTTGGGACAGCCAGAGAATCTAGCGATAAGAGTTTCGAGAAAATAGTCATTTAATACGTCTCCACCACCTACAATGATTATATCTGAATCACTGAATTGGTGTTCGGTCGATTGATCACAATTGATAAATTGGATAGTATAAACGATATCTTGTGATAAAAATTGTTTAAACAATTGCGTAAAACTAGACTTGTATTGTTCATCTCCGATGTTGGATTGGTCGTAATAACCGATGACTTTAAAATCGATGGGTGTGGTCATTTTACAATTTAGTTACAATATACCGTTAGATTTAATTTACAAAAAAAACTAAATATAAGTAAATTAGCTATTCTTCTACGATATTTTATTGAGGTACATCAGTACAACAATAATACTACAAACAAATGGAAAGCAATTCTGTAATAAAGCAATCCGGCAGCGAACGTTATACTGTTTTTCCCATTCGTTTTCCAAATTTTTGGAAGTTTTATAAAGACCATGTAGCCAGTTTTTGGACTGTGGAAGAGATCAGACTCACAGACGATTTAGTCGATTGGAATACAAAACTAAACGACAATGAAAGGTATTTTATCAAAAATGTGTTAGCATTTTTTGCTGCCAGTGATGGAATAGTCAATGAAAACTTAGTGGTGAATTTTTATAATGAAGTTCAGATTCCGGAAGTTAGGCAATTTTATACAGTTCAAATGATGATGGAATCAATACATAGTGAACAATATGCAGTACTTATCGACACCTACATTGTTGATACCCAAGAAAAAACCAAACTATTTAGTGCTGTTGAAACCATTCCAGCAATAAAGAAAAAGGCAGATTGGGCCATCAAGTGGATCCAAGAGGGCAGTACTTTGCAACAAATGATTCCAGAAAAGTATATGAAAAGTTATCAATTTTTGGTTAAGGCCAACAAGTACAGCAATAATCCGTTACACTCAGAACATATCGAAGCACTCGAGTACCTTACTCATGCACGTCCTGATTTTGCACAAAGACTATTAGCGTTTGTATGTGTCGAGGGGATTTTCTTTTCTGGCTCTTTTTGTGCCATTTACTGGTTAAAATCCCGTGGATTGATGCCTGGGTTGTGTACTGCTAATCAATTTATCAGCCGTGACGAAAACCTTCACGCTGAGTTTGCTATACAGCTGTATAAGACATTGGAAACACGCTTGGATGAATCCGTAGTTCATGACATTTTCCGAGACGCAGTAGCTATTGAAAATGAATTCGTGACGCAATCACTTCCCGTTTCTCTTTTGGGTATGAACTGTCAACTGATGTCTCAGTACATCGAATACGTAGCTGATCGTTGGCTCGTTTTACTTGGATACAACAAAATTTGGAATGCACAAAACCCATTCCCTTTTATGGAACTTATTTCGGTTAATACCAGGGAGAATTTCTTTGAAACAAACGTAAGCCAATATATGAAGGCAGGTGTGGGTACCACAGAAGCAGACCGTGAAATTGCCTTTGACGACGATGACTTTTGATTAAAAGTAGTTAAAATATAAGCAACCACAACATTTACAAAAGATTGAATATTATTTACGAACACAAAAATGTTTCCTCCGTGTCCATTTGCTTACCACTGCATGTATGATGTCGAAACCGGAGACTACGCTAGAACAACATGTCGAAACAAATCAAGGATTGATCACCGAGTATTGGCGTACAGTATTTGGGCTGTAATGGCGGTTATTGTGGTTTTGGTGATTGGGTGGATATTTAAACACAACTGAATAAATACGGTACGCAAACAATGTTTGCGGGATTTAGATTATACGTTTTATTACTGATTACTGGGCTGACAAAAACAATTTCAGCACAAGAATGTCAAGATCAAAACATTGATTTTACCTCGGATTATACCAAGTTTTTGAAAACAGATTACAACGTTCCAAACATTAATCAAATAGATGGACGTTTAGTGTTGTCCTTAGACCGAGTCACAGGAGGTACGCGGGTGAGTACGCTCAACACCGTTCATTACGGAACCATCGAAGCCAAAATACGTGTGTCTTCTGGTTCTAATGTCATAAGTTCATTTATTTTGATGGCTAAAAATGGCGACGAAATCGATTTTGAATTTGTGGGCAAGGACGATAACATCATCCAAACTAATTACTTTTACCGTGGCGAGACCATTTATGATAAAAATGCCAAATTTTACTCTATCAACAAACGTTTATCACGAAGTTTTGATACATACGGGTTAATCTGGACACCAGATAAATACGAATGGTTGTTTAATGGTTTCAAAGTAAGAACGTTATTGAAAAGCAACACTACTAAATTTCCTGATTCCCCTAGTTTGGTCCAACTTGGCATTTGGAAAGCACCTATCTCTCAGTGGGCTGGTAACGGGACTGATTGGTCTAAAGGCCCGTACAATGTGACAATAGATGAATTACGTATTATGTGTAAACAAAGTACTTCTACAAGTACTTCTAAATCGACTTCAAGTTCTACAATAATAGAGCCTACTACCGTTACACCCACCGCTACGAATTCAAGAGACGTAACGTTACCAACACCTTCTTCAACGACGAATTCTACAACAAATTCTACAACAAATTCTACAACAAATTCTACAACGACTTCAACACCAACTTCAACAAGCACACCTAAATCAAATGGTAGTCCCAAAACTACTAAACAATCGGTTACATTACTTGCTATTGCATTTGTAATTGCAGTATTTTTGTAGTAAACGTAAGTTTGAGCGTAAATGTAAGCGTCAACTTGTTATTAATTGTTGTAACACAGTTAATAACTTGTTCATACAGGTAGTGGAAATCGATTGCAGTATGCCTGTACACTGTGTGATATGTTTTCAATCTGGAGTTTGTATTCCGTTTCTTAAGCTGTTTTTACAAAGTGTAATCCGATTCCACAGTTGCATAAGCGGCATTTTAAAATGACTAAACCGCATGTTTGCACTTTTATATGACAAACAAGAAATAAAAAATATATGTATACATTAACAATAAATGGGTTGTGAAAACATTGTTCAAGTATTTTTTCATATGACTACAAGCATCAAGTTGTACCATTGGCAAACGCAAGTATATGCCCGTCATGTGGCCACCGACGGATTATTGGAACAATTACACAAATTGATAGATCAATTTATAGAAACTTACATGGGCCGTTACCGCCGACCTGATTTTGGCGGGAAACTTAAATTAGAGATTGAAGAATTAAATGAAAGCTCAGCACAAGAAACGTTAAAGTATTACATCCGTTTTTTGAAAACCAAGGTACCAACATACTTAAAAGAGGACGATAGTGATTTACTCAATGTACGTGACGAAATTGTTGGTGCTCTGAATCAAACCTTGTATTTATTTACACTGCATTAATCATGCTTAAATATATTTTGATAAAATTTCCTTTGCTCGTTGGATAAATGTCTCTATTTTGAATTTAGATTTATCCATTTTCTGAAGGTACTCATATCCGCTCCGCAAACGTTGAGGGTCATCCAATATCTTACTGGCTTCATACATGGAATTGTAGTACAATGGATAATCTATCCCCAACACTTCTACAACCGCCTCAACGGGATTCACCAAAATGGGAGTGTTCCGTAACGCGCATTCAATCACAGTGTTCACTGCAGAAGCATCGACTAAATTGATAAAAACAACATTGTCTGCTAATAATTTATCATACTTGGTGTTGTCAAGGTACTCGATCACTTGGACTGAATTTTCCATTTCAATAATGTATTGGTACATACCTTTAAGGTGCATGTTTTCGAATGAAATTTTGCAAATGTCAAGCACACTTGGATTGGGTATAGTTTCAGTTAATCGCATTTTAAAAAACAAGTCTTTGAAAAAGCCAGGAGGTAAGAAATAATTCTCACAGTTTCTGTTTTTGAGCACTGATTTCTGACGAATGATAGAACTTTTGGGCAATTCTACTTGATAAATGGAAAATACGTTTCGCAGCCAGTTCCCTACCTGGACCAATTGTTTATTATTGTTGTTAATAAATCGGTCCCAATCAAAGGTGATGCCAGTTTCTTCGGATGGATGATAAATGACTTCGACCAACACGCGATTGTTAAGTGGTTTAATTGGATGGTTGTAAAGTAGTTGGAGGGAGTATTCAATTTGACGTTTCAAGTAGTTGCTCATCACAATCAAACAGTGACATTGTTCTAAACTACGGACAAATGCTTCATTGCGGAATAGTTCCTCACAATTATAAGTATTGTTATAAGAACTGTAGGTGTGGTGTACGAATCCAACCCACTTTTTGGTATATGGAATCACATCCTTTGATTGGTAAAATTCGCGGTTCCAGTGGAATGTCTTGTCTACATACGTATCAATAATCAAAGGTTCACGAAGTTCCGAAGTACTGGTCGTATTAATTAATTCCATCAATACGTTGTCCACAATGAATTGCCACCCACTGCGATGAATTTCTTGGAAATTTTTGTTAACCATTATGAGTTTATCACTGTCAATGTTACGATGCATGTAACTGAGATAATAGTCCTGGATAATCCACTCCAACTGTGGAATTAACGGTTGCTTGTGTACTTGATCCATCAACCCATAATAATACGGTGCGTAAGGATCACCTGTTATGTTCCATAGAACTTCTTCTGTTAAGGCTTGTTGAAGGCTTTGAGAAATATTGTAGCGACTAGAAATGATGTCGATTAATGACACTCCCTTGTTTACTTTTTCAATGTTTCTTACCGTTAGCTTTCCAAATAATTTTAACACTGATCTTACGGTAGTGTTAATAAGTGTCTTGGTATACCCTTCAGATATATACTGTGGAGGCGTTAGTCGCAAAGACTTCGTTTCAATTAGTTTTATCAATTGCTTTCCGCACGACTTCACCACACCACACAAATAGTTTCTTTTTGACGCAAGCAATGGTGTTATAATGTTACCATTTGTTAACGTCCAATTCAGACTTCTGTTGAATTGATCCGTGTTAAATTCAGTTGGAACACCATTGGAGTCCGTTTGCGCTTTGATAAACGCTTGGCTGAGTTCGGGGCCCAAATCCGATTGCAGAGTTTCAATTTTCCTGCTGGTAAACAGAGAAACAAACGGTGTTTCTGTTAGGACACTCAAAATTACGGAGTGAAAACGAGAAGCTACAACACAATCTAGTTCATTAAAAATCTGAATCATCGAATACAGCTTTGCTTGAATAGTTTGATTCATGACCGTTGGCCTTACATAAAAAATGCGTTGTTCACCTTGTTCATTGTACTCTGCTAAGCATGGTTTCAATCGTTCTAGCAACAACAAATCTGAATTGACCACATTGTTAGAAACATCAAAAGGAATCAGATACACAAGATATTCTTTTGATAAACGATTGACAGTGTCGACGAGCTGTTGGAAAAACAAAGAGTTGTCACCATTGGTAAACCAGGGATAGGGTAAACACATGCCAATTTTGCGAATAGAATTGGCTGGTTTGGTTCCTACTGTTTTCGGTCTGCATTGTTCTGTTAAGTAAAACGCTAAATCGGGAATATAGATACCATTGCTCGAGCCATAACGATATTTGACGGCTTCGTAATCTGATTTGTTGCGCATGAAGAAGTAGTCACCTAAATCCAACATAGGCAAAGTGTCCGGATAACTGAGACCCACTCCAAAGAAAATTACAGGGACGTCGGAAAAGTACTCTCGTATGCCTTTTACATTTTCTGGGCTCAGATTGTATTCATTTATAACATCACCGCCACCAATAATTATTATGTCAAATTGTGGAATTGTTTTGGTTCGTAAACCAGTAAATAACGTAGCCAGATCATCAAAGTTGACAAACTTCAGGTCGTACTGTGTTGAGCCATCAATGTCAAAAATATAATTTTCAAACACGAACTGAAATAAATCATCTCCAAAGTTTTGACGGAAGTAGTATCCGATAATTAAGACACGTTTATTCATCGTTTGTACTAATGTTAGGCAAGATAAAAATCGCGCTGGAATCATATTGAAATAAGTTTTAAATAATCAAATGGGTAAATATTTTTTAGTTGGTTATAATAACAAAGAGCTCATTATTATTACAATGTCTGATTCAGTGTCAACCGCTTCTCAAACTATCGCCAGTCAACTTACAGGAACTAGTAGCAATCTAAGTTCTATGTTTGGTAATCCTAATAATTGCATGGCATCCAACATTCGCTTTTTCTTTTGGATGATTTCAGTATTATGTTTACTTTGTTTGTGCTTTGTTGTGTTGTCCAATGTCATGGTACCTTGTTCTGACAATGACCAAGATGCACAGGACACCTTACAGTACATTCCGGCACAACAGCGACCTCCAGCTCGGAGACAACTGTGTGGACAAATAAGTCAGATTGAAGGTTTTAACAACCAATCCGGTAAAGAGAACTTTTCTAATGACGTCATGTACAACTATACACACAGTGCCACGTCTAATTACCAAAACATTGCTTTGACCGCACCTGATACCATCAACCAAACACCAGCTAACCTGGTATTTGGCGAAGCTCATCGTTACGTTACCTTAGAAGACGATCAAATCGAGCTTCGATTAGATATTTCAGCAAATCTATATGTGTTAGACGGTAATATTTTGAATCAAAGAGCTGAAAAAGTAAAGCATTCGTATCAAGCTTACTTGGTGAATAATAAACGCGAAATCTCCATTGGTACCTTGAAACGTGACGGAGATGGTCTTTACAAGTTAAAGCTTGAAACAAAAAATCCAGGTGAGATGCTTACAGCTCGGGGGCTGACCATCAAATACGAAATAGATAACGAAAACGTGGTCTTACTCACAGGAACGTTTGATTAAACAGAACCACACAATATTTTTCACAAGTTACACAATAGTCTGTATGTTAACTTTAAATTAACAATTTATTAATATTTAATACAAACTATTAATAAATCCCTCAACTGTTGAAGCCCTTTCTATTATCATAACTGCAAAAAAACCCTATAACTTATTATAACTGCACTAACAGGTTCTGCGCGGGGACTTTGATTTTACACGATGGAAATATTCGGCGTAGTAACAATTACAGATCAGGGTTATAACGGAATTGATCGTAATCATAAATATTCACTTTGAATCCGCTACCTACAGTCGGAATATCAATAGTGTCACCGTTGTATATTTCGTTGTCGTTTTTTGATTTAAAAGGTATCTTTAACCGGTTGCGGGATTCGTCTATCAGGTAATATTCCCATTTGTCTGATTTACCAGGAAATTTATATCTTCCAAACAATGGATAACGTTCATTGTTTTGATACACAAAGCCAATCATTTGGAAGTTGTCGACAGCGGGGCTGTTGAGTCGTCCACCTGGATACAAACGTTCAGGACTAACTAAAGGATTATAAACTTTGTTCAGTAAAACATTTTGTTGTGTTGACAGCTGAGATTGGTTTAGTAATTGTTGTGAATCGTATAGTTCTTTTCGACACTTTTGTTCGGACATTTGAATTTGATACAATTGGTCCTGTAACTGGGCGAGTCGCTCCCGTAATTCAATTTCGGTGAGGTGCGCATTTAAATCAACATTGCTCATGTTTTCTTTATGTGTCGTGTACAAGATGTAGATAATGTACAGAACCAGACCCAATAGCAAATACATGTAGGTATTAAAGTCTTGTCGACTAAAACAAACTTCTTCTTGCATGCTTACTATACTTACTACTCAAGATTTTTAAATAATTTAAAGACCATTGTGATTTGTTTAAAAATAAATGAAAATAACTTAAGTAAGCATAAGAACCAATACTATAAATACATTGTAATGGATAGTGTAGCTTATAAGAAACCTAATCAACTAACACAAGACTACATCTACGACTTTCACTCTCATCACGGGTTAATCCGCAAACAAGAATCTTACAAAGGCAAAGGCTTGTCTGGTCTAATTAATTTGGGTAACAAATGTTTTATGAACAGCATAGTTCAGTGCCTAAGTCACACTCTTAAATTGACCGATTACTTCTTGTCAAACCAATACAAACAAGATGATCCTGACCATCTATGTCAACGTCGTGAAGAATACTACATGGTTATCAGTTACATGAACTTACTGTCAAATATCTGGGAAACCAATCAACTTATCAAGCCCAAAAGTTTCGTTGACAATTTGTCCAAGTTTATCAAAAAGTATTTTACCCTGCAACAAGAAGATTCTCACGAATGTCTCTTGTATATACTAGAATTATTACACAAAGCAATATATTACGAAATAGAAGTCGATATCCAAGGAGAAGTCAAAAACGAAACAGACTTGTTGATGAAACGTTCATTGGAATCTTGGAAAACGTTTTACCAAAAAAGATACTCTTACCTCATAGAATTGTTCAATGGACTCATTTACAACAAGATCACTTGTATAAACAAGGAATGTGATTTTCGTGATGACGTATTCGAGCCATATAACACTCTCAGCGTTGTCATACCACCCACCGACAACACGAATCCAATTTCACTTCAGGATTGTCTTGTTAAGTTTTTTACCAAAAATGAACAAGTAGATTCTTGGAAATGCGAAAAGTGTCATAGCTCTGGCTGTGACAAATCACAATCCTTTTGGTCCTTACCTAATTACTTGATAATTCATCTTAAACGTTTTAACAACGATGGTCAGAAAGTTACTACACCCATCGATTTCCCAATCGAAGACTTGAACTTGACTCAATTCGTATCCAATGATAAACGCGATCCCAATAATTATATTTACTCACTGTACGCTGTGAATTATCATTCTGGTGACACACACTCAGGTCATTATTGGTCTAGCTGTCGTAACTTGGATAGTAATTGGTATTTGTTCAACGATGGTCATGTAAGCAAGTTTCACAATCTGAATGATCTAGTTACCCCAGACGCTTACATTTTGTTTTATTACCGCAAATTTATTAAAACACCGGTTCAAGTATAATTCAAGTCGGAATCATTAATAAATCAGTCAACTGTTGTAACCTCATTGAATGACTCTTGTAATGTATTATTTACAGTGTTCCTTAAATCAAATGGTAATGGTGTTGGGTGCAGTGCAGTTTCAGTGTATCTGAAACCAAAGTACAGAAACGGTAAGAAACCCACCGTATCAATCCGATGTCTAATGTATTTATTTATTAGTAGATTGGCTTGAGTTTGTTTATTTTCAAATGAAGAAACTTTCCAGAAGTTTTTTGTGTAAAGCATATTATCTAAACACAGTGATTTGTCGACAGTACTATCAGATGTATTCCAGAACGCTGAATCAACCGAAACTATACAATCTTTACCCGACATGACCAAACATTTAATTAAGTCCGTAAATTTATCAATATAGTAGTGTTGTGTATCCGCAAAATGATAAATAATATCGTGACTGGCGTATTTTACGCCCATGTTGTATTTGTAACCCAATGGAATTTCATTCGTAGCTTTCTGACCAGACAAATTGACAATTTTTATCCTTGAATCGTTGGGCAAACTTCCTTTCAGTCGCTTTTCAGCGTCGATATCATCTACCATAATTAACTCAAGTTTTTCTCGTGGATATTCTAATTTTAAAAAACAATACAATGTATGGAAAAATTGATCAGTGTTTGTTATTACACATACTAAACTTACTGCCGGTAAGGATGTATACTTTTGTTCAGCCGTTAAGTTTTGAAAAGATTGATCAAACATACTAACCAATGCTTTATCTGGTAATAAGTTGCGTTTTTTTATTGGGTTGCTTTCAGCATCCGTCGGTTGTGATAGCATGTATTGTGTAATGGTGTAAATTTGGAGATTTTCGTTTGCTTTGGTCATAAAATCACACCATGTTTTGCTAGCTTTCAAAATAGGGAGTATACGTTCAATACTTTGTGTATTGATAACGAAATGTTGCGAATCATTTACTTTCGTTCGGCACCAATACATACTGTTCATGGTGTCTTCCCAAATGTATTCATTAATGTCAGACTGTAAGCATAGTATGTCATATGCTGCTGGTGGTGGTGGAATGATATGAATATCTTCTGTCACTGTATTTTGATCACTGAGGAATCCGATTGCTGGCATTTTAGCTGGACATTTAGTGTGTGTTTTTAACTGAAATAAAAAGTCAAATAGTAATCCAGTACCTTGTATTGGGAAGTCGTTATACTTTTGTTCTGTAACCAGCTGACCGATGTTACGTTTATGTAATCTTCTTTTGATACGTTTAGTGTTATGAGTAGGTATATCATTTCTAACAAAAAGATACTTGGACAGCACTACTGGATCAATAAAATTGCTATTGTTTGTTTCCATTACTACTAAAAATCATAATTAAAGTGTTATAGTAACGCAATTATATATAAAAAATTGTTTGATACATATTCAACTAATATACTAAACACCATATGATATCGCCATTTGTACGGCAGTGTAGTAGTAGTGTAGTAGTAATGTTTAAACAAACATTATTACTTTGTCAATTTAATTGTTCTTGGCCGGATTTGTATTGGGATCAAACATAACCGGACGTTTTGCTCTGACATCTTCGTATCGTAAACAGAAATCTTGGTCTTCCTTACAGGTTTTTGGATTCAGATACAACCAGCGTGCAAATTCATCTTGTTTGTTAGGAATGGTAGTCCATGGCATAGTGTAAAATTGACGTTGTGAATTCATTTTAGCAAATACATCATCAACATCCCGATACAAGTTATTGTTAAATGCGTCATCTATTTGTTTTTTGATTTGATGTCGGTTAACGTCACACGCTGGTGGGCGATCAACTATCTTGCCGTCTTTTATGTTGAGATAATCTTTCATAGTTACATTCATGAAAGGATTATCTAGTGTGGGTTGCGTACAATTGCCATCAGATGATTCTAAAGATTCGATGTTAGTCGTCGTGTTGTGTTCTGAATTAGACCAAACATAATATGTGAATAACCCCATACCCACAGCTATAAACATGTACTTAAAGTTACGATGATGAAAATACAATAACACTGACATGTAAATGCTCAATCGCATCAACGCATTGAATCGTTCAGCCATTGTTTGGTCGGCTGTAGGGAAAAATTCATTTAAACGGTCACTTTGCCATAGGATATCGTAACTGTCAAACCAAAAGGGATCGCTTTGCATAACCTTTATTTTTGACATTTTATAGGCTATTTGTGTACTATCACTATTATAATTAGTACACAAAAAAAATAACACAAATTAGTTGTTTATTTTTTAAAATTTTTCACATTCGCAAATTCTTTTAACATCGGGAGCTGCTCAGCTAACTCTGACTCATTCACGGCATTCATAATACTATGGGCTTGCGCTTCTAAAGCATCTTTACTGATCTCTCCATTTGCTATTTTTTGCTCTATTTTTGATGTAATATTCCCAACCAAACGGTTCAATTGAGCATTCGGACGTCCAGACATCAATCCTGATATCAGGGACATAGGATCCACATTTTCTCGCTGTAAGTCTTTGCTTAAATCTGTTGCCATATTCATAATGTCTGAATTTTCTAGAATGCTATTAAACAATCCGTTAAAAACAGCAGTGGGATCTCGATGACCTCTTGTTGGTCTAGGTATCCTATTTACTCTACGTGAATTAGTGCTCGTTTTAGCATCCGCATTTGTATCAGCGGAAGCTTTAATTTTTTGTTGGATATTATCAGCAAAAGCGGACAATGTATCAGATAAATCACCTTGTCCTAAATCAATGTTGAAGAAGCAACTAGACATGTAAATGCTATGCAGGTATTTTACGACTGAACGTTTGGTGTTCTTGCTTTCATCCTTGAATAAACCACAATCCAAAGCGCCGTCGAATAAATTTATCTCATTCAAGAACAAGAAATCGTCTGTCTTGATTTTTCTTTCGGAATTAACAACTTTAAAGATATTCTCCTCAAATTGCAGCAATGTCTTGTGACATTCTTGTAACACAACCTCAATTGTTTGTGGTGCCGGCATTGGTGTCTCGGTTGGCAGTGGCGTATAAGACTCAAGTTGAGATATCAAAGACCGCAATTTGCCAATGGTATCTTTGGGTATGTATTCGAAAACTAAATCAAATTCGTTTGTCATTTGTATTAATACAGCTAACAACTCTGTTTTAATAGTCATTTTTAACGTAGCAGTAAAATCAAGCTCATTTACTTCTTGAGTCTGTTGGGTTTGATTGTTATTTGTCATTTTGTATTTGGATTTCCGTTCTTACTTGTTACTACTAACACAAAATAGTTCGTCGTAATTACCGCACTACGGTTTTACCTAATCACTGAATTACTTTTTCACCAGCCCTAATTAGCTTTTGAAAGTACATCCAAATGTATGCTTTTTGGTGAGTGCCAGTTTCAGGAGACAACCACATGTTTTTTATTTTCATTCCTGCTAGCAAGTTTTCGTGGGTCAATTGCTGATTAGACATATTAGTTTCAAAATTCAGAAAGAAATCTTCGTTACAATCGAAAATCTGTTTTCGATAAGGCACTACCATGTCCATGAATTTCTCTACCACTAACCGAGGATTACTATTTCGGATGAATTCAATAGTGCTGCGTGTAAGAATGATATCGGATTTAAAGTATGGAAGCTGTTTTTCTAAAAATTCAAAAAATTGGTCGAGAATGTCGTTGAAAATTTTTATCTGAACAATCTTATTCATTATTTTACAAGTACTTACACACTTACTATAAATTAAAGTTACAAATCTACCGCTAAAAATGAATCAATTTTACCGTAGTTGGAATTATTGTGGGACGGAATTGTTAATTCGCGTTAGTACAATAAAACAAAAATAAAATTTGCTAATATACAAACGTCCGAATCAATCGTAATGTCTGAATCAAGTCTATCACCTGTACTCACCAAACCATTAGGTGAGAAACAAAAATTGCTAAAGACAATTCGTCATGAAATCAAAAAGAAAAGATTACTGTTTGATGAAGGCAAAGAACGATTCGGCATGGATGAAATGTCTCAGCTGATGAAGGTCAAGAACACATCTGAAGTCAAAGGATATCCTTTTAAAGTTTCTAAATCTAATTCTGTTCTTAAGGAAACTCGCATTGCACTCAAGGTTGTACCGATTGAAACCAAGTACGAAAAACACGAACATCCATGTCAACTAGAAAACTTGGTATTACGGGAATTGACCGAAAACATTGTCAATAAAGATATTTCGCCACACATCACATATTATCTTGGCTCACAAAAAGTAAACAACAAATGCCGCGCCCTCAAACAACTAAATCTCAAAAGGCTAGAAGTAGAAGAAAAAATCAGAACACATTCTAATATGCTGATCTCTGAATATGTGGAGGGTGGAAGTCTGGACAGTTGGGTTTTCAACACGTATGAAAACGACCAAGAAATCACCGATGAACAGTGGAAGTCAATCGTGTTCCAACTAATTTACACCATCGCCGTTATCCAACATCACTATCGTATGATGCACAACGATTTTCATTATGGCAATATCCTGATTGACAATACTGTTCAGCCCGGGGGTTATTTTGTTTATGAAATTGGAAATCAAAGGTTTTTTATACGAAATACTGGTGTCATCCCCAAGCTATGGGACTTTGAATTTTCCATGGTCTACAGCAACCGGATTGCTGATTGTTATCCCAACAAATTTATCACTGGTCCATTTGAATACAACAAGCGCACCCACACTACCATTGTCAAACCAGAAGATATCGAAGATGACGAAGAATACAATGTGCCTTACAATTATAATGAAGTCTATGACTTACATTACTTTTTAACTTCGCTATTAGACTTGTACATTTCTAAAGATTTGTTTGACTGGATCATGGACATTTACCCAGAGGAACTGATTCCTCCTGAAGAATCCTCCGAGAGTTCATATTCATCTGAACCAGACAGCGAAAAAACTCAAGATTCAGATGACTCTTTGAAGCAACACAGTGACACCGAAGACGAAGGAAATAGTGACACCGAAGACGAAGGAAATAGTGACACCGAAGACAAAGACGACCACGAAATCGAAGGAAGTAGTGAGACCGAAGACAAAGGTGACAGTGATTCCGAAAGCAACCAATCACAAAAACATTACTTGACTAGTGGACGCATGATCAATGGTATCGAAACAGAATTTGACTTACCCACCCCTAAGAGCATCTTATCACATCCATTTTTCCAGGCTTTCACTACAAAACCCACCGACTTTGATGAGGCCACTGCTATCGTGTTCAAAGCTGGATTCTAAGGGGAATCATTTTTATATTTGATTGTCTAAATGTGTCTTTTTTCGACGGATAATTCGATGAGAACATCGCGAAAATTCCAGATATCTACAAATTGTCCAAATCAATTGGTTAGATGTGTCGTACCATGTAGATTCAGCCCCATGTTTGACAAATTGATCACACCAATTCAAGATAAACGTGGTGCGTACGGAATATTTGCGACATCCCACTGCTCTTTCCACCATTTCAAATAAAAATGGTTTGCCATTAATGGTTTCAGTAATGACAGTTTTTAGATTGTCTGTTTGTATTGCAACTTTTACCATTCTTTTGTCCTCGCAAATTACAGCATTAATCAAATCAGATTCATTAAACCGACATCCAAACGTTCTAGCTAAGGCCGGTAGTTTATAAAACATATATCGATTATTGGCAATTTGCTCGAATAATTCTGTGTCAATGCTATTGTCAGATAATTTTAAACGATAAGCATAAACAGTGGAAACATAATTCCTTTCGTTGAATAATTGTTTTATAAGTTCCATTTCTTCAAACAATTCAAATTGCCTAAACGTGTTGACTACCTCTTTATACTTGATTGAATTATCTTTTTCCAATCGAGCCTGAAAAGACATTAACAACAACCTTAACCATTTTTCTCGTACCGAGGACACTGAGGACACTGAGGACACTGAGGACACTAGTTTTTTTAAAAACGCCCCAAAAACTGTTTGGGGAAATTGACACACAATGTTTTTGATACGTGGAAAAGCCGCGCATAAGTTACAAAAACTGCCCCAATCACACCACTTCACAACTTCAAGTAATATGTCTAAATGAATCACTTTGGAATCTTACTATGTTCCTAGAAAATGTTTTTTGCTTGGCAAGTCACCATTTACACTTCGCAACTAAACAATACCACCAACCAACAATATACCAACTTTGAAAAACACTGCGTCAAATCACAATTTTTTTTGTAATATTTAATTACAGTAAAACTCGCCATTGTTAACAAAATGTCTGCCATGTCTACCCGTATCGATGACCTTCCAGGTGCGCAATCAAACGCACCTGGCTTGCCAGATGACATTCAACAAGATATTCAAGAACTAAACCAGATGCAGGACTCTATCGCTAACTCACACACCGATTCGCCTCATAAAATTGAGCCATACGAATCGAACATAAAAGCAGATATTCGCAAACGTGTTCGATTCACTGATGAAAATAAAGATAATGAGCAAAGTTCTGAGGGTATTTTTGATGTGATCAAAAATGAAATCAATGAAGAAAACATTCTGTTGCTAGCTGTACTATTAGTCGCATCCATGCCAGCTTGGACCGGATATATAAATCAGTTTCTACCAGGATACACAAGTGATAGTTGGTCGATGATGTTGATTAAAGCGGGATTGATGTTGGTAATATTTATTATCGCTAAACATTATTTACTACCCTATATTAAAATTTAAATCACTAGACTAACAAACTAATGGTCGTAGTAGTGTCATATTCGTGTATTTACTTTTGCATTCAATATGCGAATTTAAAAACTTGAGCTAAAGTAATATCACTGTTAGTTCAGAATGTCTGAATTTATCAAAAATCACACGTGTGTCTTTATCAAGCCGATTGTATTACATAAAGGTATTCCTGATGACAATATCAGATTGATTCATGGAGAGTTCAAACGTATTTACATTGTTGACAAACAAGATATCTTAAATTACAACAACAGACACAATGCTGTAACTTACTTCCATAATGTTCCCAAAACAGTATATATGGAAGATTTAGTTCGATTTTATTATTATAATACCGATTGTTTGGTTTATCCGTATCTAACGTCAAAGACAATCGATGAAATGCGAAACGATGAGATACAAGAATGTGCAAGACGAAATTTATTTTTGCATGGACACCATGAACGAGCTAGTCTCATTGCCAAACTAGAAAAGCAAGACGATGTCTATCAAATGTGTTACTATTTGAAGAATAAAATTATCAATAACCTTCACAAAGGTAAACGAGAACCCAAGGTAGGACTATTCTTGGATCTTATTACACGACAAAAAAAGAACGAGCTGATTACTAAAAGTCAAGAAGCGCTCAATTGGCTTTTGCATCCGTGTCCTTCAAAAACTACACAAAGGCGCTTCAACAACTTTCTGAAACCAGATATAAAATTATACAATTACCAAGAACATGATGTGGAATGGATGTTAGAACTGACGGAGGAGGTTAACAGAAATAAAAATGTGATAGAATATTCTTACCCTCTAACTACCCACGTCTTGGAAGAACAATTTGTTTTGTTTAACAATAATGTGTATCCAACTTGGATACTTAACGAACAAAAGGTTACTGGTCAAAAGCAAATTAGATTTTTCGGGGGGAACCTTACCTCACAAGTTGGTTTAGGGAAAACGATTGTATCGTTGTTCTATTTATTTACAATAGGTGAAAATGAACGGGAAAAGTACAATCGTTTTGTGGAATTCAAAAACGGTAGTTGTAATTACATGTACAAACGAGGAGCTAGAAGCGGACGTGTATGTGAAAACACTTCTACGAACAACGAATTATTCTGTAAAACACACTTAAAAACACCTTTTATTGAAAAACAAGTATTGATATTAAGGAATTTAAGCGAATTCGACTTCCAAAACTTTTTTGCAAACGGTTTACTCAAAACAAACGGGTCTTTGATTGTGTGCCCTAATCAGTTATGTGATCAATGGGTAAGGGAATACTACAATAAATTCACTAACGATAAACGGGTATTGCTGGTTGTAACCAAGGACCAATTCAAAAATTTGACTGTAGCAGATCTATTGTTTGCAGACTTGGTAGTAGTATCTTATCAATTTTTATCTAACAATTACTATTGCCATCTAGCCAATGACATCAGAACATGTGATATTCAACAAAAAATTCAACAACTGCGAAACGATACTGGTAATGAGAACGAATTTAGAGAAAAACTACTAACATCCAAAATCTTGACATTGTTTCATTACTTTCATTGGAATGCTGTATTACTGGACGAAACTCACGAAATACAGAACAATGTCAAAGGTAGCGTCATTAAAAGTTTATTGTTGCAACTACAGTCCAAATATAAATGGAACGTAACAGCTACACCTTTTGCTAATGGACTTGACGGATTCTTAGCATTAGCACAATTCAATACAGACTTGCGATTGCGATGTAATACTACTAATATGAACGTGTTTGATTTATTAGAGGAAGGTATCAATGACGAATTAGTTCAACTATCAAAACGCTTGTATCGATGTAATACTAAGGAATCTGTGAAACAAGAGTATGCTGGCAACCTTATTAGTGAACAGCTTCACCTGCTAACCTTTACCCCACAAGAACGTAGTGTATATGACAGTCATCTTCAAGGCGCTCGAAACAAGTACTCTGACTTTTTGATCAGATTGTGTTGTCATCCTGAACTGTACAATGAAACTCGAGAACTTATTCAAAATTGCAAAACGTTAGGTGAGATCCAACATGTAATGTTGGATTACAATCACCGCAAATTGAATGACACACGTCATAGTATACGCAACATTCAATCAGATATTGAATATGATGAACAAAAGCTGTCCGAGGAGCCAGACGTGGAACGACAAACGGACATCAAAGCGCAAATTGCTATTAATAAACGGAGATTGACCAATGCTAAAACTTTACTTGAAAGTGTTCAAAGAACTTTTAATTACCTAAAATCAGCAATTGATTCAATTGATGGCGATCCAGAAGCGACATGTCCGATCTGTTTGGACACTATTGAAGAATTAACTATTACAAAATGTGGTCATAAATTTTGTTGGGAATGCCTACAAGCAACTTATTCCAGCAAAGCTACTAGAGTAAGTGAAGTTAAATGCCCCACTTGTAATCAAGTCATGAGTACCAGCGAAATTTATAAATTCAAACCGGAAGTTAAGAGTGCTGAATGTCATGCTAGTGAATTAGAGTCGATCGTCAACACGGTGAAATCCACCAAAATAGGGAATATTATTTATTTTCTGAAAGGTTTAAGGAAATCAAGCTCTGATGACAAAATTATATTATTTTCTCAATGGGACGAATTATTACATAAAGTAGGTACTTACCTACAACAACATGGGTTAAATGTAGTGTATTGTAATGGTACAGTGTATCAAAGAAAACGAGCAATTACTAGTTTTAGTGAGAACACAACTGACAACAATATCAACATTATCATGTTATCTTCACGCAATGCTGCGAGTGGAATAAATTTGACAGCAGCCAATAAAATTGTATTGTTAGAGCCAGTGTATGGTAGTTGTGAGTACAGGAACAACATCGAATCACAAGCTATTGGCAGAGCAGACCGAATAGGACAGCAAAGACCAATTCAAGTACACCGTTTTATTATAAAGGAAACTATTGAACATGACATTATCAACAACAATATTGATGACACTCTCATTAAAACCATGCATTGAGTGTATGGTGTGGGTGTAGTAAAGAAAATTTGATTTAATTGCAATTTGCAATTACATCAAAATACATCAAAAATCACCATGAAGACGAAAATACAACGCTCTAGATATGATATACGCATTGTTGTTAGAATGTGAAGAAACCAGTTTGTTACACGAAGATGCAGAACAATTAGATTAGAACGTGAATTCATATCTCAAAAGCACATACTTTGGATGGGTAATTACCTCGGTCTGAAAATGACATCACGGAACAGGTTCATTTGACGGTCTGGAACAATGTTATTGGATATAGTATTAAAATTGTTGCCTAAAAGTCGTTGCACTAAGAAGTAAATAGCATAGACTCCGCATTCATTGTTTTGACGTTGATGTTGCTTCTTGTTTTCAAGATAAGTGTATCCGGGTACATAACGCTGCAGTTTTTCAATAAAAAGCTGAATGTGTTTGTTAGGATGTTTGGCAGCAGAATCAAAATACTCGAGTGTATGTGTCACATTGTCAATCAAAAATGCGGTCCAATGACTGCCAGGTTGGTCGTGGGTATCTAAATTGAAGATGATGCCGATCCGTTTGTACTTGTGAATATCTGTGTAACGTACTTTGACTTGGGTATAAAAGTCACAAGGCAATGCACCTAAAAATTTGAAAGATTTATCCATTTCTTGATATTGCTGCATCACTGCATTAATATCACTGGTACTTAACCACGATCTTCTTGATCTGGTCATTCTAGGTTTGAAAGTAAAAAATTTGATCTTTTCACGTAATTGTGCATCAGGTATGGCATTGATAAATGATTGTTCAGACCAACAGTACTCATCTTTACAAATTTTAGATAATCGTCTATATATAGATTTCCACAAATCTTGTTTAGATTTGTTGTTGATGTCAATCAACCCACCTGGTGCACAACTTTTGCGTTGGCAAACGCGATTGGTTTGAATGTAGATGTTAAAAGCCATGGCAATCTCTTGTAATTCCCTTCGCTCAAAACATGTCCAATTTTCATAAACGTCAACATTAGGTGCACAATATGACATTACTTGTGCACGTATTATTTGTAATAAGCCAACAAAATAAATACTCAAATTTGATTTAAAAATAACTGAATATCATGACATAACACTTGAATAAATAAGATGTCACGAAAAGTAGTATTAATTACTGGCATCGGGGGTATGGATGGAAGTTATGCTGCCGAGCTGTGGTTAGCACAAGGCTACGAGGTTCATGGTATCATTCGTCGTGCCAGTAACTTTAACACACAGCGAATAGAACACATTTTCAGTAAGATTTCCCTTCATTATGGAGACGTTACAGACATGGGAAACGTGTTGTCAATTATTCAACAAGTCAAACCGACTATGATTTTGAATTTTGCGGCCATGTCACATGTCAAAGTTAGTTTTGAATTGGAAAATTATACTTTTCAAACTAATACCGTTGGTATCCTGAACATCCTACAGGCAGTTCGTATTTTGGGTATGGATCAAACGACCAGAATATATCATGCTAGCACATCAGAGATGTATGGTAACATTACTGATGGTGCCACTCTATTGACAGAGAATTCTCTCATGTTGCCTGTAAGTCCTTATGGTATTTCCAAGTTGGCGGCATACCATTTGTGTAATTATTATCGGGACGCATATAAGATGTTTGTGGTTTCCAGTATCTTATTAAACCACGAAGGTGAAAGAAGAGGTCATACTTTTGTCACCAAAAAAATTACTGAATATGTCATTAAATGCAAGCAAACAGGTAATGTTCATCCGCTTCAACTTGGCAATTTAGATTCCAAACGAGATTGGGGATATGCACGTGATTATGTAGAAGGGATTTGGCTAATGATGAATCACCAAGACCCAGATAATTATGTGTTGGCAACTGGAGAAACCCACAGTGTGCGTGAATTTGCCGAACTGGCGTTTGCTGAAATTGGTGTTCGGGTAGAATGGAAAGGAACAGGAGAAAGTGAGATTGGTGTAGACGCAGAAACCGGCAAAACTATAATACAGGTTAACAAAAAGTATTACCGTCCGATTGACATTGAAGCACTTATTGGAGATTACTCCAAGGCAAAAAGAATATTGAATTGGCAACCAAAGACTTCATTTAAGGAACTAGTCAAGTTGATGGTCAACAAATGTGATTAAATTTGGTGTACATGAATTGATGACACACAATTATTAAAAAAAAGTATAGACGTTTAGAATGGCAATATAATATAATGGATATTATTAATGAACAATATGAATATAGATTGTATAATATGTAGAAATGCTACGGGAAGGATACTAGAACACAAAGACAAACCAATAATAACGTATTGTTCGCATTGTTTCCACATGATGGAATTAACAAAAACTACTGACGATTACTCTAAGATAGAGTCGTTCATCAGACTAGAACATTCGTTTTTAGTAAATCGCCCGGGAACAAAATTACTTCTTACCAACACTAACAGCACTAATAACAGTATTATCACACAATTTCCAAGCAACTTTACAATAATAGACTACACTCATTTATTGAACACAAATGTAAATACAACAAGCACTGCTCCTCAACAATTTGATTTTATAATTATACCATTTGTTTTTAATATGATACGTAACCCTCATGCACTGTTACAAAACATTTTAACTTACATGTCGGAAAAGACGGAAATATACTTGTACTTAAAATATTTCACTTCACCTGAAGACAGAGTTTTTGGTATATTAAAGGAAGCAATAGTGTCTGATTTTAGCACAAATTCGTTGAAAATGTTGTGTAATAAAAATGGGTTAGAACTAGATAGCGTTACTTTCTTGGACACATTTCACAATTACGCAATATTTAAATTGACCAAATTGATTTCGCAAGATTCTAATGTAGTTTATTATTTAGTAGATGAGTTAGAAACTAATTTATATGATGTAGAATCTTACAACCAGTTAAGATACCACTTGACCATATGCCGGAATTTATTAGAAAATGTAATATTACATTTTCGTTGTCAAGGTTACACGGTTGTTGATTGTTGTTCCGACGAATGGATAAAACTGTATGGGTTGAGTTATCTGATTCATAATACAACAGTAACCTTCCCATACATTCAGTCTGGTAGTAATTTATTGTTGATTTACAACAAGTCCAACGTGTTGGATGTATGGCAGAAGCTAAGTCAACTCTTCTTGACACACACTGGTAAACTAGAGCTGCTGAACACAAGTACACTAAGTTTGTATTGTGTCAACTAAAAAATGAATCTTTTGGTCAAAAAAATTGGAACATGGACTGGTTATTGTGGTTGGATTTGGAAACGACGGGTCTTGACCCAGCCGATTGCCACTTCATATAAGTAGGATGTATCTTGAGCACAGTGGAAGCCAAAACCTGTGTAAAGCTGCAGCAATTAACGATTAACTGCGAGGAATCCATAATAAACAATATGGATGGATGGTGTCAAAAACAACACAGAACCTCAGGATTGGTGGCCCAGGTATTAGCTTCAGACTTAACAGTTGAACAAGCTGAACAACAAATTTGCATGCATTTGAATAATCATATTAGAATTCAGGACAAGGTGTACTTAGCAGGAAATTCTGTTCATTTTGACCACAATTTTATCCAACGTCGGATGCCAATATTAGGTAAAAGACTATCACATCGTATCGTGGATGTTAGTTCCTTGGCTTTGGTTTGCCGGAACTTGAATCCACGTGTGTATGAATTTAGACCCCCTAAAGCACATGCCCATACAGCTTTAATCGACATCCGAGAAAGCATAAGGGAATATCAATATTACCTTACCAATTTAGTACGAACCGATCCCCAAGAGCCATACTCTTCGACTCAAAACTATCATCTTTGTTTCCAACAAACCCCAGTTTGTTCCAAAAAAAACTGAATTTTTAATGTAAAAGACAGATTTTACCTAAAACTCTTTTATTGCCATATCGTAATACGCAACAATGGATTCTCTTAACTTTCTCCGCTCCAATTTTGCTCAGGTTCAACCTGAAGCCCAGCCGCAATCGGCCCCTGGTGCCAAGCAATCGCCTCCCAACTATAAAAACTTCTCCCATGGTAGCAACGTTATCATGAAACATGGTACCTACAAAGGTTATTATGGATACATTTATGACGATGACATTCGTCCTGCTCGTTTCGAGGTCGAAATCGACGAGGAACAGTTTGTACCTGTAGATGGTGGTGACCATCAAGTCGGAATGACCATCGACACCGATTTCGGCCCTTCAAGAATCACAGAACGTATTCCTGAACTGTTGGTGGTAAGCGTTGGCATCTCCAGCCCCACTGGTCAGGAACAACATGAACTCCGCCTGCCCCAAGAGGCTTTTGTCCGCGTAATAGCGTTCAAAGACGCGTCAGGAGGAATGATCAAATTAGCAACACTTGAACAAGTCGTTGAAGACAACGAAAGTATCACCTGTGATGGTCAAGTCTTGAACTTGGATTACAACCAAGATAAAACTGCCAATCAACTGTACGATGAATTGTCACAACATTTGATCAACGGAACCCAGATCACAGATTTGTTGGGTGAACGTTTGGAATGTCAAACGTCACAGCTTTTGTTCCCAGACATGTTTTTTGTTGTGACATCAAACATTGCCAATCAAAACTTCAACTACCTTGGTTACTATGGTATCTTGCGTCGTGTCATTGGTGAACAATATCGTATTGTTTATCGTAATCGTGTTTTACTTGCCGGCAAAACTTTCACCAGAAATGGAAACACGGTCAGAATCACCAAAGGGCCTTACAAAGGTAACACTGGTACATTGATTGAAAAGCACTATCCTACAATCACGGTCTATCTGGATGCTATTGATAGAAAAATAAATGACTATTTAGTCAAGCAAGGAGAAGAATTTGTCAGAAAATCCTTAACTATCAAAGATGTCTTTCACTTGGATCTTTTATTGAAAAATGGTAATTATTTTGAAGTCAAACGTATCGAAGCTGACGATAACAACAAAATCACAAAAATAATTGGTATTGAAAAAGTACCAAAGGAAAAAAAAGAAATATTTACAGCCAAAGAAATAGTTCTCAGTGACATTGAAAAGACCATGCCAGGTTTCAGTTTCACTTCACAAACTAAAGAAGCTCGTACCGACACAGACACAGAATATGTAAATGAAGATGCCGAGCCAAAACTCGAACAAACAGACGATGCTGACGAAGACGACGAAAACGATGGGTCTTATGGTGATTATGAAAAAGGGGAAACGGAAGAAAGTCAGGACAATACTGAAACCGTTGAGCAAGAAGGTCCAGAATATAAAGCCCTTTTCAAAGACACGGAAAGAACTGAATATTCACAAACTACACTCGATAATGAAGAAAAAAAAATGATAAAAATGATCCGTAATGTCATTTCATTACAGGGACTACCTAATTCGTCGTTGTCCGAGTGGGACCTCATCGAAAACATCAAATCTGCTATTAACAAAATGAAGCAAACCATCAAAAGTAACACCGGTAAGAGTAAATGGGTACCTAGCGATACCAAATACATTGTTGCTTGCTTGGTTTTGTACAAACTTATTCAAAGTGAATATATGTATCGTGTTACTAGTAACAGTAGTAGCATGTTTGGAACCTTTTTGAATAAACTAATTTCAGGCGAATTCTTTAATGAAAAAGATACAACATCTTCGTATTTCTTGAAAAATGGCTGGACAGATGCATTTACAGTTAATACAAACAAAAAAGTTGACTCTAAGGATTACCTTATCGAAATCATGTTTGAAAATGCCAATGCTTACCTCCGCCAATTGTATTCTTTGCCTGAAATTGCCAAGGGTAGTCATCATGTCAATAAATTTGAACTTATTCCATTGACTCCAAAAGTAGAAGAAAAACGTGCGGTTACAATTACTGATCTACTAAAAAATCCGAACCAACCGATTACCCCTTCTATTCGACGTGTTATTTGGGGACCATTGTACCAAGAAACTCTGGTCAACTTTAAAGAATCACTTTCCAACAAAATATTGGAAAGCAGTTCTAAAAAAACTACCCACGACGTATACAAATATGTTCTAGAAAATATCGAACAAGCACCTATCGAACTAGCTCGTATGCAAAAAATTTTACAACAACCACATCGTGAACTTGACCGCAAAAAAACTGAACGTCTTCAGTTGGCTTGGACAACCTTGCTCAATTTCTTGAAAGAAGACTATCAACAAGCCCAATCTGAACGCCAACAAAAAATTCAACAATTACAAACACAACTAACAGAATCCAAGAAAAGACGTCAAGACGCATTGGAACGCACTGACAAACTTCAAAGTTTAATGCAAGATTTGTCTTTGGATGACACTACTACTGATACCATTACCGATACAAATGTCATTGAAACGTCCTTCAAAAGAATGAAGTTGGACAAAAAAAATTAAAAGTTCCTACGTAAAACTGCTAATACAAAACTATTAAAAATACAAATGTCATTGAAACGTTCTTCAAAAGAATGAAGTTGGACAAAAAAGTTCCTACGTAAAACTGCCTATACAAAATTATTAAAAAAATTCTTACATACAATTAATTAAACTGCCAATACAAAATTATTTAAAAAATGATTTTGTAACTACCACAAATTTAACACCACGCAACTAACCACAAACACTAAAAATAAATACTTAAGTCTACTGCTCTTATTCATTATCAAAGTAACAACCCTAAATTCTAAACCTAAACTCTGTTATTTTATGATAGAATTTAAATGTATGTTAATGTTAGAAACATCGATTGTGATGATCAGATCAAAGTTTTTTCAAGCAAAAAAACGTTTACCGTTAAATCGCTTTTTGGATTTTGGAGGAAATGATGACATTGAATTTATTCGTCATTGGTTATTTTACATGTCAAAACATCTTGATGATTACACGGATTTCATAGATATTAAATCCGGGTCATTAGGCGGTTGCGAATACAAAATAAGTCGAGAATCTAATACAGGCACTTGGATACTACTGTGCCCTGACATAGTGATAATGTATCTTAAACCAAGTCAGTTAGAAGAGTTGGAAATGTCGATGGACAAAAGTAAGTATTGCTTTCATGTCTATAAAACCGAAGACTTTTTAGTGGTGTTCTTAGTGTCGCATAGGGCAGAACAAATAAATTTACTAGAATTCCAATTGTTTCACGGCTGTAATCATAACTATGCTATTTTAAGTAACGCTTTGACGTCGTTTGTCATATTTAACCAAAAATGTTGTTCGAAAATGGAATTACTTACAGAAGTCTTTCAATTACACAGTATCCAGGGCAACGCACAGCCAATTAGCGAAATAACTAACTTTATAAATCTATTGCGAAAATTAAAGTCAATACATAACAACTTGCCTCCACATTACTTGATTCTATAATTTAGGTGCGTTTAACCGCCAAAGCAATTTGACAGATGTGTTCCAAGTGCTGTTCATGTCCAAACACCGTCCAAGCATATTTACCCATGTCTATCCAATCCAATAATATCGTACGTAGTTTTACCAGTTAAAAAAATCCAATCCTATTGCCTCGACAGCAGCATGATCAAGTTGTGCACTGATAGGTGGTATCATCGGGACTGTGGGACCAAATTTAGTATACCTATTGATTTCTGGAAACTCACGTGATAACTCCTGCAAATCTAATCCAGCATACATGGCTGTCATGATATAAGTCGGATGCAAATGTAATACTATTTGTATAATGCTTAATCCTATCAGAAAGACGTTTTACTTAATGAATATCGTGGTTTAACCGGCATTGCTGACTCATTCTGTTTTCAACATTATACATTTTTCTGAGGATCGTAAACCTTGCTAGGAATTAGTTTGTCACCTGTTAATGTCACCTGTTAATTCAATGATTTTATTATCACATTCTTTATGTGCTGCACCAACGCGTCTGCTTTCTCTGATGTCAGGATATCAGTGTAATCCAACACACCACCATCGATGTCTTCAACGCCATGAAGGAGTCGCATCGGCGATACTGATTGGGTCCAATCTCGACTTTGGGTCGTTGTGTTTTGGTATTGAATGCGGGAAAGGATAAAATACCAATACATAAAATGAACTTGAAGACGACCTACACATCTCTGTCAAGTGTTTCATAATTCACTGGCAGGAGTGTAAGAGACGTTCAGCTAGAAAGTCAGCAAAGCGTTCAGCAAAACTGGAACGTACATATACATCTAATCTATCCAGGGAGACTTCCTGATCCCAGGCTACCAACCAAAAACGCACTAACAAGGACTCGAACCTGAATCTTCTGCACAAAAACACAAAATGGTTCTCAGTCTTGTAGACCATGATTGGCTACAAGACTGAGATCCAGACAACAGACTGGACGTAAACGTATATGACCATTCCAATAATCCGTATCATATCCGTACTTAAACGATTACGATCCCCTGGAAGGGTGTCACTCAGCCGTGTGCTCCTCGTGTAATGACCCTATCTATCTGACAGCAAGTCATCGAAATCTTCAAAATATTTATTTCAATAACATCGTAATCTGGCATATCTTAATAAACAGTATCGTGTTGCAATAATCCTGTATTCTGACGTGTGTAATACAAAAGTATACATATAACATATATTCAATAAAAATTATAGAGTACAAAATATTATTTTATATACCATATTGAAAGCATTTACTTGCGTAACACGAAGTTATTCATTTCAAAGAATCGACAAGTCTTTTGTAGACCTTCTAGTAAAGGTGTAAATTGGAAATCAGGAATATTTTGTGCAAGTTCATGGTGACTGGCTGTTTTTCTAAGTTGTCCGTCACTTGATTCGCCGTCATACTGAATCCGACCCGTAAACTTCATCTCTTTGGTAATTAAATCAACTACTTGTCTGATCGAAACAGAATCGCTTTCAGGAGGACATACCACACAAGACACTTGTTTTGAAGCAATATTACTTTTGACAAAATGTAGGATAACTCTCGCTAGGTCGTCTGCATAAACAAACTGTCTGTGTGCTTCACCTGAACCTTTAATATACAAGGTACCATTACTTTGTTTGGCTAAGTATGTCTTATGAATCAATGCTGGGATAACATGTCCTGAAACAATATTGTAATTATCGTTTTCACCATACAAGTTGGTTGGTATCAAATTAATCACCTGGGTTGTGGAAGTATTTGCCAAAATCTTAGAAGCCACATGAAGAAGTCGCTTCGAATAAGCATATCCTATATTAGAAAAATGTGGCAATCCGTTATGTAGTTGCTCACTTGTCAAAGGGTAATGCACTTGTGGATAATCTGGGAAAATACAGGTAGATAAAATATTAAGCAATCTGGTCACTCCGAATTCACTACAAGCACGCACAATGTTGTTGTTGATATCCGTATTTTCTAGTAAATACTTCAAGTTATTGTTCATATTATCGTACACTCCACCAACATGACTAGCCAAATGAATCACTACACTCGGCTTAATACGTTTAAACAGTTGTATTACTTGACTGCGGTCACGTAGATCACAATCAGATCTAGATAAATAATAAAAATCTTTGGGATTACATTCCGGGTCATGTACCACTATTTTTTGAATAGCACAACCCAACAATCCGAACGCTCCAGTAACAAGAATTGTCATTTGATATGTATACAGTTATATGTAATAATAGTTTTAAATTCTGGGATTTTTCCCAAAAACGTTTTCTAATACCTTTCTTTTAATCTTGGTATTACGAATCAAAAAGCGGAATGGTAATTGCTCTATATGTTGGGAAATAAAAGCCTCTGTTAAGGGTTGAGAATTAGCAACTTTGTTCCAAACGTCTTGAAGCTTGTCTCGTTCACAACACTCCACTATTTCGTTTAACAATGGTTCTTCAAGTTCTTGGCACACCAATAATACCATCAAACTCGGTTGCAACTGTGGCCAAAAATCCCTAATAAATTGAGTAGACAACCGGGAACTATAGGCTATATTTTGCCAACTAAACAGGTCTAGTTTATGTACAAACATGCGCAACAGTTCTTCGTTTATCCCAAGCTTGCTTAACTCGGGCCAAAACAAACGGTTTTGATAACAATTAAATACATCAGTTGTGATTACTTGTTTGTTCTGAGATACCGCATACCAGTCAATATGTGACAAGTATCGTTCTATAAATTGTTTAGAAATATTTTGATTCATACATACAGCATGCCAATGAGAATTATCTAACCGAGAATAGTGTGTCTGTATTAAACGCTCCAATAATTCCTCAGGCAAGAGTTGATTTTGCAGTAAGTTAATCAAACTAATCCTAGAATAAAATCGGTTCAAGATGTTGTCAGATAACTTTTGATGCTTTGAAAGTTGTTCCAGATCGATAATATCACTAAAAGTGTTTATAGTTTGATCAGAAAAATGAGACTTTTTGTACTGCAGCGTAGGAAAATCTATAAGATATCTAAAACGTTGGTATGTTGCTCGACTACCAGGAACCCAACTAAAATCGCTCACAGATATCACGTGACTTGAATCGATGATATCATACAAATGTTCATTAATAATACTGTTCGCAAAGCGATTAACACAAGCCATTTCCGATAAACAACGAACATTCAGATACTTAAAAATTTCTGCCCATATTTCCGGTGGGATACACTTTTCCGTAGTTTTGTCTTCGCTATCGCACAGTCGTACGTGTTGCGTTTGTTGGTGTGTGTTTCGCTGTGTATTTGGGTGTGTGTCCATAATTGTCTAATAATTTGTAGTATTATTAGAATCTTACAATAATAAAGTGTAAATGTTCTTACGCGGGGCTTATTTAATAAGGCGAACTGAAACCAGCATATACACATAATAGACCAACCAAGGTCAATAGAATAGCGAAAACCAGGTTCACAACAATAAAGGTAAAGTTACTGTTCTTTTCTGTCTTAAACGCTTCGTTTCCTGGTTTGTTGTAACATTCAATAGCAATGGAAGATGTAGCGATAGAGAAGATACCTCCGATGAGTAAGGCTAAAGCGGTAGCTACGATTTTAAAATTCATATTGGTTATACTATTCGTCAATAAAAAAAAATCAGCTAATAAATGTTATGAAATTGAAATATTGTGGAAACTTGTTAGAAGAGAATTATAACAATGTCTATCACAGGTATTGACATCACTGGCTACCTAGCTGGCGGATTAACCACTGTTTGTATGTTTCCACAACTCATTAAGATCATATGTACCGATAGCCGCGCAGATGATATATCATTACCTACGTTTGTCTGTTTAGTACTAGGACAGATTTTATGGATTGTTTATGGTACTTTGATTATAGACCTGCGTATTATCATTGCCAATGTCGTTAGTTGCTTTTTGGCTATTAGTATCATTGTCATAGTTGTATATAAAAGAAGTAAACACAAATGCTTAATACATTATACAAATTCTGATTGACATATTACACAAGTGCCTAATACATTACACAAATGCTGAATAACAAAATAATTTATCTCGAGACCGTTTCATCATCCGAGGTTTCAGTACAGACGACATCTCAGTTGTCATTCGTCGGATACTTTCTACTATATACCGATGGACAAACTCTAGTTCGTCAGCGGATACTACTGCATTTAGCAATACACTTCCACTCTCAAAAATCAACACCGTAGAAATGTGGCTGTTGTAAGCTAACTTAATTCTCAGACCGGGATGATGTTCAACGTTGAAAAACACAGTAACATCAGAATCCTTCTGCCAAAAGTTAAACATTGATTTCAAACACAACACCATTCCTTCTGGAACATTAAACTTTAACCGATAGTTAATCAATAGTGGATTAAACGTTTTCAAACAAAACTCTTTGCCTGTAAACTCTTTCAAAATATCCATAACTTCAAGGCCATAACCAAGTGCTTGTTGCATTGTTGTAGTACCAGTCAGATGTAGTTTGCCGTTTGAAAATACCTTGACCGCTATGACTCGGTGGTTCAGATGGCGTTTGAGTATCACACAATTGTGAAACTTGCGATGCGATGTAAGAAGAAAAGAATCGATTTGACCTTCCGGTTTTTCCATATGTTTTGTTGTGTGCGTATGTATGTACCACTCCTTGAAATCATTTAAACGATGATCTCCAATACCTACAGTACCACCCATCAACACCGTCATGGTAGTTCTCTTGGGAAGAAAATCATAACAAATATCATCTGGTTTCAAAATTGTATTCGTTTGAACTATTGTTTGTTCCACGCTCCGAAACATTTGATCGAATGTTGTTGCTTGGCTGATGTCAGTCATTGTGAATGTGTTTAGCTGTTTAGGTATTTAAGTGTATTTAGTCGTATAAATTGTGTTGTTTAAGTAGCTTTCATTAATTACAAATAGTGCTATAAAGAAAATAATTTGTGTTGTAGTGTGTTGTAGTGTGTTGTGGTGTTTTGTAGTGTGTTGTAGTGTGTTGTAGTGTGTTGTAGTGCGTAATATATGATGTAATTTATTATATGGTTACTGTAATAAGTTATGTCACCAAACAACACACCAGAATCATTTCATCACTCTTTTTTAAGTATTTTGCGAGAAACTGATCCTTTATTTGAAAGATGCAAACAGCTCGAGCAAACGAATATGGGATTGTTTAATACAAATTTTGATATGTTGCCCAAGACAGCAAAATCGGTTGTCGAGATAGCGCCATTATTACTCCGCAAAGTAAAACGTTCTCAAACACTTATTGATTCGACTGTAGATTATTATGTTGCCAGTGACAATGCTACTAATACCGTTTACATGTGTTATCGTGACGTATTGATGATTGACATTGACTTGAAAAATCAAGAGTTGGGCGCGGAACAGGTGCTCGACTATTTTGACAAAATACCGAATTATGCGTTTAAGATTTTCCAATCAGCTCGTGGCTTTCACGTTTTCTGTGTCTCCCAACGTTTTCATTACCGCGATCCTTTCGTCTTACAATTCATGTTATCCCATTTCTCCGACTTTTACTACACCGTGTATGCTTACATTCGTGGATTCTCTGTCAGATTGAATCCTAAATTCAATGACAGCACCGTTCAGCCAATATACAAAGAACTAGGCACTGTAGGTAATCACGAATTGATTGACAAGGAAGTACTAGCTCTGGTAGATCGCCACATGAAATTATGTAAAAAATATAAATACCAAATTAGTATTGTGAGTTAAGTTTATTTTTGTACAGTATATGTGTCTTTGATTCTTACCAAATCAAGCAATTCCCGTTTGGGTTGATTTCTAGTTGAATTATGTGTGGTTACGAATTGTTCTATGTATTCTTCTTGTCTGTCACTCTTTTTGGAGATTCGAGTGACAAACCCATTTAATTTAGTAAATGAAATATACCATGGATCGCAGCCCAGTTTATGCATCAATTGATGTGTGCTAAACGCCCGATGGTCAAACGTGTCGCTAGTACAATAGCCATGATAGCCTTTGTAGGTTTTGTATATGACAAAGCTGTAAGGAAATAGAGAGAGTGTTGCTTGGATGTCTTGTAACGTTTGGTTATCCCAGTCACATACTAATAGATCTCTAAATGAAATCACGGTAAGCTTTTTATCCGGATTGTATTTGTAGGTCTGCTGTATAATTTTGTAATCGGGAAAAGCCTGGATGACAGAAAGCGTGTAGTTTTGTAATCTAATCTTCTGTGGAACAAATACACTGTATTTTTCTTTTAGTTGTTGAAATACTGCATTTACCTGAGATCTGGTCAAATTATGCATATCCATTTTGCATTCCGCCAAACAAAACTCGCTACCATCTATTTCCAGATAACAGAATACTTCATCTAAAAAGTCACGTTGTTTACGAGATGCTGAAGTATTGTTATTTACATACTTGATTATTTTGGTCATGTCTTGTGGAGCAAGTTGAGTCAGTTCTTTCTTGGTACTTTGATAGCAAAATTGATCAAGGGTGGTAGTGACCTGACTCGAAGTAAATTGTTGATACAACTGTATTAACAAATTGTATTGACCAGGAGATAAAACGGTGGTCATCGTTATTGTACTATATTTAACTGTATTAACTGTTTTGATATAAAAAAAATCTATACTAATTATATTAACAATACAGTAATGATGAGTGACTTTGGGTCGGATGAAAATTCTGAAAACGCCACATTCACCCCAGCCAGGTTAACAAGATCATCTCCAGAGATGACGAATCTAGCGTCTACCGATACATTCTCAGACAGAGAATCAGACCGCGACGATGGTTCCAGTTTCGATGAATCAGACAGCGACGATGGTTCCAGTTTCGATGAAACTATCTTTAGGTTGTCATCAGACGATAAACGGAGATTGGATGCTATTTTTGCCGAGTTGAAACCATACTACATGAATGCCATTCAAAACGCTGAATTGTACGAAAAACTCTTTTTAGACAAAAGAAGGGAAAGATTAGATGCATTTCAAGAAAACACCATCTTGGCGTATTTATTTAAAAAGACCTTTGGAAGAGAAATACGTAATCATTGGAAAGGAATAGACATGATTTCATATTATTTACGGGATCACGGTTCCATGCTTCTTGAGCGTGAGTTTCTATATTTTGGAGTTTCTCCTACATTAAAAAACTTAGAATTGCCAGATGATTTTGTTTTTATTGAAGATAAAGTATTTCGCATGGATTATTTCATATGGAGACAAGAAGGAGACAACGAGACTAAAAATCCACCGAGTGATATTGATATTACTCAACAGAACTACGATCAACATCGTAATAATCATATTCAAGGATGGTTAAAGCATCAACTGTTGGCATTCGTAAACACCAACGCTATTCCAGAATTGTTGACCATGACCGATTTACGTATTGCTTTTGCGAATAAGTATTACAACAGGAAAATGAAGATTTATTCAAAGTCGTCATTAAACTTGATTACTATTTTGTATGTTCACTATCACACAATTTTCTTCAACGCCAACATGGCACAAATTTTAAAATCCTATGGTAGTAAAAATGCGAGTGATAGAAATATAAATTCGTTACGTACGCAATTAGATCCGTATTTCAATACTTTAGGACTCGCAGAACACGAACTTAGAGTAGTGAAAAGAGCGGTAGGGAGGATGTTCGACATTTACATTATGTTAATCGGGTTACAACGAGAGCGTATGAAATACTTGAATCGAAAACTGCGTCAACACGTCACTAAAATCACAGAACAACCCGAGACAGTTAGATTTCGTTGGCAGAAATTATGTCGACCTACTTCCTTACAACGGGGTTTTAATTTAGAAGAATTACGTGACTTGGCCGCTTTTGAAGGCATTCCCGAGTACTTATTCCAAACCAAAGTTGAGTTGTGTACTGAATTAGCCCAACGCTTTGAACGTGTCATCCAAGGTAAAGCCAAAATAATTCCTCGGTGTATCAATACAGCGAGTTTGATGTTAACTGACCTCCAAGACATTCCACCAGAGTTCTTTTACAGTTATACTCACAACAACAAGATTTACTGCGATGATATCCGTGACCTTTACCGACATTTCCAAACCCGAGGTGCTCAACATCCATACGATAGGACCCCGGTGAGTCAAGTGTTGGTTCGCAACGTTAATTTATGGTACAATAAGTTACATGTCACTACTGTGACTATGGATGATCTATTTACGGAACCAGAACCAGTGTTGTCCGTCTCTAGCATGCTGACTTCTAAAGCTGCTGAATTTGTTTCGCAATTAAATTATCCTAATAATGTTAATTACTTTATCAATGCCGACCTTAATAAAATGAAAGCATTCGTCGATGAACTTGTTGAGGAAGAGATCATGTTTCCAGCAGAAAAAGAGCGGCTCAGTATTATCACTGACGCTACTCAATACAAGTTATTACTGATTGATGTTTTGCTATTAAAGTTCCGAAACGATCCCGCCCAAATAACATTGGAAAACGGACAAGTTCTGTCAAGTTTGGCCATCAACACTAGTAACATCTACAATGAAATTTTTTATCGTGACACGCAATGAATCAATGAAATTGACACACAATGATAAATGCAAACACACGCAACCATGATTCCAAAACCAAAACATTACATTGAACCGATGAGAATTAATTGAATTCGCTTCTATTTCAAACGCAAAACTTCGTTTCAATTCCCAAGGCCGTGGATCATCAATGACCTTAGTGAACACCAATTCAGAATGACATGCATTTTTTGAATACATAAAGACATCAAAATGACTGCCCAAGGTTTCACATTGGAACCGAATTGAGGTAACACGATTTTAAACTAACAAAAAAATGATTTTCTAAAATGCTATTACTAGACACTAAGAAACCAAACTTTACAACTTCAAATATAAATAAGAATGACAGTACAAAAAATAGTTCAGCATCAAACGGATACTCCTACCACAGTTGTTCAAATTGGATGTGGCGTAGTTGGACATGCGTATGTACAGGCATATAAAAGTAAAAATGTCAATACCATATGCATTGAAGTAAATCCACAAATTATCATGAATCTGGAAAACCAAGGTTTTGAAGTCTATAAATCAGGGGAGGTTCCGGAAATAAATGATGTAAGCTTTGTGTTTCTTTGTATCTGCACACCATTCAATCAATTGACGAATAAGCTTGACATGAAATATTTAGATAGTACATTAGATACAGTAGCTGGCATTTTGGCAAACAATCCTGAAGCTTTAGTTGTGATTCGAAGTACAATCAATCTTGGGTATTCAAGTTTGTACAAACAACGATTGTCGGAAAAAATAGGATGTTCTGTAGAGGTTTGTTATCAGCCAGAATTTTTAAGAGCGAAAACTGCTTTAGAAGATGCAATGAATCCGTGGAGCGTGGTTATTGGATGTGAAAGTTATACTCCAAGCATTGAACGTTTGACAGAATTTTACTCCATGTTTTTGAGTAAGGATAAAATAGAAGTTTTATCTATAGATGAAGCTGAATTAATGAAAGTTGTTCACAATTCATTTAATGCAGCCAAAATCAGTTATTTTAACCAAGTTTATTTGTTGTGTAACAAAATCAATGAGAACAAACATGATGACTTAAAGATTGACTGTAACAAAATGTTAAAGGTAATGTCCAAGACATGTGAAGGACTAATTAATCCTATGTATGGTATGACAGCGGGACATGGTTATTATGGAGCATGTTTACCAAAAGATAGTAAAGAACTGGCTCGTTTAGAAAAATTATACAAGCTTGATATTCCTATGTTCCGAAATGTGACAGCTATCAATGAGTATATGGTAAATAATGTAGATTCAGAAGAACATTTGTATGGAGATAATCAATTGAAGGCAAATAAATTCAACTAATTTACAAATCTATTAATATTTGATTACTATTTTTTAGAAATAGTAATCAGTACAAGTGATACAAGAAATAGTAATCGAAACAAAACAATATTAAAATATAAAAAACAGTAGTATTCATTTCAGTAACTGTAGATCTTTAAACAAAGATTTAGTGGTGACAGGAGTAGCCCATGTAGCATCATCACCACCAAAGAAAGTATCGAATATGATACCGGAAACCATCAGATTATTCCAATTGATTTCTGTTGATTTCCGTACATTGTTAATGGTCACCGTAAGAATATTTGGTTTGATAACGATTGAAATAAAGTTCCAATTGGTTTTGTCAAGTTTGAAACGACCACGCCATAAGGAATCGCCCTTACCGTTGTTATAAATAATATCAGTTGTTTTGAAATAAGCGGCTGGTTGAACAGTATCTTTAGGTAGATAAATATATGCTTCAGCTTCACCTTCTTCTCGCCACATGATACGTATACTTGCTGCGTCTGTGGAAAATCTACCACCTGATGCACCGGGTTTTCCAAAGTATAAACCAGGTAATTTACCACCTTTAACCCAATCAAAGTTATCAGCAAATTTAACTAGATATTGCAGGGTGATAGTATCAGACGGAAAATATTTGTCCGGACTAGCATAAAAACCCAGACCACCCTGAACGGAAGCACTTGGTTTGTAGCTGCCAACTGGGTAGGTAACGCTTAAAATATTCTGGCAGCAATCCACCGAATACAAAGTTTCATTAGCATGACCAATTTTAGTTACATTCCAATCAGGCACTAATAATTTACTCAACAGTTTATAGTTTGATAAGGAAGCAAAAGACAAGACCATTTTGATAAAGGTAGTATTGTATTGGTTTTATACATTTGCTAACTCTTTAAATTAAAAAAAAAGTGAATTTAAGACAGAAACCAACAACAGGTAAATAACAGGGAATTCAAAAATGAATAGTAATAATTTGAGCGATGTTTGGGCGGATCATTTTAAGCATATTTTGTATTATGTAGGATATTACCGTTGGGGTCTGTTTGTGTTATTGAAGCTTTTGCCAGTCTTATTTTATCGTCAAATTACAAAAAACCAAGTAGTAAAAGACCAAGAATCAGCAGAAAATCAGGCGTATACATCGTCTGATATCAGTATTATCATTCCTATATATGAGCCAAATTCAAATATTGCAGAGAACGTGATTTCAATTGCTAAAAACAATCCAAAGGAAATCATTATAATTGCGGATAAGACATGTTACGAAGCAATTCAAAAAGTAATTGATGAAATTGATGGAAACGAGATTGATAAAACAAAAGTAAAGGTTCTGAATGAAGAAAATCCAGGAAAGCGCGTAGCCATGGTTACAGGAATGAAATTAAGTTCAGGGTCATTGATATGTTTTGTTGATGATGATGTTTTGTTTATGGATAATGAACTACTAGATAAAGTTGTTTTGCCTTTTTGCAAGTATGATAAAATGGGTGGTGTTGGTGTAAAGCAAGTTGCGAAACCTAGGAATGGAAAAAGTTTCAATGTTGCGGAAGTTATGGCAGATATGCGTCTTGCTACCAGGTACATTGAAATTAGGTCTACCACGGTGGTTTACAAAGGTACTAGTTGTATTAGTGGTCGAACGGCGTGTTACCGTGCAGATATTATCAGAAATGAAACGTTTTATCAAGCGTTTTTGAATGAAATGTTTTTTGGTATGTTACTTCAGAGTGGCGATGATAAGTTTATTACACGTTACGTCATCAATCAAGGTTACAAGACCTATCATCAATTGAATCATGACACACGTGTAGCAACAACATTTGAATCAGGTTGGAAATATATTCAGCAATGTTTGCGTTGGAGACGAAACACGTGGCGTTCTGATCTAACCTTCCTTTTTTCGGAACGCAAGGTATGGAAAACCAATTTTTTTACGGCATTTTTATTGTTGGATAAACTTTTTTTGCCATTCTTTATGTTGTATGGTCTTGTTGTGATTCCAGTTTATAGTATTTTCTATAAAGATTATATCATTTTCGTAGTGTGGACGGTGTGGTTGATACTTACACGTATATTGAAGTTAGTTCATTACTTTTATTACAATCCATCTAAAATATTCTATATTCCGATTTTTATTGCTTTCCAATACTTCAATGTGTTCATTTCATTTTATTCGTTGTTTACAATATACGACCGCAAATGGGGTTCTAGAAGTGTTGGTGTGGTTAATAATCAAGTTGTCCGTGGCAATTAAATAGTAAAATAATACAAGTTTATAAAAACGCCCGCATGTCTACAATCGTACGATGTGCGGGCGTTTTTATTTTCACCTATGTGATTTAGTATTGGTTCGTGATTGTTGATATCAAGTGATGTGCTAGGAGCAATGGTCCCGATTCCAATATTGCCAGTGGCAAAAACTCAATACATCTCATTTTAATCTTTGTAACCACTCCGTCTTTATTGATGAAAAAATAACAAATCGTAGACTGATAATCGTACCGTAGGTCTTTAAACCCTAAACCCTAACACTATGATAGCATCGATAACACCCGTACCAAACTCACCCACAATAAAAGCATTCGTTGATATGCTTTTCCTAATATTCCTATTTCTTTTTTGTACCCATAATCCTGGCAAATTAGGTGTTGAAATAGATTTATGCATTTTAACAGATTGTTTCCAAATTGTCCTAAATATACAACGGGACGCAAATCACAAGATGCTATAAAATTATTGTGTTTGCCCAATCGATGATTAGTTTCTTTGTCTAAAAGTTGCTTTTGGTAAATGTCAATTTGTTGTTTGAGTTGTTTACTTTCGTTAAATACAATATCATCCAAGATTGAACCAGCCCATTTTCGAAATTTTTTGGCTATTTCTTTTTTACTGTTATATAGCAGTCTATATACTCCACGTGAGCTTAGGAAAATTGTATCTTGTAATGTACCATTAGAGTCGTAAGCTTTTCTTACTACTCTTTCATCATCATCATAATTTTGAATTGATACTCGGATATTTGTTAAATTCAAAGCATTACCTGCATCTACAGCTTTGAATAAAACTGTCTTTCTGCCTTTGTCATGTTCCTTCTATGATAGAAATTGGATTGGTGTCGAATGCTTTTATAATGCAATTATTATCTTCTCTTATTTCTTCTGACATGTGGTTGTAAAGTGTTTATAGCCGCTTATAACAAATTGCGACACAATACAAGTTGTTATTAATTGATATTTTGCTATTAAAGTTCCGCAACGATCCCGCCCAAATAACACTGGAAAATGGACAAGTTCTGTCCAGTTTAGCCATCAACACTAGTAACATTTATAATAACCATTTTTATAACGATATCGATTAGGGCATGTAGGCTGTTGATATTTTCCCTATTGACATCGCGATTTGACCAGTTAATGTTCCTTGATTATGTACAAGTATTGAAAGAGTTTAAGGATTTATCATTGGATGTAAATAAGTGACGTCGTAAAATATCCTTAATATTTTTATATCTAATATTAAGGAACAACAACGGTAATAATAGTAGTTATAATTTCCAACAAACAACAATATTGTTAGCAGCGGTAAAATCTATATATTATCAATTATCATGTTAATGATTTTATCTGTAAATTCAGGAGTAACGTCTTTGTAACCTAACAGCTCATACAATTCTTTAGCACTTTCTACGAAAAATAATGGGTAATCGTCATTGTCTTCTTTGACTTCGATATTGCTGAGTATTTCTTCTTTTGTATACAATTTGTAGATCAAAAATCCTGGAACCTGCCCATGATTCATACTTGCTGCAAACAAACCTTTTAGGTTGCCAACTCTTCTTCTTTTTCCCGAAAAGAGAGCTTGCGCGTACCACTGTCTATTATCAGAATGCATAACCCGTTTAATTGAACCCAAAGTTACATAAATATTGTTCATTGGTAGTTTAACCACAATCTTACCAGTTGGCTCGCTTCCATGACCTGATGGTGATGGAAATGATGGTGAAGTATAAATGGTCATAATATTATCAGGTACAGCGTTTCCAATAAAGGTTTTGAAATATTGCTCTAGTTCTTCTTTTGTGGTGCAATTAGGATTCCCAAATTTACCTTTGGAATTCGGTAAATAAAAGAGTATTGGGTTATCTTCCGTGGTGTATGGTTCTAACATTATCAAGTTTTGGTCCAAACATTTTGAAACAATTCCTTCATAACCATCCGTGCTTGTTAGTGACAAGCTATCAGCATCTGTGTGGTAATTTGTAAATGCGTCAGAATCCTCTTCATAGTTTGAAACAAAATTTGGAATGTCAATAGTCTGAACAGTATTGCCAATTTGTATAAATATCTTGTTGGCACCGATAGCAAATGCATCAATGTTTTTTTGCATTGTAATAACCTCTTTTGGATCGTTTCTGTAACTTTGACGATTAGCTACATCAACATTTTCCGACAACGACATCTTTGCTACATAAAGTGATTTATTTTGACAAAAGTATATGTAGTTTTCATGTATGTTAATCATACGTGCTTTGAAATCTATGACTATGTATTTAAACGTTGATGTGGAGTGATTGTATGCAGTGATCGTAATAGGGCTGTTCGTACAGAAATACACTGTATCAGGATCTTGAATTTTTATTGGGTGTATGTAGACTTCAGCAGTTAAATTTATTTTCTTAAAACGTTTACCAGAATTTATATCATACATGTTGCATCTTTTACCTGTCACAACATATAGTATGTCCTTAGATGCTTGGATGGTTGTTTCGCCGTATGGTGTATATTGTATAGTGCGAATTTTATCACCTGTGGTGAAATCCCATACATCAACATAACCTTCCTCAACTATCATTTCAGAAGCCACAAACAAAAACTGCTTATAAACTTTAATTGCAACAATCTCCAATTCCTCTATTTTTGGTATCTTGAATATATTGACAAGTTCTTGTGTTTCAAGATTCCATTGGAAAATAATTTCAGGATAACCAGCCGCAAAAAGATATTCTGCATTGGCATCTATAAAAAAAAGTTCAATGTCATTTTGGTTTGTGTTGTATCTACCAGCGACACTCAGACCTTCTGATGTGTATCTTTCAACAAAGTTTAGTCCCCAATACCCGTAAATATAATTGTTGTAGTATTTTATATGTCGTCCAACAAACTGAGTAGAAGCAGACATTTGTATGTAATTACTAAACATAAAAGATTCAGAAAAATACTATATATAATTGCTATATAGTATAATCAAAAAATGGTAGACCACAAACTTTAAAACTTACACACAATGAGTGGAATATACAAGCTGTTTAAGGGCATGCATCCAGACACTAGTATGTCTTCTGATGCAAAATTTTCAAACAATGGCAAAATTACGTTTGTTTGTGTCGGATGATTATCTAAAAATTCTAACCAATCTTTGATACAAATTGGATAAGAAACTATGGAGTAAAACATTAAATTTATATTTAAAGTTACTATAACTAATAAAGTACAGTTACATGGGTAGTATTATAGGGTGAGTAAATGCGTTAAATCATCTTTGAATAAAAATAAATTATTCCATTAATTATTAACATATAAGACGAAACTTATTTAAAGTTTCAAGAACTATTACTAGAAAATTAATTATAAAACAAACTTTAAATTATAATTAGTTAGTTTAGGGTGGTCACCCGATCTGGATCTGGATCTGGATTAGAAGCTGTATTAGTAGCTTCTGTAATGGTCACCAGAGGTAATTTGGTCGTCAGATTTACTCACTAGAGAGAACCCGTTACACTTCCCGAGCCGTGTCATAAGCATGACCCGTTCCCCTCGGGAAGAAGAATCGAATTCTCAGAAAGAGCCTCTTCTCGGCCAGATTACTCATGACACATTACTAATCATGACACATTGATCTGAGGGCCGCTGTGTTTGATCTGAGGCTTGTGAGTTCGATGCAGGCTGGGGCCGAATTCAGCAGGATGGCGGCGCGACTCAATTTTACGCGCGTTCAACAACCACTACGCCCACTACCATTTAAGCCTTGGTTGCGTTTGGATTAGCATCTTCCTAGCCAATAGCCTTCTTTGTGGTGATCGGAGCTACACATCAGCCATGCTGCTAACGGTGTTGATCGCGGTGTTCTGCACCATGCATCCATTAGCCGTGGCCATGGGCTTGTACTTTGCAGCACACGTAGACCGTTTCCTGATGACTGGAGCTGTCTACTGTCTGTTCTGCGTGGCCCGGAACGTTGCGCATGCTTGCATCGGGACGTCAGCGCTTGCTGAACCGACGGTTGTCTACTGTACGATTGCTGCTGGCCACTTCAAGGCGTCTCTCAACACGAACAGCGTGTACCACTGGATTGTCGGTGCCTCGCTATGCGTCAGCCTGGTCAAAGGCCTGGTTAGCATGTTCCGATCATGGAACTTGCCCCCAGCTGGTATGGTTCCTGTGAAGCTCATGCGGACCTATCATGGCTGGGCTTATGTGGTAAGAACACTTCATCATTCGCTCGGTTAGTATACGTGTTCTTCCTGTATGTTTTGGCACTGATATATCGCCCGTTGCTGTTGCAGATTGATCTGGACAACAGGCTGCAGTACATCCAGTTGAATGTGCGCACGGCTCTGTACGCCAAGGACTTCTGGATGCAGCAGATGTACAACAACAGCAATGATGTGTGGTGGGTCGTCAAGGTGTCCCTCCAGTTCATCAAGTGTTGGCTGCATCTGCTGTATGTAGCAAGGAACATCGTACAGCAGCAGTACCTTGGAGAGTATCTGCTGACACTGCAAGCCATCAACGCGAACAGGGAGATGCAAGAGTTACTGGCTGGTAACATTGGCTCCATGGTTGTTGGTGTTGCAGCACCGGCAGCTTGAATGGGAGCCTACTGAATCAGCAGGTGGGACAGCTGCACGCGCGTAGCAGAAGCATGGCTGTGCGTTGTCAATCAGTTGCGTATAGCAA
>Ga0214923_10000506_pt1 | contig 58869 bp, 52 predicted proteins | sample LL1510_MetaG_FD_177993 | JGI IMG/M metagenome (GOLD analysis project Ga0214923, IMG submission 177993) | Freshwater microbial communities from Lake Lanier, Atlanta, Georgia, United States - LL-1510 | ecosystem: Environmental > Aquatic > Freshwater > Lake | place: USA: Georgia | collected...
TTATGGTTGTTGTTGTTTGATGATGTAAAATTACCTTGGTGACAAAGGGTTGACAACAGGTAAAACACCCAAAAAAGGGGAGGAAAAACCCTGTTTTGATTAGCAATGGAGATAGCCGGTAGCGAAGCGGTTATAAAATATTTCCCTGAAACATAAGCTGGTATTGGTTTTTAGCTGTTTTACCTGTTTCTGGGAATAGGCTTTTAGGAGTATTTTTTTTAGACCTCGGTGGATCATTAGAACAGGGTTTTTCGCATTTAGATCAATAAATACAGGGAAAACCCTCCTTCAATTTTAGGGAATCACAGTCACTAAGTAAGATGAGCATATTCACTATTCTTACCTACAATTTCAAGGTCAAGCGATAAAAAGTCAATGGCGAAATTGTTTTGTATTCGTCAATCAGAAATATCTCAGAATGAGAAAGGGCAACAATCTGTAAATTGATTACTGGCTAAAAGCATTTCTTATTTTTTGGATAATATCAGTATGAAACGGCAAAAAGGTTGATCCTAACATTTATGTTTAACTTATAATTTTACAAGTGTCCCTAACTCTAAACATGAATTTTTAGCTTCTAATTTGTTACTGACTCATTATTTGCTGTAAAAAAACTAGTCTGTTTCCAAAACCCGGTATTTCACTTAGTACAATCAATATATAAAATATGTAATATATTTAATACATAATATCAATTTTGCTCATATATTTGACAGCCCAATACTAACGGTCGTTTTTCTAAATGTAGATTAAATTTTAAAATTTTAACCTGCTATCTTTTACATACTAAATATATATATTATTTAAGTATATAATAATCAATTTAATAAGAATAAAATTACAAATTATATTATTTAAGGGTTTTTCCTGTTTTTTCATTTAATAAATTTTATGATTTTTACAAATAATGAAAAAGATTCTGAATAGCAATCATCTTTCATTGAAATAAAACAAGGCCCCAGTGTTACATTCTTTTCAATTAAATATTTTACAAATATTTTTTTCCCTACTCATAGATTGGCGGCTTAGTATGTTGTCATTAGCATTGGTGGCTGCCCTTTTAGTAATTATATATTTAATTATTATTTCCAATCGAAATAGGCAGAAATTGTTACAAACAAAAGATATGTTACGGGTGCAATTGGAAATTCAGGACCTTACTTTTTCAGCTATCAGTCGTGAAGTGCATGATAACGTAGGTCAGATTCTAAGTTTGGCAAAGGTTCAGTTGCATTTATTTTCCGAAGATACTGTTCAGCATGGCCAACTATTAGAGCAAGCAAAGGAAAACATTAGTAACGCGATGAATGACCTGAGAGAAATAGCTAAAAGTCTTTCCAATAAGAAATTAATATCCTTGGGATTATATTCATCCATTCAGCATGAAGTTAATCGCATAAACGATAATACTGGCTGGGATGTGCAATTATCTGTAATTGGGAATCCAATTCCTGTTACGGAGACTCAGCATCTGGTAATTTTCAGAGCTGTTCAGTATTTTTTGAATCGAATAGTTCAGCTGGAAGAACCCAAAAGAATACTTATTTCTATTGAGTTTCATCCTAACAACTGGCAAGTTTGTATTAATCATTCATCCCCGGAAATAATAAGTACTGAGCAAAATGAACAAATGCTAATGGACGATCATTCTTTAATTGTGAGACGATTGTCTATAATTGGTGCTACCTTTACTAAGTTAGATTCTAATCCATCTCAAATATTAATCACAATTCCATATGCCTGATATACATCCAATTGCAGTTGTAGATGATCATACATTATTCAGGAAAGGATTGATTTCCTTGATTAATGTTTTTCCCAATTTCGAAGTGATGCTAGAGGCATCGAATGGAAAAGATTTTATCGATCAGCTAGATCCCAACAATTTACCGGAAATTGTTTTGATGGATATTTCTATGCCAGAAATGGATGGATATGCAACCTGCGAATGGCTTAAAATTAATTACCCTAACATCAAAGTATTGGCATTGAGTACTATGGATGCTGAAACCGCTATTATTAAAATGATTCGCAGCGGAGCGAAAGGTTATATTGTTAAGGATGCAGATTTATCGGAATTAAAATTGGCTTTCTCAGAGCTTTTAACCATCGGATTTTTTTATAACGAGTTGGTTTCCAGAAAGGTAATTCATTCCATCAATAAAATAGTTGAGGATAATGATGAAGTGGCAAGCCTTCAGAAGTTATCAGAAAATGAACTAACCTTTTTGCGCCTCTCATGTAGTGAAAAAACATACCATGAAATCGCGAATGAAATGTTTAAGAGCGAAAAAACAATTGATGGATACCGGGCTGAATTATTCAGAAAATTAAATGTTTCCAGCCGTGTTGGTATGGTTATGTATGCAATTAAGAATGGAATAGTCCAGCTTTAAATATGAAAAGAGTCCTTTTGATTTTTTGAAATCGATCTCTTTCGAATTATTTTATTTCCACTCATACTTTTTAGTTACCGATAGTAATAATTGCAGTTGTTTACTTAATTTTTAAGTTAACATTTGTAATAATTCTGAAAAAACTAATACCAACTCCAAAAATTTAAATCATCATGAAAAAAGTATTTTTATTTGTTTTCCTAGCTTTAGGAACATGTTCGGCTATTTTTGCTCAAAATGCCGATGAGATAATTAACAAACATATTGATGCAATTGGCGGAAAGGCGAAATGGCTCTCTATCAATAGTTTGAAAATTGAAGGTCAAATTGAAGTGCAAGGAGTTTCTATTCCCTTTACATTACACGCCATTCAAAATAAAGGTAATAGAACGGATGCCGAATTTCAGGGAATGAAAATTATTGAAATTGTAACACCTCAGGCTGGTTGGTCTATGAATGCGTTACAGGGACAAAATACGCTTCAGCCAATGTCTCAAGAAGACTTAAAAAATAAAATTGATGAATTGGATATTCAAGGCGAATTAATTGATTATGCCCAAAAAGGTCATACAGTTGAATTTTTAGGCAAAGATGAAGCCGATGGGAATGAATATTTTAAATTGAAAGTGACTTCAAAAACAGGAAATGAAGTTGTTTATTTTTTTGATACAAAAACCTATTTAATTTATAAACAGGAAAATACTGTTAAAAACAATGGACAAGATATTAAAGTGGAAGTAAAGTTTCTCGATTATCAAACTTTGGATAATGGTGTTAAAATAGCTTTCAAGCAAGAGCAAGGACCCATGATGATGGTTTCTAAGAAAATTACTGTAAACCCAGTAATAGATGAGTCCTTATTCAAAGGCAACTAATTTAATTAATTAATTAGACCGGCTACTAATCAGTAGCCGGTTTTTTTTCAACCTAGTCTTGTTTTTTATGAAAAAAATATTTTTTTTCAGCCTTTTATTCAATTTGATTGCCTTATATAATTATGCGCAATCTTCCATTAATTCTTCTTATTTTCAAGTGATGTCTGCCCGCGCTTTGGGTCCTTCTACCATGAGTGGGCGTATAACTGCCATTGATGGAATTGTTTCTGAAAAGCAGGTTAACCTGTATGTAGGAACTGCCGGTGGGGGGATATGGAAAAGTCAGAACGGAGGTCAATCATTTTCACCCATTTTTGATAAATATTGTCAATCTATCGGCGCACTCGCCATCGAACCTGGAAATGCCAAAATTGTATATGCAGGAACGGGGGAAAGCAATATGCGGAATTCAGTATCAATTGGTGTTGGCCTTTATAAAACAACTGACGGAGGAAGTAACTGGCAGAAACTTGGTTTAGATAGCACCGAACATATCAGTAAAATTCTAATTGATCCTACTGAGAAAAAAACAATCTATGTGGCTGCTCCCGGACCACTCTGGCATGATTCTCCGCATCGCGGACTATATAAGTCTACAGATGCCGGGAAGAGTTGGCAAAAAATTTTATTTGTAGATAATCAAACAGGATGTGCCGACATTGCTATTCATCCTCAACAATCAAATATTTTACTGGCTTCCTGTTGGCAATTTAGGAGAAAAGCCTACGCTTTTAATTCAGGAGGTCCTGGAAGTGGACTATTCAAATCGGAAGATGGTGGAAAAACCTGGAAAAAGTTAACAAAGGGTTTGCCCGAAGGACTGATTGGGAGAATTGTAATTGCAATGAATCCTTCACAACCTTCTCAGGTTTTAGCAATTGTGGAGGCTAAAGATCCGGGATTGTTTATTTCAAACGATCTGGGGGAAACCTGGAAAAAATTAAGTGTAACAGAAAACATAACTGCACGGCCATTCTATTTCAGTACACTGGTTCATGATCCTAAAGATCCCAAGCGAGTTTATAGACCATCATTTGCATTTGAATATTCAGATGATGGGGGATACTCTTGGAGTGGAAATATTTCAGGTGGTGTTGTTCCTCATTCCGATCATCATGCATTATGGGTAAATCCACAACAGACTGATCAATTGTTTTTGGGAACCGATGGGGGTGTGTATGTTAGCTATAATAGAGGATCTAGCTGGCAATTTTTGAATAACTTACCGGTAGGGCAGTTTTACCATGTTTCTGTTGATCAGAAAAAAGATTACCGCGTTTATGGTGGATTGCAAGATAACAATAGCTGGGTTGCTCCTGCGTCTCAACCGGGTGGAGTAGCCGCTTCCGATTGGAAAGTTATTGGCGGAGGAGACGGATTTTGGGTTCAGTCGAGCCCATTGAATCCTAATATTATGTTTTCCGAAAGTCAGGGTGGCGAAATGAACAGAATTGATTTGTCTACCGGATTAACCACCGGCATTCGTCCCAAAAAACAAGCCGGAGAAGCAGAACATAGATGGAACTGGAATACCCCTATTGTGGTGGCACCTTCCAACTCAGTAAATGCTCAGGGTAAAAAGGTATATAACTTATATACTGGTTCCCAATATTTATTTCGTTCAAGGGATGAAGGAAGATCCTGGGATAGAATTTCACCGGATTTAACAACCAACGATTCTTTGAAAAGACAGCAGACTGAAAATAGTGGGGGCATTACTGGTGATAATACAAGTGCTGAAAATCATTGTACGATTTTTACAGTTGCACAACGTCCGGAAAATGAGCAAATAATATGGGTGGGCACTGATGATGGACATTTACAGGTAACTACCAATGGCGGCAAAACATGGTCGCAAAAAGAGGAAGGGATATATGCAACTGGTGTACCGAAGCGAGCATGGATAAGCAGTATCACATTATCTGAACACCAAAAACAACGAGTATTTGTTACGCTAGATCATCACATGTATGGTGATCATGCAACGTATGCTGTAGTAAGTGAAGATGGAGGGAATACATGGAAAAGATTTGTCTCTGATGAGTTTACTGGATTTGCTCATATAATATTGGAGGATCCACTAAACCCTAATCTGGTATTTCTCGGAACAGAGATGGGATTTTTTATTTCATTGGATGCTGGTAAAAGTTGGATGAGAAGTAAATACCAAAATTTACCTTGGTACTTACCAGTTAGAGATTTAAAAATTAATACGGTAACCAATGATTTAATTTTAGCTACTCATGGGAGAGGGATTTATATTATCGATAATCTACAACCACTTCGTGATATCGCTAAAGCGGATGTAAATAAAGACTTTTACTTCATTAGTCCAGAACCGTTTGAATATAATTTACCCGGACAATTCCCACAGGCGCCCTCTAATATTAGCGGATGGGTAGCTGAATCAAAAGTTGTGTTCCCGGCATTGTATTATTATATGAAAGATAGGAGTACAGATGCTGTTAAAATTGCCATTTATGATGCCGGCGGAAAGAAAATTAAGGATTTAAATGGAACAGGGGTTAAAGGTTTAAATAAGGTTTACTGGAATCTTTCAATTAATCCTCCAAAAGTTGCTAAAGGAGGTTTTATTGCACAAAGTAGCGTTTTATTTGCTTCTGTTTTTTCTCCCAATGTACCCATTGGAAAATATAAAATAATAATTACGCATAACAAAATTGATTACGAACAATGGCTTACTATTAAGCCAAACAACAATGCTGGTTTTACTAATGAAAAGCAACAAAAGCTTTTTGAGCAGGCAATGCGACTGTATAAAATGGAAGAGGATTTATATAAATGGGTAGATACACTGGATAAAAAAATTGCAATGGTTGAAAAAACAGATACTAGTAATTCTGCCGTTTCCCAAAAATTGAAGGCCTTGCAAGATTTAAGAAAAGAAATTATTGAAACGAATAGGAAAACAATATTCTTCGATGAATTTAAATTCCGCAGACGTTTGAGTGACTTGTATATAAGTGTTTGTTCACAAACCGAACCACTAAGTGCTAGTCAGGAAAAAGGGATTAATGTAATGCAACAGGAGCTGGATGAATTCATTCGCAGAATTCAAACTCTTTTGTAAGCAAGCGTAAAATAAAAGGGGAGGGGGTAGTAATTGGAATAATATTTTTCGGTTACTACCCTTTTTTACGTAATAAATAATGTCCTGCCAAACGCATACCTTTTTCATCATCCCGTACCTTGTTAAGTAGTAATTTGCAACCTTCCGGAAGATTTTGAATTGAAGTTGCAAGTAACATTTCAGCAGTTTCTTCAAATTCATCCTCCTCATTATAAGCACCCGCTACCACCATAAATTTTTCATTTCCGTAATATCTCAGAGATAGCTGACTATCATCTTGATTATCAAATAAAGTAATAACCGACCAAGAATCATCTCCTTCAAAATCGAAGCGAATATCAATTGGGTTTTGTTGCGATAAAGTTTCCAAAAGTTCAACAACCAATTCATCGACACTTCTTTCAATTCCTTTACATTTCATAACATTAATATAATTTATATACATAATACACATAATAAAATGTTTAAATAGATTTTATTATGCTTGAGTACTTCTTTTCGCGAAATTACTATAAAATTTTGCCAGATATCAATTAAACATGTACATCATAGTTACACCGGACTTTCTTCTACATCCGGCTGATTTCTGCTTATTAGCGCTACTCCCGCAATAACGAGTGCTGTTCCCAGCATTTGCAAAAAAAGGATTGATTCCTGTAAAAAAAAGTGAGCTTGCAGAATAGTGGAAACAGGTCCAATGCTAGTTATAATAGAAACTTGATTGCTCCCTATTCTTTTCATTCCACTGCTCATAAGTAAGGAAGGTATTACTGTAGCAATAAGTGCTAAGCCCATACCGTAAGTTATCAAGCTGGTGTCTAATGTAAATGCTCCTTTACTTTCACTAATAGAAAAGTGAATTCCAATCCCGGCTGTTGCAGCAAGCATCGTAGTACTGGTATATCGAATTACCCCAGCCTTTTGCACCAATTTACCTGTTCCAACCAAATAAAAAGCATATGTAATAGCACAGAGTACAATCATAATCACCCCAAAGTAAAACCCTGATTTAACGGAGACTGAAGCAAATTCACTGAAACAGGCTAATAAAATGCCTACATAGGTTAGCAACAAAGCCCATTTTTGCTGTATTGTAATCCGAATCTTGAACCACCAACCATTAATCAATACAGATAAAGTTGGATAGATGAATAAAATCAGTCTTTCTAATCCAGCCGACACATATTGAAGTCCTATAAAATCGAATAAACTACTTGCATAATATCCTATAAAACCCATTGCGATCATTGCTAGCCATTCTTGAAATCCTATGGTACGATTTTTCCTATCACGCCATTGAATAAATAAAAATAAAAGCAAATAAAAAGGAAGCGAGAATAACATTCTAATAAACAAAAGTGTAGTAGCATCTACACCCGTGTCTCTATAAGCAAGCTTCACCCAAATAGCTTTGGTAGAAAATAATAATGCTCCGATAACTGCCATCCAAAAGCCGATTCGCATGTTGCCGGTAGGCAGTTGATGCTTCATTATATTTTTTTTCACTATTTATACACTCACATTAAAATCTCGTAAGGCATCATTTAAGCTTGTTTTTAAATCAGTGCTGGCTTTTCTTTTTCCAATAATCAAAGCACAACTTACTGAATATTCACCCGCTGGAAATTTCTTTGAATAACTTCCCGGTATTACTACACTTCGCTCGGGTATTACTCCTTTATATTCTACAGGGGTGCTGCCGGAAACATCAATAATTTTGGTAGATTGGGTTAGTACTACATTTGCTCCTAATACTGCCTCGCTATTTACGCGAACCCCTTCTACAACAATACAACGGCTGCCAATAAAGCATCCATCTTCAATAATTACCGGACTAGCCTGTAAGGGTTCCAATACTCCTCCAATTCCTACCCCACCACTGAGATGAACGTTTTTGCCGATTTGGGCACAACTTCCAACCGTTGCCCAGGTATCCACCATGGTTCCCTCATCTACATACGCTCCTATATTTACATAACTCGGCATTAATACCACATTACGGGCAATATAGCTTCCATATCTGGCAGTGGCTGGAGGTACCGCCCTTACCCCTAATTCGGCATATTGCTTCTTGAGTAACATTTTATCGTAAAATTCAAAGGGAGCCATATCCCAGGTTTGCATGGGCTGAATCCCGAAATACAAAAGAATAGCCTGTTTAACCCATTCATGTACCTCCCAGGCATCATTTTTTTTACTGGCAACCCGTAATCTTCCTTTATCAACCTCTTCAATTACAGATTTTACTGCTATTGAATATTTTTCTTCCTTGAGCAAGTTTCTGTCAGACCAGGCTTCTGCAATTAATTCCTTCAATTCCATTGTTTTTTTTTGCAAACATACAATTTCAAAATTTTATTCGGTTGATTTATCCTCATTCAGTAATTTTCCATTCTATCATGAGTTTTCTCTTTCAACACGACATTGACCAGTGCTTGCAGGTTTTGGCCGCAGGTGGAATAATTTTATATCCTACCGATACAGTATGGGGAATAGGTTGTGATGCAACTTGTATGGCAGCAGTGGAAAAAATTTATCAGCTTAAAAAAAGAAATGACCACAAAGCCATGATTGTGCTTGTAGCGGAAGAGCGGGATATTTTGCAATATGTTGCCATGCCCGATTTGCAGATTTTCGACTATATAAAGGGTGTTCATCGGCCAACAACAATCATATATGAAAATGCTATTGGTTTGGCAGATAACTTACTTGCGGAAGATGGATCAGTAGGCATTCGAATCTGTGATGACCCATTTTGCAGGCACCTGATTAAAAGATTTCGAAAACCTATTGTGAGCACATCCGCTAATCTTAGCGGTTATCCTGCCCCCGGTTGTTTCAGCGATATTGATCAAATGATTATTTCGGGGGTTAATTATGCGGTGCAATACAGGAGAGATGAAACAGATTTACATCGCCCTTCTTCAGTTGTGAAATGGGAAAAAGATGGGACGCTTACCATTTTAAGAAACTGATTCATCAGATTCTATTAAAATTAATATCATTTTTATCTGTAACCCCTTCACATACTTTACTTTTGCTTTATGCGGAAGATCCTGTTTATACAAACAGCCTTTATAGGGGATGTGGTACTGGCTACTGCTTTGCAGGAAAAAATTCACTTAGCTTACCCCGAAACGGAGATCCATTGGTTGGTTAGACAAGGAAATGATATTTTATTTCACCAGCATCCTTTTGTAAAAAAAGTTTGGGTTTGGAATAAGCAAAAGAATAAATACACAGAACTACTTAACCTGATACCTGCAATCAGAAAAGAAAGATTTGATATCGTAATCAATCTGCAGCGATTTGCAGCTACCGGTTTATTAACTGCATTATCTGGAGCAAAAACAACAATTGGTTTTGATAAAAATCCATTTTCCCGTTTTTTTACTAAATCTGTTCCCCATCAAATTGCTAGCCTGCAATCAGCAATCCACGAAACAGACCGCAATCAATTATTGATTGCTGACCTTACAGATGCTACGCCTGCGCGTCCGCGGTTGTATCCTACAAAGGCGCATTATCAAAAAGTAGCTTCCTATCAAACTGAGCCATATATATGTCTTGCACCCGCATCTGTTTGGTTTACCAAGCAATTTCCAGTACATCAATGGGTAAAGTTGCTGGAAGCATTACCTCAATCTTATTCGGTATATCTTTTAGGAGCTCCCGGTGACCGTAAAATGTGTGATGAAATTATTCGGTTGGCATCTGTGAATAATGCTACTAATTTATGTGGAATGTTAAACCTGTTAGAATCTGCCGCCCTTCAGGAAAAAGCAACAATGAACTATGTAAATGACTCTGCCCCCATGCATTTTGCTTCCGCAATGAATGCACCTGTAACTGCTATTTATTGTTCCACCTTGCCTCAATTTGGTTTTGGCCCGCTTTCTAGCAATAGTCATATTGTAGAAACCACAGAAACGCTTTCATGCCGTCCCTGCGGATTACATGGAAAAATGGCTTGTCCGGAAAAACATTTTCAATGCGCCAATTCCATAACCATCCAACAATTACTGAATTCCCTTCCGCAATAAGCTAACCGGAACATTTGTACCTTTGTCATTAATGCAAATACATTGTTCAGATTCGGAGTCTCGCTTATTATCTATCATTGCCTCATGTGCAAAGGAACTCGGCTACCCCTGTTATTTAATCGGGGGGTTTGTTCGTGATAAATTGCTAAGCCGTTCAGTTAGTGATGCAGATATTGTTTGTTTGGGCGATGGCATCCGTTTGGCACATCAGGTTGCTGCTGCTTTTCAGCCCCATCCTCCTGTAGCAGTTTTCAAAAATTTTGGTACCGCCCAAATAAAATTACCCGGATTTGAATTGGAATTTGTTGGAGCCAGAAAAGAAAGTTATCGGCAAGATAGCCGAAAACCCTTTGTGGAAGCTGGAACCATTGAGGATGATCAGAATCGACGTGATTTTACCATCAATTCATTAGCTATTTCCCTAAATGAGAACGATTATGGCCAATTAATTGATCCGTTTAACGGATTGGAAGATTTGCAACAAAAATTATTGAGAACTCCCTTGCAACCCGAAAAAACTTTTAGCGACGATCCGCTGCGTATGTTACGGGCGATTCGGTTTGCAGCTCAGTTAGAGTTCACAATTGTTCCTGAAACTTTCGAGGCAATTCAGGCCAATACGCATCGTATGAAAATTGTATCGCAGGAAAGGATTACCGATGAACTGAATAAAATAATGCTTTGTACTAAGCCTTCCGTAGGATGGAATCTTCTTCTTACCAGTGGTTTATTGCATATAATTTTACCCCAGGTGGTAGAATTGCAGGGTGCTGAGAATATAGATGGAATGGGACATAAAGACAATTTTCATCATACCCTTCAGGTATTAGATAATGTGGCATCGGTATCTGATGATCTTTGGTTAAGATGGGCCGCTTTATTGCACGATATCGGAAAGCCGGCTACCAAACAATTTGAACCCGGACATGGATTTACTTTCCACGGGCATGAAGTGGTGGGTGCCCGCATGGTTCCTAAAATATTTAATAAACTGAAACTACCTCAGCATGAAAAAATGAGATTTGTGCAAAAATTAGTGTTATTGCACCTAAGGCCCATCAGTTTAACCAAAGAAAATATTACCGATAGCGCAGTGCGAAGATTATTGTTTGATGCAGGGGAGGATATTGATAGCTTAATGACTTTATGCGAAGCAGATATTACCAGTAAAAATAAATGGAAGGTTAAAAAATATTTACAAAATTTCGAATGGGTAAGAACCCGGATGCAGGAAGTTGAAGCAACCGATCAACTTCGCAATTGGCAACCTCCGGTTACCGGAGAGATGATTATGGATTATTTTGGAATCACACCGGGAAAGCAGGTAGGTATTATCAAAGATGCCATTCGGGAAGCAATCCTGGATGGAGTTATCCCCAATGAATTTGAGGCTGCATTTGCCTTTATGCAGGAAAAAGGGAAAGAACTCGGCCTTACCGGAGGAAAATAAGTAAATTTGTTTCGAGATTGTAGAAAGCTAATTTGATATTTTGCAAAACACGAAGCATGGCGGTTTTAAAGTTTAGGGTATATTTAGAAGAAGACGAAACCATTTATCGGGATATAATTGTTTTACATACCCAACATTTTTTCGATCTGCATATCATAATACTGAAGGCATTCGAATTTGATCAGCAACATGCCGCTACTTTTTATAGAAGTAACGATTTGTGGGCTAAGGGTAGGGAAATCAGTTTGCAACGATATGATGATCGATCCTATAAAGTAGAACCCTTATTAATGCAGGAAGTTACACTGGGATCGGAAATAAAGGATACCAATCAGAAATTCATTTATGAATATGACTTTCAAAAGCACTGGATTTTTTTGGTTGAATTAATTCATGTGAGTAAGGAAGAGAATCCAAAGATCACCTATCCAGCTATTTCACGTTCCGAAGGAATAGGTCCTCAACAGTATGGAACGAAAAGTTTGCTGGGGAATAAGTTTGCCGATATAGAAGAAAAATACGACTTAACCGAAGCTGCAGAGGGATTTGGTGAAGAGGGAGAGGAGACCGACAGCGAAGAAACAGATAATTCTGCCGAATCTGATACGATGGGCTCTGAAGAAGAGTGGTAGCTGATTCAGGATGTTTATGCAACAATATGGAATTTCCCCCTACAGTTATAATCATAGCCGGGCCTACTGCTTCAGGGAAAACGAGTCTTGCTATACAACTTGCTCAACAATTTAACACAGAAATTATATCCGCCGATTCGAGACAATGTTTCAGGGAACTTTCTATTGGAGTTGCTCGTCCAACCGAAACACAGTTAAATTCGGTTCCTCATCATTTCATTGCTTCTCATAGTGTGGTGGAACCAATAAATGCCGGGTATTTCGAGCAATATGCTTTATCAATTGTTACTGAGTTATTTAGGCACAGGAAAGTAGCAATCATTTGCGGTGGTACCGGATTATATTGTAAAGCATTCATTGAAGGTATCGATCCGATGCCAATCATACCATCATCTGTTCGTGCACATATAGACCATGAGTATTCAACAAAAGGGTTACGTTGGCTGCAGTTAGAACTGCAAAAACGCGATCCAGACTTTTGGCAGCAGGCTGAACAGCAAAATCCCCGGCGATTGCAGCGGGCATTAGAAGTATTGGAAGCGACTGGAAAATCAATTCTGCATTTTCGTACATCAACCCCGCTGCAACGTCCATTTCGTATAATTCCAATAGTTATTACACACCCTCCAGAAATTTTACGTGCCAGGATCAATCAACGTGTGGATGCTATGATAGATGCCGGATTAATAGAGGAGGTAAAAATGGTGAACCAATATCAGCAACTTCCAGCATTACAAACAGTTGGTTATAAGGAAGTATTTTCGTATTTGTCGGGAGATTATACTTTGGATACCTGTATTGCAAAAATAAAAACGAATACCTGGCAATATGCAAAAAGGCAAATGACCTGGTTTAAAAAGCAACCTGGTTTCCTTCATTTGCGAATGGAAGAAATAGAAAAAACTATTCAACAGCTCATTCAATAATTATTTCTTTGCTATTTTAACGGCCAGGCTGCTACGATTAATAATTTCAAGTAAGGGTTTACTTATATCTTCATCAGTGGTATTGCTTAACACTACTACGCTGGTTTGAGTTGCAGGATAATACACATTCAAACTGGAAAATCCTTGTGCTTGTCCTGATTGAGCAAACATTTCAATTTCTCCTTGTTTAATTCTTAGCATTCCCATTAACTGTTCGCAATTTTCAAACAGCGGATGTTGGGTAATAGCTTGAATTGAAATCAATTGTTCATAGCTTGCAGGAAAAGAAAATACTTTTTGATTATGCAAAGCCATGTTCCAACTTACCAGATCTGCAGCATTCGATAAATATCCAACATTTTCGAATACGGGATCAGTTAAAAGGGGGTTTACCTTCCACTTACCATTTGCATCTTTTTGAAAAGTTTTTACCAAAGTTTTTTTGGTTTTCAACTCAGGCGCTACAGTATTATTCATCCGTAATTTTTCGAATAAATTGGCAGATAAATTGGCAAAAGTTATACCGGTAGTTTTTTCTAACAAACGAATAATCAGGGTTTGACCGACCGGATTCAGCTGAATTTGATTTCCCGGAGTAAATACGGGTGAACCCTCTAGCGAAACTAATCCATCTGTATGTGATAGCAAATGCTGGATAGTAACTTTTTTTGCCCAATCTTGTGAAAGATCATTGAGATAATTGCCTATCGGAAGTTTAATATCTAGTTTTCCTTTTTCCGCCTCCAGCAATACCAAAGTTGCTAGCATTTGTTCGCTTATTTGAGCAATTGCAAATTGATCGGTGGTAGCAAAGTTGCTCTTTTCTTTAGGATCTGCAAATCCAAAGGACTGATTGTAAACTCTTCTGTTTCCCTGAGTAATTAAAATATTTCCATTGAAAGCCTGCTTTTTCTTTTCCCTCATTTTAAGTAACGAATCAATTGCTGCTGAATAATCGTATTGCAATCTGAAATTGTCTGATGCAACCGCAACATAGAAATCCCAGGTAGCCTTACTTACATCTTTAATTATTTTATCTCGTAAAGCGTCCCCAATAGAACTATCTGCAATAAATACAGCTATAGTACATGTTCTCCCGTCGGGTAAAGAAATGAAACCCATTACCTGATTGTTTCCATTGGAAATTTCAACCGTTTTGGTTCCCGCTGGCAGTCCGGCTGCTATCTTTTTTTCTCTTGCAGAAGTAGAAAGTGTTTCAATTAGGAATTGCTGACTTTTTTCAGACAATAGATTTTTAAAATTAAATTTTCTCAGTAATTGGATCGCCGATAAGGGTGTGTGGGTAGCAATCTGTAATTTTTCTTCCTTGCCCTCTTTGTCTGCTGGTATAATTGTAATATCTCGAACGCCTGTGCTTTTTATAAATCGACTAAATTCTCTTGCGCCACCCAAGTGTCTTAATAATAGTGCGGTTAGTTGCTGATCACCCGTTTGCAGCAATGTACTCACTAATTCTTTTAATGTGGGGGCATCTGTAATATTTTTTTTATTTGAAAATGTGCCACCATTATCAACCACAGGAATTTTATCCGTAGGTTTCATAATCCCTTTATCAATTCGATCCATAATTGCCAGAGAAATCAGGAAGGGAAGTGCAGACTCTGCTGAAAACGCAGTATTTCCGGAAATTGAAAGCGTATCCCTTTCATCGGGCCCCCCAATAGCAATTCCAACAACAGCATTTTTAAAGGGAATCATCTGATTCACTTTTTCCTTCAACGAGAATTGAGATTGTGCAGAGAGCACAAAGGGTAAGCAACCCCAAATTAGCATTAGGAAACGATACTTTTTCATATTGGATAGTTGGATAAAGTCACAGCTACATCTCAATGAGTCAATGACTATCAAATGTACTAACTATCGGGTAGTCTGATATGAGAAAACCGTTAAAATTTAAAGCCTATACCAACTACTACACGCCCGATACTCCCTTTTTGTTCGGCAAATGTGTTAGGTTTATCTGCGAGTAGATATGGGAAACGAATATCGCGGTTAAAGATATGAGAATAGGTAAGGTCGATAAATATCCCTTTATTACGGTAACCTATTCCCCCTGAAGCAACTACCCGTGATGCCTGCAGGTTTTCGTCATTGTATGGACTACCATAATAAGCTCCTCCCAGTCGGAACATCACGGTATTGAATTTTAATTCCCCACCCAATCGGGCATTGATATTTCCTTTGTAAATTTCTTTGATAGTTTCATTTATGAGGCCATAGTACGTGTTTAATTTATCGTTACTACCACTTGTCCCACTAAAACGGGCTGAACGATAATTTACATATTCCAAATCAGCCGAAATGAAGGCTCTTTGCTGGCGGGTATCACTGGTTTCTCTAAATACATGGCTAATACTGGCAATTACTCTCCAGGGAGTTGTAACATTATACTCACGGGTTCCGGCTTTGCCGCTATTGAGGTTATCGCTGGTTTCTGAATGTGTTCCAGCATATTTTTCAGTATTAGCCGTGAGAGAACTCCTGATTTGATCTTTAAAACCAATTAATTGAGGAGTATGAAAGGCAAATCCAACTCTCCACATTTCAACTGGCTTATAAATCAAACCTAACTTGGCTCCGATACCAAATCCACTGGAACTGAAATTTTCTTTGTATTCAAAGAAGCTGAAGAAGTTGTTGGGATTATTGGTTCTATCTGATTCCTTATAGGTTAATTCACGACTATAAAAAAGGATTGGCATGTTTAAACTAAACCCAACATAGAGTTTGTCTTGCACATTTCCGGCAGTACCAATGGCAATTTCATGTAGCCCGCCTCTGGTGATCGCATCATAGAATTGGTTAATTCCAGAAGAAATGGGAACCAGACTTTGATAACCGGTTACAACATTACCCGGTCCACTGGTTGTATCAATTAAATATGTTCTGAAAGCGAGTGAAGACCCAAAGATATAATTACTTAGAGCCGCAAATGTATCTGCCCGATCTCGAACCAACTCTTCGAGATATTGCTCTGTGAAGGAACTCATATTATTGACACCTCTAAAGCTTTCCCTATTTTGATAGCTGGCAAGCTGATTTACAGAGATTGCAAACGCGCTGCTTGTATAACGGGAATATCCTCCTTTTGTGTTTCCGGAAATATAACCGATTGTACCATATTGAAAAAGGTTCCTGTTGCCGGAAGTGTCTGTACCTCTGTAATTAAACTTATTATTGTTGAGTGTAAAACCTGGAGTTAATACTATTTCCTTTGTTTTGAACAAACCTAATCCGGCAGGGTTAACATGATTGGAAGTAATATCTCCGCCCAGAGATCCTACCGCACCTCCGATAGCCATTGCTCTTGCTGTTCCATTTTGAGTAAACCAGGCAGTTCTAAGGGCATCCTCAGCATTTTGCGCGGAAACCAGTCCTGAGTAACCCAGTAAGATGATGGATAGAATATATTTCGCTTTCATAATATAAAATTAGATTGGGGCAATAGTTTGGCTGTCTCCTAAGTACGGAGGATTTTGCTGTTGATACTTTGTAATAAGGGTATTAATTATTTCTGCCGCCTCTTCCGGTACCGGCAGAAGATCCGGTACTACCAAAACCTCCACTATTACCGCCAGCAGATGATGAGGTCGCCGGCATACTTCCACCACTTGAATTTCCTCCAAATGTTCTCACGGCTCTATCTACGGAGCTGCTTTCATATCCATTTCCAGCAGGAGTAAACACTGTTTTTATTAAGCTACCAAATGTTTCACCGCGGGAATTATTCTGAGATCCGTTTTTGAACGAAGGATATTGGTTATCATTGAAATTATAATAGGTTTTATTTCGCGCACCAGCCAGATTGCTGCTGGAAACGGTTCCGCTACCACCCTTATAATTTGGATTTCCATAATAAATTAAAGTATAATATGGATTACCCCAGCCAAGTGAAGGATAATGTCCTATACTTCCCGTAAATCCTGTACCAAAATAATGTCCACCCAAAAACGGGTTATAAGAAATGCAATTAAAACAGCTGAAATAGGGATTAAAATAATTATAAGTGGAAGGATAAAATGTATATCGGCAGTCATTCCAATAACTAAAATCATCTATGCTAGACCAACGGCTTCTGTTAGCTACTTTTCTCCTTAAATAAGCATCATCCTGTGAGCTAATGTACTCTTGATACTGCTGCTCCTCCCTTGATCTGCTGTTACGAACTCTTTCCGCTCGTTCAACAGTTGCACCCGGAGAATAATAAACATCATCAGGGGTTTGGGCCGATTGATATGCGGTTGAACAAGATGAAAGCAGTACAACCAATCCTAAACCAAGTAAACTGAGCGGTTTCATAACATGAGTTTTAGAGATGATATAAAGTTAGTTACATTTGCCCAACTTTGCAGTTAATTTAACAAATACAAAAGTCATGCCAACAATCGTTAGCCTGATTTTCAAAATATAAATAATCTTAATATGAGTAAAGAAATAACTTCCCGTGAAAAGGATTATTCTCAGTGGTACAATGATTTAGTTATCAAAGGAAGTTTGGCCGACTATAGTGCAGTAAGGGGTTGTATGGTTATTAAGCCTTATGGTTTTGCATTGTGGGAGAATATGCGTGATGTATTAGACAGGATGTTCAAAGAGACCGGACATCAAAACGCTTATTTTCCATTGTTTGTTCCAAAGAGTTTGTTTGAAGCCGAAGAGAAAAATGCGGAAGGTTTTGCCAAAGAATGCGCAGTAGTTACTCATTATCGATTGAAAACAGATCCTGCTGCCCCAGGAAAATTAATGGTTGACCCGGAAGCCAAATTGGAAGAAGAATTGGTGGTTCGTCCAACCAGTGAAGCAATCATTTGGAATACCTATAAGGGTTGGATACAATCTTATCGCGATTTACCCATATTGGTAAATCAATGGGCAAATGTGGTGAGATGGGAAATGCGTACCCGATTGTTTTTACGCACGGCAGAATTTTTATGGCAGGAAGGGCATACCGCTCATGCTACCCGTGAAGAAGCCATTGAGGAAACCAAGAAAATGCTGGATGTGTATGCTGATTTTGTAGAGAACTGGATGGCTTTACCGGTAGTAAAAGGAATTAAAACACCCAATGAACGTTTTGCTGGTGCTGAAGATACCTACTGTATTGAGGCTTTGATGCAAGATGGAAAAGCATTACAGGCAGGAACATCTCATTTTCTCGGACAAAATTTTGCCCGGGCTTTTGATGTGAAGTTTAGTGATCGGGAAAACAAACTGGAATATGTTTGGGCAACCAGCTGGGGCGTAAGTACCCGACTAATTGGGGCATTGGTTATGGCACATAGTGATGATGAGGGTTTGGTATTACCTCCCCGTATCGCCCCCATTCAGGTAGTGATTGTTCCTATTTTCAAAGGTCCAGAACAAAAGGCGCAGTTAGATGAAGCAGTTCAACCGATTATGCAGGCATTAAAGCAATTGAATATTTCTGTTAAGTATGATGATGCCGATTATGCCAGACCGGGATGGAAATTTGCCGAGTATGAGTTGAAAGGAGTTCCGGTTCGATTGGCACTGGGAGCGAGGGATTTGGAAAACGGGGTGATAGAAGTAGCTAGAAGGGATACCCGTGAAAAAACAACTGTTCCGATTAAAGGTATTGAAACCCATATCCAGCAGCTATTGAGCGATATTCAGCAAAATCTTTTCAACAGGGCATTAGCTTATCGTTCTGCACATATTACTCCTGCCAATTCATGGGATGAGTTTATTCATTTGTTAGATAATAAAGGGGGCTTCGTATTGGCGCATTGGGATGGCACGGCTGAAACAGAAGAAAAAATTAAGGAGTTGAGTAAAGCCACAATTCGTTGTATTCCATTACAAAATGAGCTAGAAGCCGGCACCTGTATTTTAACTGGTAAACCATCAAACCAACGGGTATTATTTGCAAGGGCCTATTAATATAAGTTTTTTCTTTATTTATCAGTTCGTTCATGAAACAAAAGGAAGTGCCGCTCCATTTACAACCTTATTTGGAGGGGAAGGTATTGCTGATTCATAAACCCGTTGGCTGGACTTCTTTCGATGTGGTTAGAAAAATCAGGAATATGACATGGGTTAGGAAAGTGGGTCATGCAGGAACCTTGGATCCATTGGCTACCGGATTACTCATTGTTTGTACGGGCAGATTTACCAAGGAAATTAATCGATATATGGGTATGGAAAAAGAGTATGCAGCTACTTTTACCGTGGGTGCGGTTACCCCTTCTTACGATTTAGAAACTGAACCGGAATTACAGAAACCCTTCGATTTGCTTACTGCAGCACAAATTCATGAAGCAGCTAAAAAGTTAACCGGAAATATCTTACAAGTTCCACCACAACATTCGGCTATTAAAAAAGACGGGAAGCCGGTATACCTTTCCGCACGAAAAGGTATTGAAGTAAAACTGGAACCCAGACCAATAATCGTTTATAGTTTTGAAATTACCCGTATAGATTTACCACATATTGAATGCACCATAGTTTGCTCCACTGGAACTTATGTTAGAAGTCTGGCGCACGATTTTGGTCAGTTATTGGGAACCGGTGCATACATGAGTAGTTTATGCAGAACTCGCATTGGTACTTTCTCGTTGAAGGATGCCATCAGCACAGAAAGATTACAGGAAGATATAAAATTGTCAGCTCAATTATCAGAAGGGTAATCCTATACCCAGTTGTAAAGCAAAATTATCTACCTGAACACCATTGGCACGGGTTTCTTTCCAGGCAAAACTATTCATCCATCCATTGTTATACAATCGTGCAGGATCTTTTACCTTATATGCACCATCTAATCGAATCATAAAATAGGTAAAGTCGAATCTAATTCCTGCTCCCAAGGCAACAGCTAAATCTTTACCCAATCTTTTTAATGAAAATTGTGCTTCCGGATCACCGGAAATTTTTTTCACGCTCCAAATATTTCCGATATCTGCAAAAACTGCTGATTCAATTGTGAAACCACCCAAACTTGCTAAACGGAAGCGGTATTCAAAATTTGCTTCCAATTGCATATCGCCAAACCGGTCGCGATAGGTTGATGTTGAAATCGTATCACTTTGTATTGAACTACCCAATCCAATCTGGCGAAGTCTCCATGCCCGCATACTATTCGGACCACCTGCAAAAAATTGTTTAAAGAAAGGAAGGGTATTTCCAATAAGCGAATCGGAACCATAGTTGAGCCCTACACCAGCAAAAGCACGCATCGCAAAAGCATTTTTTCCATTATTATATTTGATGGTTTGACGGAACTCAGCCTCTGATTTTATAAATCGGTAAATTTGTGAAGATCTGGAATCAAAAAGTGCAAACAGAGAGCCCGACTCTTCAAAACCTAATCGGATGAACTGACTTTTATCCGGATTTTTCTTTGATATGATATTTTTAAAATAGGATAGCGTTTGGCCTACTACTCTTCCTTCATTGAAGGAGGTTTTTAAAAATGGATTAGTAAGAATCAAACTATCCAGTTTATTAAATTTTTCAATATTGTATAATTCAACATTAAGGGGTTTGTACAACCAGGTAACATTTTTCTTCTTCCACTCATATCCCCAACTGGAAACAAGTGAGCTGAGTAAATAATAATCGCGGCGGTCTACATACGATCCGGTAATATTCAATAAGGTTCTTTTATCGTCAACATACTGAAGCGGTCTCCAGCTTTTTACCGGTAAAATCAGTCGAGGGAATGAGTAGGTTTGGCCTAAACTTATATGGAAAGTTTGAATAAGCGGATCTGCACGATTGTTTAAAATATTCAATTCTACTCCGGTTCTAAAAGAGGTGAGCGACTGAATAGATCTTTTCCAAACATTGCGGTTGGTATAATTAAGGTTTGTTGAAATACCCCATAAATTTCCCGAACCAATTTCAGTAGAATTGCGGCTGCCCTCCAGATCGATTGAATAGCTTTGTTTGGTGGCGGGAACAAGAAAGAAGTGTATGTCGAGTGTATCTTTATCACGCACAAATATTTTTGCGTCGGAAGATTGCCATGCACCCATCCGGGTTAATGTATTCAAGGTTTTAAAGAACAATTTCTCGTTATATAAATCGCCCCGGCTTAAAAAAGTATTTTCGCGAAGTGGATTATCTATGAATAATCCCTGTTTATAGCGCATAACCGTATTAGGGCGATTGAGCTCTTTAAATTCTTTTGAAAATGGAAGACTATCCGTTATATCAGTAAAGCGGGTTTCGGGATAATAAAATATTTTACCAACTTTATATGGCAGTATAATGGAGGAATCGAGGGGAGACCTTCTTTCCATGGCTACCGGCCAACTTGGATTTTTTTGCTTTACCCCTCCAGCAATTGCCATCAATTCTATTTGCTGAATTGGGTCGAAGGTTAATTTGAACAGATTTTTATCTAAACTATCAACATGGGCAAATATATGTTCGCGTGTAAACTGATAGTATCCATTATCCCTGTATAATGTAACTAGTCTGTCTAATTCATTACTAATTGCACCTTTGGTATAGGGTTGTCCGAATGTGATCAGACTTTTTTTCTTCTCTGATTCAGTTAATTTTTGCAGAATACTATCTTTCAGCACAAAGCTGATTGTGTCGAATGTGATATTTTTCCCTAAATTAATGGTAAGCGAAATCTTCTTTCTTTGCTGATTTTTATAGAAAACAGTAGAGATTTGCGGAAAAAAATTAGCATAGTAATATCCTTGAGAGTTCAGATATTCATTCATAAATTGAATACTCCTTACTATGTTAGCTGTGTCGTACACAGCAGGATTTTTGATAACATATCGAACCCCAAGTTGTGAAACTTTTCTTACCCGAATACTATCATCCCAATAGTTGGTCAGTTCATTAGTAAGGCGTTTTTTCTCATCTTTGTTTAGATTTCCATTAACATTGAGCTGGGTTTCATAAACAAATGGTTTATTACGGGGCGGATTACTGATGGTAGTTCGTTGTTCAATACTGCAGGCATTCAACAACAGTATAAGAACAACCAATGGTATATATTTCAGTAATTTGCTCATTCAAAATATGTACATGATTAGTAAGAGAGAGGTCAAATATATTCAAAGTTTATGCCAGAAAAAACAAAGAGAGGCAGATCAACTTTTTTTGGTGGAAGGTGAGAAGGCGGTGGATGAGTTATTAAGGAGTAGCTGGACCATCAGGCAAATCTATGCAACGCCTGAATGGATTACTGCTCATTCGGGTGTTACAGTTCCAATTACCACGGTTAATGAGGGCCAAATTCAGGAAATGAGTGCACTGGTTACGGCACGGAATGTTTTGGCACTGGTTGAAATGAAAGAAAAACAATCTCCGGTTGTTGATATGCCGGGCATTACCTTAATCCTGGACGCTATTCAGGATCCAGGAAATTTTGGAACCATGGTACGAATTGCCGACTGGTTTGGGGTAAAACAAATTATTGCCAGTGAAAACTGTGCGGATATCTATAATCCTAAAGTAATTCAGGCAAGTATGGGCAGTTTTGTAAGGGTACTCCCAACATATACAGATTTAAAAAATTGGTTGCAGCAATATCCACACACAATCATGGGAGCAGTGCTCAATGGAATTTCAATATATGAGACTGCCCCGATTGCAACGCTAGCATTGATTATCGGAAATGAAGGAAAAGGCATTCATGACTCGCTTTTGCCATTGGTAAAACAGCCCGTAAGTATTCCAAAGTTAGGAGGGGCAGAATCATTAAATGCAGCTGTTGCAACAGGAATTTTAATATCACATTTGGTTTGCCCGAAGTAGGGCGGACAGAAAAAATTGCAATACAAGTTTAAGAAGCAATACGGGCAAGTTCTGCTTCCTCTAGGGCCTGTCTTCTGGTTATCTCCTCTTCATTACGTGTTATTGAAGGATTCACATAAACAGGAGTTGAAGATGGGAACGTTGCTACTGCAACAGGTGTATTCGATTGATAAACTACTTCCGAAGTTTCAGTTACCTCAATTATAGATTCCGTTTCGGTAATCTCTTGGTTGGCAGCTATTTCAATATATTTAACGGGTTCACCAAATGTAAATCCAGTAAACAGCAATGCAGTTGCCGGTAAAAAAATTGCCAACAGAATAGAATCCTGTAAAGAAACTTTATTCAACAATGACAATCGGGCAATCCAGACAAGGGAAATGCATCTCAAACCAATGGCTCCTGCAATCAGAGACTGTAGTAAAATCTCTTTTCCATCAAATAAAATCACATCCCTGGTCCCAAAAAAAATAAATAAAATAGGAGTAACCAGCATTACAATTCCAGAATATATTAATTCTTCATTTTGATCTGCGAGATACCGAAGCCGGTCTCTGTTAAAAAAAGGTCGGGTTACCGGAATCAGACGGGAAGTAGGGTTCGCGTTTTCTGGCTTTCTTCCTAAACTCATCAGGGTATACTTTCCCAATACCTTCACCGAAAAATAGGTGGGAATTGAAAATTCAGATTCGGGCATTGCATTGGATGAGTTCATAAAAAATTGCCTACCGGTTTTTTCAGATTCTTACAAAGTAACAATAAAAAACCATCCATTACTTGAATTCTTATCTACACATTTCTGAAAATAGTTAATAAGATGTGAATAAGTAATCTTCCGATAGAGAATAGTGGCATCAATTCAGCCGAATATACTGGATCGGTCGATTGGGGCGAATGATGAATGTGGGTAGAAGCAGGCAAAGAAAACAAAGTAAAAAAGCCGCAAAAACTACAGCTCCTATCTGCCATCCAATTAAATGAACGGGAGCTACAGAAACATAGTAGGAGGCTTCATCTAATTTGATAAATCCGGTGGCTATTTGCAACCAACTAAGGGATAATCCTGCCAGACAACCCAGTCCAATTCCTGCAATGGCAATCCAAAGGGCATGGAATAAAAAAATCAAGCGAATCATTTTACCGGAAGCCCCCATGGTTTGCAGGATACCCACCATTCGGGTTCGCTCTAAAATTAGTACCAGTAAGCAAGTTGCGAGGTTAATTACAGCCACCAGTCCTAAAATCGTGAATAATACATTTCTGTTCATATTCTGGATTGCAAGCCAGTCAAAAATATTGGGAAAAATTTCTTCGATGGTATTACTGCTTACCTGAAGGGGAAGTTGATTGGTAAGCTCCTTTTGAATCAAGGCTAATTGTTTATAATCCTGTACAAACAATTCATATCCTCCAATTTGCTGTTCATTCCATTCATTCACTCTTTGCAACAAGCGAAGGTCTCCCATTACAAATAATTGATCGTATTCAGCAATTGCCGTTTTGTACATCCCAGCCACCCTAACTTTTCGGTAGGTTTTATTTCCTTCAAGTGAGGAAATGAAATACAAAAAAATGGTATCATTTAAATGAATGTTCAGGAGTTTCGCCTGATCGGCTGAAATAAGAACGTCGCGACTATAACCTGAATCGGGAAATTGAATCCAAGTTCCGGAAACCATAAATTTTTGAAATGGAATGGAATCATATTCTCTCCCAATACCTTTAAGTAATATCCCCTCAATTTCTTTTCGGTTTTCCATTACGGCCGATTTGGTAGCAAAGGATTGTACTTTTTGTATGCCGGGAATGTGTTTGATTATTTTTTCGAGTGAATCACTCCTTTTCATTGGTAATTCTTCTGCAACAATTGATTTACCGGGAATATATTGCTGAACCCGAATATGCCCCCAGAAGCTAAATACTTTTCCGGCAACTTCTTTTTGAAATCCATTTACGAATGAGAGGGTAATAATCAAAGCCATCACACTAACGGCTGTTGCCGCAATCGATAATCGGATGATGAAAGCCGAGAATGAACGGTTACTGCTGAAAGCCAGCTTTCGTGCTATGTAAAATGCGAGCTTCAAATAGGTACCTTATCATGTAAAACTACATCCCCCCGAAATATCACCCAAAACCATTTCAGGATATTATAGTAAGTTTAAGGGTAAATATTGGTATGAGAGTAATATTTTGGACTGTTTTAGTTTGTTTTGGCTACAATTGCGGATTTGCACAACAACAGCCTGATAAAATTTATCGGGAAGGCATTCAGGGGGTTTGCTTTTTTGCTCAAGGGGATCAGCAGTCAACCCCAATGATGGAGTTAGGTTCGGGTGATCAGTTTGAATTACATTTTGATGAGTTAGGGAAGCAACCCCGCAATTATTATTATAGTTTTCAATTGTGTAATGTTGACTGGACTCCTGCCGACCTCAATGTGTTTGAGTATATCCGGGGATTTACTCAAAATCGTATCATGCAGTACCGGTTCTCATCAAATACAACAACATCCTATATACATTATCAGGTTACACTTCCTGAAAAGTCGTGTGTTCCCATAAAAAGTGGTAATTATTTATTAAAAGTGTACCTCGATGCAGATACCAGTAAGTTGGCTTTTACTCGACGGCTTTTGGTTGTAAACAATGTGGTTCCAATCCTGGCTTCTGCCACACAGCCTTTTGATCCATTGCTGCAAAATACACATCAAAAAATTCAAGTGAGTATTCAGGTAAAAGGAATTTCAATGTATATGCAGCAGTTGGGCAATTTGTTGATTTTACAAAATAACCGATGGGAAACGGCACATAAACCATCACAACCACCCATCATTCGTGGCGATGTTGTAGAGTTTAACTCAGAGCTGGATGGAGTTTTTTCTGCAGGAAAGGAATATCGCTGGGCTGATTTACGCAGTATTCGCTTTTTGTCGGATCGTATCGATAGGATTGACCTGCAACTGCAGCCCCCAGAAGTATATTTGAAAGTAGATGCAGAGAGAAGTCGAAGCCGATATGCCTACTATTCCGATGGAAATGGTCGCTTCTATATCGCCACCACAGATGCGGCTAATCCCTGGTGGCAGGGGGAATATATGCAGGTACATTTTACGTTTGCACCTACCAGTAAACAAGCCTATGCTGGGAAGGATGTTTTTATTTGGGGTGATTGTACACAAATGCTCTCTGCAGATCAATCGAAAATGGAATGGAATGCAGAGAAAGGATTTTATGAAAAAAAATTGTTACTAAAACAGGGATATTTTACTTATCAGTACGTTACAAAAGATATCCGTAACAACCTGTCTATTCCTGAACTACAGTTTACGGAAGGCAACTTTTTTGAGACGGAAAATGAATACCTGATATTATATTATTATCGGTCTTTTGGTGCCCGACACGATGAATTGCTCGGTGCAAAAAAAGTGCAGGCCGGAGCAGTGTTAGTAAGATAAGGGGATGTTCCTTCAGCCATCATTCAATAATTCATTATCTTTGCATCGGCAGGTCTCACACGGCCAGCTCCTGCTGAACCTCCCCAGGGCAGGAATGCAGCAAGGATAGGCGGTTGTAGCGGTGCGATGTGAGGAGCCTGCCATTTTTTTTGCTTAACCCTCTCAAAAATCTGTCATATATGAAGTTTTTTGTTGATACTGCTAACCTGGCGCAAATTAAAGAAGCCAATGATTTGGGTATATTGGATGGAGTTACTACCAATCCTTCCCTTATGGCGAAGGAAGGAATCAAAGGTGATGCGGCTATTAAGCAGCATTATCAAACCATTTGTGAGATGGTGGATGGGGATATCAGTGCTGAAGTATTATCAACCAATTTTGAATCTATCATTTCAGAAGGGCAGCAACTGGCAGCTTTGCATCCGAATATCGTGGTTAAAGTGCCCATGATTAAAGATGGAGTAAAAGCAATCAAATGGTTTACCGATCATAAAATTCGCACCAATTGCACCTTAGTATTCTCTGCTGGTCAAGCCATACTCGCAGCAAAAGCAGGCGCAACCTATGTTTCACCTTTTATTGGCAGAATAGACGATAGTAGTTGGGATGGAATGGAATTGATTGCACAAATCAGACAAATCTATGATGTGCAGGGATTTCATACCGAAATATTGGCTGCCTCAATTAGAAGTGGCTTGCATATCGTAAAAGCTGCCGAATTAGGAGCAGATGTGTGTACTTGTCCGCTCGATTCTATCCTGGCACTTTTAAAGCACCCTTTAACTGATATCGGATTGGCTAAGTTTTTGGAAGATGCTAAGAAAATGTAATCAGCATACATCCATTACCCTCTGTTCTTGATTACTCCGATAGGCAGCCTCAATTATTTTCATCACCCGTATTCCATCTTCCCCTGTAACTTCCAAAGGGGCATTTTCTCGGATGTGCTGATAAATATTTTGATAATAAGCTCCGTAATTACCCTTTTCTGTAGCCAGTTTTTCCCGAAATATTATACCGTTTCTTTCGGTGTGTAACAATCCCTGTTCCGAATCCGGTTCCAATCCCCATAAACTGCTATCAGGTGGAATATTGGCGAGCAAATCATTTTCCTGTACGTCTGCACGTGTTTTTAAAAAGCTTCCCTTTTTACCAAATAGTGTAAATGCAGGAATGGGTTCCCGATAATAATAGCCCGACTTAAGCCGTACACGAAGATTAGCATAATATAAAAGAATTTCGAAATAGTCTTCAACCCTGGAACCGGCTCTGGTTTTACGAATGTCGGCAAATACCTGTTGCGGAAATCCAAAGCAAACCAATGCCTGATCAATGAGATGTGGCCCCAGATCATATACTATTCCGGCCCCGAGTTGCGGTGTTTCTTTGTGTAATTTCGGACTCAATTCTTCCTTGAATCTGTCGTAGTGAAATTCTGCTTCCATGATTTCACCTAACTCACCCGATTGCAATACACGCCGAACAGTTTGAAAATCACTGTCCCATCTCCTGTTCTGAAAAACAGATAGACTAACTTGTTTTTCCTTTGCCAGTTGGCAGAGGGTGGTTGCTTCCTCAACTGTGGTAGTAAAGGCTTTTTCAACAATTACATGCTTTCCTGATAGAATAGCTTGCCTGGCATACTCGAAATGGGTAGATGTGGGTGTATTGACTACAATCAATTCAATTGAAGGATCCTGTAATATTTCATCAAACGTGCGTACAGTTTGTACGTTGGGATATATTTTCTGAGCTAACTGATGTGTTCTTTCCCACACATGGGAAAGCAAAAATCCGGGATGTGCCTGAATAAAGGGTGCATGAAAAAGTTTTCCCGACATCCCGAACGATAATAGGGCCGTTGATATAGGTTGCATAAATGGAAGTTGTGTTCAAGTATCGAATTGGTATTTTAAAATTACTTAAACAACCGGAAGAATTTTATTAAATTATATAAATGTGTTTCGAAATAGTTACTAAAAAATGTTTCTTATGTTACTGATGAATTATATTTGAAAAAAGATTGCATGTTTAAAACAGATTTTGTGCACGTGGAAACCCCCGAACCTCATAGAGGCAGAACCCGGGAAATGTTAAGAGAGCACCCAGAAATGCGGCAGCTGATTGGAAAAAATCCGTATTCATTTTTAGCCATTGTTGCTATTGTAGGCTTTCAGATAGGGGTGGCCATTTTTTTGTCGGATAAATCCTGGTGGTGGGTATTTATTGCGGCCTATTTATTCGGTGCTTTTGCAGATCATGCACTTTTTGTGCTGATTCACGAATGTGCCCACAAGCTTATTTTCAAAAATCGGGCTGCTAATAAACTGGCTGGTATCCTTGCCAATATTCCTTTGATATTTCCTAGTTCTGTTTCTTTTGAAACTTATCATCTGAAGCACCATTCTTTTCAGGGAGTGCATGAATTAGATGGGGATTTACCCAACTACTGGGAAGCTAAACTGATTAACCACTATTTCATCGGGAAAGTAATCTGGCTTCTTTTCTATCCCATTTTTCAAGTATTTCGTTTATCCCGATTGCGCGAGATTAGTCCTTTCGATAAATGGGTAGCGCTCAACTGGTTGGTACAAATTGCATCCATCGGCGCCATTGCCTATTTTATGGGAGCCCAATCTCTGGTATACATGATTGCAAGTTTTTTCTTTTCAGTTGGCTTACATCCCCTGGGTGCCCGCTGGATACAGGAGCATTATCTTACAAAAGGTGAGCAGGAAACCTATAGTTACTATGGCGTATTAAACGGCGTTGCATTTAATGTAGGGTATCACAATGAACATCATGATTTTCCTTCTGTACCCTGGAACAAATTGCCAGATATTAAAAAAACTGCCCCTTCTTATTATAATTCATTAGCGAGTCATCAATCATGGACAATTCTTTTTCTTCGGTTTTTATTTGATCAGGAAATTTCTCTATTCTCACGGGTTGTTCGAAAAAATCGGGGTAAAGTTGCTTTGAGTGATGAATCAAAGCCAGATGTAGAATTAAACTAATTTGAATTAGATTACTTTCCTTTGATTTCATATTCGATAGCTTTTCACAGTGTAATGCATACATTAACAATGCATTTACATTGTAATGCATTGAATTCATTTTTTTAGTGTACCTTTGCAGCATGAAAGCGCAACTGCCATAGCGCTGTAGTCCGGTTATTTTACGAAGTACTTCCCCAACGATTGCTAATCCGGATTGATTCATTTTTTTACACAGTAAATTCAATTTTATGAAAAATAATGCTATGCATACTATCGACCAATTAGATGCAAATACCCAACAAGCTCAACAACAAGAACACAAGGAATCTATGAATCAAGCTACTGCAAATAATGCAGCCAGTTCTTCAAGATTTGGTTTAGTTGATTTATGGAAAATTCACCGCAACAGTAAGAGTGCACATCTTACCTGGAAAAGCCTACTGTAATTACATCCTTCGCCATACATTTTATGTATGTTTGTGATGAATGCAACTATGGAATACCAAGGGTAATATTGTTATCACCTGTCATAAATGGTTATCGCCTGCCTTACTGAGTGAAGTGCAGGCGCTTGGCTTTACAACGGCTACCGGATTTACCACGGGTGTTCGGATCAGTGGAAGTTTAGACGATTGCATTTTACTAAATCTACGACTGCGGTCTGCCAGTCAGGTTTTATTCCAGGTACATTCGTTTCCCTGTAATCACCCAGATGATATCTATGAAACACTTGTAAGATTTCCCTGGGAAAACTGGTTAATGCCCGAAACGTATTTTTCGGTTACAGCACAGGTATCTCATCCAAGTATCAATAATAACATGTTTGCCGGGTTGAGGGTGAAGGATGCCTGGGTTGACAGGTGCAGACGATTAAACGGAAAGCGCCCAGATACCGGCTCGGAACTGAGTGGGGCAGTAATTCATTTATTTTGGAAGGGAGATCAGGCAACCGTTTTTATTGATACCTCGGGGGCTTCATTAGGGAGACATGGTTACCGAAAAATTCCCGGTAAGGCGCCCATGTTGGAGGCACTTGCTGCTGCTGTTATTCTATCTACCCGGTGGAATAAAAAAGCACCCTTTATTAATCCGATGTGTGGGTCGGGAACTTTAGCTATTGAAGCGGCATTGATAGCTTCTGGCCGTGTGCCCGGATTGTTTAGAAATCAATATGGATTTCAGTTTATTAAAGGTTATTCAAATGAACGATACCTGGAAGAAAGAAAAAAAATTGAAAATCAAATTACAGAAAAAGATATACCGGTAATTATTGCTTCTGATATCAGTGAGGCTGCAATTGCAAATGCTGCTATCAATGCTGAAAAAGCCGGAGTTGCGCATTTAATTAAATTTGAACTAGGTGATTTTGCAGCTACCTCAGTCCCCGAGCAGCCGGGTATTATTCTCTTCAATCCCGAGTACGGTGAGCGTTTGGGTGAAATACAACAGTTAGAAAAGCTATATGCCCGAATAGGTGACTTTTTAAAGCATTATTGTCAGGGCTACCTTGGATATGTATTTACGGGTAATCTGGAGCTAGCCAAGCAAATTCATTTGAAGCCCAGCCGAAGAATTCCATTTTACAATGCTACTATTGAATGTCGGTTACTCGAATATGAAATGTATGCGGGATCAAAAAGAGGGTAGGGTAAGTTAGAAGTATAGGTAGGAAATCCATTTTGATAAATTCTACCTGCTAAAACAAAAACTTTATTATCTTAAGGGCTGATTGTTCACCTAATCTCCGAAAAAATGGAAGTAAGCAAATCGTCTGTTCGTATTGCATTTATCATGCTTACCTCTTTGTTTTTTATGTGGGGATTCGTTCATAATCTTGATCCCATCTTAATTCCACATTTAAAAAAATCTTTTAGTCTTACTACTCTACAGGCATCATTGGTTGATTCATCTGTATTTATCGCTTATGGAATTATGGCAATACCTGCCGGAATATTATTAAAAAAATATGGTTACAAGGCTGGTATTATTGCGGGGCTGGTTTGCTTTGCTTTTGGCTCTTTTTTATTTATTCCTGCTGCCAATACTGGGGAGTATATTTTTTTTCTGGGGGCATTATTTGTTATTGGCTGCGGACTTGCACTATTAGAAACTGCTGCCAACCCTTATGCGGCGCGTTTGGGTGATCCGGAAACTGCTTCTCAGCGTTTAAACTTTGCGCAGGCTTTCAATGGACTTGCTGTAACCATTGCACCTATTGTAGGTGCTAAATTAATTTTAACAAGCGATACCCCGGATGAAATAATCAATGCAATGGATGCAGTAAGCAGACAAGCGGCATTGGCATCTGAAGCGGCTTCTGTTAAAACCCCTTATACGGTAATAGGTATAGTAATTTTAGTAATTGCTCTCTTATTTACGCTTATTCGAATGCCGGATATTCGGGAGAAGGGCGATTCAAGAGTTACTAAGCAGGAAATATTGGAATCGTTTCAAATTCCTCATTTGCGATGGGCAGTAGTAACGCAGTTTTTTTATGTAGGTGCTCAAGTTTGTGTGAATAGCTTATTTATATTGTATGCAGCGAAATCTGCCCAAATTGATAGGGCAACTGCAGCTACTTATTTAGGTTTGGGTTATGGTATTTCATTTATGGTGGGTAGATTTATTGGTACATTTTTTATGCAATTTATTAAGCCTGCAACTTTATTAACTTTTTATGCTTTGTGTAATATTTTTTTATGTTTATTGGCAGTTTATGCAAAGGGTATGCCGGCATTATATATTGTATTTGGTATAAGCTTTTTTATGTCGATCATGTTCCCAACTATTTTTTCTCTTGGCATTCAATCCCTAGGGAAACATACCGAAATGGGTAGTAGTTTAATAGTAATGGCAATTGTTGGCGGTGGTATACTTCCTTTATTATTTGGCTACATCACAGATATTACCGGAAATATACAGTTTGGATATTTTGTCCCGCTGATTTGTTTTGTAGTAGTTGCATTTTTTGGATGGAAGGGGCATCGGGTTGTTCAAAATCATGTAGTATGAACCGAAAATATGTATTGGCGCTCGATCTGAAAGAAGATCCGGAATTAATTGCAGCATATGAGCAATGGCATACAAAAGTATGGCCTGAAATCATTGCATCAATTCGTGATGCAGGTATTGAGCAAATGGAAATTTTTCGGGTAGGCAATCGATTAATGATGATCATGGAGGTAAGTAAATCATTTGATTTTGCTACCAAAGCCGCTGCAGATGCAAACAATGAAAAAGTGCAGGAATGGGAATCCCTCATGTGGAATTTTCAACAACCTTTACCCTTTTCTAAAAACGGCGAAAAATGGATGTTGATGGAAAAAATATTTACTTTACCCTGATAATTGAAAAAATGTTTTCTTTAGAAAATAAAATTGCCGTTATAACGGGTGCTGGAAGTGGAATTGGAAAAGCTATTGCTATTCTGTTCGCAAAGCAGGGTGCCACCGTTCATTTACCTGAATTGAAGAAGGAATCAGCAAATGAAACCTTAGAGGAAATTATGAATGCTGGGGGGGCAGGTTATGCCTATTCATGCGATATTACTCAACCTTCACAGGTAGAGCAAATGATGCAAAAGGTAGGAGCTTTTGATTTTCTTGTAAATTGCGCTGGCATTGCACACGTTGGAACTGCAACATCCACCACTCCGGAAGATTTTAATCGGATTTTTCAGGTTAATGTTGCGGGAACTTATCATTGTTTGCACTATGGAATTCCATTACTTATACAAAGAGGTGGAGGTGCGATAGTGAACATAGCTTCTATAGCAGCCCTAACTGGTATTCCTGATCGTTTCGCATATAGTATGAGTAAGGGTGCAATTCATGCTATAACGATGAGTGTTGCACGCGATTATCTGAAAAATAATATTCGCTGTAATTCAATTTCACCTGCCAGGGTGCATACACCTTTTGTGGATGGATTTATCGCAAAGAATTATCCTGGAAAAGAAAAAGAAATGTTCGCTCAGCTGGCTGCCAGTCAGCCAATGGGAAGAATGGGTACGGTAACTGAAATTGCTCAAATGGCATTATTTCTCATCAGTGATGCTGCATCCTTTATATCAGGAAATGATTACCCTATAGATGGGGGATTTTTACATTTGAGTCATTAAACGTAATTACCTACTATGAAAAAACAACTTTTAATCAGTTTATGCATGTTATTGAGTGTGCTAAATATACATGCACAAGTATATCTTCCCACATCAGCGAATTCGGCAGCAAGGGAACAGTTTCAAAATATGAAATTTGGAATGTTCATCCATTGGGGTGCATCCAGTGTGCTGGGAAGTGGTGAATGGGTAATGAATAATCGTAATATTCGGGTGCAGGAATATAAGCAACTACAAAAGGTATTTAATCCAATTGACTTTAATGCAAAAGCTTGGGTAGATGCAGCACAGTCGGCTGGAATGAATTATATTACTATTATCACTAGGCATCATGATGGCTTTAGTAACTGGGATACCAAGGCATCAGATTGGAAAATCACACGTACACCTTATGGAAAAGATGCAATCAAACAGTTAGCAGATGAATGCCATGCCAGAGGAATGAAAATATTTTTTTACTATTCTTTGCTAGATTGGTTTAGAAATGATTATCAATTCGAAACCGGTAAAACAGGAAAGGGCACCGGACGAATCGGGAAAAGCGACTGGAATAGTTACATCCGGTTTATGAAAGACCAGTTAACCGAGTTACTTACACAATATGGTGAAGTATCGGGGATATGGTTCGATGGGCATTGGGATCAATTGGATAATGATGTTGATAAAACTTTGAAATCTAAAGTAGATTGGCATTACAACGAGATCTATGAATTAATTCATCGCTTGCAGCCTGCTTGTTTAATAGGAAATAATCACCACCTTTTACCTCTGCCCGGAGAGGATTTTCAAATGTTTGAGAAGGATTTACCCGGAAATAATACTACCGGTTTTGGAGGAGCAGCAATATCTGCATTACCATTAGAAACCTGTGAAACCATGAATGATTCGTGGGGGTATAATATCACCGACCGGAAATTTAAATCTGTGAAAACCCTTATTCAATATATGGTTAAAGCCGCAGTTCATAATGCTAACTTTCTGCTGAATGTTGGCCCAATGCCTACCGGAGCCATACAAACTGAATTCACAGACACACTGGCAGCCTTGGGTAAATGGATGAAATTAAATGGTGTCAGTATTTATGGAACCAGGGGAAATGTTATTCCTCTGCAACCCTGGGGTGGAGTTACTGCAAAAGAGAAAACTTTGTATGTTCACTTGTTGCAATCAACCGGATTCCCCTATGTATTTGTTCCAGGAATTCAATCTCGGGTTATTTCTGCTCAAACCCTGGCTGACGGCAAAAAAATACGCTTTACCCAACAGCAGGAGGGTGTATTCATTTATCTGGATGGGGTATTGCTGGATTCTTATGATACTGTAATTCAATTAAATTATTAATCTTCAATTGGAAATTGGTATTTATATTAAAAGTTGTGTGACTTAATAAAATAAAAAATTAGTCTAATGAAATTAATCAGATGGGGTTTAGTAGGTGAAGAGAAGCCGGGTGTATGGAGGGATGGAAAAATGTATGATGTATCAGCAGATTTCAAAGATTTTGATGGAGCATTTTTTGCTTCCGGCGGATTGATTGAATTGCAAAAAAGCTTAGATGAAAAAGCTTATCCTATTTTGCCTCCAAGTATTCGTTTAGGTTGTCCGGTTGCCCATCCCTCTAAAATTGTTTGTGTGGGTTTGAATTATGCTAAGCACGCGGCAGAAACAAATGCACCTGTTCCTGCCGAGCCTATTATTTTTTTAAAGTCTACAACCGCCATTACCGGCCCTTATGATTCCATTATCATACCCCGCAATTCTGTAAAAACAGATTGGGAGGTAGAATTGGCAGTTGTAATTGGAAAGCGAGCAAGTTATGTTGAAAAAGATGAAGCCTATAATTATATTGCTGGATATTGTTTGCACAATGATGTGAGTGAACGGGCATTTCAGTTAGAGCGGGGAGGCACCTGGGATAAGGGAAAGGGATGTGATAGTTTTGCTCCTTTGGGTCCCTGGTTGGTTACCCAAGAAGAAATCCCCGATCCGCATAATTTGCGCTTATGGTTATCGGTAAATGGAACAAAGATGCAGGATGGAAATACCGATGATTTAATTTTTGACGTTCCTACATTGATAGCATATATTAGTTCGTTTATGACATTAATGCCAGGAGATATCATTTCAACCGGAACGCCCGCCGGTGTTGGTATGGGGATTCAACCTTCACCTATTTACCTTAAACCGGGTGATGTGGTTGAATTGGGTATTGATGGGTTGGGATGTTCGCAACAAAAAGTAGTTTCCCACACATAAATTTATATGGATTTATTTTTAAAAGATAAAGTAATAATTGTAACCGGAGGTGCCCGGGGAATAGGTAAAGCAATTGTATTTGCCTTATCAAGGGAGGGAGCAGTTCCCGTAATCGTTAGCAGAGATGAATTGGAGAATCAAGTATTGGTGAATGAACTTGCAGCAGCAGGAAGCATTGCTTATCAGGTTGCAATAGAATTGCGGGAGGTAAATCAGATTAAGCAAGTAATAGAAAACATTGTACAAAAGTTTGGTAGAATCGATGGATTGGTGAATAATGCGGGGTATAATGATGGAGTAGGGTTGGAAAAGGGGAATTATGAAGCGTTTATGCGAAGCTTACATGATAATTTGGTGCATTATTATTTGATGGCACAACATTGTTTGCCTTTGCTTATTCAATCTACAAATGCTGCAATTGTAAATATCGTTTCCAAAACCGCTGAAACCGGTCAGGGCAATACCTCTGCATATGCGGCTTCCAATGGTGGCAGGGCAGCACTAACCCGAGAATGGGCAGTGGAATTATTGAAATATGGTATACGTGTGAATGGAGTAGTGGTTGCAGAATGTTACACCCCTGCCTATGAAACCTGGATTGCTACTTTACCTGATCCAGTAAATAAATTAAAAGAAATTAATCAGCGCATACCTTTGGAAAACAGAATGACGACTCCTGCTGAAATCGCTTCTGCGGTAGTTTTCTTATTATCACCAGTTTCATCGCATACAACCGGACAGTTATTACATGTGGATGGGGGGTATGTTCATTTAGACAGGGCACTGGCGAATGCGTAAGTTTTATTAAAATTTTGTATATTCCGGTATAAATCAATATTTAAATATTTTAAAAATGAAAAAAACAATTGGTGTTGTTCTCGTTTTATTACTGGCTTGTAATAAGAACAGTAATCAACATTCTATAACAGTTCCAGATGTTATCCAGGCAGAAAAACGCAGAGGAAACATTGTAGGAACAGTACAATTGATTGACTTAGATGGAAAAATGTTGCAGGATGCCAGCGGTGCAACTGTTGCTATTGATAACAGTACTATGAATTCAGAGTCTATGGCCAATGGGAGATGGACTTTAGATTCAATTCCCTTTGGTACTTATGATTTGTCCATTTCAAAATCAGGTTATGGAACAGCTAGAATTATGGGTTTATTCCACGCTGCAAGCAACCATGCTCCCACGTTAATTGGAAAATCTAAAATATTGAATCAGATTTCAAACATTGAAGTAACTGCATTGAATACAAGGAAATTGACTGAGGTAAATCCGAACTTGAGTCAATTTATTAATGAAGGTTTGGCGGAAGATGGAATTGTGTTCGATCCTGTATTTACCAGTAACACACCCGGAGAAAAAAAAGTTCGTTTATTTTTTGGTACTTCACCTGATGTAAGCACTACGAATTATGTAGTTACTGAAAAACAAAAATATTCTGGCCGTGCCAATGAAAGTGAAAATTTCAATTTTGGTTACAGCTGGTTTGAATCCAAGGGATTCCAACCCGGACAAACAGTGTATGTTAAGGCATTTGGTGACGGCTATGGGGATGATGATTATGATGATCCTATTTCAGGATTGGCAGTATTTCCAAGTTTGGCATCTAAAGGATCACCGGTTGCTTCATTTGTGTTGCCGCTAAAATAGTTTTATAGAACTTATGAATGAAAAGTCTTCTGCCTTAGGGTGGATGACTTTTTTTATTTAGATTCTGAAATAATTGATTATTATAGTATTTATCAAAACTTACGCATGAAAAAATCATTTCTCTTATTAATAATGTTTTCGGTTGTTTGTTTTATGACCATTAACTCAGTAAAAGTGTATGGTCAGTCAAACGATATCATCAATCGCATTATGCAGGAGGGTACAACAAATTCTAATCTAACGCAACTGGCACATGAGTTAATTGACAAAATTGGTCCTAGGTTGGTAGGCACTCCGCAAATGCAGCAGGCAAATGACTGGGCTGTTCAGCGATATACTGATTGGGGAATCAATGCCCGCAATGAAGCCTGGGGAAAATGGAAAAGTTGGGAACGTGGTATTACACATATGGATATGATTAGTCCGAGAATGCATACGATCGAATGTACCCAACTGGCCTGGAGCCCGGCAACCCCCAAAAAGGGGGTAACCGGAGCTGTAGTGGTGTTACCAGATTTAGCGGATTCTTTGGCGTATAGTGAATGGATGAAAACAGTAAAAGGTAAGCTGGTAATGATTTCCATGCCACAACCTACTGGCAGGCCGGATGATAATTGGCAGGAGTTTGGCTTGAAAGAGTCGATTGATAAAATGAAAAAACAGCGGACTGCATTTAGTGATGCATGGAAAAAGCGCATTGCTAAAACGGGATTTACCAATAAACAATTGATGCATCAATTAGAAACTGCCGGTGCTGCTGCTATTTTAACCAGTAACTGGTCGTCGGGCTTTGGTGTAGATAAAATTTTTAGTGCCAGCACCAAAAAAATTCCCACACTGGATGTAGCGTTGGAAGATTATGCTTTATTATATCGGTTAGCAGAATCGGGAACTCAGCCTATAGTTACTTTGCGTTGTACTTCTCAGCATGCAGACCCAATTCCGGTATATAACACATTAGCAGAAATAAAAGGAGTTGAGAAGCCGGGCGAGTATGTGATGCTTTCTGCTCATTTTGATAGCTGGGATGGTGCAACTGGAGCCACTGATAATGGAACCGGTACATTAATTATGATGGAAGCGATGCGTATTTTACAAAAAGTATATCCCAATCCTAAGCGAACCATTTTAGTAGGTCATTGGGGTAGTGAGGAGCAGGGCTTAAATGGTTCAAGGGCATTTGTTGAAGATCATCCCGAAGTGGTAGATCATTTGCAGGCCCTGTTTAATCAGGATAATGGTACGGGACGGATTGTGAATATATCCGGACAAGGATTTCAACATGCAGGTACTTTTTTGAGTAGGTGGCTATCGGCAGTACCTGATACGATTCGTAATCGTATTAAAACAAATTTTCCGGGAAGTCCGGGAGGAGGTGGCAGCGACTTTGCTTCTTTTGTTGCGGTAGGTGCACCTGGGTTTTCCCTTGGAGCCCTCAGTTGGAGTTATTTTAATTATACCTGGCATACAAATCGGGATACCTATGATAAAATAGTTTTCGATGATTTACAAAATAATGCACTTTTAGTAGCTATGCTGGTTTATATGGCTGCTGAAGACCCGGAGTATTTTCCACGTGATAAAGCTCCAATTTCAGGAAACGCAACTGATAGAAATGGACAACCCATTCGTAGTTGGCCTCAGCCGGTTAAAGCAATTAGATTGGGACCTGTTGAATAATATTTTATTAATACAATTCTGTTAATATGATGAAATCTTCTTATGCTTACGTGGATTCCAAGACTCATTTTTTGATACTTGATGCGTTGCGAGGAATTGCCGCAATTATGGTGGTTATGATGCATGGATTTGAAGTATTTTGTAAAGGGAATTATCATGAAATGGTAATCAATCACGGTTATCTGGCAGTAGATTTCTTTTTTATGCTATCGGGGTATGTAATGGCACATGCGTATGATGATCGTTGGAATACGATGACGGTAAAGAATTTTTTTACCAGACGCCTGATTCGTTTGCACCCATTGATTATTGTGGGATCAATTTTGGGGGCATTGCTTTTTTATTTTCAGCAGACATCCATTTTTCCAAAAATTGCAACAGCAACTCCATCCCAGCTTATTATTGTAATGCTCATTGGGTTAACACTGATTCCAATTCCCACCAGTATGGATATTCGTGGTTGGAATGAGATGCATCCATTGAATGGACCTTCCTGGTCTTTATTTTTTGAGTACATCGCCAATTTATTGCATGTTTTTGTTTTGCGAAAATTATCTAAGCCCGCTCTTTTCATTGCTGTGTTGCTGGCTGCAGGAGCCTTATGTAACCTTGCTATTTTTGGGGCACAGGGGGATTTGATTGGGGGATGGGCATTTACACAGGATCAGTTACAAATCGGGTTTACCCGTTTGTTATTCCCCTATATGGCTGGCATGCTTCTACGTAGGGCAGTTAAAGTTCAAGGTAATCGAAATACTTTTGCATTGACAGCAATAATATTAGTTGTAGTACTTTCCATTCCAAGAATTGGTGGGAATGAGCGATTATGGTTAAACGGACTATATGAGTCGGTTGTAATCATCATCGTTTTTCCGCTGATTATTTATTTAGGAGCAATTGGAAAAGTCACTGATAAATTGGTTAATCGTTTTTGCGTTTTTATGGGGGATATTTCCTATCCATTGTATATAACTCACTTTCCACTGATGTGCGTGTTTTATGCCTGGGTGGTAAATAATGATGTACCCCTGCATACAGGCGTATGGGCTATCATTGGACTAACGATTTGCTCAACCTTCCTTGCCTATGTTTGGCTGAAGATTTACGATGAGCCAGTGAGAAGGTGGCTTAATAAGAAATATATGAAATCAACTATTTAGTATGTTGTTCAGATTGCCATATATAATTCAATTGAAGGACTAAACGTGCGGGAGGGATTTTCATTTGGCGTATTGTAAAACTCCATTCATCTATATTGCTCGTAACAGCAATAAATAGGTGAGGATACTATTGCAAGCTTTGAAAGTAAACTTGTTAATAGCTTGTTGATGAAGTTTGGATATTCCAAAATGAAAATCCTTTGTTGAATTTCAATTAACTGAAAAATGGAAAAATGAATATTTTACTTGGTAATAGTAACCTCATCAATTATTTCACCCTTTGCATTTTTTTGATATAAATGAATGTTTTTATTATTGATTTCTGCTAAAGTAAAGCTATGTTCTCTAGCAATATATTTTGCAGTAAAAGGTTGCCAGCTGTCTTTATCATTTTCTTGTTCCGGGTTGTAAAGATCGTTCCCACCTGCACCTGTAACTATATATAAAACACCATTCATTTTTGTTTGTGTTTTTCCATCGAAATTTTTATCAAGCTTCCAGGCACCATTCACAAGCCTCCCTCTACTACCAACTGTTTTATTATTATTTAAAATATAACCCTTTCCATCCGGTTTAAAAGTAAGCGGAAACGTGCGTTGATAATTATGAACATGTCCAGTAAATACCACAGATACGCCATTTTTTTCGAAAATAGGCGATAATAATCTGGATTGTTGTTGTTCGAAGTGGTCAATTGAACTATTAAAACCGGGTTGATGAAATACCACTATTTTCCAAATCTGCTTCGTTATTTCTAAGTCATGATTTAACCAATTTGTTAAACTGTCATTAGTCCAGTCTACATAATTATCCATATCAAGAAATACCCAATGCACATCGCCAGCATCGAATGAAAAGTTGGTCATTCTAGGAAATCTAGCTCCTGCATTTGAATAGAATTGTGCACGTGCACTGTCTGAAGCAATAATTTGTGGATAGCTTGCACCACCTTCTTTTAAGTCGGGTCCATTTAATGGTTGATTCCATACTTGAAAATACGATAAGGCATCGGGGGAGCGAACAAAGTTTCTTTCTTCTACATCATGATTTCCAGGAGCTGCTACAAAAGGTACGGACTGCATTATACTTGCACCTTTGCTTCCATTATATATTGGCCAAAAGCGTTGATCATATTCATGTAATAATCCTCTATCGTAAACTATATCTCCTGTGATAAGAACTAAAGATGCACTTTCTTTCATTACTTGTTTTGCAATTAATGCTGAAGCTTCCAAACCGGATGCAATATCACCCATCACTACCAATCTTTGGGGTGATCCTTCTTTTGCCAATGTATTCGCATTGGATTGGAATACTACTTTTCCTGATAATGAAATTTTGTATGTAAACACTTTACCCGCTTCAAGATTTTCCAAATGAACCATGTAAAAATTGCGAATACCAACTGGAGCAATATTGGAAGTGTTTTTTGCAGTTACTTCAATTTTTTTCCAGCCATTTGATGATTCATATTCAACTTGAAATGTTGCTGGATTATTTCCGGAAGTTTGCCATAAAATATCCATCGTTGTTGCGGACGGATTAGACCCAATTTGAAGGTAAGGTTGTATGGTAAATGGATAGGTATTATCCTGGGCCTCAGCTCTCAAAAAACCGAGTATAAAGAGTAGGAAATACAATTTTTTCATTCGTAGATTTTATTAAATAAAAAATTGGGTAATGTATTTAGTCAACAACTAGTCAACAACTAGTCATCAACTGAATCATCCAACTTTGGGTCTTCAAGCATATTATCATAAGCATCATCATCAAAAACAAATGCATCTTCGTCATCAGATTCTTCATCAAATAACGTATCATATTGTTCGATTTGCTCATCCGTTAACTCATCAATGATTTCAAAAAAGGTATCTGATTTTTTCTTCCAAACAGTGGTTTCATATTCATCATGAACAAAAAGTAGAATTGCATGATCTGTGTGCAATAACACTTCAACTAAATCAATATTATCTCCCTCGTGTTGAGTGATTAAATAAAATTTGTCTACTTGTAAATCAAGATATTTTGGCATAAAATAATTTTTTTGAAGATAGAATTAAACTTGAATGTTCGTGTAAATAAAACATTAATTCTTTTTGAATTATCTCAAGACATCCTTTTGTTAAACAGCTATACAATAACTTCAACTATAAACTAATATCAGAAATCTATTTTAGCGTAATAACATTTTATAATATGAAATCAAAGCTGGTTGCTTTTCATTCTGTTAAGGGAGGTTTTCAGATGCTGGAAACAGAAATCCCGTTATTGAAGGAAAATGAAATTTTAGTAAGAAATGAGTTTACCACCCTGTGTAGAAGTGATGTTTATACATTTTGGGGAATACGAAAGGAAAAAGATCCAACCATTCTTGGTCATGAAATTGTAGGTAGAGTAGCTAAAATTTTTAATAATAAACAGATATTTGATTTGAGGGGTGATGAGATTAAGATAGGTGACCGAATAACCTGGGCAATTTTTGCATCTGATCCAAATTCAGAAAAATCTAAAATGGGTATTCCTCAGAAATCGGCTGATTTATTCAAATATGGTCATGAAGAAATTACTGATGATAACAATTTACATGGAGGTTTAAGTGAATATATCATTCTTAGAAAATATACCCCTTTTTTAAAAATTAGTGAAAACATTCCCGTAGAAGTAGCAGCCATCATTAATTGTGCTGTTGCTACCGTTGCTGGTTCAATTCGATTAGCAGGAGAAGTTTCAGGTAAGAATATATTAATAAGCGGAACAGGAATGTTGGGAATTATTGCCGTTGCCATGGCTTCTACACTGAAAGCGAAAAATATTATTGTTGTAGATAAAAAAGATGAAAGGATACAAGCAGCCATTCAATTTGGTGCTAAAGAAACTTTATTAATTGAGAAGGGAGAGCAGGATTGGAATGAGTTGTATAAAAATAAATATGGTAAGCCATGCAATGTTGATTGTGTAATTGATTTTTCTGGATCTCCCGATGCAATTGAAAGTGCTATTGAAACCCTTACCATAGGGGGTACTGCTATTTTAATAGGTTCTACTTTTCCTCAAAGAAAGATTGCCATAGATGCAGAGCAGGTTGTTAGAAAAATTATATCCATCAAGGGATTGCACAATTATAATCTGGAAGATTTTTTAAATGCTGTTCAATTTATAGAAAATTATCACGCTACATTTCCATTTAGCAGTTTAATTAATAATACTTATTTCGATTTGGATACAGTAGCAGAAGCTTTTCGAACTGCTTTAGATGGGCAATATTTTCGTGTAGGCGTTTATACTTGTTTTAAGGATTAAATAGCCGACCTTACTGAAACAAAAATTAAATAGATGAGCATTTATAAGTCAGAATTACATTTTAAGCAGAATATTTTCTCCTCGGTAACGAAATGAATCAGAATGGGAATGGTAGGAAAATTTTGCCCTTTCACACCCAAAAAAACAGAATGAGTTTGAGATTGGAGTGAAGATATTTTGCTCCTTCACACACAAAAAAAGAGTGAGTTTGAGATTGAGTGGAGGATATTTTACACCTTCACACCCAAAAAAACAGAGTGAGTTTGAGATTGAGAGTGAAGATATTTTGCTCCCTTACAACAAAAAAGAGTGAGTGTGAAATTGAGTGTGATTTTGAGCCTGTGCGCCTTAGGCGTATTTGAGAGTGAAGATATTTTGCTCCCTCACAACAAAAAAGAGTGAGTGTGAAATTGAGTGTGATTTTTAGCCTGTGCGCCTTAGGCGTATTTGAGAGTGAAGATATTTTGCTCCTTCACACCCGAAAAAACAGCGTGAGTTTGGGTTTGAGTGTGTGCGCCTCTGGAGCATGTGAAGAAAAGGCCAAAGTGAAGCGTTCGTACTCAAACTCACACTCACTCTGGCCTTTGTGCCCAGAACAGGATTATCTTTGATTTTCCTTTTACTTCTACGAGGGGCTTACCCAAGCGCCTGCCCACTCCTTCGTCGTGTGCGGTCGTTTTAGCTTGCTCGCTTAGGCGAATGTATTCGCCACGCTTACAAACTAAAACGCCCTCCCGTCATTGACGGAAAGGCGCTTGTGCCCAGAACAGGAATCCCTGCCTGCCGTCAGGCAGGGAACCTGCACAATATTTTTAATTGACCCCCAAAAGTGTGAGTTTAATTATTTGCTAGTGCGCCTCTAGAGCCTTAGAAGAAAAGGCCAAAGCGAAGTGGTCGTATTCAAACTCACTCTCACTCTGGCCTTTGTGCCCAGAACAGGAATCGAACCTGCACTACCTTGCGATAACCAGATTTTGAGTCTAGCGCGTCTACCAGTTCCGCCATCTGGGCCGGGGTGCAAATATATAGAAAAGCAGGTGTTTGTCAAAACAACCTGCTTTTTTATTAATAGCTTTTTCCCTCCTCTAAAAGCCTTTGTAAATACTTTTGCTGATAGTAATACTGCTTTACTTGCAGCATCTCTTCCTGGGTAGTAATACCTGCCTGATAATTTGCCATAATCGGCTCCACCTGTTCATATAATGAATGTTGTTGTGTTGCAATTTGTTCCTTTACTTTATCCTTTTCTTCCTCAGTCTCCGCCTCTTGCAAAGCTTCATTTAATTCCATCATTTCCATCAAAAAGTCAGGCGATAAAGTGAATTTTTCCTCCTCCGGTAACCCAACTGTTTGCTTCAATAAATATGCCATGGTTTTGATTGGATTCGATAAGGTTGCATATGCCTTATTTATTTCCTGCAATTTTTCCTCTGCTTCCACCCTCGCTACCTCCCCCTGCTGTACATAAAAGTCGGGATGGTACAGTCGACTGAGTGCATAATATTTCTTTTTTAACATCACCTGGTCGGGGAAAAAACTCCAATTTATCTCAAACCAATCAAAATAGTTCATATCTGGGTTACCGTCTCCTAAAGGGTTTTAGCTACCTTTGGGATACAAAAGTAGTACAATGGCTTGTATCGGAATTATTAAAGAAGGAAAAATACCTGCCGACAATAGGGTAGCCCTTACACCAAATCAAGCCCGATTGTTGCAACAACAGTTTCCGGAGTGTACTATTATTGTGGAACCTTCTGCTGACCGATGTTTTTCGGATGATGAATACCGAAAAGTGGGTATTCAGGTTAGCGAAAACCTGCAAGACTGTGAAATTTTATTGGGAATCAAAGAGATACCAACTGCTCAACTACTGCCAAATAAAACTTACCTGTTTTTTTCCCACACCAAAAAAGAGCAACCTTATAATAGGGCACTCATGCAGGCTATGGTGGAAAAGAAAATTACCCTTATTGATTATGAGTGTCTCGTGCATCCGGATGGACAAAGATTAATCGGATTTGGATTTTTTGCAGGTATTGTTGGTGCACATAATGGCATTATGGCTTATGGGAATCGGACCGGCCTCTTTTCCTTGGGCAGGGTTTCAGATATACGCGATTATCGGGACTTAATTCACACGTATTTCGGATTGAAATTGCCGCCTTTGAAAGTTGTAGTAACCGGAAGCGGAAGAGTTGCTCATGGAATTCTAGAAATTATGAATCTCCTGGATATTCAGGAAGTGGAGCCTGATGAATTCCTGCATCAATCCTTCACTTACCCAGTTTACGTTCATTTGAAGGGAGCGGATCTTTATCAACACCGAATTACCAAAAATTACCAGCGCATACATTTTCATGAAAATGCCCAGGAATATGAGAGTTTATTTGAGCCTTTTACAGCCATTGCTGATATTCTAATGAATGGAATTTATTGGGATGAATCTATTCCTCGATTATTTTCCATGCATACGCTGCAGCGACCCGATTTTCGCATGTTTACCATCGCAGATATTACCGATGATAAAGGTGGAAGTGTTCCCTGTAATTTGGGAGACGCCCCTCCGCAATCTCCAGTTTATGGAATTGATAGATTTAGTGGGGTACAAACTGCTCCTTATTTGCCTAATAGCATCGATGTAATGGCAGTGGGAAATTTACCAAATGAACTACCTCGGGATGCCAGTAGATATTTTGGTGAACAATTGATAAAATATGTTTTTACTGATTTGATTGCCGGTGGTTCGCAAATCATAACCGGTGCTACCATGCTTAAAAAGGGTGAACTTACCGAACCATATCAATATTTGCGGAATTATGCATATAGTACTCATTAGGTAAATGCAAGATAATATGGTTGTAATAATTGCTGCATCCAATCGGAGTAAACACCATTATCTTTAATATACACATCTTCCCTTTCTGTTTCATTCACAGCGTGTCTACTAAAAAGCAAACAATGTCGAAAGGGTTTACTACTCGGCTGATTGCGAATCATACATTCTTTTGTCAACTTCCAACCATTCTTTTCTGCAATTTCAATAGCAGGATTTCTTCTGCGCGCAGGCAATAGCAAAGCCCATTTACCCCCAGGCTGTAACAATTTATTCATTCCGAAAATCAGTGATTCCAATGTTAATTCACTACTATGAAGTGCCAAATTTCTTTTTGCATTATCCGATACTAAGTCATTTTCGTAAAATGGGGGATTACTGATTACAAAATCATACAAATATTCGGGTTCAAAACTCCTTATATCCCCCTCCAATGCCCGAATCCGATTTGCCCAAGGGGAAGCTTTAAAATTTTCATCGGCTTGTTGATAGGCTGACATTTCTATTTCAATTGCCTCAATTCTGCATTGAGTTTCCTGAGCTACTTGTAAGGATAGTAAGCCCGTACCTGTGCCTATATCTAATAAAAGTCCATCGGCACCCCTCCATTCCCTCGCTAGCCAGGCACCAAAAATGCAGGCATCGGTACATACTTTCATTGCTGCTTTTCCTTGCTGTACCCGAAACTGTTGAAATTGAAAATAATCGTTTGGCATATCGCATATCCTTTATGCAATCCACCCTTCGGATTGTTTCAATTGCCTTAAAGCATCCAATAGTGCTTCCAGATCATATGCCGTATTAAATGCCTGAATAGAATAGCGAATATAGATATCCTTATCTTGCCGCATAATTGGTACTTCAATCTTATAGTCGGTAAATAATTTTCTTTGCAATGTCTCCGGTTGTGGTGTTCGAATAGGTATACTTATCATTTGACCAATCCATTCATTATTGAGCGGACTAATCGGGCGGGTTCCTAAACATTCATAAAATGCAGGAGCATATTGCAACACCATTTCGTGGCATTTTTTAGTTTGCTCTTTCCAGTTGTACTGATGCATAAATTCGATACAAGCAGGCACCGTTAAGAATGCAGAAAAATCGCGGGTGCCAATCATCTGATTATAATCAAGCAAAATATTACCCGATGGATGCAATGCCTGATAGCCCCAACTTACTACCAGCGGTTCAGACAATAAAGATCGACAGGATTTACTAACATATAAAAAGCTGCAGCCTTTCGGAGCCATCATCCATTTATGACAAGCGCCGGTATAAAAATCGGGTTGTAATTGTTCAATCGAAAGCGGAATATGGGCAGGAGCATGGGCACCATCAACAATTGTAATCAGTCCTAGTGCCTTCGCTTTTTGAATAATGGGTTCAACCGGGAGAATTAATCCGGTAGCACTGGTAATATGGCTGATGAATATTGCTTTGGTAGCTGGGGTTAGCCCTTGAAAGAATGCATCTGTAAATTCTTCAGCCGATGTAACAGGAAGTGGAATAGGTTGCCGCTTATAAATAGCGCCTACTTTTTGGCAATACAAATTCCATGTTCTGTCGCATGCCCCGTATTCGATATCGGTGGTCAATATTTCGTCACCCGCTTGTAAGTGAATATTTTTAGCAATCAGGTTGATCGCGAATGATGGATTGGTAACATAAACCAAATCATCTTTATCGGCAACATCTATGAAACGGGCAAGGTGCTCACGACTATTGGCTAGAAATCCAGCTCCATCAAATGCAATCATTTGAACCGGCTCCCATTCGAGTTGGCGTTGCCAATATTGATAGTTTTCAAAAACGGGTGCCGGACAGGCGCCGAATGAACCAAAATTCAGGAAATGAATTTCGGGATTAATTAAAAATAAATCCTTGAAATCGGGCATGGAAATGTTTTTTCTAAGTTAATCAATTAATGGTACAGACATAAAAAAAGCTGCCGTGATTTGGGCAGCTTTTATCAATCGAAAAATAGATTTATTCGGCTGTTACGGTAGCCATCAAATATTCTTTGTTCAAACGGGCTATGTTGGCAATGGAAATTTCTTTCGGACAAGTTGCTTCACAAGCACCCGTATTGGTGCAAGCTCCAAAACCTTCTTTATCCATCTGCGCCACCATGTTTAAAACACGGGTACTTCTTTCAGGATCGCCTTGTGGTAATAAAGCCAGGTGGGAAACTTTCGCACTTAAGAACAACATGGCACTACTGTTTTTGCAAGCAGCAACACAGGCTCCACATCCAATACACATGGCAGCTGCGAAAGACTGATCAGCATTGTCTTTCGGAATGGGTAATGAATTTCCATCAACAGCATTACCTGTATTTACACTGATATAACCACCTGCTTGAATAATTCGATCAAAGGCGCTGCGGTCTACCATCAAATCTTTAATAACGGGAAATGCATTGGCACGCCAGGGTTCAACCACAATGGTATCTCCATCCTGAAATGCACGCATGTGTAACTGGCAGGTTGTATTGGCAGCCCATGGTCCGTGCGGTTTACCATTAATATACATGGAACAGGCGCCACATATACCTTCCCGACAATCGTGATCGAAGGTGATGGGGTCTTCACCATCGCGAATGAGTTGTTCATTCAGCACATCGAACATTTCCAGAAAGCTCATTTCAGAAGAAATGTTTTCCACCCGATACAGCTTAAATGCTCCCGGAGTGCTGCTATTAGCTTGTCTCCATACTTTCAGGTTCAAATTCATGTGATAGTGTTCCATGGTTCGCTATGATTCCACAGGGAATCTTTTTTGGTTCTATTGAAAAGTATTATTTATAATTTCTTTGTGATGGCTTGATTACATCATAAATCAATGGTTCTTTATGAAGTTCCCACTGATGTTCATCTTTAAACTGCCAGGCTGCTACATACATATAATTGGCATCATCTCGCAGGGCTTCTCCATCGGGAGTTTGATATTCTTCCCTAAAATGTCCACCACAGCTTTCATTTCTGTTTAATGCATCTATACACATCAATTCTCCCAGCTCAATAAAGTCGGCAACGCGATTGGCTTTATCTAACTCCGGATTCATGCCATTGATCACTCCAGGAATTCTAACATCACTCCAGAATTCTTTTTTCAATGCCTGCACATCTGCAATCGCTTGCTTCAGGCCTGCCTCTGTTCTGGCCATTCCGCATTGATTCCAGATAATTTTACCTAATCGCTTATGAAAGCTTTCAACGGTTTGCTTACCCTGTATGCTCATTAATTGCTGAATGCGATCATTTACTTTCTTTTCAGCTTCTTCAAAAGCAGGGTGTGAGGTTGAAACGGGTTTATTATATATTTCATCTGCCAGGTTATTTCCTAAGGTATAAGGAATAACAAAATATCCATCAGCCAATCCCTGCATTAATGCAGATGCTCCCAATCGGTTAGCTCCATGATCAGAAAAATTGGCTTCACCTAAGGCATATAAACCTGGAATAGAAGTTTGCAGTTCATAATCTACCCACAATCCACCCATGGTGTAGTGAACAGCCGGATAAATCCGCATCGGTACTTCGTAGGGATTTTCACCGGTTATCTTTTCATACATATCGAAAAGGTTGCCATACTTTTCTTTCACTACTTCTTTACCGCGGGCAACGATTTCTTGCTGGGTTGCAGAATTTTTTCCCTCTTTCCCCATTTCAATCTTGCCATAGCGGATAATTGCATCTGCAAAATCGAGATAAACTGCTTGCTTGCTCGTACCTACCCCGTATCCTTCGTCACATCTTTCCTTTGCAGCACGGGAAGCTACGTCGCGGGGAACCAGGTTACCGAATGCGGGATATCTTCTTTCCAGATAATAGTCTCGCTCATTTTCGGGGATATCGGTTGGTTTGCGGGTATCATTTTTTTGCGCAGGAACCCAAATACGACCGTCGTTGCGGAGTGATTCCGACATGAGCGTTAATTTACTTTGATGGTCGCCACTTACGGGTATGCATGTTGGGTGAATTTGAGTAAAACAGGGGTTTGCGAAGTAGGCTCCGTTTCGGTGTGCTTTCCAGGCAGCGGTAACATTGCTTCCCATTGCGTTGGTAGATAAGTAAAAAACATTACCATATCCTCCGGTACATAAAAGTACGGCATGACCAAAATGGCGCTCCAGTTCTCCGGTTACCAGGTTCCGGGCAATAATTCCCCGTGCTTTTCCTTCAATAGTTACCAGCTCAAGCATCTCGTGTCTGCTATACATCTTTACAGTTCCTAAAGCCACTTGACGTTCCAATGCCTGATAGGCGCCTATCAATAGTTGTTGTCCGGTTTGTCCGGCTGCATAAAAAGTTCTTTGAACCTGTGTACCTCCAAATGAACGATTACTAAGTAACCCTCCATATTCACGCGCAAAAGGTACGCCTTGAGCCACACACTGATCAATGATATTGCCACTCACTTCAGCCAACCGATGCACATTGGCTTCTCTTGCACGATAGTCACCACCTTTGATGGTATCATAAAACAGGCGGAAAACACTGTCTCCATCGTTCTGATAATTTTTTGCAGCATTGATTCCACCCTGAGCCGCAATAGAGTGGGCACGACGGGGAGAGTCCTGAAAGCAAAAAGCTTTTACCTGATATCCCAGTTCACCCAATGAAGCAGCAGCCGAGGCACCGGCTAATCCGGTTCCTACCACTATCACTTCCAGTTTTCTCTTATTTGAGGGGTTTACCAGCTTGCAATGACCTTTGTAATCTGTCCACTTTTCGGGGAGCGGTCCTGCAGGAATTTTTGCATCTAACATATCGGTTTCAGTTTGTGGGGTTCTATTGTGTGTTCGATTGAGGTAAATTATTATTGAATCCAGTGCAGATAGATACTAATAGGCATCATGGCAAATACAGCGGGAATTACTATTGAAAAAGCAAAACCTGCAGCGGATAACATGCCATGATATCTTCTGTTATGTACACCGATGGTTTTAAAAGCACTTTGAAATCCATGTGCCAGGTGATATCCCAGGGCACCACAGCTGATAACATAAACAATCACTACCCAGGCTTCACTAAAGGTATCTTTCATTAATGCAAATACATCATGTACTTGCAGTCCATTAGTCAGTGTTGCTTCATAGGGGATACCGGTAAAACGGGAGGGTACCCAAAAATGTTTCCAATGCAAAATAAAAAATAGCAACAAAATAGTACCTAAAATAGCCATACTGCGACTGTACCATTTACTACCTTTACTGTAGTCTACGGCGTATCCAACCGAACGTTTGCTGCGGTTTTCCAGCGTAAGCAGGTATCCTTGAAAAATATGTAGGAGAATTCCGGCAAATAAACCCACTTCTAACACCCGGGGAACTACATTACTACCCATAAAGTGGGCAGCTTTATTAAACATTTCTCCACCATCATTAGCCCAAATGCAGGCATTTAAACCGGCATGTACTACTAAAAATAGAATCAAAAAAATACCGGTAAAGCCCATCACCAATTTTTTGCCAACCGAAGAAGTGAGTGCATTTTTCAAAGCCATAACTGTTAATATTTAATCAATTGCATGCAAAAATACTACAGGATACAATGCTAAGTTGAAATCTTCTTTTTTTTCTTTCCACTTTTCGGAAGGATTATGTATTGGTTTACACCTGTGCAACCGATACCCTCCTGAAAATAGAGTAACTTAAACAGCTTTTTTGCCGTTTACATAAATTTTACTCCCCACGTCTTCGAGTAGTGTAATTTTGCAGAATGATGAAATTGTTGAATATCCTACTTACCAGTCTACGCATGGCAATGCAGGAATTGTGGGCAAATAAGTTACGTACTTTCCTGTCCTTATTCGGCATAACCATCGGAATTTTTTGCATCATTGGTGTTTTGGCTACTGTTAATAGCCTTGAGAGAAAAGTACAGACTGATATTAAAACTTTAGGTAACAATACCATTTACATCGATAAGTGGAACTATGCGGGTGGCCCAGATTATCCCTGGTGGAAGTATCTGAAGCGTCCCAACATGAAGTACGAGGAAATGAAATTTATCAAAGAAAAAAGTCAGCTGTACTCAGCGATTTGCTTCATGGTAAACCGCAATATCAATGTAGATTATAAAGATAATATTCTTTCCAACATTAACTTATATGGTCCTACTGAGGATTTTGATAAAATACAAACTATCGACATCTCAGATGGCAGGTACCTTACAGAAGCCGATTTTGAACGAGGTACTCCCGTTTGTGTTATTGGCAATAAAGTAGCAACCGAATTATATGGTAGTCCGGAGCGAGCCCTCGGAAAATCAATTGGTTACAATGGCCGGAAATTGCTAATTGAGGGGATTGTAAAAAAGCAGGGACAGAGTTTGGTTGGTGGATTCGATTTTGACCAGTCGGTGATTGTTCCCTATCGCTATTTTGCCAGTGTATTTGATGCCGAAAATAATAGTCCGAATATTTTAGTACAGGCTAAAACAGGGATTCCTTCTGCCGCTTTACAGGATGAACTGGTGGGAATTATGCGTCAAATTCGCAGATTGAGCCCCACACAGGAAGATAATTTCTCTTGCAATGATGTTGCCATGTTTGCCGAACAAGTGTCTAGTTTTTTCGGACAAGTATCCCTCGGCGGATGGGCGATTGCAGTTTTGAGTTTGATTGTGGGCGCATTTGGTGTTGCTAATATCATGTTTGTTACTGTGCGGGAAAGAACCAGTCAAATAGGGTTGAAAAAGGCATTGGGTGCAAAAAAGAGAACCATTCTTACAGAGTTCTTGCTGGAAAGTGCTTTTTTGTGTGTAATTGGCGGACTAATTGGTTTGGGGATGGTTTGGTTACTAACCTTGGTACTTAGTAATTTTTTACCTTTCCCAATCGTTATTGCTCCCAACATTATCATTTTGGCATTAAGTATTTGTATCGTATTAGGAATTGCTTCGGGTATCATTCCAGCGTCTATTGCTGCCAAATTAGATCCGGTGGTAGCAATTCGTTCGAAATAATCATCTCTTACCCTTCAAATAGTACCTTTGCCACTTAATGGCAAATTTTAGATGTCTGTAACCATTCTGGCAATAGAATCCTCATGCGATGAAACATCGGCAGCAGTTTGCAGGGATGGCAAGATTTTGTCGAATGTTATCGCAAACCAAACCATCCACGAGCAATATGGAGGTGTAGTTCCCGAATTGGCAAGTCGGGCGCATTTGCAAAATATAGTACCCGTTATAACCACTTCCCTGCAAAAGGCTTTTCCAGGAATTACTTCACAAGCAGCACTTCAGCAAATAGATGGATTTGCCTTCACTGCTTCTCCAGGATTAATTGGTAGTTTACTGGTAGGAGCTCAGTTTGCCAAATCGCTGGCGATTTCATTACAAAAACCCTTACTGGCAGTGCATCATATGCAAGCCCATGTGTTAGCAAACCTGATTGGTGAAAGCACACCTTCCTTTCCTTTTTTGTGCTTAACGGTAAGTGGCGGACATACCCAATTGGTGATAGCTCATAGCCCTATGGAATTAGCAATAATCGGACAAACCATAGATGATGCTGCCGGGGAGGCTTTTGATAAAATTGCTAAATTACTGGGGTTGCCATATCCTGGCGGACCCTTAATTGATCGGTATGCGCGGGAAGGAGATCCAAAAGTATTTACATTCGCCATGCCGCGTGTTCCAAATTTGGATTTTTCATTTAGTGGTTTAAAAACCTCGGTTTTGTATTTTTTGCAAAAGCAATCCCCCGAATTTATACAAGCTAACCTAGCCGATCTTTGTGCATCGGTTCAATTTACCATCGTTAGCATGCTCATGCGGAATCTGCAAATGGCAGTATTGCAAACCGGAGTTCGCACGGTGGCGATTGCCGGCGGAGTGAGTGCCAATAGTGGTTTGAGGCAAGCATTGCTGAAAACGGGTAAAGAAAAGGGTTGGGAGGTTTTTATCCCAGCTTTTGAATATTGCACAGATAACGCAGCTATGATCGCTATCACCGGTTATTATCAATTTCTGGGAGGAAAATTCAGTGAACTCAGTACTCCCGTTTCAGCCAGAAGTGACTGGTAGCTTCATTTTAACTACCGGCAAGCAAGTCGCATCTTATAGATAAATCTTCCACTTATCTTCATTCATTTTTTCTGCGGGATTCATCATGTATGTTACAAAGCTGTTATCTTTCAACAGTTCTACAACACGAAATCCCCGATAGGGAGTTCCCCAGTTGCCTCCCACATGTGCATCAAAAATATATGGTATCGCTCTCTCCGTTCTCATACCATCCTGGTCGTGTTCATGGCCATGAAAAACAGCCCTAACATTCGAATAGCTTCTTAATAAATCAAAAAACGCAGGTGTGTCAACTGAATTGGCTGTCCACGGCGCCTGTGGAATATGCAGGAATAAAAATACGTGTTGATAGGATTTACCCTTTTCCAATTGTTTTTTTAGCCAATCAAGATCAGGGGATAAATAGGTTCCTTTTTCATTACTGGTATCTGCCAGCACTATCAATGATTTTTTGTGTTCAACAACATGGTTAAAGGGATAACCAAAAACATCAATCCAATCTTTTAAACCTACCATATCGTGATTGCCACGGGTTACATACCAGGAGGTACTCAATTGCAAAAACTCATTTTTTACCTGTTGTAAAAACATGGGTTCATTGTGAATCAGGTCTCCGTTAAATACACAAAATTCTAATGGGAATTGTGTGTGAAATTTATTCAATTGACTTAATACGATTTGCGTCATTTCCCGGTAGGCGGTGGCAGGCTGTCCGTAATGCAAATCCGATGCAACGGCAAATCGAAAGCTAACCTCTGCTTGTAAATCGGCAACATCCTGCGCTGAAAGTTTTTGTAGAGGTGCTCCCCAAACTGCCAAGGTGGCCATTGAAATATCCCGGATAAATTTCCTACGGGTATTCGGGTGGAGCTGGTTGGATGCTTGAAATTTCGACTTCATATGAATGAAATGGTTAAATAAAATTACAAAGTTCTCCCCAATTCAATTGTTAAACCGGAAAAAGCCTTTACCCTGGTGGCTAATCGAGGGTTAAGCTGTACTTTTGCCGCCAAAACTACTATCCTACTATGATTAGTGTTAGAAATATTACGCTGGCATATGGCAAGCGAGTGTTATTTGATGAGGTAAACATCAACTTTGTTAAGGGGAATTGTTATGGGGTTATTGGTGCCAATGGTGCAGGAAAATCTACTTTTTTAAAAATTCTCAGTGGGGAAATCGAGCCCAATAAAGGTACAGTTGAAATTACTCCCGGAGAAAGAATGGCCGTATTGAAGCAAAATCACTTTGCATTTGATGAGGTTACCGTTTTGAATACAGTTTTAATGGGGCATCAGCGTTTATGGACGGTTATGCACGAGAAAGATGCGATTTATGCAAAGGAAGATTTTACCGAAGAAGATGGAATGAAAGCGGGAGAACTGGAAGCGGAGTTTGGTGAAATGGGTGGATATGAAGCTGAAAGCAATGCAGGAAGCTTATTGAGTAGTTTAGGGGTAGGGGAAGACTATCATCAAATGTTACTTAAAAATATACCTTCCAATTTTAAAGTACGCGTTTTATTGGCTCAGGCACTGTTTGGAAATCCTGATATTTTACTGTTAGATGAGCCTACGAATGGATTGGATATTGAAACCATTGGCTGGCTAGAGAACTTTTTGGCCGATTATGAAAATATCGTACTGGTGGTGAGTCACGATCGTCACTTTTTGGATACCGTTTGTACGCACGTTGCCGATGTAGATAGAAGTAAGATTAAAGTATTTACCGGAAACTATACTTTCTGGTATGAATCTTCTCAGTTGATTAGTCGTCAAATCAGCGACAAAAACAAAAAGAATGAAGAAAAACGGAAAGAACTACTTGATTTTATTGCGCGATTTTCTGCGAATGCCTCTAAAAGTAAACAGGCAACTTCACGAAAAAAAGCTTTGGAGAAATTAGTGATTGAAGAAATACAACCTTCTAACCGTAAATATCCTGGCATCATTTTTCAGCCACTACGGGAAGTGGGTAATCAGATATTAAATGTTGAGCAACTCAGCAAAACGGTTGATGGAAGGAAGTTATTTGACAATGCAAATTTCAGTATTAATAAGGGCGATAAGATTGCTTTTTTAAGTAAAGACCCCTTAGCAGTTACTTACTTTTTTGAGATCATCAATGGAGCTGTTAGTGCCGATATGGGCAAGTTTGAATGGGGTACTACCATCACCAAAGCCTATCTGCCGCTGGAAAATCAGGAATTTTTTCAGGATGCACTAAGTTTAATGGATTGGTTGCGTCAATATGTACCATCGCATGTAACCGATGCTGATGAGCCCTTTATTCGCGGATTTTTAGGTAAGATGTTATTTAGTGGGGATGATGTGCAAAAGAAAACCAATGTTTTGAGTGGGGGAGAGAAGGTACGCTGTATGATTAGCCGCATGATGCTGCAGAATCCCAATGTTGTTATCCTCGATCAACCAACCAACCACCTGGATCTGGAAAGTATACAAAGTTTTAATGAGGGATGCCAAACCTTTCCCGGCGTTGTATTAATTACTTCTCACGACCATACTTTCATACAAACAGTGGCCAACCGAATCATTGAATTAACTCCACGAGGTATTATTGACAGGCTCACTACATTTGATGAATATATGGAAGACAAGCGCGTGCAGGAACTACGAGCGGAATACTATAAGTGAAGGATTTAGAATGAGGTGTCGGACAGCTCTACTTTGGAAAGTTAATTATGTTACCCATGTGGTGACCGAGTGTAAACGAGGGACTGCAAGACTTGCAATGGCAATCTAAATATTACATACTGCTATACTGCCGCACGATCCTTGCCAATTATCTGGAGTGAAGATTAATTAAGGAATAAAAAAGTAAACACACCCGCTCATTCTTTCTCTCTCTTAGTTTTTATTTGGCTGTTTTCACCGGAAGTTTATATGTGCCTACAACCGGAATAGTCCGGTTATTGGTATTTTTAAAATTACAACTGAAATTCCCGGCAACCACATAAGTTATCGTGCTTGCAGTTGAATCCTTTTTGGTGATACTCGTAATGTTATGTACTATGTTGGTACTCAGGAGTATGGTATTATTGAAAATACTTGGAATACTGTTATCAACTAATCCAATTACTAAATCACCGGTACACCCGGTTGAGCTTAATAATTGTCCTCCATCATAAATTTTATAAGCTCCTGCTTTCATTAGAGCAAAATCGATGCTTTTGGTGTAATGCTTAAAATAGCAATCTAGAAAAAAGCTATCAACATTAATTTGACCAACATTGGTAACACTATATAATTTAGTACTCAAACAACCGGTTTGATTCGATAATACGAGCGTGGATACTGAATTGGTGGTATATTTTACATTATTAATGTAGGTATTCAAAAAGTAATCATAATTGGTAAGCGTTTCGTCGTCCTTACCACAGGCTAAACCAATGCAGCCAATCAGGCAACAGAGAAGAAAACGATATAGATATGTTCGGGTTGATGTATTCATAAATGATGATTGCTCAATGGCTATATTAAAATAGTTCGCCCAAATTTAGGTAAAATCCCTGGCTACCTTTTCCAAAGCCGTAGTCCAGACAAATATTTGCTCCCGATTTTTTATTAACTCTGATTCTTAATCCACCCCCATATCCTCTCAGAAAAGGTTCATAGGCTATATCATTTCCATAAAATTGCTGCCAATTGAAAAAAACAACTCCACCCAATAAACCGTTGCGGGAAATTCGATATCGGTATTCAGCTTCGGCATAAAACATTTGTTTTCCGCGAAAACGACTCTGCACATAACCTCTGCCAGTATTATATTGATCATCCCACCCAGTGCTGGGGAGGAACAAATAATTGGGTGTGCCGGCAAGGGTGAGCCAGTTAAAACTCCATAATGCCAGTGTGTTATGAGATCTTTTTGGAAAATTGATATAGGCACGAGCATCAAATAAGAGCGATGCCCACTCGCGATTGCTGCCTAGTTCTTTTAAACTTTGTCGAATCGTTGCATTTGCATAAATGCCTTGAGTAGGATTGATTTGGTTTTTGCGGGAGTCAAAAATAATTTTACCTACAGGACCACTCGCTGTTTGGGTGCTGCCAAACTCCTGTTGAATATACACATTGATTCTGCGGGTTTGTGGATCAATAACTTTGATATTCCAAAACTGATCGTAGTAATATCCTGCCCCCAGAAACAGGTTTTTATACACCCTTCTC
>Ga0214923_10000507_pt1 | contig 58864 bp, 47 predicted proteins | sample LL1510_MetaG_FD_177993 | JGI IMG/M metagenome (GOLD analysis project Ga0214923, IMG submission 177993) | Freshwater microbial communities from Lake Lanier, Atlanta, Georgia, United States - LL-1510 | ecosystem: Environmental > Aquatic > Freshwater > Lake | place: USA: Georgia | collected...
AACAAAGAACAGCGGGCCTTATTTCTGCGCGAGATCGTCAAGAACCTCGGAAGTGTCAGCGACACACTGCGAGCCAATGAAGGTTTGGCTTTGCCGGAGCCGGAAACCAACTTGCGAATTTGCAATGTGCGAGATGTTGTTTCGCCATTGACTGATGGAGACGTTCTCGGGGCGTTCTTCAAGGCCTGGATCGACTCAACAGCGCCTTCCTCTCGAGCGGAATATTGTAAAGCCATTAAAGCGCGCTTTGGGACAACGGGTTTTCCTGTGTCCTACCAAAGGAGCTGCCCATGAAATTCAGAATCTCACACGTTGGCATTTTCATTTCTTTTCTTCTCTTGGCATTTTCAGACCATGCGGATGCGGGAGGAGTTGGAAATTCTCTTTTGCCGAAGCGTTTTTCTGCAGCGGTGGGGTACGGTGTTCGACCTCGTGATTTCTTTGCTCAAGAGCGCTTCTATCAGGAGAGTTGGTTGCTGGCCGGAGCCGCTCATTGGAGCTGTGGCTTCGCTTTTTGTGAATTTATAGCGCGCACGGCATTGCGGGGGTTTGCAGGTCTTCCTGAGTCGCAAGGGCAAATTGACATTGCAACCACTGAGTCGAATGTTTCTGGAGAACTCGGGATAGAATCCACGGCGTTTGTGCCTGTGGGCGTATCCTTGGGGTTGGTGCGTTCTAAGTCCGAACGAACCCTTAAAACCGGAGGTTTGGTGGCGGATCAATCGAGCGCACCACGTTGGAGCGAAATTACGTACGCTACCTCGCTCAGGTCTTGGATTGGAGTGACGCTTTTTCCGGATCAACTGAGTCTGCAACTGGCAATGGCTCATCTCTTTGCCGCAGATAAACTTGTTGACAAAGATATCTACAGCACTGAATTGCGTTACGAGTTTTAGAAGATTTAAAGGCTCCCGCCAGATCAATTCTCTGTCTTTTGTTGAATCGAAAAAAAAGGCCAACCCGATGGGTTGGCCTTTTTTCAAGATGCAAGTGTGATTAACGCTTGCTCTTGCCGCCCGTGCGGGTTGTTCCGACGGCGTCTTTGAGGGACTTGGCAGCGCGGAAGCTCACCTTCTTGGAAGCTGGAATGTTGATTGATTCGCCAGTTTGAGGATTGCGGCCCGTACGAGCAGCTCGCTCCTTAGCGAAGAGGATTCCAAGCTTGTCGATGCGAGCTTTGTTTCCTGCAGCGATTTCAGTTTCGATGGTTGCAAGGAACTCAGTCAAGAGTGTCTTGGTCATCTTCTTTGGCAGCTTGTCGGTGAATTTGTCAGCGACCGCAGAAATGAGTTGCTGTGTGGAAACAGTGTTGTTGGCCATTGCGACTCCTTTGTTTGAACACGAATGTGTTTATCAAAGACTAGCGGATGGATTTTGGCAAATCAAGTTCTGCAGTGTATCTTCTCGCAGAGAATATTTTTTTAATGATGATCCCGTTGCCTTGTGTTTGAGGTTTATCGATGTCGACGAGTGCCTATTACGTGCATAATCTGAGTCCATTTATCTTTACCGTAAGTGGATTGAAGTTAGGCTGGATGTCCACTGTGATGGGCTCGGCCGTGCTCACGGTTCTGCTCTTGCTTGGAATTGGAGGCCTGTGGGGTTTGCCAAGAGCGCGCGAGTTTTCGGAAACTCAACTCTCTCGCATCTATTTTCTTCGACCCATTTTTATTTTGATAGCTGTCGTCATCACCGCTCTTTTCGGTTTGCACAAAGCCGGAATCGATTGGGGTCTGCGGTGGTACTCAACGATGTATTTGTTGGGCTATACGATCTGCTATTTATGGTGCCGACACTGGATTAAGAAGCGCGCCATCATGCTCACCCCACTGTTGCTCGACTCTCTTATTGCCTATTTGATGCTTGGGATGATTCTTGGCGCACGCACAGCATACGTATTTATCTATAATTGGGACGCCTATTCGCAGCGCCCCGCTGATATCATCAAAGTCTGGGAAGGTGGTTTGTCATTTCATGGTGGTATCGTCGGCGTTATTGCTGCCATCGTGATCTTTTGCAGACAGCATAAGATTTCCTTCTGGCATCTATCAGATCGTCTTTCTCTGACAGTTCCAGTTGGAATTGGCCTGGGGCGAATCGGCAATTTCATGAATGGGGAACTTTATGGACGAGTCATTTCTGATCATGTTCCTTGGGCGGTGATTTTCCCAGGCGGTGGAGATCTTCCTCGCCACCCAAGTCAAATTTATCAAAGCTTAGGAGAAGGTTGGCTGCTTTTTATTACGCTTCTCTTGATTAATCGCAAGAAGCATAAAGAAGGAACCATTGGCGCTGCATTTATTTTCTTCTACGGCATCTACCGCTTCTTTATGGAGTATTTCCGTGAGGCGGATGAGCAGCTCAAATATTATTTCAATAACTCGATGACCATGGGGCAGATTTTGTGTGTCTTAACATCGTTGGCGGGAGTTGCTGTTTATTTCATGACGCGCGATACACTCACGACCGACACAGAAGCTTGGCAACAGCGCAACGACGCATTCCTGGCTCAACGCGCGCAGGTTGAAAACGAAACATAAGTTGTACTGTGAAGAGCATTGAATCAGGGAAGAAAACTCAGAAAACAATGCGCACCCATTTTGGCAAAAACTGCTTTTTCGCTTGCGGTCAAGGTTCCTACGAGCATAACTCGCGTGCAATTGCTGGGAATGTTCGGCATAGACTTTTGGATAAACCTGAGTGTCGAGTCATAGCCCATTCCGGGCAAGCCACACAACGCGATATGAGGAGCATCGGTTTGCACGACCTGCTCCATTTGCTGAAAGTTTTCCACTGTGACAATCGGACACAGTCGGCAATCGCGCGCTAATTCAATGCTCAATTGCAATTGAAAAAGATCCATATCCGCAGCGTGAATTTGAATTCCGGAAAATCCCAATTCGGCACTCATGAGGATGTCGGATTGTTCGCTGAGAAATCCTGCGCGAATTGTTAATATTTTCTTTTCACGCGCTCGTTCGAGTGATTCTCTGAGAATTTGTTCCTCGCTGACCCATGCTTCCGACATCCAGAAGCCAGGGCGAAGCAGCAACGCGCAAGCGGTTGCCGGCGCGAGTGCATCCAGGCGAGCCATGACCGTCGCAAAATAACTGCCTTCTTCGGTTGAGAGGTCCGCATCGGGCTGTTGGTATTTTTCTGGAAAAAAACAGCGCAAAAGATCTGCGTCCCAGAGCCAAGTTGGTATTGTTGCAGGCTCTGGCTGAGCAAGATGAGATGCCGCATTTTGCTCGCTTGCGGGTGTTTCAAAGAGGTAGGATTTCAGGCTCAGGAGTTCAAGGGATTCGCGTTGTCTGAGAATATCGTCCCGCCAGGCAGATCGATCCTCGCTGCTCCACCATTCCATTGCGGCGACGCGATTGAGTTCAGCAAGTGCATCAATGAGCGGATGACTCAATGGAGTCCTTTCGCCACACCTCAAGCTTGCTTGCGGCTTCACCCGATTTCAGAACTGACCGAGCTTTTTCTAGGCCTTCTTTGATACTGTCGACGGTTGAAGCGCACCAAAGTGTTGCTGCTGCGTTGAGAACAACAGCGTCTTCCACTGCGCCTGGATTGCGGCCTTGTATGGTTGATATGAAACATTGCGCGTTTTCTTCGATGCCTGCGCCACGCAGTGCATCTTTTTTGTATGTTGGGATGCCAAAATCAGACGGATTCCAAATTTCCGCATTCTGCTGACCATCAACCAATTGAATGATGCGTGATGGGCCGCACACAGAAATTTCATCGAGGCCGTCTTCACTGTGAACAACCAGTGCGCGCTTGCGACCCAGATCTTGCAGACATCGAGCAATGAGGACCTGGATGTCGGGAGAGTAAACTCCAACCAGTTGACCTGAAAGATGTGCTGGATTTGCAAGGGGGACAAGGAGATCAAAGATTGTGTGAAAGCCTAGGCTTTTACGCACCAAGTTGAGGTGTTGAAGAGCTGGCAACAAAGCTGGTGCATAGAGAAATGTGAGGCCTGCGCGTTCGACTTGCCGCTCAGCGGCGTCAAGAGTGCGCGAAACATGCACCCCAACGGCCTCAAGAACGTCGGCGCTGCCGCAACGGCTTGAAATCGAGCGGGTTCCAAATTTCGCAACACGCGCGCCAGCGGCAGCTGCCACAACGGCTGCCATCGTTGAGATATTGAAAGTGTTTGAACCATCACCGCCGGTGCCCGAATTATCGACAAGGCCGTCGATTATCGTTCTGCTTGGTAGGAGATTTCCTTTCCTTGAAGTTCTTGACTGTGTCAGGCTTTCCAACGCTCCCATCACCAAGTCTTGCGAGAGTGGAACAAGACGAAATGCTGTGAGAATTGAGGCAACCCGGACATCGGAGAGACTGGATTGCAGAATCCCATCCATAAACGTGCGAACTTCACCGCGTTGCAGGCGCGATCCCGCAAAAAGATGTTCCATAAATTGACTAAAGCCAGAATCGTGTGCCGACATGGGACAAACCTCAGAAGTCGTCAGAGTCCTCGTTCGTAATAGCCTGCATCGGATAAACACGGTGGAGGCTGCGAATAAGCGTTACGAAATTGTTGTCTTCAATCCGTTCGAGGTCAAGAAATCTGACAACTGAGTCAAAGACATTGACGGGGGCCTCGAGGCAAAGAATATGGGCTGCATCCCGCACCCAAAAGCCTTGACATTGTGGAATGGACTTGACCAACGACACAGGAGTCTCTGGAGACAAAAGTCTGTCTTGCATTCCCCACATCAGGAGTGTTGGGCATGAAATTTTTGCGAGGTCTTTGTCGAGGAAGTCGTCTGCATCCACGGTTTTCACGAAATCTCGAACGCTGTCGTCTTTGAGAACGCGGTACACTGCGCGCTTGAGTACGGGGCTAATAACGGGCAGTCCTGAATAAGGGAATGCACTCATGATTCCTGGATAGAGACTGTGGAACTTATTCCAGCTGAGATACATGAGCGAATCGCGCAGCGCGTAGGTGCGGAAATCCAGTCCACCGGGGTTGAGAAGAGTTAGGCTTTTCACGATTTTGGGATCTTCAATGGCGAGCGACATGCCAATCCAGCCGCCAAGGCTGAGGCCAACCACATCGGCAGGATGGTGTGAGAGTGAGCGAATAAATTCACGCATCGACTGCACATGCTGCCTGCGGGTCATGACCGGATTATTTGGTTTGCTGAAGCCCGAGAAGTGGAAGAGATCAGGCATCACAACGCGCCGCTTGTTTTTAAGCATGAGTGCAAGCATCGCAAAGCACTGGCCACTGCTGCCAATTCCATGAATCAAGACTACAGGTGGCTCGTCGGATTCGGGATGAGAATCGTAGAAGTGCAACTGCCCAAAGGTGTTGTTGGAGATGCACGACTTGAGTCCGAGCGGCCCCAGACCTTCACGAACGACACGCGCTAGGGTGAGGTCAAGCTGCCGCTCGGTGAAGCTCACAACGTCTGAATTTTCGACCCGCCGTGCCGGACGGATGATTGTGTTGAGAACGTAAAGGCGCACCGCTCGGCTCACCTGACCACCGATGGAGTCGCCGGTCGATGTTGAATTGAGGACGTTCTCCTTGAGAGTTTCGATCAGCGAGCGTCTTTGTTTGGCAGTTTGTTCCATTGTAGTTTTCTTTCAAGCATTCGATTGCGCAATTTCTTGCGTTAGAATTTGCTCGAGCTCTTGTGCGTATGTGCGAATCAGCACCTGATCGGGGCCTTCGATAGTAATCCGCGCAAGCGACTCGGTGCCACTATACCTGAAAAGAATCCGCCCTGCATTGCCGAGCTCTTTTTCTATTTCGCTTAAGCGTGAGGAGAATTCTGGCAGACGCTCAAGTGGAGTTTTTCGAGTGACTTTCACATTACGTGTGATTTGCGGGAGTTTATGCATGGCTTCTGCAAGCAGGGAAAGTGGCCTGTTGCGCCGGCACATCATTTCGAGAATCTTGAGGCTTGCAATAATGGCATCGCCGGTTGTGCTTGAATCCAAAAATAAGAGATGGCCACTTTGCTCGCCGCCCAGTACGATATTGCGCTTACGCATTTCTTCAACCACAGAGCGGTCGCCAACTGGCGTGCGAAAGACCTGGATTCCGGCTTTCTGCAAAGCCATATCGAGACCTTTATTGCTCATGACGGTTACAACCACGCTACTGTTGGGCAGTTGGTTAGTGGCAAGCATTTCAAGCGCACACATGGAGATGATTTGGTCGCCGTCGAGAATGTTACCTTTCTCGTCGACCGCAACGAGTCTGTCGGCATCGCCGTCAAGGGCTAAGCCAATATCTGCACGATAACGGAGAACTTCTTCACGCAGTTTGTCGGGGTGCAGTGCACCTGCTTCAAGGTTAATGTTGAAGCCATTAGGCTCATTGTTGATTTCAAAAACTTCAGCGCCTAATTCTCTTAAGACTTTGGGGCCAACGCGATAACCAGCGCCATGCGCGCAATCCATAACAATTCGCATGCCATCGAGCTTCAAAGATTTTGGGAAGCGCTCTTTGAGAAAAACCGCATACTGACCAATTGCGTCGTCGATTCGTTTTGCTCGGCCAATTTTCTGAGCATTGACGACTCGGTTTTCCAGCTTTGGATCATCAATCAATCGCTCGATAAAATCCTCATCAGCATCGGGTAACTTGAAACCGTTTTTATCAAAAAATTTGATTCCGTTGTCGTGAAACGGGTTGTGGCTCGCGGAAATCATGATTCCGGCAGACGCGCGCATACCGCGCGTCAGATAAGCGATGCCAGGGGTTGGCAAAGGACCAACAAAAAGGACATCTGCACCCACTGAACAAAGGCCGGCCGAGAGAATTCCTTCAAGCATGTAGCCACTGACTCGCGTATCTTTTCCAATAATCACCCGCGGGCGTTCAGTTTTTTCGCGTAAAGCAAGACCAAAGGCTTGGCCAATCCGCAACACCATTGAAGGAGTCATCACCCCAACATTCGCTTCACCGCGAATCCCATCTGTTCCAAAATACTTCCCCATGGTCACCCTTGTTTGTGTGCGTGAAGTTTCAGGTTTTGTTACTTTAATGGGCTTTGCTTTTCAATGAAATTCACTTTGACCGTCACCTTGTCGACGAACGGACGAATTGTTCCACCAATGTCCAATGAAAGGCCTGCCTGGGCGGAATAATCTTTCCCTCCCAAGTTTGTGATGTCGACTGGAATGGTTGACAGCGCATCAAGTTTGGAAAGTTCTTGTCGTGCACCTATCAGGTCGACTTCCGACGGGCTTACGCTCACTCTGCTAACTTCGAATCCTGGCTTTGGGAGACCTTGCAGAACTGCTTTAATTTGGACACGTTTGTGCTCAAGCTTATCGAGTTCCACGTCAATAAAAGGCTCATGCATAGTGAGCGCATAGCGTTTGTCGAGATTGGGAAAATTCTCACCCGAAACCGCGACACGAATTTTACCACTGTTTTGTTTGCGCAAGTCGATTTCACCGGTGAGTTCATCGTCCGAAGGCACGCGTGAAAAAAGAGTGTCTGGCATGCGCAGAGTTGCGTTTAGCACACGCTCGGGCGAGCCAATCACAACAATTCCGCGTTCGGTTTCAAGACGCACCCGAACCGTTCGGTTGAATTCTCGGACCTGCTGATTGCGAACGATCAGAAATAAAGCCAACGCAAAAGCAACAGAAAGAATTTTCAGGCCAATGTTGTTCACGAAGATCTGAGCAATGCGCGTCAATATCGAAGTTGTGTCATTCATCACGCATTGTCCTTTTTCGCTTCGTTCGTCGACCCCGGTTCGGACTCTTCACGGGTTTGTGTTGTTGAAGTTTCGGTGGTGTCCATCGGAGGATTCAGCGAAACACCGCCCACTGTCACATCACGTGGAGGCGGCTCAGGGGGCATGGGTGGAACGAAGCGATGATCGGTTTTGGTTTCTTCTTCGCCAAGAACATCCTCAAAAGAATCAGCTTGAACTGCAGTGTCTGGAATGCTTTGAGGGGGTTTACTTTTTACCGTGATTCCTCCGCCGCGTGCAGTTTGGTTGCGTGGAAGTCGTAAGTTCATAGACCAGCGCTGCGCATCAGAGCCTGGCGTTGTCACTGTGCCGGCAGCAACGATGCTGCGCGCGCCCTGCATTGAGCGTGCTTCAGATTCAGTGGTTGCACCACGTTCCCCCCAAGCAGCTCGCCGAGTGCCGCCAGCAAATTCAGATTTTTGTTTCGCTTTTTGCTTTTTCGGCATGGGTGCGGAAACGAGTTTCCACCACCACAATTTCAGTTTTTGTGCATAGCGCATCATCCCTGCGGCGCGTTCCGGACCCTGCGGAACGAGAAGATTGAGGAGGAGACGCCGGGTGATGTCAGCATTGGGTTGGCGTTGCATTTGTCCATCCCACGCAACAGAGATGTTGCCTGTTTCCTCTGAAACTACCAGCACTACCGCATCTGTTTCTTCTGAAATTCCAACCGCTGCGCTGTGGCGAGTCCCCATTTTTTTACTGAAGCTCGGATTCTTAGACAGCGGCAATTGCGCCGAGGCGCATGATAAACGGCCTTTCTGGATAATGACTGCACCATCATGCAGGGGCGAGAACGACTGAAAGATGGACAGCAGGATTTGTTCGGTGACAAGTGCATCGAGCTTGACGCTGTGGTCGTAGAGACGATCGAGACCAATTCCACGCTCGAAAACAATGATGGCGCCGGCGCGTTCATGACTTAAAGTTCGAGCGGCGTTGATACACTCTTCAATCGACCGAACTCCGAGATCTTCATCCATACCTTGAATAAACGGTCCACGACCCATACGTGTGAGGAGTCGGCGGAGGTCGTCTTGGAACAAAACAATAACAACAACGATGATTGATGAATAAAATTTCGAAATAATCCAATTCAGAGTGTTGAGCTCAAGGTATCCGCTGAAAGCGTAAGCGATGAAAATAAAGATCATGCCAATAATAACTTGCACAGCTCGTGTGCCACGCAGCATTTTCATGATTTGGTAGCAGAGCACCGACACAAGAACAATGTCGAGCAAGACTCTCCAATTCATCTGCTGAAGTTGATTTCCGAACAACATCCTCTGGCTTACCTCTTGTCAACAGCAGTGCCGGGTGGGGGAGTGAATTCGAAACTTTGTGCCGATACTTTTCCAGGCTTGAAAGAGTTGAAAGTGATGAGTGTTTTGTTGCCGTTTTTGAATTCGATCCTTACGAGATTGACGAATCCTGTTGATTCTTCGACCGCGAGAGCGATGTTTTTTTGGTTACCTTTCTGAAGTGGCTCAAGCTCAACGCAGTATGATTTTTGCGGGCATGTTGGTCCTGGCTGGGAACCATCATTTGGAAGTGTACTTATTTTTTTTAATTGAAATTTGCTCGCAAGACGGTCGAGTTGAAAAATCACGTCCAGAAAATCGAGATCGCTCGAATTCGCTGGCATTCTCATCGCATGTTTGGTGTTTTCTACATATTTCCAAAACCACTCACCGTCATTGACATAAACTTCTTTGTTTGGAGTGGTGACTTCCCAGCGGAATTTGCGCGGTTGAGCAAAAATCAATTCTCCGCTGCTGTTGGTTGTTTTGTTTCTCAGCGCGCTGAAAAATTTCTGATCAAATTTGACACGAAAAGCATCGTGCTTGTTGGCTTTAACTTGCAGTGATTTGAGTTCCGTAGCGACTTTGCTTGAGCTTTGATCAGCTTCTTTATTGGCAACTGTTTCGCCAAATGCACGCAGAGGAGCTGCAGAACACAAAGAGACGAGCGCAAGAGTCCAGCTTTGAATCATCGATGAACGATGACCTTTGAACACGTCCCAGTTTTTGCTGCAATGATGCGTCATGAGAGGGCTCCGGTTCGGCGGTACTGCAAGTCTACTGGCAAACTTGCCCGACAAGAACCGAAGCTGCAAGCCCACTGGGCCAACTTCTAGGCGAGGAGCCTTTCGAGGCTATCGAGGTCTGTCACAACGGAAAATAGCTCGTTTGGCGAGCGACTGAGTCCGGTGGAGGCGATTTTTTCGAGCCAATCAACGAGCCCGCTGTAAAACTCAAAGCTATTGACGATGATCACCGGCTTGTTCATGAACCCGAGCGAGTTTGCAGTAAGAACCTCAAAAAGTTCATCCAGAGTTCCAAGTCCACCAGGAAGGATTAGGAAGACATCTGATTCCTGCAGCAGGATGTTTTTGCGTTCCGCCATGCTTTCGACTGTAATAAATTGCTGAATTTTCTTGTGCGCAAGCTCTTTGTTAGCCAATTTTTCAGGCAGAACACCCAGCACATGCCCGCCTTGCGACAGGACCCCATCAGCTGCGGCCCCCATCAGACCGTCTTTGCTTCCACCATAGACAAGCCGCAGGCGGTGTCGGCCCAAGATCTGTCCCACTTGAAAAGCCAACTGCTTGAATTCGGGAGTGAGTCCGTTTTGTGCGCCGCAAAAAACGCAGACCGATCGAGAGTATAATTTCATGGCAGATGAACCTATCAAGAATTCTGTTGGCTGCTGATTTGGGGTTTGTCGCGAAATGGATTTGGCACTGCAGTCAGAAGAGGGGCGAATTTCACCAGATTTTGCTGCAAACGCAAGCCGATGAACTGGCCCAACGAAAGAAGAACAAACAGAACAACATCGGAGATTTCCACCTGCACGGAGTCGAGCAGAACCAAACTCAGTGCACAGCCAATCCCGAGGCCCAAAAGCTGCCACCAAATATTAAGTTCTCGGCCAATGCGGAGCGAATTTTTCACATGGATTTGCGGTCTCAGTGCCAACATCACGATGCCAAACAAGAACGCGGGGCTGGTCGCGGCCAAGCGGTGGGTTGGCAGGTTTTGAAGCAAACCAATGACCGGGGTGTGCGCGGGAAAGATTTGCAAAGCAATCCAGCCCGAGCAACTCAGTATAATCGCCGCTACTGCAGCTGGAATAGCCCAGAAAGTCAGGCTTGATATGGAACGTTGTTGAGCTGTTTGAAGGCTTGATGCGGCAGCAAAAAGCAAAGCTGCGATAAAAGATAAACTGCGAGGTAAGGGCTGCGACAACTGGCTGAAAATGGGCCAACTCTGCGCTGGTGCGATGCTGACTTGTGATTGTGAAAACACCGTTCCAAGATCTGGATAGAGAAAAACCACCGCAGCCACAGAGAGGATCATTGCTGACAAACGCACCCGGGCATCATGGAATGGTTCAGAGAGCAAAACGGCCCGCCACATCAAGCGGCCCCACGGAATAAAGGCAATGCTCAGTGAACAGAGGGGAGTCCAGCCAGGCGTCTGAAGCGCGAGCCCCTGGACAAACATCGCCGCTGCAAGAAAAGCCCCAGCGAGTAACGCTCTTTTCCAGGTGGTTTGCTCGGGGATAAAGGTTTGAATCAGGGCCGACCAATTAATCAGCGTTGTGAAAAGGCAGCCAGCCAGACTTGCGAGCAAAGCCCAACCAAACCCAGTCAGTGTACCAGTGTTGCAGACAAGTGCCGATTGCGCGAGCAGCGCGGGCAGCGAAACACCCAACAAAAGCGCGCGGCTTTGTGCGGAGATTCTCTCTGACGTCTCTCGTGATTTCCGACCCATGCGAATTATCGCCATCCGTGTCTGGGGCTCGCAGCCGAGCCGGATCCATTCCATTTTTGTCTCTTGACCGGGCTAACAGAGAGAGCTCACAGGCGCTAGACCTTTTTTATCCCCCTCTTTCACTTGTTTAGGTTTTCAATGTGCAATATCGCTTGGCGTTCGAGGAAACCGGCGAGAAGGGTCTTGTTGACGGAACCAAAAACCCATGACGGAATTGAAAAGACTTTCCACAACACGCTTACCCACCCTTTGGGGTCCGTTTCAGCTTTCGCTGTTTTTGGAGCCCACAACCGGCAAAGAGCATGTGCTGCTTTGGATGGGTGATTGGGCAGCCAGTGGCTTTGCCCCTCTCGTCAGACTCCATTCGGAATGCCTGACAGGTGATGTTTTTTCTTCGCTCCGCTGCGATTGTGGCCAGCAGCTGGATGATGCCATGAGCGCAATTGCACGCGAGGGGCGTGGCGCCATTCTTTACCTAAGACAGGAAGGTCGTGGAATTGGTTTGGCGGCAAAATTAAAGGCCTATGACCTTCAAGACAACGGATTGGACACTGTTGAAGCCAATCTGGCGCTTGGTTTTGCAGCCGATGAACGCGATTTTTCCGTGGCAGCTCAGATGCTTATAGCATCAGGAGTCAGTTCAGTTCGGCTGATGACCAACAACCCCGCCAAAATCGAAGCTCTGGAAAAAGCAGGAATCAAAGTTCTCGAGCGGATTCCAGTTGAACCTATGATTCAAACGGAAAACTCCCGATATATACGCACAAAAATGCAAAAAATGCGGCATTTAATAAGCGCTGAGATCGCGAATTCATGCGATACTTCTTCGATTGGCGAAGGATAACAGTCAAACAAATGCGCCAATTGCCCGTCGCCTGCAGCTGTGCGCGGCGACTCTCGGTTCAGTTGTGCTAATCTTGAGTCAAGTGAATATCTGGTTGATTAATGATTCAGGAGAGAATCGTGCGGGTTTCATTCCTCCAGCACATCTGCGGGATGACTCTTTGCCTCGCGAGCGCGAGCGCATTTGCGGATGTGCACACTCTGGCGGATTCTTTCGTTGCGGATGTGAATGTCCGCCATCATTTGATTCCCGGAATAAAACTCAATGCTAAGAATCTCTCTCCAGCAAACCCTGCGCAGCCGGTGAATAAGTTGTCGAATCCTGGTGATTCTGCATTGCCCTCCCAACAATTGAATCAGCAAATTGCGGTGCCTCCTCCGCCAGATTCGAAGAGGACAGCCGGGGCTATGGGTTTTTCGCCGGCCGTGAGTTCCAAGCTGGCTCCTTCCGTGGCGTGGCAGCCTTACTGTTCGGCACCAGTTAGGGTCAGTCTATTTGGTGATTTTTGGGTGGCCCCGCACAGTCCTGCCGCCGATCTCAAGAACCATCTTTTTGATAATTTAAAACCACTCCTCAATTGGGCTGATTTCAATGTCGCAAATTTTGAGGGCAACCTAACAAGCGCGAGTCAACGCGCATTTCCGTCGTTTCCTTTTGCACTAAAGCAGGCACCCGATAGTTTGCAGTGGCTTGCAAGCGCGGGAGTTAAATATTTCACTCGCGCCAACAACCACGCCATGGATTTTGGTTGGGTTGGTGCGCAAGAGACAAGCGCAGCAATTAAAAAAGCTGGAATGTATTTTGCCGGTATTGGCGAAAATCTTCAGGCTGCACTGCGGCCGATGTGGCTTGAAAAAAATGGCCTCAGGATTGCAGTTTTTTCAGTCACCACAACTTATCCGGCTGAAGCTTGGGCCGGACAATCGCGGCCCGGCGTTGCCTTCCCAAGCCCTCAAAGGCTCAAACTCGCTATTGAGAAAACTCGTGCGGATGCTGATTTTATTGTGGTTGCCTTCCATTGGGGAGAGGAACTCAAACCAACATTGCGAGGGCATCAGGAACAATATGCGAAGGCTGTGATGGCTGCAGGTGCTGATGTTGTTGTTGGACACCATGCACATGTCGCGCAGTCGGTTGATGTTTCTGCGGATGATGGAATTGTTGTCTACGGACTTGGCAATTTTGTCTTCGCATCTCTGTCGCGGGATGCGAAGTTTGCCCTTGGGTCGCACTTTGAATTCTGCCGTACAGATACGGCAGACAGGAAAAGTTCGGCACATTCTTTCCGGATGGTCCTGAGTCCGTTACTCACCTTCAACCGCATCACGGGCTACAAGTCGCGCATGATGACCCTCAATGAATTTCTGCCTTTTGCCCGCGAATATGTGAAAAAAGGTTATTTTTCCCCAGAACTTGAGTTTTTCATTCCCGGCGAAGACAGGGTTCAAACCCTTGCCGAGTGGTTGCAGCCACGCTCACAAGCCTCTAATGATGGACACACAGCCCGCTAAGTCCAAAGTCCACATTGGGGTCAACATATGAACGTGCTTTCGATGGTCAAACCGACCAATGAACCAATTGAAAATATCCGTGACACAGATTCTGCTTGGGCGCAGTTTGAAGCCGCGACCAAAGAAATTCCGCTTGGTCTTGAAGTCCCGATGATTATCGGCGGACAAAAGATCTACTCAAACCAGAAGGGGCAAAGCCTTAATCCTGCAAACAAGCAGGTGGTTTGTACCTTTCAAGAAGCAGACTCGAACCACGCACAGAAAGCAATTGATGCGGCGCTTGCCGCCAAGCCTGCCTGGGCCGCTCTTTCGCCAGCAACTCGCTTGCAAAAGTTCCGCGATCTGGAAGCTGTCTTGGCCAAATGGAAATACCAAACCTGTGCAACGGCAGCTGTTGAGTGCGGATACACAGCGAATGAAACATCGGCGAGCTGGGCCGAGTTGATGGATTTTGTGCGTTTCAATAACTGGTTTTATTCCGAGCTCATTGCCGAGCGCATGGGTGATGGCCCGATGGAAACCAACCAGCTGCAGTTGCGCCCACTCAAGGGTTTCACCTGTGCCGTCACTCCGTTTAATTTCCCCATTGCGATTGGTTACAATCTGCCATTGGTGATGGCTCTCACGGGAAATACCGTGGTTTGGAAACCCAGCAGCGATGCAATTCTGACAAGCTATTTATTGATGCTTGCGCTTGAGGAAGCTGCATTTCCACCTGGGGTTATTAATTTCCTGACAGGTGAAGGACCAACTTGTTTACCGACCGTTCTCAAGCATCCTGAGCTCACCGCGCTGAACTTCACTGGAAGTTTCAACACCGCGCGGGTTTTCGGTAATTATCTTTTCAATACAGATTTTCCGCGCCAGAATTTCCCTCGCTTCATTGCTGAAACCGGTGGGAAAGATTTCCTTGTTGCCGACAAAGACATTGATGTCGCTGATACCGCGCAAGCAATTGTTCAAGGTGCTTTTGGCAGGAGCGGACAAAAATGCTCGGCCAATAGTGTTGTTCTTGTTGATGAAAAGATTTGGCCAGCTCTGAAAGCGGAATTGGTGAAACAAACACAGGCACAGCTGATGACCAACCCAATTGAGCGCAAGGCGGATTTGGGTCCTGTTATCAACAAGCGCGCATTTGATAAAATTAAAGCTGCTCTTGAAAAAGCCAAGACTGACAAAAATTGTAGCTTCATTGCGGGCGGAAAAGCGGATGACAGCAAAGGGTATTATATCGAACCGACGCTGATTGAAGTGAACGCAGACATCCATGATTTGTTGAGTGTTGAAATCTTTGGGCCCGTGACTGCAATCCGCACGTACAAAACATTGGAAGATGCGGCGCGGATCATTGAACAACACCCATATCGCCTCACAGGTTCCGTGATCAGCCGCAACGAAACCTTTCTTGAATCTGCTGTTCCAGTTCTTTCGCAGCTTGCAGGCAATTTCTACATCAATCGCAAAACCACCGGTGCCGTTGTCAATCAACAACCCTTTGGTGGTGATGGCGCAAGTGGAACCAACGCGAAAGCAGGCGGGAAATGGTATGTTCTGAATTTCGTGTCACAGGGCAGCGTTACCCGTCGGCATACACGCAGCACAACTCCGCAAGCTTTCACCGCGTTGAAGAATACGCTCGAGCGTTGATGCCGTTACTTTCGTTTGGATTGTTTTTTTTCGCTCCAATGGAGTGAAAGATCGCAGAGCGAATTGAATGCGCCCGCTGACGCGAGATTGAAAAACGGCGGCGTCGCGTTCAATTTTAAATTGAGAACCGCGAGCAAGAGAAGTGAATCGCTCATCAGTCGAGCCCAGCCGAGAGCGGCTGGGCTTTTGTTTTGTGCCCACGAGTGAATGGTTTGTCGCAGCGCCTTGGCTTCAGCAGAAATCAGTAATTCAATGGTCTCTGCCAAGGTTTTGTTCGCGCTTAAGTGAGCTGTCTTTGTGTTGAGAGCAAAAATGAGATCTGATTGAGGATTCGCGCAATTAAAGTTGTCGCACATCCAGCGAATTTCACCCAGGCTCAATTTGTTTTGCCGCTGTGCCCAGCGGATCGTTTCAAATTTATTTTTCCAGAAACCCAGCACTTCCGACTCGCTCAAAGGTTGCGCGCTTGCGAGATTGAATTGCCCTTCGCCGAGACGCTGAAGAAATTCAATGTGGGTGCGTTCTTCCGCCGCAATAGGCCAGGAGTTGAACACGCTGGGCCAGTGCCGCGCGGTGACACCTTCATTGAAAATGCAGATCAACGCTAAAATACTGCCCGGGAATTGAAACGCTTCTTGAGGAAGTCGCAACTCAGTCCTCATGAAGACAGGATGTGAACTGAGTTCACTTATCGTTTGCTCGCGGCTTTTATTCTGTGGCGTTCGCTCTGCTTTTTTGCTGGCATTTTTAAAACTGTGCTCGAGAAGTATCTTCTCAGCAGAAAGAAAGTTTTTTGCAAATTCGGTGATCCCTTGGGCTTTGACTTTGCCAATTTCAAGAAGCACGCGCTCAAGACTGATGTGAGTGAGCTCGCTTGTGAGTTGAGTTGCTGCGCTCAGTGTTTCGCCTTCAATAGTCAGCTGCAAATTTGCCGCAAAGCGAAACAGGCGGAGAATGCGCAGTGGATCTTCGTGCAGCCGGGCCGCAGCATTGCCAACACAGCGCAATTGTCGAGCGCTGAGATCTTTCATCCCATCGTGAAAATCGAGCAGGGCTTCATTGAGAGGGTCATAATAAAATGCATTAATGGTGAAGTCGCGGCGGGTGCTGTCTTCCTCAATTGACCCTGGTCCGACTTTGCTCGGGTGGCGCCTGTCGGCGTAATCTGATTCTTTACGAAACGTTGCAACCTCAAAGGCAAACTCGTTGACTTGGCACAAGCCAACCCCAAATGCTTTACCGATCGCACGGGTGTTCGGCAGAATCTGGCAGATGTCGTTGAATGATGCGTTGGTGGCTATGTCGATATCGTGTGGAACCTGATCAGGATTCAGTAAAAAATCTCGCACACAGCCACCCACCCAATAGGCCTGCCAGCCCTTGCTGTTGAGCAGTTCACAGATTTGTCGCGCTGCCTGCGTGCGTGGGTGTTTCGACACTGATGTCGTCAGCTTATGTGATATCATTTGTCTCAATCGTCTACCCCAGTGGTTGCAGCGCGCAAAGACTGCGCTGTTTGAAGGAGTCGCTCTATTGTCAGCTCAAGATCCCCTCTTGCGCAAGAGTCGCATTGCCATTCTGCTTGAAGGCAGAGGATGGTGGTGGACGTGCACGATTGTTGCATGTTTAGGCCTGTTGAGTCGCCTTCTTTTTCTCGCCGATAAACCCTTTCATCACGATGAAAGTCTGCACGGATATTACTCTCATCGCGTGGCACTTGGGTTTCCGCATGAATACTCGGCACTGCTGCATGGCCCCGTGCTCTATTACTTTGTTGGCTTCTTCATGGCGGTCTTTGGTGTCAGCGATTGGACAGCACGTTTGCCCGCAGCTCTTTGCAGTGTCGCACTCGTCTTGCTGCCGCTCCTCTGGAGCCGGCGTCTTGGACGTGCATCAGCATTGATGATTTCAATTTTTCTCTTGCTCAGTCCGACGTTCATGTATTTTGGCAGGTTTTTGAGGGAAGATGCTTTTAATACTTTGTGGATTGCAGCATCGCTTGCGGGTTTCTTTGCTTATCGTTGGTCGGGCAAACCTTGGCAGGCGCTAGCGACATCTGTTTTTCTTGCTCTGCAATTCTGCAACAAAGAAAACGCTTATCTGCATGTTTTCGTTTGGCTGACGGGCTTTGCTGTGGTGATTTGGCTGTTTAAGAGAGCCGACTTCAATAGATACACAACACTGTTTGGCGAGCGCCGTGTGAGTTCATCTTGGGGTGATAGAGCCGCTTTATATCTGAATTGTCTTTCGGTATTTGCGGTTATCTATGTGTTTTTTTACTCAAGCTTTTTTCGCCATTCGAAAGGCGCGCTGCATGGAATTTTAGACGGACTCTATCGTGAAAGTTTGCTCTATTGGTGGGAGCAAAATCAAAAGCGGCGGATCGATGGGCCTTTTGATTATCATTCACCGCTGTTTTTTAATTATGAATTTGCCCTTATACCTGCGCTGATTTCCGGTTGGATAAGGTCCATTAAATTAGCTCCACAGCAGCTTAACAGAGAAGTTTTTAAATTTCCTTCGCACCTGCTGCGCAATCAGAGCCTCATTTTCGCATGCGCGGTGAGCATTGTGGCTGCTCTCGCTCTACCGCGAATAGGGTTGACAAGCGAAGGGTGTGGCATTTCTGAGTGGTGCGCGGCAAATTTTATGTCTTCTGTATCGAGCCACAGAGTGACTCAGTTCGCGCAAGCCTTGCACATTATGCACTCGCGCCACCTTTTGCAGATCGTGGCCGTTGCGTGCTTGGGTGGGATGGCGGTTTTGGCAACATCGTCTTTGGGACGATTGCTCGATGGGTTCCTTTGGTGGTGGGCAACTGGTGCGGTTGGTATTTACTCGTACGTTGGAGAGAAAGTCCCCTGGCTCCTTCTTTATATCCTGATGCCGCTGATTGCGCTGGCTGGTTTGGAAATCGGCCGCGCCCTGCAAGGCGGTTGGTTGCCTGTCGACCTGAACGGACCATCGGCAGCGCTGACTCACCACTTGGACAATGAGGTGGTCGAGGAGGGCCAAGGTCGGCGGGAAGCGCTATGGATCGTCTCAGCAACTCTCCTGTGTTTGCTATTTTCAAGCTGGAAAGCCATCGAAGTTTCGTTTGTTGACTCGGCCAACCCTGCAGAACGGCTCGTATTCACCCAAACCACTCCGGCCGCCAAAGCCGTCCGCGACCATTGGTTGCAGCTCGCCCAAGAGCGCAAGGGAAGTCTTCCAAAAATCTCGATGAGTGGAGACGCAACCTGGCCGATGGCCTGGTATGCACACGATTTTCCAGGTCTTGACTTCAGCAAACCGGCAAATGGGGCAGCGGCCAAGGCCTTCGATGCCCTCTTTTTGGATACAAGCGAACTGGATTTTGTGCGGCGAGAGCTCAAGGCGTTCGACGTTTATAAAATTCCCCTGCGTCACTGGTGGGTTCCGCAGCCAAACCCGAAGGCCGGAGAAATTATCGAATATTTCTTGACGAGTCGGCCCTATCCGAGGGAACTGCAACACTCGCCCTTGGAACAGGGGATGGGTGACACGTCAGTGTTATATTTGGAGAACAAGCAATCGGGTCGTTATTTTGCAGATGCGCCTCCTTGCTCGTGCGGAGAACTCGTTGAATCAGCTCGTCTGCTTGATGCGCTTCAAACCTCACCCTTAGAGTCCATGCCTGAGTCGTCCTCCCAAGAAAGGAAAAATTGATGCGCTTGCGAATCACCCTCATGGCTACAGCTGTGTTGACATTTTTTGCTGCCGCTTTTGTTGGTGCGCTTTTCTACGTCAGCGACATGCTGCTTTTTCCATTTAAACCACATGAGAAATGGACTGCCGTAGAATCAATTGAATGCTCTAAATGGATGAAAGAATGGGCGTACGCGGATCTGCGCGAGGGCGCACCGGGCAGCAAGCCTTTGGATTTGAGTTGCGACGAATCGCTGATTTTGCCTTCACAGAGCTATTTTACTCGCAATGCCGCGGGTGAGCGCATCCACTATAAAGTTTATGAAAATCTCTCTTCCGAGCAAATGAAGAGTTCAGAAAATACACCAATTTTTCTCCATGTGCATGGTGTTTCAGGAACCTATATGCATGGAGCACGTTACTTTAAAATGGCAACTCGGCTCGGCTTCCAGTTGGTTGCCATGGACATGAGTAACCACGGACTTTCAGATCACAACAGCCTTGGTGCAAGCTATGGTTGCCGTGAGCAATATGATGTCGTTGCGGTGGTAAATGCGCTCAAAGCTCAATACCCTGGCCGACGCATCCTTCTTCATGCGACATCGATGGGCTCGATGGCTGCGCTCAATGCGGCTGGTTCGTTGACTCCACAAGAGGCTCAGGAAAAGAATAAGTCGGTCTTTGCGTTGGCGCTTGAAAATCCAATTCCTTCTGTCGACCAGCTTGCAAAGAGCACCCCGAAGCGCCCACCAGCACCTCAGTTATTTCTTGATCTTGGTGTTTGGCTTGCTGAAAAACGCGGCCAAGTTAAATTCAGCGAATGTGAACCCGTAAAAGCTGCACCGAAGGTTGCGGTTCCAACCTACATTTTCAATGCGGTGAACGATGACATTGTTTCACCGGACGTCTCGCGCCAGGTCGCAGATGCATTACCTAAATCGGTTGTTTATAAAGTGCGTCTGTTTACCAGGGGTGGACATTCAACTGTTTGGAATGGAAATCCCGCTGAAGTTGAACAAGATTTAGCTGACCTTTGGAAAGCTGCAGTTGCCAGCGCTCCTACAGAGGTTGTGCCTGTGAGCCAGGCCGTGCCTGCTGTAAATGGTCAGAGTGGTTTTTCTGGCGAAATGCCAAGTGCAAAATAGAAAATAATGTCCCTTTGTTCCTGAGGTTTTGAATCATGCCTGTGCGTACCTATACCCGACTCATTGCGATTGTAGGCCGACCTAACGTTGGCAAGAGCACTTTGTTCAATCGCATCGTCAAACAAAGAAAAAGTCTTGTGCATGACCAACCCGGGGTAACGCGCGACCGTATCTTTTCGCGCGCCGAGTTTTCCGGAACCACGTTTTATCTTTGCGACACCGGTGGTTTTGAACCAACATCGCATGACAACATCAAACGGCAATTGGTTGAACAGGCAGAGCTCGCGATTGAAGAAGCTGATGTTGTGATCTTTGTGACGGATGCGCGGGAAGGTCTGCATCCCGTCGACTCTGATCTCATCCGTCGCTTGAGGCGAGCCGACAAATTTTTTGTTGTTGCTGCCAACAAATGCGATCTCCCCAAAGATGATCACCTCGCAGAAGATTTTCGCAAATTGGGCGTTGAGCATCTTTTCGCCATCAGTTCTGAGCACGGCCGTGGGATAGGCGAATTGCTTGAAACAGCAACCGAAATGATCAAAGCCAAGCCACAGCTTCCAGCGGAAGCTGAAGAGCAAATTAAGCTTGCTATTATTGGTCGCCCAAATGTTGGCAAGTCTTCAATTCTCAATCGCATGGCTGGTGAGGTGCGAAGTATTGTTGATGCAAGGCCCGGAACCACACGCGATGTCGTGGATATCACTGTTCGAGCTTTCGGACGCGAATTCAAAATTTTGGATACCGCCGGTATTCGTCGAAAAAGTAAGATGAGTGATCGCCTTGAAAAATACTCTGCGCTGCGATCCGTTGCGTGTTTGGAAGAATGCGATGTGGCGGTGCTGGTGATTAACGCAGACGAGGGGCCAACTGAAGGTGACGCTCGAGTTGCGGGCTATGCATTTGAGATGCGTAAGCCTATCTTGATTGTCGTCAATAAATGGGACCTCGTTGAAGGCAAAACGTCAACGACAGTGAATCGATATCAGGAAGAGCTGCACGTGTCCTTGCGTTATATTCGCTACGCGCCAGTGCTGTTCACGAGCGCCGAAGAGAATCAGCGGATCAGCAAGATTCTTCCCGCCTGCATAGAAATGTACGAGCAGAGCCGCAAGCGAATCACAACGTCTGAGTTGAACAAAGCCCTTCGATTGATTCTCGAAAAACACACGCCACCGCTGACTAAAAACAGATCGCGTCGAATTAAATTCTACTACATGACTCAAGTGGGAGTTTCGCCGCCACGTTTTGTGATCTTCTGTTCAGACCCAAAAGATGTCCACTTCAGCTATCGACGCTTCCTCGAAAACGAGTTCAGAGAAGCTTTTGGTTACAAAGAAATTCCAATCAGTCTTTTCCTGCGTGAACGCTCCCGCAAAGCGCATGGCACGAAACCAGAGGAAGATTTGCTGGAGATGCCGAAAGCTAAATTTGACCTTGAATGGGAAGATGATGATGGCCAGGTCGTTGACCCTGCCGACTTCAACGAGCCCGATATTGTCTATGATGACGAGGTTGATGCGTAAGCATGGAGACGAGTTCGCGCATAGGGAATCGGCTCAAGCACGCGGCGAATCTTTGGCAAAGTTATGTCAATGCGCAAGCGCCACGCCAGCTTGATAAATGGCTGTCTGAAATTCTTCGCGGAGAAAAAAAGTTTGGCAGTCAGGACAGACGCTTTTATAGCGATGTGCTTTTTTCTGCGGCGCGCGCAATCACCTGGACTGCTTTTGAACAATTTACTGAGCTGCAAGGCTTCTCGTCTTTGAGTGATTTCGTTGCTGCCACTGCACAGCAAAGGAAGACCTGCCTTGCGGCCTTTTTGTCTGAAACAGCCGACGAAAGCAGTCTCTGGAAAAAACTTCGTACAGTTGATTCCGTTCGGGTCATTCACAACGCACATCAGGCGATTGGCAATGATGATACTGCAAGCGGAATTTCTGCTTTAAATCGTTTTGCGCAAGCAATTTTTCTTGAGAATGAAAACAATCATCAAGAAAGTGACCCTGAGAATCTTCAGCTTCTGTTGATTGCATTTGGCATTCCGCCGGCATGGTCGGATCTGCTAATGAATCGCATTGAGCACAGTGCTTGGTCTGGCAAAGAGACACTCGCTTTTCTTGCTCAGCAAAACACCCGCGCTCCCCTGTGGATTCGCCTCAATCACCAAGATTCACATGCAGAGGTCGATGCTGATCTTCGCTCACATGATTTGCTTGTAAGTTGGTTGGCGGATCGCCGCTCTGGAATCGTCACAGGCGCTTTTGGAGTTTATCAATGTGCAACATTTCAAGCTGGAAAGTTTGAAGTGCAAGACTGGGCGAGCCAGCAGATTGCCGCTGCTGTTACGGCAAAACCTGGAGAAAAGATCTGGGATGCCTGTGCTGGTGGCGGCGGAAAAACGGTTGCCTTGGCTGCGCAGCTGCAAGGCAAAGGAGCTTTGTACGCATCCGATATTCGCGAGCATAAATTGCTTGAAGCAAAACGCCGGTGTCAAAGAGCTGGTTTCCACAATGTGAGAACGCTTGGTTGGGACGGAAATCTTGCGCCGCAATTTGGTCGGGAAGTTTTTCTGCAAGCTGGATTTGATGCCGTGTTGGTAGATGCTCCCTGCAGTTCATCTGGAACCTGGCGACGCAATCCCGATGCTCGCCTGCGGATTACCGACCTTTCGGCGCGAAAATCACTGACTGATCTGCAGTTGAAGATTCTCACAAGTGCCGCACAGCACGTCCGCCCCGGTGGGCGTTTGGTTTATGGAACGTGTAGCTGGTGTGTTGAGGAGAACGAAAATGTTCTTCGTCAGTTCATGAGCCAATCGGGTGAAAGGTATGTTTTCAAAGACGAATCCTCTCCGGTTCGGCTTTTTGGCGCACCGTTGGCAGATTCCGATACAATGTTCGCGAGTTGCCTGACCCGCGGTTGATTTTCTAATCTCTTTTCTCAAAATATATTAATTTAATAATTTCAGAAATTTAGGTCTGAGTTTTGTAAAGTTCGTAGTGAGATGTCCGAACCACTGACGTTGTGGTGCAGGCGCACAGTGAGCCGCGTCTGCAGGTATTTGGCATGGAGACATCTCGATGATTGACGATCCTCCTCGTCGCACTTCTCCGACGCGCATGTGTCACATTGTGATGAATGCGACTGCAGGGAGTGCACATCGAGAGCGATTGGCTCTTGCCTTGCGCGAGGGAATTCCACATTGGCCGATCACTTTGCATGAGCCAGATTCGCCTCAAAAAATGCTCTCACTGATTCGGCAGATTCCAAGCCACGAGGATTTGGTTATTGCCGGTGGCGACGGAACATTGCAGTGCGCGCTACTTGCATTGATCGAGACCAAACACCCGGTTGTTGTGCTTCCTCTTGGCACAGCCAATGATTTTGCCACGCATTGGGGATACACGGCCGATGTTGTTTCGTTGCAAAAATGTTTAAGCGAAAGAGTGCTGCGTAAAGTTGACGTCATTGAATGCAATGATGTGCATTTTCTCACGGTCGGTGGGCTTGGAGTTGGCGCTCTGCTGACCCGAGATTTCAATTGGATCAGGAAACTCTCGCCCATCACCAAACGTATCACCGAAGCAGCTGGCAGCAATATTTATACATTTCTGGCTGCAACAACAATTCTTGGCCGTCGATCTTATCTCAGACATCTCTCCATAGAGTCGGAACAATCTGTGATTTCAGGTCTGTTCAGCAATGTTTTTGTCTGTAATCAAGCAAAGCTTGGCGGCAACCTTCTTGTTGCGCCGCAAGCGAAGACTAACGACGGTGAGTTTGATGTTTTATTTCTTCGCGCAGAAACTCCCGACGAACTTCTTTACTCACTTGCGTGCTTGCGCATGAATCGTGAGCCCTTGCTTTCAGAACGGTTGCGCACACGTGAGATGGTGATTCGCGCAACCGACGGACGAGAACAACTTGTTTTCGTAGATGGTGAGGCAGTTGAAATGGAGTCGACTCTGCATTTCAAGATTCACTCATCGGCACTCACGCTTTTAACTGCCGGAGGTGAGGCCGCATGAGTGCGATCAAGACGCGGCGGATTGTTGTGCTTAACTTTCTGCAGTCTGGAAGTGACGTGCGCGGCGAGGTTGTTCTTGACGATATTCATTTCGATATCCTCGAAAAACGTATTGGCTGGGACTTTAATGCGGCACACTTTTGGATCCACGAGTTTGATGGGGAAGTTGACGCATTTGTGCTGAGCGGTGTGCGCGACAAAGCCGTGTTTGGCAATCGTGAAGTCTTGCATCATCCAACCCGCGACTTGATTCGCTTTGCCGACCACACCCCGGTTTACACGGGAATTGAGTTAATCTCACTTTTCGGCAGTTGGACTGTGCGAAAGTTCCTGCGCGATGAGCAGCACTTCTTCAAAGGCAAAAAGGTCTTGTTTCACACTGCACTGTATACGCCTTTTGCTGAGACTTTCATCGAGAGCGGTGCATTAGTTCAGTCAGCGGATCCGTTGTTTCTCTTGGGACTTCCGAACCTGTTGCAAAATCCAAAACACATCTCACGTTTTTTCACGTTGGTGAGTCCACTTCTCGCTTCGAAAATCGTTGCAGGGCGACATGTTTTTTCAAAGCTCATGCGCGAATACACGCAGAACTGGCTTGGCAAGTGGATTAGGCAGGCGGATGTTTTTGTCACCTATTCGGCTTTGCTGGGTGAAATCGACCATCCTGAGTTGTTTGAAGGCAAACTTATCTTCACCGATTTTCTGACAGAGAAGCAAAGGGAAAAGCTTGAACGCTTCCGGGTTGCACATATCGTTGAATTTGCTCCCAATGCATCGTCTCTGCACATACCGAATGAACTTTGGTCTTTTGGGCTCAGCAACGCGCTAATGGATCAAGTGCGGAGCAATCGACAAAGCACAGCGAGCCTGTCGGAGTTCGCTCTCGAAATGATTGAAGGAATGCGCTTGCAGCCGAGAAGGTCAGCATCGGTTTCAAATATTCCACGCCGCTGTGCGTTCGTGATTCATCCTTTGAGTGTGAAACATCTAGCACTGACCCCTGGGTTTTCCTGGTTGAAAAGTTCGCCCCAGCAAGTGGTCAGGACTGCAGAAAACCTGATGGCACGTGTTCCAGTGTTTCGCTATGGGCAGCTCACCCGCGCGCGCAGTGAATCAAACGGTCAGGAAGTGATTTGTGACTTGTATGCGCTCTGCGCGACGCCGCGTGCGATGCTGCGGATGGACGAGAATTTCATCTATGATCAACTTGTCGCCGCAGCTGAGGATGCACACAAACGCGGTGCACTTATGATTGGCCTTGGTGCCTACACCAAAGTGATTGGCGATTCCGGCGTGACAGTGGCGCGCCGCTCGCCAATTCCCGTGACCACGGGGAATTCATATTCAGCTGCTGCAACCCTTTGGGCAGCGCGAACGATTGTTGAACGCATGGGCTTTATTCAGAGCGAAAGTCGCGATGGCTTGATACCCATGAAAGTGATGGTTGTGGGTGCCACGGGGAGTATTGGTCGGGTGTCAGCTCAGCTCTTGGCATTGACCGCGGCAGAGATAGTGATTGTTGCTCCGCGCGCTGATAAGCTGCTTGAGCTGCGTGATGAGCTTCAGCAGCTTGCGCCACAGACACACGTGATTGTGCGCACCGATCCGAATGAAGAACTGCATGATACTGATCTTGTCGTTACAGCAACCTCGAGCCTGCGAGGACAGGTTCTCGATATTATGCGGGTTAAGCCAGGTGCGGTGATCTGCGACTGCTCTCGGCCACTCGATATCCGGCCCGAGGAAGCGCGCAGACGCCCCGATGTGCTTGTAATTGAGAGCGGTGAGATTGATCTGCCAGGGCCTGTGCGCATGAACGTCGATATTGGACTTCCGAAACCAAGTGTCTATGCATGTTTGGCCGAAACAGTTCTGCTCACCATGGAAGGGCGCTACGAGTGTTTTTCATTGTCGCGTCAACTTCAACTCGAGCGGGTGAAGCAGATCTATCAGCTTGGCTTAAAGCATGGGGCAAAATTAGCAACCATACGCACGCATGAAGGCGTTCTCACCGATGCCGCTCTTGAGCAGTGTCGGTCTATAGCCGCAGAGCGTTTAAGGGAGTGGCAAGTGCGACCCAGCGGAAGCAAAAGAAAGCTCAGGCTTGTATGAGTAGCGCGTATTTCAACACATTGAATTACACCCTGGCCAACGAAGATACGACGCTCGAGATGAATATACTTCCCGAGCGCGCCCAGCATGTTGTCTCGGTGGCGGGTAGCGGTGGTCGGGTGTTGCCGTTGTTTGCGAAGAATCCTCAACAGGTCACTTGCGTCGATCTCTCCTTGGAGCAGCTCTATTTATCGGAACTGCGTATAGAAGCGGCGCGTGTGTTGCCGCGTCAGGATTTTCTTTGCTTCTTTGGCTATCCACCACTAAAAATTTCTCCCGAGCTGCGAAAGAATATTTTTAATCAATTGAACCTTTCCGCTGAATGCCGTGTGTTTTTTGAGCGCGTCTATGTAGAAGCGGGGTGGAATTCAATTCTTTACCGCGGTTGTTGGGAAAGAACTTTTGCGAAAATTGCAAAACTGTGTCGTTCGCTGCTGGGAGACGACGCGCTCCGGATGTTTGAAGCGCGAAATTTTAATGAACATCTCTTATTTGTGACCCGTGATTTTTCTTCCGTTCGATGGAATTTATTGGTTTTCTTGATCGGTAACTCAACCTTTTTTAACGCCTTACTTTATAAAGGTCATTTTCCGCAGAAGAATCTGCCGGGCAGTCACAGACGCTATTACAAAGAAGCATTTAATCGAATTTTTGCTACTGGTGTTCCGCGTGAGAATTTTTTTCTCCAGCTGACGCTGCTTGGTGAGATTCTGTTTGAAGAAGGCAATCCAATTGAGTGTCAACCCGGTATTTACGAGCAAGTGCAGGCCGGGATCAGGCAAGCAAAGATAAATTATCAACAAGCAAATGTGCTTGATTTTGTGAGTCAGGGCTCGGGTCAATCCATCGATTTTGTTTCCCTCTCAGATGTCCCCTCTTATTTTGATGACGCAACCTCGCGCGATTTTCTGGAGCGCATGGGGCCTGGTTTGGCAGCGGGCGGAATCGTTGTTGCCAGGTTTTATCTGCGGGTCATCAATTGGATGACGCAAGACACGTTTGAACGCATCAGCCATCAGTATGATCGATTGATTGAGCGTGAAAAAACGCAAATGTATTATATTGACGTTTTCAAGAAGAAGCCCAATGTTTGAGGTGCCCGGTGCGAATTGTGCAGAAAATCTTTTTGCCAGGATTGTTTGGAATTGCTGCATGCGCAGCCACGGTTGGCAGTTGTTATTTTGCAAATCGTGCATTGGCGTCTTCGGTCGATAAAGTTGATTCAAGCAAGCATAGAAACGGCGCTCGTCAGTTTGCAGCAGACGCTGATTCTATTCTCCGGCGTGCGGATGAGGTTCGCTGTCCGGCGACGTCCTATGCCATGGAAGTTGAGGTGGCGAGTCAGGGAAATGCTGATGTTGTTAGGCTCGAAGTTTTTACAAAAGGACGGAAAAAGACGCGGATCAATACCTTAGCTCCAGCGCGTGATATCGGCCGCAATATGATCATGGTCGGTGAAGAGATGTGGGCGTATGTGCCCAATCTTAAACGCGCGGTGCGGGTTGCATTGAATCAGAAACTCTCTGGTCAGGCTGCAATGGGTGATGTCAGCCGCATGCGCTGGTGGGGCGACTACACCGCGACAATAGAAAGCGATCAGCAGGGTGTTTGGGTTTTGCTTTTGACGGCGAACAAAAAGGGTTTGACCTATGAAAAAATTCGCGCCTGGGTTCAGAAAGATTCGTTTCGCCCGGTTCAGACTGAGTATTTGAGTTTGTCTGGGATGATTCTTAAGAAAGCGTCTTTCGCAGGATACAAATCAATTTCAGGTGCAGTGCGTCCAACAGAAATTCACATTCAAGACGCAAATAATCCGAATGATGCCTCAACGATTCGCATCTTGAAACTTGCCGCCAAAGAATCCTCTGACGCCATTTTCAATCAAAACGCATTGCGTTGAAAGCTGTGCTAGACTCCTGGATTATGAGAGACCTTATTTTCTTCACTCGTCTGCGTTTGTTCCAAGGCATCCTCACATGCCTTGGGATCATTGCTATTTCACGAAAGGCCTACGCAGAGATTCGAAATGGGTCGTTGCAGAGTGAAATTCAATCTGTTGCATCACCCAAAGATCGAATTTTGTGGAATCTGCGTCCTGGGGTCGCCGGACGCTGGGAGCCCGGACTGCCTTGGTCGAGTGAGCTGAGTCTGGGCTTGGAAGGGCGCGTTCGTTACGACACACAAAGTGAATTTGTTGCGAGCCAGACAAAGTGGGATACACGCCTCGATCGCGCCTCCTTGCAGTGGCAAGGCAGCAGCGCGGGCGTGGTGGTTGGCTGGCAAAAATATACCTGGGGCGATTCTGCTTTTTTTGATGGTGTCGATGTCATCAATCCGCGCGACCTCACTGAGCCTCTTTACACAGACGACGAGCTTTTAAAAATAGCGATTCCCTCAGTCAATTTTAACGACCTCGCCAACAATACAGTTTTTCAGGTGGTGGTTGTTGGCAAGCCGGAACGAACGCCTGTGCGCGAAGAGATCAACGGAGTGCCCTTCGAGACGCCAGCCGCACGCAAGTGGTTTTCGCAAATGGAAATTGCTTTGAAAGCAGGTGGCTTGTTGAAAAGTGGTTGGGACATCAATGGTTATATCGCGTCGCATTACGAAAGAATTCCGCAAGCGGTGCTTATTCCTTCTGAAAAGGGCGTCATGTTGCGGCTGGTCGAGCCCCGGGTGTTTACCTTGGGATTAACGGCAACTCAGTCGGTTGCAGATGTTGTATTACGAGCCGAAATTGCGACTCATTTAAATCGTGCGCTGCCTGATATTCCGAGTAGTGTTGAGCGTTATTCCGATCAGCTGATGGCACATGCCACCGCTGATTTCACCTTGCTTTCCGACTTGGTTCTGACGGGCGAATTGTGGGCCGAGCACTGGTCGTCTGCAGACACCGCGACATTCAAAAATACATCACTCTTGCTGGGAGGACGTGCCCAGAAGCCATTTTGGTCGGGTCGCGTGCAACCCTCAGCTGCGCTCTTATTTGCCCCCGATGGAATGGAATCCTGGTTTACTGCGTCGGTCCAGGTCAGTGCTTTTGAAGGATGGCAATTTAATCTCGAAGCATATTGGGCGCAGACGTCAACAGGCCGGGTTTTGGCGCGTCGTCAGCTGAAGGATCTGCTACGCTCCGCATTGAAATATCAATTTTGAAAAAATATCGGTGTTGACTTGGAGTACTTGCCGTGAAGTTGCTGAACCGGGCAAAGCTTTGCTTTTTGCTGCTCTGCATGCTTGTTGCGCGACCAGCCTGTGGCTTTGTTTTTTTGGGTCCAGGCAAACCGCACCTCAAACCCGTCGATGGTCGCAATCAAGAATTTCATCTCACCACAACGGTTCCTGTCTTTGCCGACAAAGACACTTTTGATGACGGGGTATACGCCGATCGATCCGACAGCGAAACATTTGCATTGTTGATCCTGCGAGCAATGGCGTCTTGGAATGAAATTCCAGGATTATCCGTTCAGCTCCGACTTGCGGATGTGCAAGACGGCACCATTGATCCCGACGACAATAAATTCTCAATTGGTGTTGGAAAAATAACCACCGTTGCGAGTGGCTTGGCGTTCCCGCAAGTTGATTCTGTTGACGATTCAAAAATTCGCGATTGCGATATTCAAGTGGGAACCGATATCACTTCAATACCATCGTTTATTTTTGTGATGATCCACGAGCTTGGGCATTGTCTGGGGCTGGGCCACAACCACTCCGACCCTTCTGCAATCATGGGATATTGGATGCCGCGCAAAGAGATCATTTTGGGACTTGATGACATGGCTGGAGCCTTGGCCCTTTATCCTACGAAAACTGGCGACAAAACTGTCGCCTTTGCGCCCTGCGGGGACCTCGCATTAGCGGGGTCATTACCGATTTCTGGGGAAAACAAAATCCGCCCGCAGGATCGTCTGAAACGTGCACGTGCGAGCGGATGGTGGATTATGTTCTTGGCGCCAGCCTTTGGATTCCTGCTTGCGGTAATCAAACCATGGTCATTCCGCCGTCGACAGCAAGTGTTTGTCCGGTGACATAGTTTGATGCGTCGCTGGCAAGGAAAAGTGCCATTCGCGCAATTTCTACTGGATCACCAAGACGTTCCATGGGGATCTGTTTGAGGACATTTTCAATCAGTTTGTCCCCATGAGCCGAAGTCATGTCGGTGGCAATATAGCCTGGACAAATCGTATTTACTTGAATGTTGCGGGTTGCGAGTTCTTTCGCAAGACTCTTGGTGAGTCCAAGAATTCCTGCTTTGCTTGCCGCATATGCCGCCTGACCAACATTGCCTGCGAGGCCGATCACCGACGAAATATTAATTATTTTTCCAGCACGTTTGCGCATCATGCCCATCGTTACCGCGCGCGCGCAAACAAACGCACCTTTGAGGTTGGTGTTGATATTTGCGTCCCACTCTTCGTCCTTCATTTTGATGAACAGGTTATCGCGTGAAACTCCGGCGTTGTTGACGAGAATATCGATGCCGCCAAATTCCTTTTCAAGGGCTTTGATGGCGTCTGTGGTTTGGCTGCTATTGGAGACGTCGAACTGAACCGCCCGTGCTTGTCCACCCGCGGCCTCGATGCCTGCAACGGTTTCTTGGGCTGCAGCGGCATTGCCGGCATAATTGACAATCACCCTCGCTCCGCATGCGCCAAGAGCCAATGCTATCGAGCGACCAATGCCCCGCGAGCCACCTGTGACCAATGCGACTTTTCCGCTAAGAATACTGGGATTGTAGGTTTTGCGGATAGCTTCGGCAACCTGAATTGGGGTGAGTGCGTCCTGAGGGGTGGTCATAAGAATCTCCTTCAATAGTGCTGTCATTGAGTTTAAGACCCACAGCACATACGCGATTTTGGCGAAAACCTCTACGGTGGGCGGTTTCCTTGAGCCTTCGAACAGGTTAGGCTATAGCCTCCGAGATGATTGCGACCTGCCTTTGCTCTCATGGCGAAATTGGTAGACGCAACGGACTTAAAATCCGTTGGCCGCAAGGCCGTGCCGGTTCGATTCCGGCTGAGAGCACCATTCAACTCGGCGATGAAATGGCACTGATGCCTGCCCATGGAAAGGGTGTTGGCCACACTTGACTTGAGCTCTCCAAGGAGGGGTGCATGAGCGATTTTGGTGCTGCTCCGGCAATGGATTGGGTGTTGCGCGGCGCACCCATGGAATCTGCATCGTTCAAGTGGGGGCTTCCTTTTCTCCCACACCTTTATGAAACTTTTTCGAAAGCGCCTTCATTGCCTGCCTTTGAAGTGTCGCTCGACCGACTCATGGCTCAACAGCCGGGTTCTCTCGACGGCGCGTGGGCGCGCAGCATTGCTCAGAAAACAGATGTCTGTTTGCTCTCAAGGCTTGCTAATCTGGGAAGTGAACATGGCATGTCAGATGCGCAACTTTCTTCCCTCGCAAAATGTGTTGCAGACGTTTCCCCACGATGGTTGGCTTTTGCGGTTGGTTTCAATGCCCAAGGCCAACACTCATTACAGAACCCTATGCCGGTTCCACAAACACGCGAGATGATCGACAACATCTCTAAACAAGTGACGCGGATTCGCTCTGCGGTGGGTCGGGATGTTGCATTGGTTAATGTTTCTTCGATGTTTAAATATTCCTTTGAGACCCTAAGTCAGGCACAATTTTGGCGTGAACTTGTTGATGCCGTGCAATGCAAAGTCGTTTTTGATATTCCTGCTTTTTACGTCAGCCTTTATCATCGCGATCAAGACTTCCAACAGGAGCTAGCAAAGTTTCCTCTGGAATCTGTTGTGAGTTTACGGGTGGGGGCGTTGGCGCTTTCAACTCATGGAGTTGTTGATGCCGAGTGTGGTCGGTTGTCAGTGACCCATTGGGGACTTCTTGAAGATGTCTTGCATGCTCTTCCTGGAGGGGAGCATCGCGCGGTGTTTTTAATGTGGTTTGAACCGCTTGTTTCGGGCAACGACTTGATTGCGGAAATTATCAGCGGGCAAAGCGCGCTGAATCGTCTTGGGGAGATCTGAGATGGTACAGGGACATTTTGCATTTGAAAATTTATTGTTTGAAGCCTTCCGCGCGCGAGATGAAAAGAAAACTCATTGGGCCGACGGATTGTTGCATTTGGTTTCGCATGAGCAAGTCCCCAGCGTCGCTCTTCATCATCAGCATTCGCAATATCATTTGGTTTTGTTTTGGCTAGAAAACCTGTTTCCGCAAGCCGCCCATTGGTTGGGTGTGCGTGAACTCGCGCGATTGGCACTCGACTTTATTGAAAACTCTCCAACTCAACAGAGCAATCCAATTGCACATGCGGAGCAGTTGCTGAGTGTGCTTGCAGGAAAACGTGGGCATCTTCAGGTCGCAAAGCTCGAAGCATTGATGCGCTGTGGTTTGGCGTGTTGGAAATTACGCTCTGCTCAGTGGCGTCCGGATCTTTCTCAGCTTCCACGCGATAAAGCATTTTCCTTAATGACTCTCATTGAGCACCAACAAGTTGCTTACGTAGAATCGCTTGGGGAGTGGTCTATTTTCAATCTCTGGCAGAGTGCTCAGTCAGGGCAGCCCTCATCTTCCGATGGTTCTAAAGATGTTTTGCTGTTCTTCAGAAAAGACGAATTGACCCTGGATTTTGAGCGCTGGACTGTGGAGCAGCTTAAAGCTCAGTTAGATGCTCAGCGGGTATAAAACTCTTTTGAAAGCAGAACTGCTTGGCAGGCAAGTGTGTAAAGGTCTTCGGGGGCCAATGCAGTTGAGGGGTTTGTGCCTTCGGGCATGGGCTGCTGGGTTTCGGCTTGAAGTGCTTTGTGGGCTTCGTTGCTGATTCCTTCCAGCCAATCATCGGTGATTTTATCGATCGGAATTTTCAGCCATTGAAGGGCAAAAAATCGAACGTTTTGCTCACGAAAATCTCGGGAACGGACGAGCTTGTTGGTGAGCAGATTTCCCGCACGACTTTCTCGACTCACAAGTTGTGGACATGCATCGCTGGCAAAGTCGGTGAGTGCGCTGAGGTAATCTTCGCTTATTTTTGGCTTCCAGCACATGTCGATAGAGTCATCAACGCCTGAGTCTATGTCCCGATCGCACAGTGCACGCAACTGAATGGGCGTGAACAATGCACTTGGATGCAAGAGAAACCACGGATCGCGATCGATTTCTGTGTTGCCTCTCACTTGATCACCAAATGTTGTTTTCAGAATGGGCAGCAATGAGCGGGCGCCCAAAACTTGTCTTGGCTTTTTTGCGCGATCTTGTGCTTCTTCATCGCCAGGTGATTCCTCATTGACTGCACTTTGTCCTCTGAATGTTTGAAAGAGTGCATCTTCGCTGAGGCTGGAGTTTGGATGATATATGGCAAACGCGCTCCACTCATTGACGCTGTTACGTTCTTGAAATGCATCTGCGATGGCCGGGGAAATATTTTCCGTGAATTTGTTGTCTTTGTTTTCTGCAGACTTTTTCTCAGAAATACGACTCTCAGCAGAGGCCCGAAGCACGGCGGTGATTGTTATTGCCAAAAGGAACGCTGCACCAATCAATGAAATGAGAAGAGGTCGTTTTTGCAAGTCGGACTTTAACAATTGCCAGGAAAGGGAATTCATTTGTCCCCCTCCCGCGCTAATTCTAGAGCCAAATCACGAATGACCAGCGCAATATTTTCGTAATTATTTGCGTATGCTGTTAAACCCTTTTTACGCAAACCTGAAAATTCATTTCCCGATGGACGATATCCCAAAAGGAACTGTAACGCGTGCTCAACTGCGCATTGCTTTACGGATGAGTCGCGGTTCGCGGATAGACTTTTAAATTCATCCAAAAATGATTTTCGGACTTGCTTTTGTTGTGATGAGGTTTTGTCTAACCCTAAATGACAGCTTGAACAAAAATATGCACCCTCACGGGCGTGTTCTGGTTTGGGCAGCGGGAGATTAAATGTTTGCGGTGCAAAAAGCGGAATCTGACAGGTCAAGAGCAGCGCGCTGTTCCAAGACCAAACATGTTGTCCGAGTTGAGTCGAACGCAGAGGCTGCAGCACAACCCGTGAATCGAGGGAATTGCTTAGAACAAGCTCTTCAGCAGGTGCTTCTGCGAGAAGGCGCGGACCATACCTGCGTGTCGTAGTGTTTGAAGATCCGAGAATTGATTTGAGTGGCTGAGAAAACGTTTCAATCTTCAAAACGTCATTGATTGCAAACGCCGGATTTTCGGAGTCAGGAAATAGTTCGCTCCAACGCTTGAGTAGCAGCAAACTACTGCGAGAGAGAGCTGTTTTAGGGTTGTTGATGAGCTGCGTCCAACGGTGTTGTGAAACAATACCGAGCGCAATAGAACGCCCTTGGACAAGCGCAAGGTCAGTTAGCAGGCGCGAGATAGCGCGTCCTCCCGCCGATTCTTTGTCGACGGCAAGAAACCTGTTGCTTGGCTGCAAACGTGCGTCAATAGGCAAACATTTTTGTAGAGATGATCCGCAAGCATCGTCTTGTTTGGCATGAGGGCACACACGCATTGATGCACTGGAATCCCAATCGGGAAGAACATCAACCGAGTCATCGCACGAGCAACCGACAGGCTTACCGCTTTGCAGAGTTGTCCAGACTCCCGAACAGGTTGTCTCGCCGCCTTTGTCTGTGCTTTGTGTGAACCAAATGAATTTATTTTGTTCGCTTGCGCTGCCGAGTTTGATTTTTGTCCAAGGCACATCGGGTGCGTTTTCCCATAGCCAAGCCGGCGTTTGTCTGAGCTGAGCTTGCCAATACATGCTTTGCCGATCAAAGAACTCCTTGCCCTGGATAAGCTGGTTTGCGAATTCAAAGAGGCTTTTAAAACCGTGTGAGCGAGCAAGGCTTCGCTCCTGGTCGGTGGGCAGGCGGTCGATTAGGGAGAGCGTCAGCCGCTCAAGAACTGCACTCGACTGCAGTGACGAGGGGCTTGCAGGCTGCGCGCCAGGCAAATTTTGCCCAGCATTGCTGAATGAGGATTTCATAAAAATCCCCAGCAACAACAAAATCAATAGTGAGTTGTGGATTATCTTTGCCACAAAACCCATCCTTTCCACCCATGATTTCGGTGGATTCTCGGCAAGCCCGAAGGTGTTGGACTGCAGCGTGTCAGTAGGCTGGCAAAAGGACGTTCAGGAGTTCTGGATAAATCCAGTTTTGGCAGGCAAGCCAAACAAAAAAGGCAAAAAGAGGAATAAAAGCGACAAAACCAAGCCAGCGTTTCTTGGTTTTGCCTGACGCCGCAGGGGTATCTGTTGCTGGTGGGGGTGGTTCGGAGATATCCGCGCTTGTGTCATAGTTGACGTGATTAATGAAGGAGTCTGTTTTAAATTCTGAATAGGCTTGGATGACCGAATCTTTGTTGCGCAATAAAACCCAAGGCCCAAGTCCGGCCGCCATTTCCGTGTTGCTCGATAAAATTCTCTTCACCCACATTTCAAGGATCTGCGCGCAGGTCAACAACCCTTGAATTTCCCCGTTGGGAAGGCGTAATAAATAGGGTCGCGTTTGAAAAATTGTTCCAAGATGTTCGCGAAGCGGCTCCTCATGATCACTGATAACAGACAATACAACAGTGACGTTGTCTGGTGCTCCGGCAGCTTTTGCAATTTCAATCAATCGCTGAGGAGCCTCAGAGATTGGCCCGGAAATAATGGTGCGTAAAACATCGCGATCAGAAACAAAGCCATGTAATCCATCACTGCAGGTGAGAAAAACATCACCATCTTCAATTCTGCGCGTATAGATATCGGGCTTGGGGTCGGGCATGACTCCCATGCCACGGGTGAGTTTAGACCTTTCGCGCGAGCTGATCTGCAATTCGGGACTTTGTTCGGAAATATTCAAAATGCCTCTGTCGATAAAAGTGCCGAGATTGTGATCGACAGTCAGCTGCCAGATTCCATAGCGCGGTTTTTCATCGGGAGAGCGGAACGATTGGATGAGGTAAGTGCGTGAGTCGCCAACGTGCCCAATGGTAACAAAGCCATGTGTAAAGCACAGGACGTTGACGGTTGCACCCATTCCCCGACACCCTGGGTCTTCCTGGCTGCGAACGAGCAATTTGGTGTTCACTTTTTGGATTGCTTCGTCGATCCGCGCGGGCAGGTCTTCAATTGCGAAATTTGCGGCTGCTGCCAGATCTTCTGTTAGACCTTCGACAACCATATGGCTCGCAACCTCGCCCGCCGCATGTCCACCCATTCCATCGGAGACAACGACGAGTCCTTGGCTGGCATTACATGAATAAGCGTCCTGATTCAGAGCACGAACCAGCCCTTTGTCAGTTGCTCCATACATGCGCAATTTCAAGGTCATGCCTCCGTAATTTGTTTCAACAACAGCACCTGGAGTGTAGCCCTAAAATGCCTCCATTGACACATGTCCAAACTGGCGCAAGGACGGTAATGTCTTTCCTGCTTGGATATCTTCTGTGATAGTCAATTTTCCGATGGAGAGCACATGTCGCGATCGGACTTCAATCTCGAGCAACTTGCCCAATTCGAACAGCATGCTCTTGCCATTCTCCCAGAGCTTGCCCAGGTGGCAATGTCTTATTTCAAAACAGCTCTCACACCTGGTGTTAAAGCTGACCGCAGCTTAGTGAGTGCTGCTGACACAGCCATTGAAAAACGTGCGCGTGAACTCTTGGCGCAGCTGACTCCTGAATTTGGCTTTGTTGGCGAAGAAATGGGTTCATTAAAGACGCTAGCAAATGATTTGTCGCGCAAAAGTAACACCATCCAAGAGACAAACCAGTCGGGCCTCAATCATTTTGAAATGAATTTGCAGCTGCGGCCCGAAGAATCACTTAATCTGGATAACGACACTTTTTGGATTCTCGATCCTATCGATGGAACTCTTAATTTTCTGAGTCACAATCCAACCTGGTCGATTCTGTTGGCATTGATTCACGAAGGCGTGCCAGTGTTGGGCGTCGTCGCATTGCCTGGTCTTGATGAAATTTTTATTGCAAGCCAAGGGCACGGTGCACGTTTGGGACATTTTTCTCAGCTCAGTGCAACAAACAACGAGCAACGCTGGCAGGTGTGCGCACCGCGCTCAACAAATCTGTTGAGTGAATCCATTGTTTCATATTCAACACCAAAAACATTTGCCTATCGAGGAATAGAATCCTTCCACCAAGTGCTCATGCAAGACACCTATGAATGCCGCACCTATAGCGATGCCTATGGCTATACGCGTATTCTTTGTGGTGGCATTGATGTCATGATCGATCCGCAGATAGCTCCCTATGATGTCGCTGCTTTGCAAGTTCTATTTGATGAAACTCCGGGAGCCGTGTTCACCACTTTGCATGGTCACAGCGGATCGCAACGCTTTCGTATGGGGAGTGCAGTGGCCTGCGCAAGCGCTGAGCTTGCGCAGCAAACATTGAGCAAATACCGCAAGCATTTGTTGTCCACCGCCGAGCAAATGTGTTTGCACAACGACTCCGCCTTGCAACCGCTGCACCCAGATGTCTTGAGTCCAACATTCCTGCTGCCCTATGAAGCATCTCCGAGCGCGCACCCTGCGAAGGTGTGGGCAAGAGCGGTGGAAACCGCTGTTGCCGGATTTTTGCTCGATCATCCTGAAGCTTCTGTTGAAGATGTTTCAGTACTTTTGGGAGCACGTGAAGCCGCATCGCGTGCTTTGTCAAATGGCCGCGACGAAGCACCACCCGAAGTTTCTGCTTCGAGTTCCTTTCATATTCGCGCAATTGTTTCGGGCGGCACAGGCCTGATCACCGGCACTCCAGACACAAGCATGAATCTCTTGCACTCCATTCGTTCGGCGTTGGATGCGGCTTGGCACCAGGTTGCCGAATGCTCGCCCTCAGAGCGTGAGCAGCGCTTGCTCGCAGCCCGCGATCAGTTGATTGCTCACGTGGGCCAGCATCCTTGGCAGGCGGTCAAGTTTGCAAAACATTTTCAAAGCACAAGTGCCTTGATTCAGATGCAGCACAAAGCTCCCTCGGATTCTCGGATTCACTCCCTGAAATCGCGGCTGAATATGTCTGCTGAATACCGCTGGCAGTATTTTCTCGATAGCGCTCAGCAGACATTTGTGAATCAGGTGTGCCGAGTTTCAACCAATGCCACCTGCTCGGAAGGTGAAGAAAAACGCACTGCATACGCGCGCTATTTGCAAAATAAAATGCCAGCCTCAGAGGATCTTTCTTCAGCCCTTGAGCACCACTTTAGCAAAGTGAAAAAGCAAGCGTTGGATTTGCTCGCCGCCTCTTTGGTGCCAGAAGAACCAGAGTACGACTATCTTGCGGCGGATGCTGACCTGTTGGGTTTGATCCTGCATGAGGCCATTGGCCATGCAGCGGAAGGCGATCTGATTCAAACCCGTGCCTCGGGTTTCGGTGAGTCTGGTGTGATGAAAGATCTTCACGTTGGGCCTGATTGGATGGACATTCTCATTGATGGATCATTGGATAACTGTGGCTATCTGCCCGTTGATGCTGAGGGGGTTCTGCCGCGTCGAAAAACCCTCGTGCGCAACGGTCGTTTGGTGGATGCCATTCATACGCGCCACACCGCACTTCAAGCGCAGAAAACACCCGATGGCTGCGCGCGCATTCAGTCGTTGCAATACCCTTCGCTCAATCGCATGACGAGTATTTGGGTGTGTCCTGAAAATTCAAAACAGCTCGACGTTTCAGCTGGTCAATCGCAGTGGGACGACCTTTCCCCGAATGATATTCAAAAAGCGCTTGAAGCTCATGGTTATCTTGAAGGTGAAAAGGGTGTGCTCTTATTGAGTGGCTGGAAGGGCGGCACGGCAAGCTGCTCTAATCTTGAATTTAGAGCTGATGTTGCCAGGGTTATGTTGCTGAAAAAAGGAACCTCACCAAGGCTCATGCGTGAAGCGAACTTCACTGGAATTGCGACCGAGTGCTTTCGATCTGCAGTTGATGCCTTCGGACCAACACTTTGCCGAAGTATTGGGACGTGCGGAAAAGATGGCCAAGGTGTTCTGACATCCGATGGCGGTCCTGCATTTATGGTTTTCAAGCCGAATCCCAAAGTGCGGGTGATTGGCACGGGCGAAAGCGGAGAGGAATGATCATGGTGATTTCGCACAGCAGGGATGCGCTAGAACAATTCATTCATGCCATTCGCTCGCACATGGAGAATTGTGTCAGCTCGGGAGTGCTTGAAGGTTTTGTTTGCACCGCTGTGAGGCGGGTTGTGCATGCGGCAACTCTGATAAATGGTTTGCGGCACACCAAAGCACCGATGCAGGTGAATACTCCGATTCACATTGAGGTGTCGTTGGTGCTTCCGGGTGGCCGTGGGGTTGGCTTCAGTCTCGAAGCGTTGTCGATGCCACTTTTTGTGATGCTGATGGAGTTTTCACTGGCTCAGTCGGTCGAGTTGGAGCATCGTATTCAGCTGCAAAGGCAAAGTGAATACCCCAAAATTGTAATGTCATCCGCAGAGCTTCTGCGCTGTTTTGAAAGCAACTCTGCCGGCCAGGTCATGCGCCAATTGCTTGAGCAAACAGACTCTTTTGCGGAACAAGTGAAGCATCCGTTGCTGATGAATCGTGAAGTCAATGTTTCTATCTCGCGCAGTGAGCGCAGGTATTTTGATTCTGTGGGTAACTCAGCCCGCGAGCATTCCGCGGCGTGCTCAATTATGTGCTCGTTCTCGCTCGAAGATTCGAGTGAGGGGCATTCAGATCTTTTTGGTACCTTGCCGTCTTCCGAGGAAGTGAAGGCGGTTGTTGATGAAGCAGCAAAAAATATCACCCGATCCGCGGTAAAGGCGCTTGATTCTAGCCACCAATTGCCTGTCTTGTTGACCCACAAGGCGGTGGGTGACCTTTTTGAAATGCTTGTCCTTCCGAATCTTGAAACTCGGGCGTTGATCGACAAAACAGGTGCTTGGGAGCTCGCGGCACTGGATAGTGTTGTTTTGCCGGGAGTCACCATCGAAGACAACCCGCATCTTGAGCAATCACCATTTTCCTCGGTTTTTGATTTTGAAGGGACTCCAACTCAGCCAGTGAAAATGATGAAATCTGGAAGTTTAATTCATCCCCTGATGACCTCATCTTTGCTCGCTGAAGTTGAAAGCCTGCATCCGGAATGGAAAGGACGTTTTCATTTAACCGGACATGCGGAAAGTGCATCGACAACCACCCATACCAATCTCTTTATTCGCATCGATAAGCCCGCTCTGCCTGATTTGCGGATGTTGGCTTATGTTCAAATTCAGAATCTCACCGGTATGTCGGTCGACTCGCAAACAGGGCAGTTTGCACTCGATGCCGATGGCGCGAAAGTGATTGAGGGAGGGAGAGTGAAGTACTCAACGAGCCTAACTCTTCGCGGAAATTTTTTTGAAGCACTGACACATGTCAGCACCAAAGTTGGAAAGCTTGAAAGACATTTTAATGTCTGGACACCGAGTCTTTTTACAGAGGTTCTGAGCACAGTCAGCAAGGAATTGGCACAAGACTTTGAGGATCTTGGAAATTGAAGAAGCTTAGAATTTTCTCATGGAATTTGAACGGAATTCGGGCCGCGGTTAAAAACGGCTTTTTCACTTGGCTTGAGTCGGAAATGCCTGATGTTCTACTGCTACAAGAAGTCCGCTGCTCGTTGGAAGATCTGCCAACTGATTGGCTCACACCGCTCGGTTACAAATCGTTTTGGCAGCCAGCGGTGAAGAAGGGATACAGTGGTGTTGCCATTTACACTCGACTTCCAATTGCCGAATCGGCCGTGATTCAAGGTTTGGGCGAGCCACAATTCGACAGTGAAGGGCGCTTTTTGGCCTTGAGCTATGAAAATATTTTGATTGCCTCTGCCTATTTTCCAAACTCACAGCGCGACACCCTCCGCTTGCCCTTCAAGCTCGAATATTGTCGAAAAATACTTCAATTTTTGGACGCAAAGCAGAAAGCTGGCTTCGAGGTTGTTCTTGGTGGCGACTTCAACATTGCCCACACTCCACTCGACCTCGCAAATCCGAAACAGAACGAAAAGAATGCGGGTTATCTTCCGGAAGAGCGCGCATGGATGACAGCGTTCATCGAAGCAGGTTACGTCGACACATTTCGCATTTTTGAGTCTGGGGGGGGGCACTACACCTGGTGGAGTCAACGCCCTGGCATCCGCGAGCGGAACATTGGGTGGCGCCTCGATTATCATTTCATCACGCCAGGGTTAAGGGAGAATGTCATAGCAGCGCGGATCTTTCCCGCTGTGAAGGGTTCAGACCACTGCCCCGTTTCTTTGGAGTTGAAACTGCCATGAATAAAGTGATCGTCGGCTTGGTTGCACTGGGCTGTTGTATCATTGCACCACCAGCGGCATTAGGTGGATTTGCTTTTTTCGAAGTGCTCAGTGGCAACTACGATCATCTTAAAAAAGAGCGGATTCTCGAAATTCTTTCTAAAGAGTCGATGCTGTACTACAGCGATGGCACAACCCAATTGGGTAGCCTTTTTGGCTCTGAGCATCGGCAATATGTGCGTCTTAAAGATATCCCCAAAGTGATTCAACAGGGCGTGATTGCGGCCGAAGACGACACCTTTTACAATCACCGCGGAGTCAACTTTATCAGCACCGCACGCGCTGTATTTCGTAATCTAGTTATGGGGCGTCGCGAAGGCGCGTCGACAATCACCCAACAAACAGTCAAGAATCTCTATGGCCGACCCGTGACCAACATGAAGGCTAAGTTTGAAGAAGCTATCAATGCCTTCAAAATGGAGCGGCGCTTTAGCAAAGATGAAATTCTTGAATTTTACCTCAATCAATTTCATGTCACCGGCAATGGTCGGGGTGTGGGTGTTGCTGCCAAATACTATTTTGACAAAGAAGTGATTGATTTAACCCTCACTGAGGCTGCATTTATTTCAGGTAGCGTGAAAGGCCCAGAGCGGTATAACCCCTTTACCAAGCGCGCCCTCGCAGCACAGAACCGTGCCAAAGCCGATGCCAAGGTGCGCAAGAACTACGTTTTGCGTCGCATGCTTGAGAATAAATTTATTACCCAAGCCGAATTCGATGCGGCTGCGAAAGAAGAAGTTCCATTTAAGCAGGGTAAATTCCAATTCAATGAATTGTTCATCACTGAACTTGTGCAAAGGCAGTTGGGCCGTAAAGAAGTGCTTTCGGCTTTGAATGCGGAAAGTGCAGAAGAAGTTGGTTCGATGGGCCTGCGAATTACCACAACACTCGACCAGAGCGTGCAGCAAGGTGCTCTTTATGGTGTGCGGCAGAACCTAAGTCGTTTGGAAATGATTCTGACGGGATTTGAAAAATCTTCGCAACAGAATTTCATCTCCATTCAGCGCCCTGAAATTCACGGCTTCTATGTTGGAAAAATATTGCAAATTTCGAAAGAAAAGGGCAAGGAAACTGCAACTCTTGGTTTCGGTATTCCCGAGTGTTTCGTGCCTTCAGAGGCTATCGACCGAGTTGCGAAAATTACCGATCAAGCAATTTACCGTGGGCTAGACAAGTCGAAAGCGGCACTCCTTCAGCAGTTGAATGTCGGTGAGTATGTTTTGGCAAGTATTCGCGAACAGCGTCCTGATGGACGGTTGATCTGTGATCTTGAACGCCAGCCGCGGGTCCAGGGTGGTGCTATTGTTCTTGATAAAGGTCGAGTTGTTGCCATGGTTGGTGGCTATGCGCCGCACGAGTACAACCGCGCTGTTTTTGCCAAGCGCCAGCCAGGAAGTACCTTTAAAACGTTGACCTACTATCCTGCGATTCAGCTTGGATGGCATATCCTTGAGCCTCTCTTAAACACTCGCAATGTCTATACCTGGCAAGGTCAATTTTATTATCCTCGGCCCGACCATTCGCCTGAAACGTTGGAAACCACTTTTGCTGGTGCCGGAGCAAAATCAGAGAACTTGGCCAGCGTTTGGCTTCTTGCCCATTTGCTCGATCACCTCACCTTCTCACAGTTTAAAGACCTCCTTGTTCAATTGGAGCTTGCCAGCTCTGGTGAAAATGAAAGTGAAGCTGCGAGCCGTTTGGCATCGAAATACAACGTGAGGTTGGTTGAAGCTAATCTGCGTGCGGGCCTGTTTGGTGCCATCAAAGGTGAGCTGCTCGACGACGTCGCAGTTTCGCACGACCGACGCCTGCGTTTCTTGGTGAAGTCGATGAACTACGGCAACGGCTTTGAGGCAGAAAGCGCTCGTGTGGCTGCCAGCAAACCCAAGGCGATGCCTGAAAAAGAACGGCAGATTCGCCTGCAGGTTTTGAAGAATAATTTTCTCCGTTGGCAAGCTCTTCGTGAAGAAGCACGCGCGGCGGTGGCGCGGGCGAAGTCGCTTGCACAATCAAAAGCACTCTTGAGCAAAGAAGATCTCGCCGCACTTGCACCATTCTATGCAGTTGAGAATGCAATTGTCTTTCAGCAGGGCGATCCGTTCCAGATCGGCACAGTGACCCCTCTATTGCAGACTCCTCAAGCGCGAGTTCTGCGCGCCGAAGAAGTTGTGAGCCTGGCAGAAGCAAATCCATCGCTCTTTTCTGAAGAGTCGGTTTTGCTTGACGGGGTTCTACCTATGAGTCTGGTTGCCGAGCTCAAAGAACAGATTGATGCAAAATACAAAACGATTGCTGATGCACCAGCAATGGAAAAGTTGTTCTGGCACGATGATTTCCGCTATTCGCTTGGGATGATCTATGCGCAAAAAATGACCAAGCAAATGGGAATTGAAAGTGAAGTTCAGTGGGTTCCATCGTTCCCGTTGGGAGCCAATGTTGTCACATTGGCTGAATTGAGCCTGGCGTATCAGACGATTCTTCAAGGCAAAACCTATCGATTCTTCAATACGGATCAAGAAAACCAGTTGTTAATTATAAAGCGCATCGAAGATGAACAGGGAAATTTGCTTTGGGAAGCTGAAGAGCAAGAGCATCAACTGGTTGATCAGTTTTTCTCCGCGCCAATGCTAAGTGTTCTGCGCGGGACAGTGACCAACGGAACCGCACGGGCGGCAAATCGAACAGTCATTCTGCGCTCAAAAAATCCGCAAGAGGACGCGCTTTTGGAGAAGGCGGGTTTGCGTATTCCTATTTTTGGAAAAACCGGAACAACGAACGACTATGTGAACGCGACATACGTTGGTTTTCTTCCATATCCAAAAGACGCTGGAACAAAGACATTGTCACCCGAGAACGCATTCACGGTTGCGGCCTATGTTGGCTACGATACGAACGAACCCATGCGCCGGCGCAGTTTCAAAGTTGCGGGAGGAACCGGTGCCTTGCCGGCCTGGATTGAGATCGCGCAAACACTGATCCGAGAGCAGCGATTTGCTGAAAAATTAGTTTGGCAGCCGATGGTTGAAAAGAAGCTCAACGAGATTCCTTTCGATTATGGCAGCGACGTGCAACGCCTTACCGTTCAGGTGCATGGGGCCTCGGCTTCTAACGATGAATCAGACGGAAGTGATGACTCCCGAGCGGATTTGAATTCTGTCATCGACGATTATGCTGCGAGTGCAAACGCCTTCTTTCGAGTGGCGCTGAGCGGAAAGTACGGCGATGGAGTGTTTAGTCCGACCCGTCGGGTGGCCCCTTACATTGCCCGTGTCAAAGAATCTTCGTTAAAACCGCAAGCCCCAGTGGCGCTAGGGCAACCTCCTTTGCCAGGAAGAGACTCACCACCAGCGAATAATTCAGCACCTGCGCCAACCCCCGCTTCGGGCGATATGGCAAAAAATGCCGTCCCCAATCCTCAGGCAAACCCAGGCAAGGAAAATCTGACACCTGATTTCCCTATTCCCAAGTTCAAGATTGACGATACGTTCAACAGCGAGGACCCAATCAACTAAGGCTTGGGTGTTTGAGCTTCTTTTTTAGGTGCTCTTCCTCGCGGTGGTTTGAAATCGCGGGGAATGCGCCGATGGCGATTGACAACGAAATTCTTGTACGCGCGAGAGCTGCGGCATGGCAGCGAGATGCTGATGACGTTTCTCTGCCCAAGGAGTTTCATTCGCTCGTACAGGTGGGAAGAGATGTCTCAACAACTCTTGAGAATTGGCTTCTCATTTTTTCTTTGCTTTGTGTTTCAGCTGGCGCCTTGTTTCCGTTTTTCTCGACACCATTAACCCGCTCTCAAGTCGCACTCCGTGCAAGTTCACTGGAAAACAGTGAGGCCCTTGGGTTTGTAACTTTTTTGGGCGAGATTGAAGATCTATCAGGGAGCAAATCCAAAGACATGTTCGGTTGGGGCGCACTTGATTTGGTGTCGCGCGCATCGCAGGCGCTTGCGCCCTACCTGCAAACTTGCCGCGCTCAAGTACAGGGCGACCCAAAGGGATTATCTTTTCGCTTCGACGTTAAGATTGACGTGAAGAAACCCGGATTCACGGTCAATGGCCTATTGGATGGTCAAGACAAAGAACCAGCAGTGGCAACCTGCCTGCGCGATAAAATCAATGGCCTTGTCATTTCCGATTTTGCCAACCTGCGCGCCGCTCCCCCTAAGTCATATCGAATGAGATTAAGTGTGGATATGGCGCACGGATCTGACGGTGGTGTTCCTTAGAATTTGCTTTGTTCGCTGGGCTTGTCGGCGGGAGTGCGCTCAGGATCCACAACTGGTTTTACAACACCCGCTTTCAGCATCTCCTGACTCCAGGCAATCGGCTGATACTTCTTCACCCGCTCCTGAATGATGCCAATGTGCTTCTGACTTTTCACAACAAAATGTGAGCTGACTTGTGCTTGTGCCATAACGCTTGCCAATGCGCCTGCTCCGGTGCCGGAGGCAAATTCGATTGGATGCAAGCGTGTTGCCGAATTGGTGTGAAATGTCTGCGCCATGGTTTTGCCTGCAACCAGTAGGTTTTCAATTTTTGCATGTGTGAGCGCGCGCAAAGGAATTGTAAATGGCTTTGGAAATGGCGAATAACCAGGTGCACTGCTCGCGGTTGCGCAACGTTCTCCATTGACGTTCGGATTGCGGCTTGGGTGTCGATCGGCAGCGTAAGCACCGATACCGATGCTGTCGTCGAATTGCGTGCCTTTGAAGATCTCGCCATAGCGCAGAACGTATGGATTCCCATCGAAATTAAAGCCAATACTGCGACGTGTATCGCGGATGTATGGAACTTTACTCAAGCCAAAAGGTGCACCAAGTGATTCGGAGAGAACGATATGTGGACCAATATCACGTGCCGAGCCATTCCAGGTCACTTTGGCATTGTCGCGGAGATGGTCGACCCAACCCAGAGCTTGGAGTTCGGCCTCGGCCAGAGCAGCGATGTCAATGCCGCCTTGCCAATTGTCTTTCGACTGCGCGCGCGCTTTGTCGAACGGCAGAAAGAGATAGCGGTAGGGATAATCGTTGCCAAGCTCCCAGTTTTGATTCGAGATGTCGCCAATCTGAGCGGATGGGAAAAAGCCATAAACTTTTTCTTTGCGTTCCACGGGGCCCACCACAATACGCCGATACAACCACACTTCATCAAATGTAAAGGCACGCGAGTTGGTTGCAATGCTGTAGAGTGAGCTTCCTTGTGCAAGTAAGCCACGGCTCACCAAGCTCTTCTTATATGCTTCAATCTGCGGACGGATCTCACTCGCCCAGCGACCACCCGCCAATGCGGAGTCGGGCACAGGCGTTTCATTGAGTCGAAGCGTCATCGGATAAACAATCGCTTGGCCGCAGGTTTCCTGTGTTCCTTGCCCAACGGGGGCATCGTCATTGCGTTCCATTCCCTGCAGATACGAAGAACCACTTAAAACAAGCAGCTCGCCCCATTCGGTTGCGTCGACCACAACCGGGAAATACGCCTTTCCTCCGCTCACAGACTTCTTCGGACCCGTCAGTGTATAAACTGTCTTTTTGAATGTGGCTGAGTTCTCGGGATCGTACCAATCTTTGACTTGTTCAGACAGTCTCTCAGGAACCTTTCCAATGGCACGGCGTTGAATCACTGTGACAGTTGAAATTCGGCTATCAACAGCGGTGACGGATTTGACAACCGTGTTGCGGAGAATCCGCAGTCGTCCGCTGCTTTCGTAAGTTGCTGCGAGTGAATTGATGCTTCCGATGATTGATGTCGGTGGAAAACAACGCACCGAAACCCAACACGTGGGGGTCGCAGGAAATGCAATCGCGCCATTTGAAATTGGCCCCAGTTGGCTCATCCAGGCGCCAAACCATTTGTTTTGCGCACTCATCTGCCGTCCAGCATCCGAGAGTTTAACCTTGCCAAGGCCTTCGATCTCGGCTTCATGGTGGGGGAAATCAACTGCTGGAACTCCGCTGCTTGTGAGCTGTCCACCAATCCAATCGGTTGGTTCAGTGAGGCAGACCACTTCACCGGATTGCATGTTGTCGGCTGCAGTGACAGCGGTTGCATATGCTGCTGTTGTTCCTCCCACCACAATGACGTCGCATTGAATCACGTCACCTGAAAGAGCTTGTTGAACCTGTGTCTCGGGCAGTGAATTCTTTTTACACGCCGATGCGTTCACTGCGCAGAGGAGGCTGACTGCAATTGGTGTTGCGGATTTGAACATGGCCATGACAACTCCTGATGCATTGGCAGCGGCACTTTGCGGTTTCTAAATAAATAAGACGCTGAGTCAACAACAGCATATCGTTGCTCATTGATGTCACCAGTACGGTAGACAAAAAACTGTCTAAAAATCTGCAAGCAAATGGAATTTCCGCAGGTGTCAATTTTTTTCGAGTGTTTTGAAATTGACACATTTTAATCGTATGTTAGCTTGGCTAGGCATCTGAAAAAAGGATGGTTTTTTAAAGGAGTCGTCATGAAGTCTGTGTTTCACGTTGTTGCAACAATGGCTGTTGCAAATGCTGCTGTCGCCTATGGTGCTGATGCGAAGAGTGCTGTGAATGCAATTAAATCGGGAGCTGCTGCAACTGCGGCGGATGCCAAGGCAAAAGCAAGCGATGTTGGTCACACAGCGAAATCTCATGCCACCGACGCAAAAGCCGCTGCGAAAGACGCTGCTCATGACGCAACAAAGAAGGCTGAAGCTGCCACAACAGCTCCTGCAGCAACCCCGGCTCCAGCACCTGCAACAACCCCAAGCATGGGCGAAGTGAAGGCGATGGCAACAGACGCGATGGCAAGCCAGCCAAAAGATTCTTCCGAACTCGCTGGTGCGCGCAAGAGCTTGATCATTCCTGAGTCTGCTGTGTTGCCTGAGAAAGTACTGCGCTTCCGTGCTGTTTATGCTGGCGCAAACTCAACCAAAGGCTACGACTCACAAGGTAACAAAGTTGAAAACGGTTTGGAAGTGAAAATTAACGCCTCTACCGCAGTGTTGGAATACGGCATTACCGATAAAATCTCAGCGCAATTTCTGATGCCATATCGCATGGACGGCAAAGTTTCAGTGAAGAGCGATGAGAATTTCTCAAAAGTTGGTATCAACGATTTGCTCGACGATAAAATTGAGGAAATCAAACACGGTCTAGGTGCAGCGTATACGAGCAACGCAACTGCTCCTGACGATATCGTTCTGGTACCTGCATTTGCTAGTTTGACAACGATTAAGAAGGGATCGCCGATAAAAACGGCTGCAGATACAATTGCTGCGAGTCTTAAGACAATTGCGCAAAACCCTTCACTTCCTCAGTATCAACAATTGGCAGCAGGACTTTTGTCGTATGCAAAGACTGAAGTCGCCAATCAAAAATTCCAAAAAGGTCTTGGTGATATCGAAGTTGGTGCGAAGTACGCATTATCAACAGTCGATTCACCTTGGTTTGAAGGAATCCCTTTTTATACATCCATTGGTGCAGGTGTACGTTTGAATTCGAGTAAGTACACAGAAGCCACGAAAAATGGCGAAACGCCCGTGGGTCGCGGAACCATGGACGGAGCTATTCGCTTAAATGCAGATTACGAAGTGATTAACGGTGTTCAGTTGCAGGTTGAAAACCAGAGCGAATTGATGCTGGCCAAAGGCAAGGCTTGGAATTATGCGGAAGCGAATAAAGGCAAAGAACTCGATCTCGAGCGCAAGGGCGTGCGTCAACTGGGTTATGCGAAACTAGTGCTCGCTCCAGGAACCTGGGTCCCAAGTGCTAATTTTCTGATTCTGAATGCGCGCTACGGATGGAATAACGAGTCTACGGTGAAACTCGGTGACGTTGAGACAGCCGGTTCAATCGGCCGTTCGGCACAGGCAGGCTTGAGCCTGGATGGTCTGAAACTGCAATTGCCAGTTCAACTCGATTACGATCACGTCTTTGCTGCGCGCAGCCGCAACGTTGGCAGCGCATTTGATGCAGATGTTGTCACTCTCAAGCTATTCTACAAGTTCTGAGAGCTGGTGCCCCGATTGGGGCGCTCCAAAAAAAAGGCGGCCTTTCCGGCCGCCTTTTTTTTGGCTGTGAGTCTTGATGTCTGCCTTCGATTCAAAGAACAATAGTGCTTTAACTGACTGTGTGTGTTGCCGCTCGGGAGATGCTGCTTATGTCATTTGCGAACCATAAAAAGGCACTTATCACTGGCGCTTCTGCCGGCTTTGGTCGTGAATTTGCTCTGCAGCTCGCCAAGCAAGGGACCGACGTGGTGCTTGTTGCACGACGCGAAGAAAAGCTTAAAGAGCTCGCCGCAGAGATCCGCAAGCTTGGTGTGGCAGCCGAAACCATCAGCTGCGATCTAGAGAATCCGACGGAGCGTGCGCGTTTGAAAACTGTGATTGAAAGCACGGGAGTTGATCTGCTGATCAACAATGCTGGCTTTGGCAAGCTCGGTGGCTTTACCGAAATCCCTATGGAGTTCCAACTTGGGCAGATCGAATTGAATATAAAAGCACTTGTCGAGCTCACTTATTACGCTGTTCCTGTGTTTCGTCGGAAGGGGTTTGGGACGATTGTAAATATAGCTTCAACAGCTTCTTTTATTGCCATACCCAATTTCGCAGTTTATGCCGCCTCAAAAAAGTTTGTTCGCGATTTTACAGAGGCGCTTGCACATGAGCTCAAAGGCACTGGAGTACGTGCGTGCGCCGTGTGTCCGGGCCCAACCGAAACCGAGTTTTTTGAAGTGGCCGGCAGCGCTGACAAGCTGAAAATAGGCATGATGAAGGTGTCGAGCGCGGTGAGCGAGGCCCTTGATGGTGTTGCGCGAGGGGAAGCTCGGATTGTTCTTGGTGCTTCCAACAAAGCACTTGCCCTCGCGACGCGGCTGTTTCCAGAGAAATTGAGCATGACCATTGCGTCCCGCCTCACGAAACAGTAAGGCATGTGCTGCCTATGGAACTCAACTCATACCTATTTGCAGATGAAGAACACATTCGTCGCGAGCGTGCCAAGGCCCGCGAGGCAAAAAAGAGTCGCTGGTGGCAGCAGAAAACCGCGAGTGGTTTGTGTCATTATTGCGGGCGTAAATTCACTTTTAAGCAGTTAACCATGGATCACATTGTTCCCATTGCCCGTGGCGGCACCACCACGGCAGGCAATGTTGTTCCGTGTTGCGCTGAATGCAACAAAAAAAAGAGTGTCGACACACCAATCGACACCCTTTTGGGTGAAAAAAGATCTGCTCCAGAAAGCGATTAATTAAACACAAATAGCGCGCAGTTCTTCACTGTCTTTGTTTTCTCCATCGGTGAGCGCAGCGATGAGCGCCTTGAATCCATCGCTCCACAATTTTCCGTTCATGTCATGCTTCATCAACATGAGAGCTTCAAAGCGTGATCGTTTTTTATGATAGCTGCGGGTCGTTGTTAATGCATTAAAAATATCGGCAATGCTCACAAGCTGCGCAGGCAATGGAATTTTATCTGCTGTCAGTCGGTGTGGATACCCGCTGCCGTCGCGCTTTTCGTGATGGTAAAGAATGATGTCGCGCACCATCTGCGGAACTTCAAGATTCTTTACAGCTTCGAAGCCATCTTCCGGATGGCGTTTCATTAATTCCCATTCGGAATCCAAGAGAGGTCCCGATTTATTGAGAACATGCAAAGGTGTGAGCCGTTTACCAATATCGTGGAGGAGCCCACCCAAGGCGAAGCCACGCAAGACTTCGGCATTGTTTTCGCCCATCGCCTTTGCCATCGCAACCGAAAGAATTCCCACCCCCGTCGAGTGAAAATACGTGTACATGTCGTGATCCACAAGGTTTTGAATATGTCGCACAGCGCGTGGATCATCTTCGAGACACGTCACAATATCGTCAGCAACAGTCTGTAATCGATCAAGGACCAAATGATCCATCCCCGTATGGAAGCAAACTTCCATGAGATGCGATCCGATGTCTTGAATTTGCGAAATGCGGAACTCTGGTGTGCCATTGCGATCCACGCTCCGCTGGGCGCTGTTGAACGCCAAATACGATTTGTAGCGTGCATGGTCGGCTTGTCGAATAAAGAAAGATGAAATTCCGCACTTTTTGAGTACTGCGGGTTCTGTGTTGTTCCAGTTCGAAGGGGCACTTGCAAACAAGACGATGTCGCTGGGCCGAGGATTCGGGCCTTTGCTACCACCGACAGACGCGTACAGGTCGAAATTGATGGGAGTGTTTGGTTTGAGTGCTTCAACCGGAATGGCAATAAGATCTTCTTCACGCAGCCCAAATGGGCTCGTTGTATTGGCCATGGGATGTCTCCTCTAAATCTGAGGGTTTATCGGAGCTTTGTAAAAAAAGTTGATGACCCCTTCAGAAATCCAAATTTTCTCCGAACATCTTGAGGTTGAGGAGGGGCGCCAAATGCCTGGCATCGAGCTAAGCCAAATGGACGATGATCTTGTCTTCGATGAGAAAACTCCTGCGAAGCCCAAACAAACTCAGTCACAACCAGCCCAAGTGGTTCGTGTGAGAGACGTCCAAGAGACACAAGCAAAAGCGCCAAATTCATTTCAAGAAGAAGAAACTGCGCAGAAAATAAGTCCGCTGATCACCTCTCCCGCTTCACAGCCCGCGCAAGTTGCGCAACCGAAACCGCTGGTCCCTGAATTTGAATCACCGAGCACTCAAACATCGCCACCGATTCATGAGAGAAGTGCGATAGCAGATATTCGGCCCGCAGACGTTCGGCCCGCAGACGTTCGCCAAGCAGATGTTCAGCAGCCAATGATGTCGCAGACGTCGCAGTCGTCAATTCTCCTTTTGAACGAGCGAAAGGCAGTTCGTTCAACTGCATCACCCACAGAAAAGCGCGCAGCAATGGAGTTGTTCGAGACGCTGCTAGGGAGCGCGAGCAAGGGTGGAGCAAGTGACCTCCTTTTAAAGCAAGGTCAAGTTCCGATGTTTCGCTGGAATGGAGAACTTTACCCAAGTCGCAATGGTCCGCGTTTGGAATCGAGTTTTATCGAGATTTTAGCGTCCGTTATTCTCACACCGATGCTGTGCGAACGTCTGGATGATATGCATGATGTTGATTTCAGTTATCAGAGTCTGCGCAGCGGTCGCGTGCGTGTGAATATTTTTCACCAGCGCGGTGAGCTGGGGCTGGTTGCACGGCTCATTCCCAACGAAGTTCCGTCTTTTGAAAAGTTGGAAATGAACCGCAACGTCAGGAATCTTGTCGATCACAAACGTGGACTTATTCTCGTCACCGGTGCGACGGGCTCGGGTAAATCAACCACGCTCGCTGCAATGCTCGACTACATTAACAGCACTCGCACCTCGCATATCATTACCATTGAAGATCCTATTGAATTTATCCACCATGACAAAAAATCGTTGTTCAACCAGCGTGAGCTTGGTCTCGACACCCGCTCGTATGCCGCCGCACTAAAGAGTGCGTTGCGGCAAGCGCCTGATGTCATTTTGGTGGGCGAGCTGCGTGATGCCGAGACAACTGAAGTTGCACTGCAAGCAGCCGAAACTGGCCATTTGGTGTTGAGCACCATTCACACGAACGATGCCGCGGATTCGATTTTGCGCATTCTGGGTATGACAGGACAAGAAAAGGAAGCGGTGATTCGTGCTCAGCTGGCCGATACATTGCGTGGAGTTGTGAGCCAACGTCTTGTGAAAAGAAAAGACAGGCCTGGCCGCGTGGCGGCGCAAGAGGTTATGATTAACACTGCAACGATCCGCGAAAAGCTAATCAAGGGTGGTCATCCATCCATTGTGCGGGATTTCATTGCACAGGGAGTCAACCAAGGCATGCAGAGTTTCGATTATCATCTGATTCAGCTCGTCCAAGCCGGGGTTGTCGACTACGAAGAAGCGCTGCGCAATGCCAGCAACCGCGACGATTTCGCGTTGCGTTATAATGGAGTTGGCGATGGCCGCGAGGCATCCTGAAGCGGTTCAGGATTCGTGCGATGCGGCACTTGTTGGTCTTGTTCTCAAAGACAATACCTACCAAGATATCTTTGAATATTGCGTTGAATTCCGTGTTGAAGCTTGGCGTCCTGCGGCTCAAACTGAAAGTGAAGCTGCAAAGTTATTGCTCAAGCCGCTGCCGTGGTGGAGCTTTGCCTCTGCACTTTGCTATGCCCTGAGCGTTGTTTTTATTTCCAACGCTGTGTGGATGGGGCTGTGGGAGAGCTTGTCTGTCAGTCGCATGTCCGCCTTCATTGACGGCGAAATATGGCGCATTTTCACTGCACAGTTTCAGCATGCAGATGCAAAGCATCTTGTTAATAATCTGCTTCCTTTTGTTGGAATAGGCTGGCTTCTGTGGGGCTATTTTGGCTTCCTTGCGTTCCCTGTTGTGCCAATTTTTTTGGGAGCAGCGGCGAATTTTTTTGCTATTCTAACCTATCCATTGAATACGCAGTTAATAGGGTTGTCAGGAACCGTTTTTGCAATGGCAGGAATGTGGGCTGCGCTTTATATCAAGAATGATTTTCGCTATCCGGTGAATAAGCGAATTTTGCGCGCCTGTGGCTTTCTTCTTATACTTTTTTTTCCATTGAGCCTTGAGCAGAATGTTGCCGACAGGGTGCACCTTTTGGGCGCTTGTTTGGGTTTTACAGCCGGATATTTTGGTTGGGGGCGATTACTTCCTCACAGAGTCAGCGAACTGAAAAGCTCTGCAAGAAAGGTGCGAGTTCTGTGAAGCGAAATTCCCAACGCGGCGAGGTTCCGCTGTGCCCTGCTGGAAATTCTGTCAATGTGTGCTCGATTCGATTCGCGCGCAAGATCTCGGCAATGCGGCGGTGTCCAAATTGAGCGCAAAATTCATCTTCCGAACCGCAGTCCAAGTGAAGCCAACGCAATTTACTGAGCGCTTGCCAATTTTTCTCAACAACTTGGCTCGGATCATGACTCAACCACTTTTGCCAAATTTCTTCGTTGAGAGTGCATGTGTTGGGTTCAAAGGGGAGATCGCACCATATTCCAGCTCGCTGCGGATTGGGGCTATAACACGCAGCCATGGCCAGTGTCATGAGTGCATGGAAATCTTCTTTTGAACATTTGTCGGGACGTGGCAGAGCGAAAAAGTATTTCAAAAATCCTTCTTCACCACCATATTTTTTAAAGCGCATTGCCGCCATTGGAAAGGATTGTGCCATGCTCAGTTCGAATGCGCTGTCGGCAGCGGAGGCGATACAGTAGCCAAATGTGCCGGGAGAGAGCATGGAGATCATGAGTGCTCCGTATCCGCCGCTCGAGTGTCCACACACAACGCGTCCGTCTGCTTTTGCAACGGTGCTGAACTGAGAATCAACAAATGGCACGAGTTCTTCAATGAGATGACGCATGAAAGGGCCATTCACTGAAGAATCAATAAACTGGCTTCCGCCCAACACCGTGGTGGGATCCGGAAAAACAAAAATTGCCTCTGGAAGCACTTCGGTTTTTTGCAAGCGCATAAGCAGTGTGCCCAGCGATTCGCCAAGAAATCCGCTCTCCGACATCATGCTGCGGCCTGTTCCGAGATAGCCATCGAGCATCCAAATGGTTGGGTACCTGCGCTGCGATGAATACCCAGGTGGCAAAAGAACAGGTAAGAGCCTTGAGCTCGACCCGACCAAAGGGAAGCCATTTAGAAGCGATGATTCGTAACGAAGATAACGAAGAGATTCCTGAAACATGTTGAGTCTTTCGCCAGCGGGTTGATGGTCGGCAAGGTTTGCCTCGTCAGGATCTGTTGAAAGTCCGAACAGCCTTCAACGGATTTGGATGAGGCGAACATGCGCAGTGAAAGAACTTTGCAATTTCCGGCTCGGATCAGCAAGGGGGCATTGGCTCTTCTTGTTGCCGTGGCGGCTTGCAAGAGTGAAGTGAGCGGGCCAATCAAAAAGATTGCGCCGCCTGTGAAGCCTGCTGCTCCAGAACCGACAGCCAATCCGCTCGGGCAATTCGCAGCGAATCAACTTTATATGGCCATGCAAAAAACATATTTCAAAATTAACACCGGCGATTCATCGAAGTTATCTGCCACTGAAAAGTGTGAGATTGCTGAAAACACCCAGATTGTTCTTAAGGCTCCTCCTGGAAAAGTTTTGAACAAACACTGGAATGTTGAACTCCAACTCAGGATCCCCGGCTGCAGCCTTGAGAAAGGCTATTTATTTGCCGAGCACTGGCGGCAAAGTCCGTCGGCTGGAGGCACAGATCCATGTGGATTTCCGACGACACTTGATATCGAAAAAGGCAGACAGCTCGCGCAGGAGGCGAGTCGTATCAACATTGGTCGATTCACCGGACGTTGCTATGAATTTGCCGGAATTGCCATAGAAAATGTTGGCTTAATGCCAAAGGGAGCGGGTGCATGGCGAGCCGCTGGAGTTCCTCCCGAATCTGCGGCTGATTTTGTGAGAGTCGAAAATAGTTCACAGTCTGGAAATTTTGAACGCCTGCGGCCAAAGACTTGGGCATGTTTGCCCGAAGGAACAATTGTCGTGTGGGATCGTGGCGTGTGCGGATTCAACGCCACGCATGGACATATTGAGGTGGTTGTTAGCCGTAATGCTGCTTATCCCGCTGAAACTCGGTTGTGTTCAGATGGTTGCCAAACTCTGCAAACCAAGTGCTCAATTAATTCCGGGGTTTCGTTTTTCTATCCCAAAAAACGCTGATGGAATCGCGCTCCAGGTAGAATTCAGACTCCATCATTTTTCAAACGGCGCGTAGAACTGACCTGCCCGAACAAATTCAAACCACGGAATGAGCAGTGGAGTTTTTTGTTCGATGATCTGGCGTGCGTTCTGACACGAACGGGCGATCCAGTGCTCAACGAGAAGTTCCTGCTCTGAAGCTGAAAGCGCTTGAATATGTGTCCGAGGGAGCCATTGGAAGCGCAGTGCGTGCAGTAAAATTCCTGCGCAGACAGAAACGTTGAGCGACTCAACAAAGCCGTTCATAGCAACATGCAAATAACCGTCGGCATGGCGTGTCCAGTCTTCCGAGATACCAAACTTTTCGTTTCCTGAGATGAGCGCGATCCGTGAATCGCCGACCGTTTTTAGAAATTCATCTGAGCCAATCTCGTGTGCGGCGAAACTCAGAAGGTGGCGTTGATAATGCTCTGAGGTGCGCGCGAAGTTTGGCAGCGAGACCAAGAAAATTTTGTAGCCGCTCGCTTTGAGTGTTGCAGCACAGTGATCGATTGAAGTGGTGCGGCGGGCTGTGAGCCATGTGCTTGAACCACGTTCTACGCTGTCGCTGAGCCTGAATTTCATGTCCTTTTGATGGTAAACAAAACTCACGTCTTGGAAGCCAAACGCATCAGCGGTGCGCAGAACGGCGCTGATGTTGTGGCTGTGGTGGGTACTTTCAAAAACCGGCATCACCGAGCGGGTCCGTTGGGCGGCAACTTCTGCGAAGCGGACGATGCGTTGCTCGGTGAGGACCCCAGACAGGGCGCTCGAGACGCCGCCGAAGTCCCCTTGCAGGTCTGCAGGAATGAAATAATCTGTTCGCAAAGTTCGAGAGTTATCGCTGGGTCCAGACCACTTTGTACTTTTCCGGACTGGGTTCACTGCAAAACTCCAAGTTTTTTGTCATTTTAACCGAACACGGAATCGGCGGGAGATTTGGCATAAAGCCACTCTCCCCGCAAGCAGGAAGGACAATCCCAATGGCTTCAGCTCAGCACAGGTTTCAACCCGGGCGTCCGGCCCCAACAGGTCGCGCGTTAAACACCAAAGGATGGTTGCAGGAGGCTGCTCTGCGCATGCTTCTCAACAACCTCGATGCTGAGGTTGCCGAGCGCCCCGAAGAGCTGGTGGTTTATGGCGGACGTGGCAAAGCTGCACGAAGTCTGGCCGATTTCGATCGCATCACCGCAGCATTGCAGGAGCTTGAATCCGACGAAACATTGCTTGTTCAAAGTGGCGCAGCGGTTGCCCGCGTGAAAACCCACGCCGATGCCCCGCGTGTGCTTTTAGCCAATAGTAATCTTGTGGGCCGTTGGGCGAATTGGGAGCATTTTGATGCTCTCGAGAAGCAAGGTCTGATGATGTACGGACAAATGACCGCCGGAAGTTGGATCTATATCGGCTCCCAGGGCATTGTTCAGGGCACTTATGAAACCTTCAACGAAGCCTTTCGCCAGCATTATAATGGTCAAGCAAAAGGAAAATTCGTGTTCTCGAGTGGCCTTGGGGGCATGGGCGGCGCGCAGCCTTTAGCTGCAGTTCTCACCGGAGCTTGTTTCCTTGGCATTGAGGTCGACAGATCGCGCGCTGAGATGCGCTTGCGCACTCGTTACCTTGATGAAATTCACGACTCGGTTGACTCTGCTCTTGCTGCACTTCATCGGCATATGCAGGCGGGCGAAAGTAAAAGTCTTGCTCTCATTGGCAATGCCGCTGAGATACTTCCCGAGCTCATCAAGCGTCCAGACTTCACGCCCGCATTGGTGACCGATCAAACTTCTGCTCACGATCCGCTTTATGGGTATGTTCCTGTTGGCTACTCGATGGAAAAAGTTGCTGCTGAACGAAAATCAAATCCGCAAAAAGTGCGCGAAGATGCAATGAAGAGTATTGCGATTCACGTACGCGCATTGCTTGAGTTGAAGAAACGAGGAATTCCTACGTTTGATTACGGCAACAACATTCGCGCAATGGCAAAAGAGATGGGTGTTGCCAACGCCTTCGATATTCCAGGTTTCGTTCCCGAGTACATCCGTCCGCTTTTTTGTGAAGGACGTGGACCATTCCGCTTTGCCTGTTTATCTGGAGACCCGCAGGATCTCCACAAGGCCGATGTGGTGATGCGCGAAATGTTTGCAGGCAACCAAGGCGTGCAACGTTGGTTGGAACACGCTCCCAAACGCGTCTCTGTGCAAGGTCTACCGGCGCGAATTTTGTGGCTCAATTACGGTGAGCGCGCGCGTGCGGGGTTGAAGCTCAATGAGATGGTTGCAAGCGGCGAGTTGAGTTGTCCGGTTGTGATTGGCCGCGACCACCTCGACTGCGGCAGTGTTGCTTCGCCGAATCGGGAAACTGAGGCAATGAAAGATGGCACCGATGCTGTTGCTGATTGGGCGTTGCTCAACGCGTTCGGAAATATCGCC
>Ga0214923_10000508_pt1 | contig 58848 bp, 60 predicted proteins | sample LL1510_MetaG_FD_177993 | JGI IMG/M metagenome (GOLD analysis project Ga0214923, IMG submission 177993) | Freshwater microbial communities from Lake Lanier, Atlanta, Georgia, United States - LL-1510 | ecosystem: Environmental > Aquatic > Freshwater > Lake | place: USA: Georgia | collected...
TCCAATCTGATGTGCTTGACGACATGCCAGCCAAAGTCGCTGCATGCTGACCAAAGTTACGCGACAGCCAAACCGGACGAACCCAATCGTGTTTGTCGGCAAGGGCGTTAATCACGGTCGCTGAATTATCAGGACCTGAATCATTTACCAACAACACTTCGCTTACGACATAGCCAACACCATTATTTGTGGTCGATGGCTTGGTGAATCTTTCAAGTTCGCCGACTACTCGCGCGATCGTTGATTCGCCCCGATAAACAGGCACAACAACCGAAATCGTTGCCAAAAATGGGTCATCGCTCTGCGTTTCCACCACTCTTAACCTTACCTACATTCAGTGTTTAAACGATTTATAGATGAATCGCACGAATAAACTTGGCTCTGCGATGGAAGTTAAAACAATACGAGCAACATACAGTGTCGAGTAAAAACTTGGGGATTGACCTAGACGCGATTCGTGCGGCGCGCGAAGTGGGGCGTTCGGTGGTTGAGCACACACCGATAACACCGTCGGCTTATTTATCTCAGCAATTTGGCGGACAAATTATTCTTAAGGCCGAAAACTTGCAGAGAACTGGTGCATTTAAAATTCGTGGCGCGATCAACAAGTTGCACCGCCTTGGCGATTTAAAAAAACATGGCGTCGTCGCCGGAAGCGCAGGCAACCACGCCGCTGGTCTAGCATTTGCCGCACAATATTTTGGAGTGAAGTGTGAAATCTTCATTCCGCGTGGTGCTTCTCTGGCAAAAATTGCGGCGTGCAAAGGTTACGGTGGCATCGTCAGCGACGGCGGTGAAAGTGTCGACACAGCCGTAGCCATGGCGAAATCACGAGCACTTGAAACTGGAATGGCATTCTGTCATCCATATGACGATCTCGATGTAGTCGCGGGACAAGGAACGCTCGGCCTTGAGCTTCTCGAAGATATTCCAGATCTTTCGCTTGTCGTGATTCCGCTTGGTGGCGGTGGTTTACTATCAGGCACTGCATTGGCGATCAAACAGCAAAGACCAGAAGTAAGAATTGTCGGCGTACAAATTTCTTCGTGTGCACCATATATATACGGCAACGCTCCTACTGGCCCGGTGCCAACTTTGGCTGACGGCATCGCGGTCAAACAACCCGGAGATATCACTCGACCACTGATAACAGAATGGGTCGATGAACTTATCGATGTCGACGAAGACAGCGTCGCTGACGCGATGATGATTCTCTTAGAACGCTCGAAAATGTATGTCGAGGGTGGAGGTGCCGTTGGCGTCTCGGCTTTGCTGAACTCTCGAGTCAAACCTACGACGAAGGGCAAAACATGCATCGTTCTTTCGGGTGGCAACGTTGATATCGGTCTGATCCCGAATCTGATTCGTCGTCACGAAACCAAAGCCGGCCGCCGAGCATTGCTTTTCGCGCGAGTTTCCGATCGACCCGGTGCACTTGCCGAGTTTCTGGCAGTTTTAGCAAAGTCGGGTGCGAACATAATTGAAGTTAGCCATGTCCGCGAGGGCCTAAATCTTCATGTGCGAGAAACCGGCGTTCAAGTTGTTCTCGAAGTACGCGGTCGCGACCACACCGCTGAAATTATCACCATCGTCAAATCTGAAGGATTCGAAATCTCAGAAATGACCAGCTAAAAATGACACCAATTATTTTGCTGCCCGGAAAACTCACCACGAATTCGCAAGGTGTTCGTGGCGACTCATTTTCAACTGGCCGTCGCTACAGCGAGGCTGTTGCTCGAGCCGGCGGTGTCGTTGTTCAAGCACAACCCATTGAGCAGACAATCGCAGCTGCCAACGAACTCGTCGCACGCTTTGACGGCGTCATCATTCAAGGTGGCGGAGATATCGACCCAAATCGCTACGGACAAAAACCTCGAAGCACGGAAATTTACGGCATTTCTGCCGAGCACGACGACCTTGAAATCTCTGTGATTCGCGCAGCCATCGAACAAGACAAACCAGTTTTAGCAATTTGTCGCGGACTCCAAGTTTTGAACGTGGCGCTCGGCGGCACGCTTCACCAACACTTGGCTGATGTTCTAAGAGATGGTGAAAGCCACTGGGACAAATACCACGAAATAAATCTCGAACCGGCAAGCCGAGTTGCCAAGGCGATGAAAACTATTTCTCCGAAACGGTCGCACTCATTTCATCATCAAGCAATCGACAAACTCGCGCCCGGTCTCGTTGTCGCTGGTCGAGCACCCGACCAGACAATTGAAGCAGTCGAACACAATTCAAAAAAATGGATTGTTGGCGTTCAATGGCACCCCGAAGACGATGCCGACACTGAACCCGACCAACAAAACCTATTCAACGGATTCGTAGACGCCATCGCGCGCTGAGCGCCGAAACTACTTGGTCGCGAGTTCGGCGAGATTAGAAGTCAAATCGAGGATCAAACTCGGCAAGAAGCCAATCAAAAGAGTGACTACAACCGCGAGACCAATTGCAACTCGTGAAAGCATCGGCACTGAAACTTTTTCGGTCGAGGCGCTATCGCTGAGCCACATGCTGACCATGATGCGCAAGTAAACAAAAGCAGCAATAACCGCGCAGACCATGGCGATCACCGCAAGTTGATAACTACCGACTTGAACGGCCGAACGAATTACGCCGAACTTGGCCACAAAACCGCTCGTCAACGGCATGCCGGCTTGCGCCAACAAAAACACGGTCATAACAAGGCCAAGTATCGGTTGACTTTTCGCCAAGCCCTTGAATGCGTCAAGTGAGTTTGCCTCGATGCTCGAATTTCGCGCGACAACTGTGACGACACCAAATGTGCCAACAACAAGCGCAGCATACAGAGCAACATAAACACCGACAGCAACAAGCCCATCACCTGCGTTAACCGAATCGCGATGTGACGCAGCCTCGAGACCAACCAAAATAAAGCCAGCGTGACTGATCGAAGAATATGCAAGCATCCGCTTGATGTTCGTCTGCACGATCGCAACCACCGAACCAACTACGAGCGTCGCCGCAGAAAGAATCAACACGACGACTCCCCAATCGTCACTGCGCGACGGAAACGCGACAACAAAGACTCGCATCAAGGCAACCAGCGCAGCCACTTTGCCGACGGATGCCATAAACGCAGTTACCGAAGTTGGAGCCCCCTGATAAACATCTGGAGTCCACATTTGAAACGGAGCGAGAGAAACTTTGAAGGCAAACCCGACCAGAATCATTCCGATGCCGATCAACAGAATCACATCATTACGCGGAACCGAAATATACGACGTCAGCGCTGTGTTCAGATCGACCAATCGTGTCGTGCCAGTGACGCCGTAGGTCAACGCAACGCCGTATAAGAAAAACGCCGAAGCAAAACCGCCCAAGATGAAATACTTCAACCCCGCTTCTTGGCTCGCAGTCTCATGGCGATTGCTTGCTGCCAACAAATAAAGCGAAAGGCTGAGCGTCTCAAGACCCAAAAACAAAACCACCAAGTCATTGGATGAAATCATGACAACTGCGCCAATCGCCGCTGTCAAATAAAGTGCGTAGATTTCTGGTGAGTTAGAACCGTCACGCGAGAGATAATCGCTGGTGATCAAACTCACCAAGAGCACTGCAGAACAAACGGCAATTGAACCAAGAAGTGCAAAGTGATCTAAAGTCAGCGACCCGCCGATCAATAACTTTGCGCCATCATTGTTTACATCACGCCATAAAACAATCGACAATGCAATCGCCACAATCGATGTAGCAACCGCAGTTAACGAATACCAATGCTTTGGCCACTCGTTTGTGAGCGATCCGACCAAGAGCAACAAAAGTGCGCCAGCCAAAAGCGCGAGTACCGGAGAAATTGACAGCCATTCAATACTTGGGCCAGCAAACGCTGATAGATCGTTCACTTTGTGCGCCCTTCAACATGTTCAATGAATGAATTAACACTTGGTTCGATGCGTTCAAGCATTGGCTTTGGATAAACACCGGAGAGCAAAATGATCGCGACGAATACAGCCATCAGCAGTCCCTCTTTCGCGTTGAGTTCTTTGAAAGACGAATTGGCTTCATCTGGCTCGCCATGAAACACTCGCTGATAGGCCCACAGCAAATAAAGTGCCGCCAAAACCACGCCGACAGTCGCCACGATGGTCCACCACCGCGCCGACTCGAAAGAACCGATCAAAATCAAAAATTCACCAACGAAACCATTCAAGCCTGGCAAACCAACTGACGAAAGCATCACAAGCGTAAACACACCCGCAAAAATTGGGGCGACGTGTTGAATGCCGCGAAGTTCGGCGATTTCTCTCGTGTGTCGTCGCTCGTAAATCATGCCCACCAACAAAAACAGGGCGCCAGTCGAAACACCATGATTGACCATCTGAATCACGGCGCCAGTTACTGCTTGTGAACTAAGGGCGAATGTGCCCAAAACGATGAATCCAAGGTGAGCAACAGAAGAGTAAGCAACCAATCGCTTTAGATCTCGTTGCATCGTTGCGGCGATTGCGCCATAGATGATGCCAATGACTGCCAACGTGAACAAAACAGGTCGCGCCCACATTGCCGCCTGCGGAAACAAATAAATGCCGAACCGCAAAAACCCGTAGGTGCCCATCTTCAGCAACACGCCAGCCAAAATCACTGAGCCGCCCGTTGGAGCCTGAGTGTGTGCATCAGGCAACCAAGTGTGAAATGGAAACAGTGGCACTTTGACCGCAAATGCGATCGCAAAAGAAATGAACAACCAGCGAGCCGCATTGGTCGAGAAACTTGCACCCTCGGCAATTTTGACGACGTCAAAAGTTATGACACCGAGATCGCGCTGTGCGAGTGCAACTGTGGCGACGATGCCAACGAGCATGAATGCTGAGCCTGCCATTGTGTACAAGAAAAACTTTGTGGCGGCATATACGCGTTGGTCATAGCCCCAACCACCGATCAAGAAATACATCGGCACCAAAACAATCTCAAACATCACAAAAAATAAGAACAAGTCGAGTGCCAGGAAAGAGCCCATTACACCGGCCTGCAACAACAGCATCCAAGCGAAATAAGAAGTTTCGTTGTGGTGCGGATCTATACCGACGATTACCAACGGAAACAAAATGCCGGTGAGCACGACTAAAAACAGCGAGATGCCGTCAACTCCGAGATGCCATGAAATACCCCACTGCGAGATCCAGAGATGTTGTGAAACAAACTGAAAACTTGCCTCACCAGACTTGAACTCAGCCAATAGCCAAAGTGAAAGAGCGCCTGTCGTAACACTCGAAATGAGTGCGCCAAGTTTGACCCACTCGGGCCGAGACTTGCCCAAAAATGCAACAATGATCGAACCCAACATTGGTAAAACAATGAGCGCAGAGAGAATCGGAAAACTCAACACTTCAGATGATGCGGCAATCACAGCAATGCTCCACGCAACAAGAACCAAGCCAACATCAATACTGTGCCAAGACTGATGAGTAGCGCATAAGTGCGGACAAAACCACTTTGAATGCGACGCATCGATCCGGCTACACCACGAATAGATTCGCCGACTCCGTTGACTATGCCATCGACGATGTTTGCATCAATCCAAGCGATCAAATTAAACGCAGAGACGCCAGGCCCACCGACGACTCGACTAACTGTCGCGTCGTACTTCCAGGCCTGCTCAAGAATTTTCGGCTCAACAACTTTGAACTTTGCCTTCGCGTAAACGGCAACTGAAATCAAGATACCTGTCAATGCGACCACTATTGCCACAACGAGAAGCAGATACTTGTTTTGGTACGCCCAAGTTTTGCCAATATAGGCTTCCGACTCTTCTACGACGGGCGCGAGCCAGTGCTCTAAAAAGTGCAGATTTTTGCTGAATGGCAACTGCATTGCGCCGCCAAAAATTGAAAGCACTGCCAAAACTACGAGCGGAATCAACATAACTTTCGGGCTCTCGTGCGGTGAGATTTCTCCGTGCGCACCGTGATCTTCGCTGTGATCGTTCCAACGTGCCTTGCCATAAAAAACCATGATCACTTGACGAGTCATGTAATAAGCCGTGAGCAAAGCAGTAACTAAGCCCACGAAATACAACGCTGGGTTGTTCGCATAAACGTAAAGCAAAATTTCGTCTTTCGACCAAAACCCTGCGAACGGCGGTACGCCGGCAATTGCCAGCCAACCGATTATGAAAGTGAAGCCTGTTATCGGCATCACCTTGCGCAATGCACCCATTTTTCGCATGTCTTGCTCGTGATGCATGCCGTGAATCACAGAGCCAGAACCCAAGAACAACAACGCCTTGAAGAATGCGTGAGTAACCATGTGAAATATCGCCGCGACATAAGCACCCGAACCAATTGCCAAAAACATGAAGCCGAGTTGTGAAACCGTGCTGTATGCCAAAACCTTTTTAATATCGTTTTGCGCCACAGCAATCGTGGCTGCATAAAGTGCTGTCGCTGCGCCGACGACCGCAATGACAGTTGATGCCCAGTCGTAGGAGATATGTAGAACCGGATTAATCCGCGTCATTAAAAAGACACCCGAAGTAACCATCGTCGCCGCATGGATCAATGCAGATACTGGTGTTGGCCCTTCCATCGCGTCAGGAAGCCACAAATAAAGCGGCAACTGAGCACTTTTGCCACAAGCACCAACGAACAACAACATTGCAATCGCGGTAGCGGTCACCGATGCAAGTTCACCGTTGTGCGCGGCTTCGTTTATCGCGCCGTACGAAAGTGAGCCGACAGTCGAAAATGCCAAAAACATCGCGGTCATGACCCCGAAGTCGCCGATGCGATTGGTGACAAATGCTTTTTTGCCGGCAACCGCTGCGCTGTTGCGCGTGTGCCAGAAAGAAATCAAGAAATAGCTGCACGCGCCAACGCCTTCCCACCCAAGGAAAGTAACCAGCAAATTTTCGCCTAGAACAAGCATCAACATACTGAAAACGAACAGATTCAAATAGAGAAAGAATTTTGAAAACTTGTCATCACCGTGCATGTAACCAATTGCATAAAGATGAATCAAGGTTGAAATACCGGTGATGAACAGCGCCATCGTCACGCTGAGCGGGTCTGCAAGAAGCGCAAAATCTACTTGCAAAGAACCAACTGGTAGCCAAGAAAACAGGGTTTCAACATGACTTCGTTCTTCGGCTGCAAGTCCGAGCATTTCGAAATAGACAAGCACGGTCATAAGAAATGAACCGGCGGTGGCGATAGTTGCAACCCAACCAGCACGAGGGTCCCCAAATTTGCGCCCCAAAGCAAGGTTCAAGACTGCGCCAGCAAGTGGCAACAGCGGAATAAACCAGATCAGATCAAGCATCATCAACCTTTGAGTTCAGCCAAGTCGTCAACTGTCATCGCAGATCGATTGCGCATGATTGAAACGATGATTCCGAGACCCACAACAACTTCGGCCGCGGCTACAACCATCACGAAAAATACGATTGTTTGACCGTTGATGTCGTTGAGTTCTCGAGCCAGAGTTACAAAACTCAGGTTCACGGCATTGAGCATTAATTCAATGCACATAAACATCACCAACGGATTACGCCTCACCAGAACGCCAAAAGTGCCGATTGCAAAAAGTACGGCCGACAAAATCAAGTACCAAGACGAAGTTGGTGTCAAACTCAATGAAATCATTTTGCGCTCGACTTTGCTTTACGAGTCAGCAACACCGTGCCAACTACGGCAATAACCAACAAAACCGAAGTGACCTCGAACGCCACTACATATCTCGAAAAGATCGACTCAGCCAACTGCACCGTGTTGGCATCTGAACCATTTTGCAGGTCAGGCAAATTGATGCCTTCACCTCGCTCGTTGAGCACGCCATTGCCGTTTACAATTGCCGCCACGAGCACTGCTAGCAAACCAAGGCATGTGATGATCGCCAGAGGTCGCTGTGCTGAAAGCGGTTCAGTGCGCAAATTTTCTACCCGATCTACACCCAACAACATGATCACAAACAAAAACAACACGACGATGGCACCCGCGTAAACAATGACTTGTACAGCAGCTAAGAAGTGTGCCTCCTGAGCGACAAATAAAACTGCAACGCCAAAAAGAGTCAAAACGAGGCTCAACGCCGCATGCACCGGATGCTTACGCACGATCACGCCGACGGCACCCAACAAAATCATTAGAGCCGCGCAAACAAATACGAAAAATTCCACTTACTCGCTCTTTTCTTCGGCCGGTCGCACACCGTGACCAAGTTCGCCACTCCACGACACGACACCTATGAAGTTTGAATCGCCCGATGCCGCGGTTGCACGCATCCAACCTGAGGTGTTTTTGTCCTCGCCATCGCGCCAGTCTTCCCAAGCGAGTTGCTGAGGTTTGCCAGATTGATCGACCAACAATTCATTTTTTGTGTAAATCGCATCTTGACGATTGGTAAACGAGAACTCGAACATTTTCGTTTCGGTGATCGCCTCAGTTGGGCACGCTTCGACACACAAATCGCAGTGAATGCAACGCAAATAATTGATCTCGTAAATCCATCCGAATCGCTCGCCGGGTGAAGTCGGCGAAGTCGGGTTGTTGTCGGCGCCACGAACGTGAATGCACTTCGCAGGGCAAACTGCGGCGCATAATTCGCACCCGATGCACTTTTCCATTCCGTCTTCGTAACGATTCAAGACATGTCGACCATGCAAACGCTCGGGTTTTTCTATTTTGACGTCCATCTTTTTGGCGTTGCGCTTCTTGCGACGGAACATTCGGCCACCCGAATACTGAGTTGTTACTCGATTCTTCGGACCATGCTGCCTAAAAGTGACTAGAAATCCGCCGAGGTATCCCATTAGAACATTGTCCCTTGTGTCGAGCGATCACGAGCGCTTTTTGCAAAAGCTGCTTGCATCAATAAATAACAAACAACCAAAACAGCAATTGATGCCCCAGTAACCAAAACGATGTTCCAGCCATTTTGTCGGGCAAGTCGTTGTGTTGCCAGCAACATAAACCAGCCGAGCGACGCGGGTATCAAAAGTTTCCAACCTAAATCCATCAGTTGGTCGTATCGCAACCGAGGCAGTGTCGCCCTGAACCAAATGTACATGTAAAGGAAAACCAGAATTTTCGCCAGCAACCAGAACGTGCCTTCAAGCGCGTTGGGCAAAAGAGGAATATCGAACACAAAATTACCGATCGCAATTGGTTGCGGACCACCAAAGAACAGCGTCACGATCAAAGCCGACATTGTTACTGTGTTCATGAACTCGGCCAGATAAAACAAGGCAAAGCGAATCGATGAATACTCGGTATTGAACCCGCCAACAAGTTCTTGTTCGGCTTCAACCAAGTCAAACGGCGGTCGATTTAGTTCGGCTGTTGCGGCAATCAAGAAAACTATGAACGGCACAATTCCAGTCGAAATAAAATGCCAGTCGGTGATCGTCGACTGAGCCGAAACAATGCCACTCGTCGAAAGAGTACCGGCCAACAACAACACACAAGCCAGAGACAAACCAAGCGCTGCTTCATAACTAACCATTTGCGCCGAAGCGCGCACAGAGCCAAGCAACGGATACTTCGAACCGCTCGACCAACCTGCCAGCATGATGCCGTAAACAGCAATTGACGAGATCGCCAGTGCGAACAACACACCGATGGGTGGGTCGGCAAGTTGAACGCGAGTTACTTGACCAAAAAGCGTTACTTCTCCTGATGAGCCATTTCTAAAGTCACCGCCAAGGGGAATAATCGCGAATGCCAAAAATGCAGGAACAAACGACAAAAACGGTGCAAGGGCAAAAACAAAACGATCGGCGCGAGACGGAAACAAATCTTCTTTGAAGAACAGCTTGATGCCGTCTGCAAGCGTTTGCAGAATACCGAAAGGACCAGTTTTATTCGGCCCGATTCGATTTTGCATTCCGGCGATCGCCTTTCGCTCGAACCACACCATCAGCATCGTGGCAAGCAGACCGACGACGAACACAACCAGAACCTTGACCAAGACAATAATCAGAGGCACCCAAAGCAAATTGTCGATGAGTAGTGAATCAAGGGCGATCATTTGATCGGCTCAATTCGCACATCGACGACATCACTTGCAATATTCAAAAGCGGTCGAATGTCGACACCTGTGTGATTGAACGGCAACCAAGCGGTGCCACGATTGACACCGTTATGGGCCCTGACCGCAATCACAATGTTTGTTCCGTCTACTCCGACTCGAACACTCGCACCTTCGGTTACTCCAATGCGGGCAAGATCCAGCGGGTTTACAAAAATCGCTGCCTCGGTGATGATGCCAGCAAGCGACGGGCTCGAAATAGTCGACTGAGCGGAGTCGTACATCGTGCGAGACACTACGAGTCGATAGTTGTAGGCATTGCGATCAACTACTTTGCTTGCTCCACCAGAAATTGTTACGGGTGTTTCACGAGCCATCAACACACCATCACCGTGAGTTGATTCAGCGTCACTGCTTGGCGCGAAAGCAGCAACTGTGTTGACAAGTTTCTCATTGAGGCCTTCGAGGCTTGAAACACCGATGTCTGCGCCAAGAGCGATGCTCAATTCAGTTGCGATCATCCAATCTGGGCGCGAAGTGCCACGCGGGGTTATTTTCTGGGCAACATTGCTAATTCGGCCCTCAAGATTCGTCGTTGTGCCATTTTTTTCGCCATACGCCGCAGCGGGCAGAACTAAATCGGCATTGCGATTCGAAGTATTGATCATCGTGTCGATACTGATTACGTTTTTGACTTGAGCAAGTGCTCGCTGCACCAACCCTGAATCCGCGACATCGGCCATCGGATCAACACCCAACAAGATGAGGCATTCGATTTTGCCCGCAGCCGCAGAATTCAAAATATCGATCGCATCACCCGAGTTGTTTTTTGGTGTCAAACCCGCAGTTACAGCACCACGCACATTTCCGCGGCGTAAAACCGGCAGAACTTTCGCTGTCGGCACTGCCGAAAGAACTTCGCCCAGTGCTTGCAAAGTAAACACTTCGCTCTCGGCCAAGTTTGCCCGTCCGACCACAACTACAACTTGTCCGCGCGCAATTTGTGCTTTCATCTCTGGCGTTGCAAGAGCTTCACGCACGATCTGGGCTTGACTACCGGGTTCAAACCCAATTGTCTGCCAGGCATACGGGGTTAAACCCGAATTGCGCGAGGAAAACTCGACTATTCGCGACTTTCGCTTTTGAGCAGAGTCGCGCACGCGCAAGTAAAGCACCGGTAATTCTTCTTTTAGATCGGGTGCAAGCAAGATGATCGTGCTTGCTGAGCAAGTTTCGTCAATCGTCGCTTGGGCGAGATTGAAAACTTCGGGGCTCAACCCATCACCGAGTTGAGCATCACGCTGGTTGATACCAAGTTTGTCAGCCAGCATCGCCCATGCAAACGCATCTTCATTTGTGCCCCGTGCTCCACCCAAAATCGCCACGCTGTTTGTGCTCTGCGCGAGCGCAAGACGAATCATGCGTGCGGCACTTTCAAGGGCAACCGACCAAGAAGTAGCAACCAAATCTGAACCGTTTTTCATCAACGGTGAAGTCAGTCGATTTGGTGAATTTACCGATTCGAAGTTGTAGCGACCTCGATCACACAACCATCCCCAGTTCACTGGGTCAATGTCGACACCTTGATAACGAACGAGTTCGTCGCGGCTACTTTGAACAACAGTTCGACAACCGACCGAGCACGAAGTGCAAGTGCTCTCAGTCTGTTCAAGGTCCCATGGGCGTGCTTTGAATCGATAAGGTTTGGCGGTCAACGCACCCACTGGGCAAATCTGCACCGTGTTGCCAGAAAAGTAAGAACTAAAAGGTTCATCAGGGAAGGTAAGTACCTGCGTGTCATTGCCACGACTCGTAAATGTGATTAACGCATCGCCTGCGACTTCGTCAGCGAATCGTGTGCAACGATCGCACAAAATACAACGCTCGCGGTCTAAATAGACAATGTCGCTGATCGCGATGGGTTTTTCGTAGTGTCGCTTCTCTTCGACAAAACGACTCTCACCTGGACCGTGGCTAAACGCCTGGTCTTGCAACGGGCACTCGCCACCTTTATCGCAAACCGGACAGTCGAGTGGATGGTTCGCCAGCAATAACTCGAGCACACCCTCTTGGGCTTTTTTCACGCCTTGAGTTGCCGTGCGCACAACCTGACCTTCGGCCACCGGTGTCATACACGACACGACCATCATTGGTCCGCGAGGTGTCTCAACTTCAACGAGACATTGTCGACACATGCCGACCGGAGACATTCTCGGGTGATAACAAAATCTCGGAATGAAATCTTCGGTGCGGTCAGCCGCCGCAATAATCAATTCGCCTTTTCGCGCAACTACCGGCTTGTCGTTGATCGTGATGTTGACAACATTCGGGTCGACTGGTGCAGTCTCTTTGATCGGATCAACAATTGTCATGCCGACGCGCCAACATCTGCAGGTTCATCAGCAACTACCGTCACCGGTATCGTCACTCGCTTTTTCACTCGAGCTTCAAACTCGCTTCTGAAAAGGGTTAAAGCCGAATGCACCGGCGCATATGCCGACGGCCCGACGAAACAAATCGTTGTCATCTTGTATGGAAACGGCACGGCAGACAAACCTAGTTTTTCGTTTGCCGCATGAGGAAACGCCCCAGGGCAAATCATTGCACCCACTTCAAATAACTGCTGCAAATCTGCGTCAGTGCCTTCGCCGTTGACAACCCGCCGCAAAATTCGCTCAAGCCACGTGCCGCCCTCACGACATGGCGTGCACTTGCCACAAGACTCATGTGCATAAAAGTGTGTGAGCGTCAAAGCAGCAGCAGGAATATCAGTCGTTTCATCCATGACCATCACGGCACCCGACCCAAGCATTGAGCCTGCTGGTCCAACTTGACTTGCTTCAAAAGGAAGATCGAGTTGGTCGGGCGTAAACCACGGTGCCGAACCGCCACCAGGTACAAAAGCCTTTAAAGCGTTTCCGTTACGGATGCCACCGCAGAATTCTTCGCCGAAAATCAAATCGCGAAATGTAGTTGTGCCATTGATGATTTCGTAAACACCCGGTCGCTTGACGTGACCTGAAACCGCAACCATTCGTGTGCCTGGCGATGTCTTGGTGCCAATTGCCGTATACGCGGCAACGCCATGAGTAAGCAACCACGGCAAGTTGGCGAGCGTCTCAACATTGTTAACAATTGTCGGCTGACCATAAAGGCCGTTTGCCGCTGGAAAAAACGGTGGCTTCAATCGAGGCATTCCGCGGTTGCCTTCGAGGCTTTCAATTAGTGCGGTTTCTTCGCCAACTACATAGGCTCCTGCACCCCAATGCAAAACAATGTCGACCGAAAACTTAGAACCCAAAATATTTCTGCCGACATAACCTGCCGCGTACGCCTCGTTAAGCGCAGTCGCGACACGCTCTTGTGCGAGCGCCATCTCTCCTCTTATATATAAGAAGCATTGCGAAAGTCCGGCCGCATAACAAGCGATCAAACAACCTTCAATCAACTGGTGTGGGTCGCGCTCCATTAGCAAGCGATCTTTGTATGTGCCTGGTTCGCTTTCATCGCCGTTGACGACCAAATATCGCGGCCAAACTTGTTGCGGGGTCAGGCCCCACTTTGTGCCAGCCGGAAACCCTGCTCCGCCTCGGCCGAGAACTGTCGCACTCTTCACATCTTCGTGGATCTCATTTGCCGGCCGTGACAAAGCCGCGCGCAACCCCTTGTAGCCGTCAGTTGCCAGATAGCGCTCGAGCGTAAACGAATCAGCGAACTCAAATCGCGAAGTGACAATTTTTGGTCGATCCCCTGCAACAAAGCCAGGTGCGTGTACGTATGTTTTGCTCATAGTGCAGCCTTGCCGTCGAGCCATGCTGGTGACTCATTGACTTCTTCAGGTGCTTTCGCGCCAACTGCTCTCGATGCATCTATTGATTGGCGGACTTTTGACAGCACACCGTGCGGTGGAAACTCGTCGTTTAGTTTTCCGTCACGCAAGTTGTCGATTAATCGGTCCAGGTCGTCGGGCGTTACACGCAGACGGTATCGATAGTTGACTTGAAGTGTTGGCGCCTCGGTGCATGCAGCCTGACATTCAGCATGCGCGAGCGTGAACATGCCATCAGTTGTCGTGCCTCCAGCTTTAATGCCCAATTTTTTCTCGGCGTGATGCATCAGTTCGTGTGCCCCCATTAGTGCGCACGACATCGTGCCACAAATGTTGATCAGATATTTGCCAACTGGTTCAAACTTGAACATCTCATAAAAACTTGCAGTGCCATAAACCTCGGCAGAGGTAACGCCAACCAACTCACCTAGATGCTGCATCGCCTCACGGGTTATATAACCGTTCTGTTCTTGAGAAAGATGCAACAACGGAATCAACGCCGACTTTGGACGCGGATACCTGGCGATGATTTCGCGCGCCAACTTTATGTTTGCTTCATTCAGTCGACTCATCGATCTACCTCACCCAAAACTGGGTCGACCGATGAAATAACTGCGACCGCATCGGCGACCAAACCACCGCGCATCATGTGAGGCATGGTTTGAATGTTGATAAAACTCGGCGCGCGTACATGCATGCGATAAGGCGTAGACGAGCCGTCGCTTGCGATGTAGCAGGCAATCTCACCGCGCGGGCTCTCGATCGCCACATACGCTTCACCTTCCGGCACTTTGAAACCTTCGGTGAAAATCTTGAAGTGATGAATCAACGCTTCCATTGACTCGTCAATTCTTCCGCGAGGCGGTGGTGTTACTTTTTTGTCTTGAATTCGATAGTCGCCCTGCGGCATCGCATCAAGTATCTGACGCACAATCCGCATTGATTCACGAATCTCGTTCAGTCGAATTGAATAGCGATCGAACGCATCGCCGTAACTGCCGACGATCACGTCAAACTCGACTTTGTCGTATCGCAAATACGGCATGTCGCGACGCAAGTCCCAGGACAAGCCAGTGCTTCGCAGAATCGGGCCAGTTGCCGAAAGCGCAATCGCCTCATCACGGGTAATCACACCAACACCTTGCAGGCGTTCACGCCAAATTGGTTGACCAGTCATCAAAATTTCGTACTCGGCAAGACGAGCAGGCAGAGCATCAAGCAGGTTCAGTACTTCGTCGCGCCAACCTGCTGGCAAATCTGCGGCAACGCCTCCTGGGCGAATGAAATTGTGGTTCATACGCAGTCCGGTGACTTTCTGAAAGAACCGCAAAACTTCCTCACGCTCACGAAAGCCATACAGCATCATCGAGACTGCGCCGATGTCCATGCCATTGGTCGCCATGAACAAAAGGTGACTACTGATGCGATTTAACTCTGAAAGCAGCATTCGAATCCAAACTGCTCGCTCGGGAATATCTTGATCAATACCGAGCAATTTTTCTGTAGTTAACGCAAATACAAGTTCGTTATTCAACGGCGACGCGTAATCCATGCGGGTCATATTCGTGCCACCCTGCATAAATGTCAGCGACTCACCAGTTTTTTCCATGCCAGTGTGCAAATAACCGATCACCGGCTTGCATCGCAAAACAGTTTCGCCTTTTAATTCAAGCATCAACCGCAAAACGCCGTGCGTACTCGGGTGTTGCGGCCCCATGTTGATGATCATCGTCTGATCTTCGCTTTGGGTGCCAGCCAACGCTGCCACTTCAGACTCGCTCATTCGCAGAACGGCGCCAGAACCACGCAAAATTTCTTTTGCCGAAACATCTTTTCTTAGTTGAAGTTCTTGGCGACCTTCATTTGTTCCTGCTGCAGTTATGTCGCCGACTTGCGACGGAGTGATGTTCTCTGTTGTGGTCATGACGCAGCGCCTTTGAATTGGACCGGAATGTTGCCGACACCATAATCTTTTCGCAACGGATGACCGTGCCAATCTTCTGGCATCAAAATCCGCGTCAAGTCTGGGTGACCATCGAACTTGATGCCGAACATATCGAAAACTTCGCGTTCCATCGCTTCTGTGCCTGGGTACAAATCAAATGCTGAGCCAATAACGGCGTCTGATTCTGCGACTTGCACGCGCAGTCGTACACGACGGCGCTGCGATAGTGAAAGCAAGTTAACGACTACTTCAAACCGCTCAAGTTTGATGTTGCCCAAAATTTCAGGCGCGATGTTGCGCCCTGGGTGAGTTAAATAGTCAACAGCCGTGAGGTCAGCGCACATTTCAAAACCTTCGTCACGCAAACTTGCGAGCGTCTTTAGATAGTCGGCTTTGGCAACGAAGCGCACATCATCAGCAACTTGATTCGATGACTGCGACACGGCTCAACGCGACCCTAAAGAAACAGGTGTTGTGATGCCTGCAGAAATTTCTTGAATATGAACTTGAGCACCTGCACCCGTCAGTTCGCGACGACGCATAATTTGGCCGTCTTCAATCAACTGGTGCAAAGTTTCGATCGCGTGAATCAAAGTCTCTGGTGTCGGTGGGCAACCTGGTGCATAAACATCAACGGGCACGATTTGGTCGACCCCTTGAACAATTGCGTAATTATTGAACATTCCGCCGCTGCTAGCGCAAACCCCCATCGAGATAACCCACTTTGGTTCCATCATCTGGTCATATACCTGCCGCAATACAGGGGCCATCTTTTGGCTTACTCTTCCTGCAACGATCATGATGTCGGCTTGACGTGGTGATGCACGAAAAACTTCCATGCCAAATCTGGCCAAGTCATAATGAGCAGTTCCGGCAGTCATCATCTCGATGGCACAACACGCCAAACCAAAGGTTGCACCCCAACTTGATCGCGAACGTGACCATTTGACTAGTTCTTCAACTCGGCCCGTCAGAAAATTGTGCTCAAGTCCACCCAAGCCGTCATCGGCAACGTTTTGGATCAAACCCATCAGACAGTAACTTTCTGTTGCTCACGACCTTCGAGTCCGACACGACGAATTGTTGTAGTCGTCGAGCGTGACGCCGAGAGAATATCGCCATCTACTTCGATCAACTTGCGCGCTTTCTTTGTCGGACCCCAATCCAGAGCGCCTCGGGCGACCACATAAACAAAGGCAACAAAAAATACGGTGCTAAACGCGGCAAGTTCGTAGAAACCGTAAGCACCTAGTGATTCACTGGCGACCGCATATGGGTAGGCAAAAATTATCTCGATGTCGAACATAATGAACAACATTGCAACAACGTAAAAACTGACCGGAAATCGTTCTGGTGCTTCAAGACTCGGCACAATTCCGCACTCATATGGTGCTTGTTTCGCCGTATTGGGTCGACGTGGCGCCAAAAGTTTTGATGCAAAAAGTGAGCCGACACCAAAAACGATTGCCAGAACTGTCAGAACAACAATCGGAAGATACTGACCCACTGTGGTTAGCTCTTCGCTGAAGAACGCGAACCAGCATCTGCGTTGATGTTTTCACGCAAGCGCAAATCTCGAACGTGCATCAATCGGCAAAGCAACAAGAAGATGATCGTTGAGCCGATCGTTATAAAAATTGATGGCTGCCGCTTTGTGCCAAGGTCGCGCAACATATATACGTATCGATGTGGCTGAGTTTCGTCAACCACGGGCCTTGCCGGTGCTCTGCCTGGTTCGACGCGCTGCGGAACGATCGGCGCAACTTCAACAATTGAATAGTGGGGTTCGTGGAAGAATGCGAAAAAATCAAGCGACTCATTGATCTTCGGCCATCGCTCGCCACCTTTGTCGTAAACAGCGACCGAAAGATATTCGCCAAGCGCAAATTCTTCAGCTTGGTTTTGAATAATTTCATCGGCTGATGCAACCGCTTGTCCACGTCGCGGGTCAGACTCTTGCAACAACAGCCATCCTTCACTTTGCAAAGCGCTTGATGCTGCAGCAGCATCAGCAACTGCGTCGCCAGATGGTTGCATCGGGGTGAGCATGATTTCGGCGTCGTCCAATAAATCAGAACTTCTCACGATTGTTGTTGGCTCACCGGGTTGCCAAGTTGGTTCACGTCCCTTCAAACCAATTCCATAGGTCCACCAAATGCTTCCCATGATCGCCACCCAACCGAAAAAGCCAGACAATACAACCAAAAATCCGAGGCGAGCACCCAAGTTTGTGCCGACTACTAAATAGGTTCCGCCGATCAATACCCCAACAGCAATCGCAACAATGATGATTCCGCGAAGCTGAGGTTCGAAGTTAATCGCAAGTAGAGCCGACACTTTTTACAAGCCTCTCACGTAATCAATGATCGCAGCAATTTGATCGTCATTGAGCATCAAACCAAATGCCGGCATGCGACCTGAACCCTGACCTTGTTCGCCATACTTCTTGCCGAATTCACTGCCGCCCTTAATGAATTCGATCATTGCCTCGCGTTGTGGAAATTGTCGAACTGCTGAACCACCAGTCAGGTTCGGACCCAACGCACCGCCACCAGTAATTTCTGGTTCACCATAAGACCAACCTTTTGTATGGCAACGCGCACACGAATAGTTGCCACCACCAAGATCTAAGTTGAACAAGGCTTCACCCAGCGAAGAATAAGTGCCGGCCTTTACCAACCGCTCGGCCTCGGCTTGGATCTCTTGTTGTTTTTCGATTGGCAGTCTGCCGTTTTCGTCACGCGGAATTTCAATACTCTTTACGTATTCGATAACGGTTTGAATTTGTTGCTCGTTCATTGGTCCGCCACCAACCAAGCCCCATGCCGACATCGGTGAAAATGGACGACCGTATTCAAGAATGAATCGAACTTCTTCTTCGCTGTACCGATAGAAAACTGTGTTAATCGCTGGTGCCTTCCAGTTGACTTGTTTTACCTGACCAGTTTTTGGATCTGAAACTGCATAAGTCGCGACACCGCCACCACCCTTCATGCCGCCATGGCAACCCGCACAGTTATAGCCGCCGTCGGCAGTTGTTGCGAAAAGCCCGCTACCCCAAGTTTCAAATTGGTGTTGAAACTCTTTTTCGGCACCGACCATGCGACCTGGCTCAAGAATCCAATAGAGAGGCAAGGCAATCGTTGTTACAGCCAAACATGCCAAGCCAATCAATTGAGTGCGTTGAATTTTTTCGCCCTCAAGCCGCTCGTCGTCATAATAGGGCTTGCGATTCGCAGCAAGTTTAATTTCTGCACCAATTTCTCGCTTGGATGAGCGCAAATTGCCTAGACCGTAAATGATCCATCCCAACACAGAGATGAGCAGAATCACCCAAGCAATCGTTGTAGTTGTATCGGCGAGCATCGTTGTGCGAATCACTTAGTGACCGCCCGTTCCGCCGACGCAGTGCGGCCCTTCGGCTTCTTGACCAGTTGTGTTGACACCGATCGGTGGTCCACCAAAAACAGTGCCTGTGTCAATGACTACTAAACCATTGTTAACCGAGACGCCGAAACGGTCCATCCCGCGTGGTGCCGGTCCACCTTTTTTCTCACCAACTCGGTTGTATTGCGAACCGTGACACGGGCATTCAAACCATTGCGATGTCTTACACTCAGGAACTTTACATCCAAGATGCGGACACTTCTGGTACAAAGCGACGATGCCTTCTGACATGCCAGCAAAAACTGGACCCTGGCCGGCATAAATTGCATTTGCTTTTGAAATCGCTTCTTTGGGATATTCAGTTACCCAAGCACGTGCCTCTGGCAAATATAAAAAACCCTTATTCGCCCGAATTTGGCCAATTACATCTTCAAGTTTTCCGGCGTTGATCTTCGAGCCGAAACCACTATCTGCACCCTTCCACAAAAATGCAATCAGAGCGGCAGCGAAGCCGCCGAGGCTGGCGCTCATCAAAGTGCCTGTTGCGCGATTGAGGAATGCACGACGAGACTCGCCGATCATTTCGGCGTCAGGTGCAACCCACGGTTCGACTTCGGCTGGCGGCATCACAGCAATTGCCGTGCTTCGAGCAGCCGAGGCTTCCGCCTCAACATCTCGGCGAGCATTACGCGAAGACTTTTTCGCATCGCGGTCACGCTTGCGGGTTTCGCGTGACAAAACACCCACACCACTCATGTCTGAACGGCGCGTCGCTGTTAACACAACACCCAAGCCGAGCACCGCAAGAACCGCTATCGCAATAGTGATGATTGTTGTTGAGTTCATAAAAGTTTTATCCGATCACAATTCGAAGAAAATGCCTTCACGCCACGGGAAGACAAAGTTGAAACCAGGACCTCGGAAGAACGAGCCGATGATCACCAGTACGGCCCAGAACATTAGGTGTACGGTCATCAAACTGGTCATTATCTTGCGATCTTCTGGTCGGTTCGACTCATTGCGATCAAGATATGGAGCAAGCATCAAGATGATCAAACCCATTCCCGGAATTGTGACGCCAGCAATCATCGGGTGAAACATCGTCAACAGTTCTTGCAACCCGAGAAAGTACCAAGGCGCTTTCGAAGGGTTAGGCGTTTTATTGAAATTGGCAGCTTGTAGTAGCGGCGCATTGACAAACCACGAAAACATGAAAGTGAACGCCGTACATGCAAGCGCGGCAACAAACTCGATGCCCAACAAGTGCGGCCAGGTATGAACTTTGTCTACGGGCACTGCTTTGACATCTTGAATCGAGCCTGATTTAACAACAGTCAACAATCTCTGCGTGTGGCCACCAGGTCCGGCACCAAAAGGCACGCTGCCATTTGCAGGTGCTGCGACGACAGCGCTGCCAGGCTTTTCGGCAACTGCTACTGCACTCTTGTTGCGATCCAGCAATTCACTTGGAATTCGCGAATCGCCGTCGGCAGGCGCACTTGCTGCTGCACCACTCGCACCGGCGGCTGCTTTTTCGCGCGCCTCTTGCGCGCGCTTCAAGAGATGTTCTGGGATGCCAGCCATCAGAGTGGTCCTGAAATTCCGCCGTCTTTACGCACGCGCCAGAAATGGATCGCGAGGAAGATGACTGTCACAAACGGAAACAACAAAACATGCAATACATACCAGCGCAACAAGGTTTCTGGTCCAATTTCAACGCCACCAAGCAACACAAATCGAACTTGCGAGCCGATTACCGGCGAGTAACCCATCATGTTGGTACCCACCGTTACGGCCCACAGTGCGAGTTGATCCCACGGCAACAAGTAACCGGTGAACGAAAGCAACAGCGTGAGAGTCAGCAAAATAACGCCGATAACCCAGTTGAATTCGCGCGGGGCTTTATAGGCGCCGTGATAAAAGACTCGCGCCATGTGCAAAAACACCGAGAGCACCATCAAGTGAGCAGACCATCTGTGCATGTTGCGCACCATCAGACCAAACGTCACGGAGGTGTGAAGTGATTGAATATCTTGCCACGCGTTTGCCGATGTCGGACGGTAAAAAAACATCAAGAAGATGCCCGTGATCGTAAGCAGAATGAACAAAAAGAAACTCAGACCACCAAGGCAAAGTGTGTAACTAACTTTCACCGCATGACGCTTTACCTTGACTGGATGAAGGTGATAAAGAACCGAGTTCATTACTACATAAGAACGGTTTCTTGGTGAATCTGAATAGCCTTTTCTGAAAATCGAACCAGGTCTAAAAATTGAATTCCAGGCTTGGCTTGACTGCATCGACTCATTGAGTTTGGTCATGCGTTGCTTGATTGTCGCTCGAGATTTTTGTTCAATCATTTGTGCCATCTAATTTTCTCCGTTCCTAAAATCTCATGCCGTACGAATAGCCGTGATTGTTTGTTCGCATGTGAGTTTCACCGGTTGCCGGTGCCGCCCCAACTTTGCCAAGAATAATTACGCCCGTTGGGCAACGATCAACGCAGAGCGCGCACCGCGTGCAAACGTCGTCGTCGATTATGAAAACGACTTTGTCAGACGGGTCTTCGCCTGGCATCTCAGTGCCGTTTGCTTCTGATATCGCATCAAGATTGACCATGTGAATACATTTCCATGGGCAGATGTCGACACAGCCCTCACACATGATGCACTCTGATTGATCGATGTGGATGAACTGCTTTGGTTTGACCGCCTTGTTCAAATAATCGGCGTCGACTTCGACGAGTTGATAGTCGTCTATAAACGGCATCATCGGTGGGTTTGCGTCAGTTTTTGCCATCGCTCAACTCTTCTTCACCAACGGACGACCGTAACTTGACGAAACAACTTCTTTGGTCTTGACTTCGCCGCGCTTCTGCCACCAACTGAACAGGTAGATCATCAAGCCGATATAAAAAAAGTGAATTCCGACGGCGACAATGTCGCGAATCGCTTCATAGCTGATCGTGATCGGAAAACGGCCACCGATTGTGTCTGACTTCAAGATGTCGAATGGCCCATACACAAGTTTGTCTTTTCGCCAACCCAATTCTTTGTCAGCGTGGTCGATGAATTGATGCGGTACAACGCCAAACGCCAAAAACAGCACCAAGAAGATGTACGCAGATGCCAACATTGCCTCTCCCCAAGTTGCTTTGCGATCAAACTTTCGACGCTTCCCAATTGGAATGACAACAAGGCTCATCGCAGTCGTCAGCACGAGGGAAAACAGAAATGCCTGATTCATTCCTGGCCACCTGAGAATGTCAATTGCGAGCATTATTTGACTGCTTGCCTTTCGCCTAGAAATCTGGATTTAGCCTAGTCGGGTAGACATTACGGTCGGTATTTGTAAAGGTTGCTCGACTGCCTCGTAGGTCACAGCGATTCACGATTGCTCAACAATCAAGTAAGCAATTCGTTCCGTGCAATATGTCCCCGTGGTTGTGCGATCGTGAACTTATAATTCTTGTCGACAATGCGTCTAACCTATTGATTAGAACAAACTAAACGTAAAAAACTGATTCAAGGAGAGTTGTGGCCGGAATACCCGAGCATCTACTGAAGCGTGCGCAAGAGGCACGCGACAAAGCGGCTGGCAAAACTCCGACCGCCGAGACACCTGGTGATGCGAAGAACCTTCCGGCAAAAACTTCAGAATCAAAACCAGCCACTGCGCCACAAGTTGCAACCGCACCACCTCCACCACCACCAGACCCAAGTTATGTAGTTGCAGCCAAGACTCGAAAGAAAGTTCCGTTTTGGGCAATGGCAGCGTTGAGTTTGTTGCCGTTCTGGGCTTTCATGTATTTGCTCGCAGTAAAACCGCAAGAAAAAACAGTTGAGGGTCCGATGGCCGTCGGTGAAATTGTTTTTGGCTCTTGTGCGGGTTGTCATGGCGCCAACGGATCTGGCGGTGCCGGTCGCGTGCTCTATCAGGGTGAAGTTCTAAAAACTTTCCCGAAGATCGAAGACATGTTGAACTTCGTCTATGCCGGTTCGCAACAATTTGTTTCTGCTGGCATAAAAGTCTACGGTGACCCAAATCGTGAAGGTGGCGCGCACGAAACACTCTCATACAACGGCAATCCGATGCCTCAACAAGGAGAAAAGTTTGGCGGGGGTCTTACTGACGCAGAAATTCTCGGTGTTGTGTGCCACGAACGCTATGAGATCAGTGGCGCAGACCCTGAAAGCGAAGAGTGGAAGTCCGAATACGAAACTTGGTGTTCGCCAGAATCTGAAATATTTTTAGGTCTTGAAAACGGTTCAGTAAATTACGACAATCTTGCTGAAACTTTTGCAGCGCTACCGAAACCACCTGCGAATGTCGGCACAGATGCACGACCTACTGGAAAATAAATAGAAACCGAGATCAAACCCCTCGATCTAACTAACGAAGTAACAAAAATACTTCGTACAGAAGTCCTCGTCATCGGTGGCGGTCCAGCAGGGTCAGCCGGCGGTTTTTGGCTCGCAAAACATGGTCACGATGTAACAATTGTCGAGCGAAAAAAATTTCCACGCGAAAAGACCTGCGGCGACGGACTAACTCCTCGCGCAGTCAAGCAACTTGACGACATGGGTTTGTCGTCACAACTCTCACAGTTCCATCGCTACGAAGGTTTACGTGCCACCGCACACGGCAAGGCTCTCGAGTTGAAGTGGCCGACACACCCGATTTATCCGCGATATGGCTATGTCGTGCGGCGTCGCGAACTCGACATGATGGTCGCTCGCAATGCTCAAAATGCCGGCGCAAAACTTCTTGAAGAGCACGAAGCCGTCGCCCCAATCATGGAGAAGGGTTGCGTACGTGGCGCGATGGTCACCAACAAAGAAAACAACACAACTGTTGCCATCAACGCTGACTACGTCTTAATCGCCGATGGCGCCAACTCCCGCTTTGGTCGAAGCATGGGTACCTCGCGTGAAAAGGCTTGGCCATACGGCACTGCAATTCGCACCTACTGGCAAAGTCCACGACATCAAGAACTGTGGATTGAATCGGCGCTTGACGTAAAAGATCGCAACGGCAACTCAATGCCAGGTTACGGATGGATATTTCCTGTCGGTGATGGAACCATAAACATTGGCGTCGGGTTGCTTTCGACATTCAAAAACTTCAAAGATGTCAATACATCTCACTTGCTCGACTCATATGCACACATGGTCGCCGACAAGTGGGAAATCGATCCGACTAAACCTGAATGCAAAGCTACGAGTGGCAAAATTCCAATGGGTGGTTCAGTCGGACCGAAGATCGGACCAACGCATATTGTCATTGGCGATGCAGCAGGAAGTGTCAACCCATTTAATGGAGAAGGCATCGACTATGCGTACGAAACCGCACATATGGCGGCCGACGTCTTGCACGATGCACTTGTGTCTGGTGATGCGATGGCGCTCAAGAGATACGAGCAATTAATTGATGATGAATACGGTCAGTACTTCAAAGTCGCGCGCCTTTTTGCTCGTGTTATCGGTCAACCCGTTTTGATGCGCGAACTTTCTAGAGTCGGCATTCACAGTCGAACCCTTATGGAGTGGGTGCTGCGCATTATGGCCAACCTCTTAAGGCCCGATGAGATTGGCCCCGCCGAAGCCGCCTACAAAGCAGCCGCCAATATCGTTCGATTGTTTCCCAACGCCTAGTTGCAACTTCCGATAACTAGCCAGTACACAACACTTCGTCGACTTCGTCGGTAATCAAGTTCAACCTCGTCACACTTTTATCTGGCGAGTAGTTGTTAATGAATTCTCGAAGCGTGCCGGTATCTTCGCCACAAGTTCTTTTGACGCCGTTTGCCAAGCGAACAATCCATTCATTTTCTAAGACTCCTCGGCTGCCTGAGTCGAGCATGTCAACAAGACTCGGTAACTCAAGCACACGCGTCGGCTTTGAAGAATTCGTATCGACCAAGGCAAACCACATCACCGAGTCTCCGAACATGTTTGCCAAAAACACGCAACTTGAGCCGACCGTTAAATCTGCACAAAGGTTTTCGCCAGGAGTATCTGCAGCAATAAAAACTTGCCTTGCATCATCGAGCAAAACCGATGCCTCACCAACGGTGCGCCCGTTATCAATTCGCCAACCTTCACTTTGCGTGAATGACGATGCGATCGCTACAGTTTCGATGTTCTTTTCTACATCCACCGAAATTGCTACAGAGCCACCGTTGCGACCAAAACAATCGTCGCACGCGACGAACACAATCAATAATGCGGCAATTGACAAAACGCCAATGGCAACCCAAAGGCGAACGTTAAATAACTGACGCACCGTCTCAGATTAGGCGTCGTGAAATTCGCAACTAGACCGAAACCGCACTTGACTTGATTTGCGACTTTGAGCCATCTGCTAGTTCGGTGCGCATCTGCTCGTAATAACTCAAAATTTGCATCTCAACACCCAAATCAACATTGCGCACCGAAACACTGCTCGGTGTCGCCAATACAATCGGCGCAAAATTGAGTATCGATGCCACACCAGCATCAATCAGCGCATCGACCGCAGACTGGGCAGATGCAGTCGAAGTTGTAATTGCGCCGATTGTGATATTCAAGTCACGAACCAACTTTCCAAGATTGCGCACATCGCCAATCGTCAACGCACCAGTAGTTTGACCAATCTTCTTTGCATCGTTATCGACTATGCCAACAACCGGAAACCCGCGCGGGGCGAAGCCGCCAAATTTTGCAAGCGCACAACCCAAGTTGCCCGCGCCGACAACGACTACGTTCCATTCGCGCAGCAAACCGAGTTCGCGTTTGATCTGGTGAATCAAATAAGAAACTTCGTATCCGACACCACGAGTGCCGTAGCTGCCGAGGTAAGAAAGATCTTTGCGCACCTTGGCTGCATTTACGCCGGCCAGCGCGGCGAGTTCATCACTCGAAAATCGCAAAACATTTGTCGCATGCAAATTATTTAGAATTTGCAGATATACCGGCAATCGAGTTACGGCTGCATCAGGAATTCTGCGTCGTTGAAGTTGAGTCATGACCTCAGGTTATGGCTTCGTGCAGAATTTCACAAAGTTCAAACTTAAAATAATGTCTAAACCTTGTGTGCCTTCGGCGACACCGGGCCAAAACCTTCCAAGCCAAACACCTGAGTTATCGTGCTTCCGTGATTCCAACTCCGACCATCGCTGCGGTCAACCAACTAAACGCCGCGTTGGCAGGTAGCGCGACCCTTGTGGCCACTGCGTTTGCTTTGAGCACGTTCGATCGCTGGCACCGACGCGGTCAACCTCACGAATTGGCGTGGACGGTTGCAATGACGCTATTCACAGTTGGTTCAGGTGCTTTGTGGTGGGCCGAAGCAACAGGGTGGTCGATGTTCGCCTTTCGAGTTTTCTTTCTTACTGGTGCTGTTCTTAATGTCGCTTGGCTCGCACTGGGCACAATTTATCTGTTGGCTAATAAAACATTTGCAGATCAACTTCGTCGCGCACTCGTCGTGCTCAGTGCATTTTGCACCGGAGTAATCGCAGTCGCTCCAGCAAAACGCGACATCATCAGTGGTGAATTTCCGGCTGCTCGTGAACTTTTCGGAGTATTGCCCCGAGTTATGGCCGCCGTAGGTTCTGGATTACCGGCTCTTGTAATAATTTTCGGAGCGCTTTGGTCAACTTGGCGGGTTGTTAAGTCAAAGGCACCAAACCTCAATTCAGCAGCTCAACGAAAAGTCATTGCGCCTCGGCGACTGGCGTTCGGCAATGTTTTCGTCGCACTAGGCACGCTCGTACTTTCGGCAAGCGGCACACTTGCCGGACGACTGGGCAAAGATCGGGCGTTTGCGATAACGCTCTTAGTGGGATTATGTATCTTGTTTGTTGGCTTTTTGGTCGCGAGCAATTCGACTCGATCGCAAAAAGAGCTACCGACCAACAATTGACAAAAGCCCCGCGATAAAAATCACCGCAAGCAACAAGCCAAGCGTCAATGTTGTGGCTGGTCGCATATCCCGAACTTTATCTCTTCGGCGCAATTTTTACTGAAGTAGTGATTTCGCTATTCAGATCGCTCTGCTCAAGTCGCGACAAAATAACCAGATCACCTTGACCCAGATTTAGTTCGCCGGCCGCCGAGCCTCGATCGACACACAAAGAGAGCATGCCGTAAGAATCAACTACGAGTCCGAGTCCGCTTCCGATTGCGTCATAACTTCGCACCACTTTTAATGAACGCACAACTCGCTCGCGATCGACACTTGCGCCACTCAGAACAGATCCAACCTCAACACGTAAGACTTCGCCAAAATGTGCGACCTCGTCTGGCCCGATGTTTAACTGACAATTGCCGAAACGATCGACCCATGTCACTTCACCGTGCAAAGCGCCGCTCTCTTCGCGTGGCAAAGGCACAACGCCTGGCAATAGCAATGCAGGATCGATCAACTCACCAAGTTCGGTGAGCTCGACACCATTACATAGGTGCGCTGCGACTGGCGCAAAAATATCGCGGCCGGCAAAAGTTTCGCCTGGACTTGACAGGTGAAAGTCTTTATTTGTCAGGCAAACTGCCCTTCCAGCGCCACCGGCCAAGGCGATCGCCATGGCAAGAAGCCCGTTGTCTGGTCCGACAAAGACACCTTTTCCGTCAGCGACTTCAACGGCAACCCCACGTCGCGATGAACCGACACCCGGATCTACAACCGCCAGAACTACACCACTCGCGACATATGAAACACATCGGGCCAGCGACAATGAGCCCGCTCGAACATCGAATGGTTCGATGTCGTGAGTTAAATCGACAACGCGACACTGGGGCGCGATTTCATAGATAACACTCTTGACGACACCTACAAATTCATCGCGCGTTCCGTAATCAGACAGAAATGACACTGTCGAATATTTAGTTGCCATGGGTGTCTCACGCTACTGAGAAACGTAAGAGCCGGTGCCAACCCCCCGACGGCACCGGCTCAAACGGCGCAGCTCTCGCGAGCGCGACTCCCAGTTGGGGGGTTACCCCGTCCGGTGATCTTGCGACATTTCTAGTCTCACTTTAGACACAAATTAGGCCTATCAAACAAAACTTTCGATAGAAATTTTTGCGATTATTTTCCGAGTTCTTTGCTTCGAGCGGTTGCGGCATTCACTGCGCCCGCGATAATCTCGGCGAATTGTTTACTGACTAACTCGGCAATACCAGCAGCCGTCGTGCCGTTCGGCGACGTTACTTTTTTTCTCAACTGCTCTGGCGTTTCAGAACTCTCAGCAAGCAACAATGAAGAGCCCACCAATAATTGACGCACAAGTTCGTTAGCTTTCCGCTCAGATAAACCTTGTTGAACGCCCGCAGAAATCAACGCCTCTGCTAACAAAAATACATATGCAGGTCCGCTACCAGACAGTCCTGTAACCGCGTCCAGCAAATTCTCTTCGACTTCAACAACAGTTCCGACGCCAAGCAAGATTTTCTTTGCCCACGCAATATTTTCAGGACTGCAATTTTTGCCAGCCGCCATCGCTGAAGCGCCTTGGCCGATCAGCGCTGGTGTATTCGGCATTGCACGAACAACTGCAACACTTTTTGATGTCGCGTTTTCGATCGTTGAAATCTTGACACCTGCGGCAATCGAGAGAATTTGCCGTACGCTCAATTTCGCTAGAGTGCCGCACACTTCCAAAACATCTGACGGTTTCACTGCCAACACGACTGATTCACAATCTGGCATCTCTGAGACAACTTCGACATTTGCGAACTCTCGTTTGAGTTCGGAGATTCGCAAATTGTCTTTCTCGACGATCACGATCTGATCGGCCGAATAACCGCCAGCTATCAGACCTCTGACCAGGGCCGAGCCCATGTTGCCCCCGCCAATGACGCCTAAAACTGAAAGGCCTTCTTTGTTCATGATTTCACCACGCTGATCAGGCTAGTTAGACGCACTCGAACCACCCAGCGACTTCCCCGAACGCTATGCAGTCCGAGTGCTATTTCGTTGTGTGCGCAACGTTGCAGCTTTGGCATAGCCAATTTCTAACAACGGCCAAAACAACTGCTCGACAGTTGCATAGAGCGTGCCAATTATGCGATCTAGTTCTACCTCGTTCAAAGCCGATAGGCCCATTTCGCCGCGGAGATAGATCGCATCTTCTAAACCGATCGAAAAGTGTGCGCCAACTAGTTTCTCATTTCGACGCAATACAGTTTCGTAAAGCAATTCGGCATTTTGTTCTGGCGCTGGCATTACATAAGTTTCATAGCGCAATGTTCTTTGCCCTAGCGTGAACCAAATTGTGGTGAAGTCTTTTTCTTCGCCGGCCATACGAACGTACCAGCGAAACTCGTCTTCGCCTGAACGATCAACAGCCAAGATATTTGCATGATTTGTTTTCGCCCGACCCAACCACTCGTCAATCTGGCGCTCAATTCGAGCCAAAGCCGATTCGTCGAAAAGGTCGCTCACAGTTCTACAAGCAGTTGACTAGTTGACTGGCGAAAAGCGACTGATAGACACCTATCACGCTGTCAGCCGTCGCCGACCATGAGTAATTCTTCGCTCGTTGTGCGGCACGATTGCCAATTTTCAGGCTGAGTAGCGGGTTTGCCAACAGCAGGTCTACATATTTTGCAAACTCATCAGGATTGCGATCTTTTACCAAGAAACCTGTGCGCTCATGTTCGACCAAATTGAGCAATCCACCAACAGCACTTGCAACAACCGGTATTCCACATGCTGCCGCTTCGAGTGCAACTAGACCAAAACTCTCGCTACGCGAAGGCACCAGTACTGCATCGGCCGCACGATAGTAAGTAGAGAGCAAATGATGCGGTTGTGGCGCGACAAAATGCACCCGACCATTGAGCTGCAAATCGCAAATGAGTTTGCGCACATGCGCTGACTCGCTCGTGCCGAATGAACCACTTGCACCGCCGACAATCATCAATTCGGCATCTTTATTTTCTAATTTTGCCAGTGCCTTCACCGCGACATCAACACCCTTGAGTGGCTGAATTCGACCCACGAATAGAATCAACGGCTTGTTTCCCAAGCCGAGAGCATGCCGTGCACCTTGGCGATCACCTGGTGAAAAGAATGCAGTCGCCACCCCTGGCGATGCAACAGTAACTGCACCGGGTGATTGACCGTAGAGCGCCCGAAACTGACTCAACTCTTCGGGGCAACTCACACAAATCGCGTCGGCACAACCAATAATCTCAAGTTCAGCTCGTTCACGAATGACTGACTCCGTGTCGCCGCCCAGCGATTTAACGCGAGCCAAAGTATGAAATGTCGTAACCAAAGGCAGACCAAGTTGGTGCTTGAGTCGATGACCGACGAGGCCAGACAGCCAATAGTTGGCATGCAACACATCTGCGCCACCAGATGCCTCAATGTGCTCGGCGACCAACTGTGTGAATAGATCAACAACGTCAAGAAGTTCGTCTTTTGAAAGATCGAAATCGCCCGCTTCGATGTGCACGATTCTGTGATTCGGTTCGACCTCGACAACCTTTGGTAAACCTTTTCGCCACGAACGCGTGTATGTCGTGCAATACACATCTTTTTGGGCCATCGCCGAAACGAGTTCACGCACATAAACATTCATGCCGCCGCCATCACCGACACCCGGCTGAGCCAACGGTGAAGTATGCATTGAGATGACCGCAACGCGCTTCATTTGACTATAAAACCTATCGCTCTAGTCGGGTTTTGCCTCTGCTGACGAGACGAGAACAGTTACTTAGTCGTTTAACAACGAGTCAACACTTGCGCCACCATCTTTATAGCGCTTTACCAACTCGGTCGTCAGCGAATCAATTTTGGCGAACAAGTTCTTTCGCTCTGCCGAGCGAGCGAGTTCGAACTTTTCGATTTCGGCTATCGCCGACTCAAGCGCATCATCATCAAGCGTGCGCAACTCGCCGAAGCCAACCCGCTCACAGAGTTTTTCTAGTTCGACGACTAATTCATGATCTGCGGAAATATTTGTTTCACGTGGCGGTCGTGACGATCCTCCACCGTGCTCTTGTCCAAAAACATTTGCAATATCAACAACGCTCATTCCAGATGCAGGAGTACCATCAGTACGACGACGCTGCTCATCTCGAGCTAAGTCACAGCGACCTTGAGCCATGCGACGAACAAAAGAAATCACATCTTCTTGCATTTGCAATGCAGCGCGAACACTTCGCAACTCTGCAGTGGACATTGCGCTTGGGTCGACTACTTCAGTCATGCACTTATTTCTTCACTCTCTGATCTGATTACACAACCGCCCGAAACCGGGGGCAAAATTGCAACTTCATCAGCCTCGCCAACCGCCGTGGAGCCAACAACTTCTTCACCATTCAGCCAAACGCGACATGTTTTCATTACCGCAACAAATTCGGAGCCAAACTTCTCGGCAGCTATATGCAAAACTTCGTCGACTGTTCGCCCAGCGATTTCTTCGCTTGAAGTGCCAGCCGCCTGTCGGGCCGAAGCGAAAAGTTTTACACGCGCCATGCAGTCAGGTTACCCAAGCCACTACCCTGCGATGAGTGTCCAAATCGGTTCAAACCACCGCGGCAACAACTCGTTTGTTGGTGCTACGTCACGGTCAATCAGAGTGGAATGCCCAAGGTAGGTGGCAGGGCCAAGCCGACATCGCACTAACACCTGAGGGTGTTCAGCAAGCCCGACAAGCAGCGTTGAAACTTGGCGCATTCGATTTGATCGCTACTAGTTCATTGAAGCGTGCACTTCACACTGCGGAGATCATCGCTGAGCACAAAAAGATCGTCGACTTACATATCGACGATCGTCTCAAAGAGTCACACATTGGACCCTGGCAAGGTTTGACATATGCCGAGATAGAGGCAGGTTGGCCGGGATTTTTAGAAGCTCGTCGCCAACCCGAAGATTTTGAGCCAAATCTTCAAGTAGTGCAACGTATGACCGACGCGTTGGTCGAAATCGCCAACAAATGCCGCGGCGGTCAGGCGTTAGTTGTCAGCCATAGCGGCGCAATTCGAACACTTCGTCGCGAACTTAGAGTTTCCGATCATCGTCTTGAAAATCTCGGAGGTAGTTGGTTTGAAGTTGATGCCGAAAACCAGTTACATGCTGGTCGTATAGTTGCGCTGATCGGAGAAGCCAACTCAAGTGAATCTCTTTAGCGATTAGTTGTATTGTTGAGCCTCGTGCTTAGTCGCTGGCTTGATGATTCGTTTTCTCCACTTGTCAAAAAAAACATCACCTTATTAACTGGGGCCCGCCTAACAACCAATGCGTGTTACCGATTCACCCCGCCGTTTGTGGCGATTATCGCCAAGGGATTCAATATCTCGCTATCAGAAATTGGCATTGCCCTAACAATTTCAGAACTTTCGGGTCTACTTTCGCCGTTCATCGGAAAGTTTGTCGACTATTTATCACGGCGAGCGGCAATGTTGACTGGTCTTTTTGGCATTGGTTTAGGAGCGCTTCTCGCCGGAGTCTCACCAAATATTTATCTTTTTACAATCGGTGTGACTCTGATCAGCATTACGAAAAACTTCTTTGATCTTGGCATGTCAGGATGGATTTCAGACCACGTGCCCTACGAAAAGCGCGGTCGATACATCGGCATCACAGAAATTTCCTGGGCACTGGGTCTGTTGATCGGTGTTTCACTAATGGGTGTCATTACAGCGCTCAGCAGTTGGCGCGCAGGTTTCATCGCTGGTGTATTCGGCACGGCAACTTCACTTTTGTTCATCGCATCACGAATCAAGGCCGAAGAGCACGAGGTTTCTTCTCGAGCCGCCGATGACGGGATGCGTTTGAGTGGACGTGGTTGGCTAGTCGTGGCAACGATGTTCGCCACGATGTGCGCGAGTCAATGCATTTTTATAACTTTTGGCGCATGGCTCGATGACGAATTCGGTTTCGGCGCAATCGGTATCGCTGCCGTCGGTTTTAGTTTCGGAATCGTCGAGCTTTATGCATCTATAACCAGTGCCAGCAAGACAGATAAATGGGGCAAAGAAATAAGCATTGCCATCGGATGTTTGATCATGGTGCCGGGTGGGATCGCGCTCTGGCTTGTTTCACACAATCTGTTGCTGGGTCTAATTGCGTTAATTGTTTATATTTTGGGGTTCGAGTTTGCAGTCGTCAGCATGCTGCCACTGGCCACACACCTCGTACCAAAACGACCAGGTAGCGGCCTCGGTCTTGTCATTGGTGCTGGCACACTTGGTCGCGGCGTGATGAGTCTGGTCGCCACTCGCGCTTACGAGTCGAGCAACGGCATCGCCCTGCCGTCGCTAATTGGCGCAGCTAGCGCCGGCGTTGCAACTTTGCTGATTTTTTCATACCACCGTCGAGGTGGACTCGTACACAGTTAAAAATTTGTTTGTTGCAGGTTTTCTAGCCAGAAAATTTGTTGGTAATCGGTAATCGACGATCTTTACCAAAAGCTTTTGTGCTAATCCGCACACCGGGCGCGCCCTGTCGGCGCTTATATTCGTTCATGTCAACAAGTCGTGTAATCCGCTTTACGAGTGCCGAGTCATAGCCAGCGTCAATAATCTGTTGCGCCGTCAGATCATCTTCAACATATAACTTAAGGATCGGATCTAGCACTTCGTATGGTGGCAAGCTCTGATCATCGCGCTGGTCGGGGCGCAACTCTGCCGAAGGTGCTTTGCTGATGATCGAATCTGGAATCAAATCACGGCCACTTTGTTGATTGAAATGTGAACAGATCTCATAGACCTTTGTCTTGAACAAGTCTTTAATCACTGCGTAACCACCAACTGAGTCTCCATACAAAGTGAAATACCCAACCGCTATTTCGCTTTTATTGCCCGTGGTCAAGACCATCCATCCAAATTTGTTGGAAAGAGCCATCAATGTTGTGCCACGAACACGGCTCTGCAAATTCTCTTCGGTCAAATCTGCGCGAAGGTCTGCAAAGCTCGGTGCGAGTGCATCAAGATAGGCGCTGAACGCTGGCTCAATCGAAATTGTTTCAATGTCGATATCTAAGTTGCGCGCCAAAAGTTCAGCATCGGTTATCGAACCTGGCGACGAATAGCGAGATGGCATCGCCACACCATGAACGTGTTCCGAGCCGAGTGCCTGAGTTGCAACTGCCGCGACCAATGCCGAGTCAACGCCACCTGAAAGTCCGATCACGACATCTTTGAACCCGTTTTTCTGAACATAATCCCGAGTGCCCAAAACGAGCGCCGCAAAAATCTGCGCATTCTCATCTAAAGGATCAGCGATTTGAGCGCGCGACTGTTGTGGCGCAGCAACAGACTTTGATTTCGGCAAATTCAAATCACAGGTCAACAACTCTTCGACGAACTGCGCCGCGCTGGCCACAATTGTGCCGTCGGCAGCCAAGATCATTGATCCGCCATCAAATACGAGTTCGTCTTGCCCTCCGACCTGGTTGACGTAGGCCACAACACATTCGCCGTCGCGAGCACGTGAACTCAGCATTTCGCGACGCGCGCCAATTTTGCCCCCGTGAAACGGAGAGCCGTTGATATTTAAGTTGAGAACTGCCCCCAACGAAGCCTGCACTGAAACCGGACCTTGTGAGTCCCAGATGTCCTCACAAATTGTGACGCCGACACAAGCACCTTTGATATTGAATAAAGGATTGTGAATTCCGGGCGTGAAATATCGTTGCTCGTCAAAAACGTTGTAATTAGGAAGTAAGTGTTTACGGTAGGTGCCAACTACTTTTTGGTTTTGGCAAATTGCCGCAGCGTTATAAAGCTCGCCAGACTTTTGACCCTGTTCAACAAAACCAATAACTGCATATGTTTCGCCGATTGACTTCACAATTTCTGCAAGAACCGACTGATTCTCGGCAACGAAGCCTTGCTTTAAAACTAGGTCTTCGGGCGGGTAACCAGTTACCGACAGCTCAGGAAATGCGACGACATCACATCCGGCGTCTACGGCCTGTTTGTAGTAGTCCAAAATTTTGGTCGCATTTTCACGCAATGCACCCACAGTTGGGTTAATTTGGGCAAGCCCCACGCGAAGTTTGGCGAATTCGGCCACGCAATCAGGCTACCGAGCCAAAAACTTCACACTCCGTTTACAAACGGGCAATGGTCAAGAAACGGCGATCGGCAAAACTATTCACGTTAAGAATTTGCCGCCGTGGCAAATTCAGGATTGAGAGGAAACTTAATGGCATATCAAGCTGAGTACATCTGGATAGACGGCGTCGAACCAACGCCAACTTTGCGATCGAAAACAAAGATCATCGAAAATGGCACAAAAACTTTGCCGATTTGGGGATTCGACGGATCTTCGACAAGTCAAGCAACCGGCGAAGCATCTGACTGTATTTTGAACCCGGTATTCAGTTGCAAAGATCCGATTCGCGGCGGAAAAAATGTTCTTGTCATGTGCGAAGTTCTTGTTGCATCAACAGGTAAACCGCACCCAACCAATACGCGTGCGCTGTGTGCCGAAACTGCCAAGCGATATGCCGATCAAAAAATGATTTACGGCATCGAGCAGGAATACACAATGATGCGACTTAACGGTCGTCCGTTTGGTTTTCCAGAACTGTCAGGCGAACCAGCACCACAAGGTCCTTACTATTGTGGCGTCGGGGCCGGTCGAGTAATGGGTCGAGAGATTGTTGAGATTCATACTGAAATGTGTCTTGAAGCAGGTCTGCACATCTCTGGAACAAACGCCGAAGTTATGCCCGGCCAATGGGAGTTTCAAGTTGGTCCACTTGATGCACTCAGCGTCAGTGACGAGTTGCATGTTGCCCGATGGTTGTTGCACCGCATCGCCGAAGACTACGACGTTGTCATCTCGCTCGACGCAAAACCCCAAAAGGGAGATTGGAACGGAGCAGGTTGCCACACCAACTTCTCAACTAAAGCAATGCGTTCGAATTACAAAGCGATTGATGACGCTTGCAAGGCACTCGGCACACGAATCAACGAGCATGTCAGCAACTACGGACATGATATTGAAAGTCGTCTGACCGGCAAACACGAGACTGCTCCGTACAACAAGTTCAGTTACGGTGTTTCAAACCGCGGTGCATCTGTGCGTATTCCGTGGCAGGTTGCGCGTGATAAAAAAGGTTACGCCGAAGATCGTCGTCCAAACGCGAATATGGATCCATATGTCGTCACTCAGTTGATACTCGAAACTGTGTGCGGTCAATCTTCGCCTGCAAAGAGCACCAAAAAAAAGAAGTCGAGCGCAACGACAAAGAAAAAGTCAAAAAAGAAATAAGCAAGAATCTTTAATCCCATAATCCCAATAATCCAATAGTCCTGCCGCCGTTACCCGAGTGAAACTCGAGGTTGCGGCGGCAGACTGTATTTATGCAAATCAAGCGAAAAGAGCGGTGAGATGATCGAGCAGCAACGCGATTATGTACTTCGCACAGTAGAAGAGCGCGGCATACGCCTAGTTCGTTTATGGTTCACCGATGTTCTCGGCAACCTAAAAAGTTTCGCGATTAGTCCAGCCGAAATGGAAAACGCACTCAATGACGGCATGAGTTTTGATGGGTCGGCGATCGATGGTTTCAGCCGTGTTCAAGAAAGCGATGTTCTGGCACTGCCCGACCCGAACACATTTGAAGTTCTGCCGTGGGTCGACCCTAAGGGTGCTGAAGCCCGGGTGTTTTGCGACATTGCAAAACTTGACGGCTCGGCATTCGACGGCGACCCTCGACAAGTATTGCGCCGCAACTTAAACAGCGCTCGAGAACTCGGCTACCAATTTTATATCGCGCCAGATATCGAATACTTTTACGTCGACCCACCCAAAGTTGACACACGACCAGTACTGCTCGACGAAGGTGGCTTCTTCGATCTGACAAGTAACGACATCACTAGTTCTTTGCGTAAAGAAACAATTCGAACCCTCGAGACAATGAGCATTCCGGTCGAATACAGCTTTCACGAAGACTCACCTAGTCAGCACGAAATTGATTTACGACACACAGATGCATTGACGATGGCCGACAGCGTGATGACCTTTCGACTTGTCGTCAAAGAAATTGCCGCTCTTCATAATGTGCATGCAACTTTCATGCCCAAGCCTCTGGAAGGCGTACAAGGCTCTGGCATGCACCTTCACTTGAGTTTGTTCAAAGACGAGCAAAACGCTTTTTATGATTTTGAAGACCCTTACAACTTGTCGGTAACCGCAAAACAATTCATGGCAGGTTTACTACGACATGCCGCAGAAATTACTGCGGTCACCAACCAAAACGTAAACAGTTACAAGAGACTTGTGCCGGGTTTCGAAGCACCGGTCCATATTTCATGGGCACGTAATAATCGCAGTGGGTTGATTCGTGTGCCAATCGCCAAACGAAACAGTGACCAAGCAACGCGCATTGAATACCGATCGCCCGATCCGGCGTGCAATCCTTATCTTGCCTTCTCGGTGATTCTCGCCGCCGGTTTGCGTGGCATTCAAGAGGGTTACGAACTTCCGACCGAGGCCGACTCGAACTTGTTCGAAATGGGCGATGACATGCTGGCCAAACTAGGCATCGAACAGCTGCCTCAGTCGCTTTCTGAGGCGCTTCGTGTTATGGAGCGATCAGAACTTGTCGCTGAAGCACTTGGTGAGCATATTTTTGAGTGGTTTTTGCGCAACAAACGAGCTGAATGGCGTGGCTATAAAACACACATCAGCCAATACGAATTGAATCGCTATCTTCGGTCGCTCTAAATTTGACCATGCCTAGCGACGACGAGAAACTGCTTGCAGTATTTCCTGATCCTGCGCCGATCGACGTTGCTCGAACACTCGACCTCTCGGGTTATTCATGGAAGGCGATCGGTTCAACACAGACACTAGAAAAGCTTGAACCAAGTTCGGGCTGGTTTGGCGCGGTAGTCGACTGCAGCCAAGATCCAGAATCAGCATGGGCAATTTGTCGCGCGTTGCGCAGACGCGAAAATCGTGTCGATCGCATCATTGTTTTGGTTTCTGGTGCTCAACTTGTCGACCTAGAAATGCGTGACGACATGTTTGACGACTTTTGTCTCGCGCCAATTCATCCTCGCGAACTCGACTCTCGACTTCGCCATTTGTTTTATACCGAGATGGCAGCGTCTCGAGAGTCGCTCATTGAGTACAGCGGATTGATCCTCAACACCGAGACGTATCAGGCATCATTCGGTGGCAAACCACTTGATTTGACTTATATGGAGTACGAATTGTTGAAATTTTTGGCACAAAACCCCGGAAAAGTCTTCAGTCGCGAAGTTCTGCTATCTCGAGTTTGGGGCTACGAATATTACGGAGGTGCTCGCACAGTCGACGTTCACATTCGCCGACTTCGCGCCAAGCTGGGTGAAGAGCATGCCAATCTGATCGAAACCGTTCGCAGTGTTGGCTACCGCTTCGGCCAATCTAAGTGGGGGTAAAACTCCCAATCGCCTGCGATAATTGAAAAGCTAATGAATACACAATCAGTTGAGACTCAACTTGATCTGAGCCTTACTGGAATGTCGTGCAACGCATGTGCAATGACTATCGAAAAAGGACTCAAAAAAATTCCTAGTGTTCAGGCCTCGGTCAATTACGCCACCGAGTCTGCACGCATCAGTTTTTCGAACAATGAAACGAACCTCAACGAAATAATTGACGTCGTCAAGTCTCTCGGATACGACGCGCGTTTGCTCGAGAACACAACGACCGAAATGCTTGAGGCCGAAGTCAGTGAACGTGTCTCGATGCTTTTGACTCGACTTACAGTGTCGATAATTTTTGGTCTTCCAGTTGTAATCGTTTCAATGTTTGCTGCACTGCAGTTCAAAAATTGGCAGTGGCTTGCACTTACTCTGAGCCTTCCCGTTGTCACTTGGGGTGCTTGGCCATTTCATCGTGCCGCACTGATGAACGCTCGACATCGCGCCACGACGATGGACACGCTGATCTCGATCGGAGTATTTGCATCGGCAGCCTGGTCGTTCTGGGCAATCGTCTGGGGTAATGCAGGTGAGCACATTTATTTAGAGGTCGCTGTTGCAGTGACGATATTTTTGCTGGCCGGCAGGTACTTCGAAGCTCGCGCAAAAAATCGTGCCGGTGATGCATTACGTTCGCTGCTGGCGCTCAACGCCAGAACGGCAACTGTCATTCGCGACGCTCAAGAAATAACGATTGATGCTTCACAGGTGCGAGTGAATGACCTGATGATTATTAGACCCGGAGAAATTATTCCAGCAGATGCGATTGTCATCGAAGGTAATTCGTCGTTGGATGTATCGACGTTGACTGGTGAAAGCGTGCCAACAGATGTAGCGCCAGGTAGCGATATCGTCGGCACAACGGTCAATCTGACAGGCCGATTGCTGGCGCGAGCAACCCATGTCGGTTCAGAAACGACTTTTGCGCAGATTTCCCGTCTCGTACGTGACGCGCAGTCGACTAAGGCTCCGGTTCAAAAACTTGCCGACCGTGTAAGCAGTATTTTCGTTCCAACGGTAATTGGTTTGTCTATTGCAACATTCGTTGCGTGGTATTTCTTAGGCGACTCGACGGCACACGCATTAACAGCAGCAGTATCTGTACTGATAATTGCTTGTCCTTGCGCTCTTGGTCTTGCAACACCAACTGCACTGATGGTCGGCAGTGGACGTGCTGCACAGATGGGCATCGTTATCAAAGGTGTCGATGTTCTGCAAAGCACTCGACGTATTGACACAGTCGTGTTTGACAAAACTGGCACTCTCACCACCGGTGTAATGCAACTTGTCGATGTTCATGTCGCGCGAGGGACCAGCCGAGATGAAGTTCTCAAATTTGCAGGAGCGCTCGAACATGCCAGCGAACACCCTGTCGCGCGTGCAATTGCCAATGCCGCACGAAAAGAACTTGGCGACTTGTCAGATGTGAGCGACTTTGTTTCTTCGCCAGGCATGGGCACTTCGGGTGAAGTTGAGTCACGAAAAGTAATGGTCGGACGCGAGAGTTTATTCGGCAACTCTCAAATAATTATCCCGGGCGACTTACGCGACGCACTAGTTCTGGCACGCAGAGCCGGAAACACTGCTGTTCTTGTTGCTATCGATGGTCTTGTAAAAGGAGTGTGTGTTGTTGCCGATCGACCCAAACCCACTAGCGCACGGGCAATTTCAGAACTCAAAAGACTGGGTCTTCGGTCTGTGTTGCTGACGGGCGACAATGATGCCACTGCTTCGGCGATCGCCCTTCAAGTCGGTATCGAAAACGACGAGCAACACGTAATTGCTGGCGTTCTACCTGGCGAGAAAGTTCGCGTTGTGGCCGACCTACAAAATCGCGGATACGCAGTTGCAATGGTGGGTGACGGCGTCAATGATGCTGCAGCACTCGCTCGAGCCGATGTCGGCATCGCGATGGGTACCGGAACTGATGTGGCAATGCACGCAAGTGATTTGACAATAATCAGTGGTGATTTACGCCTCGTGGCTGACGCAATTTTGTTGTCACGAGCAACATTGCGCACAATTACCGCAAATGTATTTTGGGCGTTCGCCTATAACACTGCCGCTATTCCACTTGCTGCACTCGGTTACCTCAACCCGATGTGGGCAGGATTGGCAATGGCGCTATCCAGCATCTTTGTGGTGGCAAATAGTTTGCGCCTTCGCTCAACAAAACTCACACCACACACTGCATTCGTGCACGCAACTCGCTAATCGCCATAGCGCGCCAAGCACGAGCGGTGCGCTCGGCGATGCCATAGTGCTTGGCAATCACAGCAGCGGTGTCGCCATTGGCAACTGCCCGCAAGACGGCAACATGTCTGGGAGCAATACCTTGACTCATCGCTGTGCTAATCAAACTCTCCAAACTCACTTGCGGCACGAACTCGCTTGTCTCTGGTTCGGCAACAAGTTCGCCCAACAAACTTGGTTCAACCGAAAACATTTTTACTTTTTTCGCTCGATTGGCTTGAACGAATGCAAAGTACTCACTATCGAGAACAAGGTTTGAAGCAACTTTGTTTGGGCGGCGATGCCATGGATATTGTCGAATGACAGTCCATGCGGTTGGCAATACCTCTGCTAGGGCAGCGTCGATTCCCCCTTCAATGATTTGTCCACGGCGGCGAGCAATCGCAACAAGTGGGGGTAAAATTCGTTGCAGCACAATACGCGCAGCAAGTTCATCGTCGCTGGCCAGCTTGACAAGTTGCCACAAATAATTATCGCCCTTTGAGTCATCACGAGCGGTGTTAAAACCAGCACGGACGAGAACTTGATCTAAATTCGTCACTTTCTTTCCAGGCAAGTTCCAAGAGTTGACTGCATCAACTTCTTTATGGCGCGAACTGATAAGTTGCCACTCTTTCACCAGTTTTGAAACTGGACTGTTGGAGCGCTGAGTTAAACCAGTGCTCCAAACCAGCTGCGGTGAATTTAGATTTTGGGTCATGCCCCAAATCGTTGAAAACTGATTTCACCGCCGGTACGACCTCAAGACTCACCGAATGTCTCACCGAACAAAACTCGGATCAGCGTTCAGACAAAATCAAGGTGCATACTTGTTAGATGAGAATTAATCTTCCGTCCGGTACTGCCTGTGAAATCGATAAGACTGTTGCCAATCCAAAAATGGGTCTGGTAATTGCGCCTGATATTTTCAGTTTGCGCCCTCTTTACGACGATCTTGTGAAGCGGCTTGCTAACGATTGGCAAATGGCTGTTTGTGCGGTCGAACCGTTTCCAGGCTTACCACTTGGCCCAGAAATCGAACCTAGATTTGCCGCAGTGAGCGCAATCGATGACGAAAGACACTTGCGTGACTTGCTCGACGCCGCAGATGCACTCGGCACGGCTGAGGTCGGGCTAATAGGTTTTTGCATGGGAGGGATGTATTGCTTCAAATCGGCGCGCTCAAAACGATTCAAAAAGATTGTCTCATTTTATGGAATGATCAAAATCCCCGATGGATGGAAAAGCGCGACACAAGGCGAGCCTCTCAAATATTTAAAGACCGGAGACTCTCAACGTGTCTTGGCAATAATCGGTGGCAAAGATCATTACACGCCGCCTGCTGACGTCGCCGAGTTAGCGAAACTAGGGGTAGAAACTCAGATTTACCCCGATGCCGAACACGCCTTTGCCCATGATGCTTCTCGCCCTTCACATCGTGCACACGATGCAGCCGACGCTTTCAATCGAACCAAAGCGTGGCTCTTGAGTTGAGCAGTTAACTTGCGCGAAACTCGAGTTTTGTACGCATCAAAATTCGATAGCGACGATCGTGTTGCTCGATCCATCCGAGGCGAATGAAACTTGCGATCGCTTTATTCACACGTTCACGCGACGCACCGACCATGCCCGCGAGTTCTTCTTGAGTGATGGGCAAAACGAATTCATCTTTTCCATTTGAGAGTTCAAGCAATCGTTTTGCAGTTCTACCGGTTACGTCCAGGAAGACGCTGTCTGACAAAACTTCATCCATGGCTCGCAAGCGCTTGGCCAAAAGTTTTGTAACACCCCACAGCATCGACGGGTTTGACTCAAGTTGCTCACGCACGGACTTGTAAGTGATTTCTAAAACCGACGTGGGCTCGATAGCCCGCGCCATCGCGCTGCGCGCCCCACCGTCAAGCAAACCAAGTTCGCCAAATAAATCGCCTCGCTCCATAAGGGCGAGCATGCTCTCGCGACTATCAAGTGGTCGATTGCCAATCGCAATTGCAATTCGCCCAGACAATACGACGTACATCGACTCTGGTTTGTCACCTTCGTTAAACAACACATCGCCACGTTGCAGATTTTTGGTCGTGCCGCGCGAGACAATTAATGCCAAAACCTCGTCGGAAGTATCGGCGAAAAACTCACTACCTTTTAGAAGTTCATCGTGTCCCATAAGGTATTGACGGTACTACCCTAAATAGCCGTGAACACCGTCTCAAAACAACGAGTAGGTGAAAAAATTTGGACGATTGTGGTCGCGGCCGGCTCAGGAACACGATTTGGCAGCCCCAAGCAATTTGCACTAATTAACGAGCGTCGAGTCGTTGATTGGGCTGTTGAAACTTCCCGAATCATAAGCGATGGCGTTGTTGTTGTATTACCCGCAGATCAAGCCCAACGCGAAGGTGGTATTGCAGGTGGCGCGACACGAAGCGCTTCAGTGCGATGTGGTCTAGCAGCGGTGCCACAAGATGCGACGATCATCTGCGTTCATGATGCCGCTCGACCATTCGCTTCCGAATATCTTTTTGATGAAGTAATCAATGCTGTTTGCGCTGGTGCCGATGGCGCAGTGCCAGGCCTGCCAGTTGTAGACACGATTAAATTCATTGATGCAGCAAACGTTGTTAAGTCAACACCTGATAGAACTCAACTTGTCGCCGTACAAACACCACAAGCATTTAGAGCCAATGCCTTACGACAAGCACATCAGAACAACCCTGAGGGCACCGACGATTCAACTTTGGTTGAAACAAATGGAGGCAAAGTTGTAGTTGTGATGGGTGATCCATTGAACCGCAAGATCACCACACCAGAAGATTTGAATTGGGCTCGCGCAATCTCGCGCGGTGAAGTGTAAGAATTTAGGTCATGATGATGCGAGCGAGAGTTGGTCAAGGATTTGATATCCATCGTTTTGTTGAAACGGCCAACAGCGATCGAAAACTCATTTTGGGTGGTGTGCATTTCGAAGGTGAGCGTGGGCTCGTCGGTCACAGTGATGCCGATGTGGTCGCTCACGCAACGGCCGAAGCAATTCTCGGCGCATGCGGTCTTGGCAATATCGGTGAACACTTCCCCGATAACGACCCAAAATTCAAAGATGTCGACTCAATCAAATTGCTAGAAATGGTTGCGAAAATGGCAGTCAATCACAATTTTGAAATTGGCAATGTTGACTGCAGCGTTGTCTGTGAAAAACCCAAGATTGCCCCGCATCGTGACGAGATGCAAAAAAAACTTTCACTTGCCGCTGGCGCCCCCGTCACAGTCAAAGGTCGACGCGCTGAAGGTCTCGGCGCCATCGGTCGCGTTGAGGGCATTGCCTGCTGGGCAGTCGCAATCGTGACGCAAATTAAATAGAAGCCTGCAACGATGCCGAAAAATCCGAGATCAAACAAAAGAACTGGTCGAGCCAATAGTCGTTATGCGGGTGCCGGCTCAAAGCGTAAAAACCCGAACAGCCCAAAGCATATAAACGTCGCCAGCCGATCAAATCGGTTTGCCAGCAGCAATCGACCACCGCAAAAAGAGCACGGACTCGGTGGTGAACAAATAGAAGGAAGGCAAGCGGTGCGCGAACTTTTACTGGGCCAGCGACGCCGAGTCCGTGAAATTTGGATTGCAACCGATATTGAGCCGAGTCCAGTAGTCGAAGACATTTTAGATTTGGCTCGCGACCAGCGAGTGCAAGTAATTAGTGTCTCGCGAAGAGAACTCGAGCGTGAGGCACGCAGTGAAGCACCTCAAGGAGTTCTGGCTAAAGCCGATGCAATAGATGAGACATTGCTTGCAGACTTATTGATTGAGTCGCGGGATACGCCATTGTTATTGGTTGCTATTGACGGCGTCACCGACCCAGGAAATCTCGGTGCAATTTTGCGTTGTTGTGACGGCGCAGGCGTCGATGCAGTGATTTTGCCACGTCATCGCGCCGTTCATGTGACGCCGACAGTCGCGAAGTCATCGGCTGGCGCAATTGAGTATTTGAACATGTGTGTTGTCGGCGGTTTACCAAGTGCCCTGACTGAAATGAAGCAAGCAGGTGTGTTTGTCGTCGGTCTCGACGACGCTGCCGAAAAAAATATTTTTGAAATTGGCGAGACCGCCAAAGAACCGATCTGTTTAGTTCTCGGGGCAGAAGGTGCTGGTATGTCGAGACTCGCACGCGAGCGCTGTGACCTGCTGGTCAATATTCCGATGTTGGGTTCGTTATCGTCTCTCAATGTTTCTGTCGCTGCAGCGCTTGCAACTTACGAAATTGTTCGATCTCGCGCTCACAACAAATAGTCGTCTGGGTAGCAAATTCGACCGTACACTGATTGCGCAATTAAGTCGCCGGGGTAGCTCAGTGGCAGAGCAACCGCCTTGTAAGCGGTAGGTCGTGGGTTCAATCCCCACCCTCGGCTCAAAACCTAATTGAAGTATCTCGTTAGAGGTAAGTTATATAGGTATGAGCCAAGACCAGTCACGCCCTCGCCGCGCCCCTTCTGAACGTCGCCAGTCAAGTGGTACCACAAATGTGAATTCAACTCTCTCGATAATTATTGCCGTACTAGCCGTTTTGCTCGGTTTTTTTATTCTGCGCGACATTCGCAACGATCAAACTGGTCAGTCGACTGTCGCCGAAACTGAAACAACAGCAGACCCGACACAAACAACGGTAGGTGAAGTTGTTGTGCCAACAACTTTGGTTTTGACATCATTCAAGATTCAAGTCACAAATGCATCAGGCATTTCAGGAAGCGCCGGACAGTTGACAACAGAACTTCAAGGTCGGGGTTACATAGTCCAGCCAGCAAACAACAAGAGCGAGATAACACCAAAACAAACTGTCACAGTTGTTTATTACCTCTTGGGTAGCGAACAAGCTGCGGCCGCTGTTGCAAATGTGCTTGGAGGTGTAGGCATTGCTGCAATGCCAGAGCCGATTCCAACTGAATCTGGCAATCTCGGAGAAGCAACGGTCTTGATTCTTCTCGGCACAGACTTAGCGGGCAAACCTCTTGGCACGGGCGCTGCAGTCAGCGTGCCGGTCGTACCTGCCGTCACGACGACAACAGGCTGAAAAACAAACTAAGGCTTAAAATCGCGCAATATCTTCAGCGCGGCATGTTCAATGCAATGCAAAGGTTGGGCGAACGCTTCGTCGCGACCAAAAGTTTCGACGAGGCTCACGCTATTCATTTTTGAACGCACATCTGGGTGAATCTCGCCGCAGATTGCTGCAATTCCAATTTTTCGTTCACTCGCGAGTTCAAACATTGAGCCAACTACTTTGCCGGCAAAACTCTCACTATCCATAAAACCTTCGCCGGTGATGACCAAATCGACATCTGACAGCAAAGCATCAAGTTCGACTTCTTCGGCCACGAGATCAAAACCTGGCACAAGTTGTGCACCAAGTGCCGCCAAGCCACCAGCCAAGCCACCAGCAGCACCAGCGCCAGAAATTTCTGAGACATCTACTCCGTAACTTTGTTGATAAACCTGAACTAGTTTTTCGAGTCGAGTTGTTAAAAACTGAACCTGAGCCGGCGATGCGCCTTTTTGTGGGGCAAAAACTTTTGCAGCATCCGTAAATTTGGTGGTGACATCACATGCGACAACGAACTCAACGCCTTTGAGACGAGCCGGAGTCTGAATTGCCTTGACTGCACCGAGACCTCCATCGGTTGTGGCCGAGCCGCCAAGACAAACAATTATTCGTTTGGCACCGAGATCAAGAGCAGCATCAATTAACTCACCGGTTCCGGTAGTTGTAGCAGCAATTGGATCATTGTCTTGCTTGCCTCCAGCAAGCATTAAGCCTGATGCGCGGGCCATTTCGATAACTGCCGTTCCGCGATGTAGACGCCATGGTGCCTGAACAGGCTTACCAAGTGGGCCGGTAACAAGAGTCGTTCGATTTGATCCGCCGAGCGCGTCGAGTGTGCCCTCGCCACCATCGGCCAAAGGTCTCTCAATGCAATCATGACCGAGTTGCCAACACGCATGGCCAATTGCAGTTGCAACTTGAGCAGCGGTTGCAGTGCCACGAAACTTATCGACTGCAGCGAGCACTTTCATACGCTCACACTAGAGGTTGCCACAATCATGATGACGGTCAATTTACTAATCTCACGCCTAATATCGGTAAGCATGTTTCTTGCAGGCAATTTACGAAAGTCACTTCTTGCGTTGACGATCGTGAGCGGTCTGCTTGCGCTGTTTTTCGCCCAACGAGGTGTCGACACACCACCACCCACGACGATTGAGGCAACTGAGACAACGATTAATACAACAACGACGACTATTTATGTTGCGCCTATTCGCTACATCGTGCAGCGTGGTGACACTCTTTTTCGAATCGCCGAAACAAACCGCTTGGACATGCGAGTGCTCATGGAGATGAACGGCATCACCGACCCAGATCGAGTTGAAGCGGGCCAAGAATTAATTTTTCCGCCAGCCAACGGTTTTATACCCGTTGCTCCATCGACAACGATGAAACCTTAGGTTAACTATCTCGTCTGCTTACAGCTAGTTCTGCAATATCGCGCATGATTCTGGCGATGTCAAAATCTTTTGGCGTATAGATGGCGGCAACACCCAGTTTTTTTAATCGATCACGATCATCTTCAGGAATAATTCCGCCGACAATAACGGGCGAGTCAACTTTAAGCTTTTTCAGTTCTGACATGACTTCAGGCACCAAGTCAAGATGCGAACCAGAAAGAATTGACAAGCCAATTACATCTGGATCTTCATCACGCGCCGAGGCAGCAATTTGTTCTGGAGTCAATCGAATGCCGCTATAAACGACTTCCATACCTGAATCTCGAGCCGCAACTGCGATTTGCTCTGCACCACTCGAGTGTCCATCAAGTCCAGGCTTGGCAACCAATAGCCTCGGAGGCCCACCTGCGATTGACTTTACAAACTCAACTACCTGATCCAACAATTGACCGTGTCGTCCAGATGAACCCCCGACTCCGGTGGGGGCACGGAACTCACCAAACACGTCGCGAAGTGCTTGCGACCACTCGCCTGTCGTGCCGCCAGCGATCGCTAATTCAATAGATGGTGCCATCAAGTTCGTGTTGTTTTCTGCGGCAATTTTTAAAGAAGTTAAAGCCCGATCAACGGCTTGCTGATCACGAGACTTGCGCCATTTTTCTAGTTCTTTAATCATTTGCTTTTCGATTTTCGGATCAACTTTCAGAATATTGTCGGTGCCACCGAGCGGAGAAAGTGCAGTTTGCTTGAAGACGTTCACGCCAATCACCTGCTGATCGCCTCGTTCAATGCGACTTGTGCGGCTTGACATCGACTGCACGAGACGACCTTTGAGCGTTTCAACGGCTTCGAAGGCACCACCGAGACTCAAAATTTCATTCAATTCAGCCCATGCGTGCTCAACAAGTTCTGCCGTTTTCGCTTCAATCACGTGTGAACCATTGAAGACATCTTCGTATTCCAATAGATCGGTCTCAAACGCCAAGACTTGCTGCATTCGCAGTGACCATTGTTGATCCCACGGCCGAGGCAGACCGAGAGCTTCATTCCATGCAGGAAGTTGCACACTGCGCGCCCGTGCATCTTTTGAAATTGTCACCGCCAACATTTCTAAAACAATTCTCTGAACATTGTTTTCGGGCTGTGCCTCGGTCAAACCTAATGAATTGACCTGAACTCCATATCTAAAGCGCAATGCGCGTTCGTCGGCAATCAAATAGCGCTCACGGCCAATTCGGTCCCAAAGTTTTACGAAAGCGCGCATCTTGCAGGTCTCTTCAATAAATCGAATGCCGGCGTTTACGAAAAACGAGAATGAAGCAAAGACTCGCGGAAACTCTTGGTCGGAGATCTGACCGCTACTTTTGACCGCATCTAAAATATCGATCGCATTTGCAAGCGCGAACGAAATCTCCTGCACAGGCGTAGCGCCAACTTCTTGAAGATGATATGAGCAAATGTTTATCGGGTTCCACTTTGGAGCGTTTTTTGCGCACCAAGCAATCATGTCAACAATGATTCTTTTCGATGGCTGAGGCGGAAAGATAAAAGTTCCGCGCGATAAATACTCTTTGAGAATGTCGTTCTGTGTTGTGCCACGCAAGTCCGCGGTCGCAACGCCTTGTTCATTTGCATTAGCAACATAAAGTGCCAGCAACCAGGCTGCAGTCGCGTTTATCGTCATCGAGGTATTCATCTCGCCCGGCGGAATACCGTCAAGCAATGTCTTCATGTCACCGAGGTGCGCGACCGGCACACCAACCTTGCCGACTTCGCCACGGGCAAGAACGTGGTCAGGGTCATAACCAGTTTGAGTTGGCAGATCAAATGCGATCGATAAACCTGTTTGTCCTTGAGCCAAATTTGTTCGATACAACTCGTTTGATGCGCGGGCACTTGAGTGGCCCGAGTAGGTGCGCATCACCCACGGCTCATCGCGCTTAGTCGTGTTTGTTGAGTCGCTCACCACTAGTTAAGGCTAGGCGCGGGATTATTGGGTTACCGCAATTTCAAGGCGGCGCAGATATTCATCACGATTGATTGCGACAGCACCAAGACTCGCCAGATGCGGGGTTAGCCACTGCACATCAAGAAGCGACATTCTTGATGACTTCATAGTTTCGACTAGTGCCATCAGCGCAACTTTTGACGCATCGCGAACGAGATGGAACATCGACTCTCCCGCAAAGAACCTATTGATTCGCACGCCATAAAGACCGCCCGCAAGCAGACCGCTCTCATCGATCACTTCAACGCTGTGAGCCCATCCGAGATGATGCAACCTGAGATACGCATCAATGAAGTCTTCGGTGATCCACCCGTTGTCACGATGAGGTGCGGCACAATTTCGCATCACATTTTCGAATTGTGTGTCAACTCGAACTTCGAACTTTTTCGCACTACGACGCATTGTGCGCGAAACTTTTAGACCATCGAGTGGAATTACGGCGCGCATCTGTGGTGACCACCAAAGTAAGTCGCTATCTTTGCCAATGCCTTCATTTGAAACCATCGGAAACACACCGTGTCGATACGCGTAGATCAGTGTTTCTGGCTCAAGATCGGCACCCCGACCGACAACATCATGTCGCGGCCACTTTGCTCTATCGGGAAACTCCCAAACAGACTCACCAAGACTTGTTGGCAAGTCGTTGAATTTCATTTTGTTTGAAACTAGTAGCTGTAAAAACCCTGTTTGGTTTTTCGACCGAGCTTGCCTTCGCTGACCAATTTTTTCAACATCGGTCGCGGTTCAAGATTGGCCGATTTGAATTCAGCATGAAGCGCATCGAGAATCGCCACCGACGTATCTAGGCCGACAAGATCGAGCAGGGCAAATGGACCCATCGGAAAATTGCAGCCACCTTTCATCGCCACGTCGATGTCCTCCATCGAAGCAGTGCCAGCCTCGAACATCGCAATTGCATTATTTAGATACGGAAACAGCAGCGCGTTGACGATAAAGCCGGCACGGTCAACAACTTGAACTGCATCTTTGGCGCAGGCTTTGACGAAACTGTTGGCTAGAGCGATTGTCTCATCGCTCGCAGTTATCGGCCGAACGACTTCGACTAGAGGCATTAACACTGCAGGATTAAAAAAATGAATTCCACAAACTTTGTCTGGGCGGTTTGTAACTTTGGCCAATTCAATCACAGGCAGCGTGCTCGTGTTGGTCGACAAAATGCAACTGGGTTTGACTGCTTTGTCGAGTGCGGCAAAAAGTTCTTTTTTTGTCGCGAGATCTTCCGCCACCGACTCAATGATTAGGTCACAATTTGCCAGATCGTCAAGTGTGCTTGTGACACAAATATGGGCCATTGCCGCATCGAGTTGTTCTTGGCTGATTTTTGATTTTGCTAATTGCTTTTTAAGGCTGCTTTCGATCGCATTCTTGGTTGCATCAGCCGTTTCTTGGCTGCGAGACCGAATCACGACGTCAATTCCCGACTTGGCGATCACTTCGGCGATACCCGAGCCCATAATGCCTGAGCCGATTACGCCAACGAGTCTCACCCGTGCGACTGTAGTTGCACCGTCTTAGTTTGCCAAGCCGTGGCTTGAAGAACACCTTGCATTAACTCGGCACAGATAACCTCGGGCAAGTGAAAAGTCAACAAGTAACTGGGCTAGTCGACGACCCAAAACGATTGATCGGTCTAGAAGCGGTGCATAACTTTCGCGACTTAGGGGGCTATCCGACAGCCAGTGGTCAATTTACGAAATGGCGAATGTTGTTTCGTGCCGATGGCCTTTACCGACTTACACCGCAAGATGCACAAACAGTCATTGACCTCGGCGTGCAAACCGTCATTGACCTGCGGACTCAAAAAGAAGTGCAAACTCGCGGAACCTTTCCGGTAAGTCAGTTTCCGATCAATTTTCATCACTTGCCGATCATCGATGCGACATGGAATGACGGAGATACGCCCGAAATCGAAGACGTCGTCGAATTTTTGGTATGGGCATATCGCGAAATGCTCGACCGCGCCTCAGAGAAATTTGCCGACGCAATCAAATTGATTGCCGCTCAAGATGTCTTGCCTGCGGTTTTTCACTGTGCTGCCGGCAAAGACCGAACTGGAATTTTGGCTGCGTTTATTTTGTCAATTCTTGGTGTGCCTGACGAAATCATCAGCGCCGATTACGGTAAAACCGCTGAAGGCATGAAGCGCCTAATTGAGTGGGCCAAAGTTAAACAACCTGAACTCGCAGACGCATATGCAAACATGCCGGCTCGTTTTGCTGCTTCCGACCCGCGCGCAATGACAATTATTCTTTCTGACCTAAACACAAAGCACGGTTCGGTTCAGAACTATCTTCGCGAAATTGGCGTTGATGAAAAGATTTTTACAACGCTTCGCGCAGACTTGCTCAATTGATGCAATTTAACTTTCGGTAATTTGCACCGAAATTATTCGAATTTCTTCTTTTGGTGGAACACCGTTTGACGCTGGGTCACTGTTGCCCGCCTTATCAAGCAGGGGCAATGTTGTGTCAAGACCAGCCGTCACTTGACCAAACAGCGAGTAACTCGGTGGAAGTGTCATGCCTTGCTCACCAGAAATTATAAAAAATTGGCTGCCGTTTGTATTCGGCCCAGAGTTGGCCATCGCCAACGAGCCAAGTTTGTATTCGCCCGCTGCCGGCAACTCGTCGGCAATTGCGTAACCAGGGCCACCTGCGCCAGTCGCAGTTGGGTCGCCACACTGAACGACAAACGTCGGTATTGCACGATGACAAACGGTGTCGTCAAAATACTTTGATCGTGCCAAATTCACGAAGTTGTTTACCGTGCCGGGCGCCTTGGTTGGGTCGAGCACCACAGTCAGGTCGCCCTTGTTGGTTGAAATGAGCGCGGTATATGTCTTGGTTGGGTCGATGCAAAGTTTTGGCGCGGAGGCGAATTCTCGAACTTGATCACCTGAACCATCAGTTGGTGCACACTCGCCTTGACCATATTCAAATGGCCCTGCCGGTACGGGTGCGACAGTCGTTTCAGAATTTTCAGCAACCGAAGTTTCAGTTGTTTCTGGCGCAGTCGTACTGTCGCTCTCTGGCCACAAGCTGATGGCGGCAACAATTGCAACAACAACGCCAACAAGCAGAGCGATTCGAGTGCTGCGACGAACCAGTTTTTGTCTTTGAAGTTGCTTTTCAAGTTCGCTTTGGCGAGCTCGACGATTCTCTTTTTGGCGATTGCGCTTATCTGTACCCATGAGGTGAAAATGCTACAGGTCGGTAACACCAGTAGAGGTAGCGTTGAAGCCCGTGGCATTGATCGTTCAAAAGTATGGGGGCACATCAGTTGCCGACCCCGAGCGAATGCGTAATGTCGCTCGCCACATTGCCGCGACAAGAGCAGATGGCAACCAGTTGGTAATAGTTGTTTCAGCTATGGGCAAAGCCACCGACAACTTATTAGACCTCGCTCGTCAAGTTTCGTCGGCGCCGGCTGGTCGCGAAATGGATATGTTGCTGACAACAGGTGAACGCATCAGCATGTCACTGCTCTGCATGGCGCTTCAAGATCTTGGCGTTGATGCGATGAGTTTCACCGGTAGCCAAGTAGGCATAATCACCGACACCGTGCACGGTCGAGCAAAGATTTTGGAAATTAAAGGCGATCGCGTTCGCGAGGCACTAAGCGAGGGCAAAGTTGCTGTCGTCGCGGGTTTTCAAGGCGTCAGCACCGCAAAAGAGATCACGACACTTGGTCGTGGTGGCAGCGACACCACTGCTGTTGCACTCGCTGCCGCACTGAAAGCCGATGTATGCGAAATTTATACCGATGTGACAGGCGTGTTCACTGCTGACCCGCGAATTGTGCCTCAGGCTCGCAAACTTAAGCACCTCGAATTCGACGAAATGCTCGAGATGGCTGGTGCGGGAAGCAAAGTTTTGGCACTGCGAAGCGTCGAGTTTGCACGCAACCACAATGTGCCAATACATGTGCGCTCAAGTTTCACCTGGGAGCAAGGAACATGGGTAACAGCCGAAGTAAGAAAAGGAGAAGAAAATATGGAAGAACCAATTATCTCGGGCGTGGTTCACGACACAGGTGACGCAAAGATCACTGTGCTTGGCGTACCCGATCAGCCCGGTGTTTCAGCCGCTTTGTTCGAACCATTAGCCAGCGCAAACGTAAACGTAGACATGATCGTACAAAACACTTCGACGGCAGGCACAACCGATATTTCATTTACTTTGCCTAAAACAGACGTCGCCAACGCACAACCAATCGTCGAGAGAATCGCCAAGCAAGTTGGCGCAACCGGAGTAACTCAAGACACGAATATTGCCAAGATTTCACTAGTAGGTGCTGGCATGAAGTCAAGCCCTGGCATCGCTGCAAAAATGTTTCGCGTTCTGGCAGACAATAACGTCAACATCGAAATGATTTCGACGAGCACGATTCGAATTTCTGTCGTTGTGGCTGCGCCAATGCTTGAAAAGGCCATCCGATCTTTGCATACGGCATTTGATCTGGATAGTGGCGAGGACTATTCGGCGCCTCTACCAGTGCGCAAATAGCAACTAAATTGATCTCAATATGAAGTCTCGCCGCGCAGTAAGTTTGCGCGCACATCACCTGCCATGGAACTCGGCTGGCAATCTCGCCGACAATGACCTGACTGCCGACGATGTTGTGCGTGAAACCGGATGGATTTTCAACAACGAAACAGGTGACGAACTAACGCTGAAGGATTTCGTTGAAACTGGAGACAAAGAAGTGCAGCGGTACATTCGGTTGCTGCAGCTCGAGTCATTTCCATTCGAAAACTCGACACTGCTAGAAATCGGCAGTGGCATCGGTCGCATGACATCAAGCTTCACAAATCGGTGCAAGGCGGTGATCGCCGCAGATGTTGACTCGGCGTTTCTCGAGCGCTGTCGGCAAACGGTTGCAAGCCATGGCCGAATTGATCGACTGAGCACTTTGCATGTTGCAAACGGCAAAACCCTCGGACGAGAAGAAAATTCAGTTGATTTGACTTTTTCTTACATAACTCTGCAACACTGCCAGCCACAAGACGCCCTCAACTTGGTCGGTGAAGCAATTCGTGTGACTCGCAGCGGTGGTTTCATAGTGCTCAACTTTCGCACATGGGTTGTCAGCGACGTTTTACTCGTGCCACTCGGCATCACAGTGCGCCGATTATGGAAAGTGCCTGTGCTCGGCAAGCGACTTGCACGATGGCGGTGGTCAACGCGTCTGGGTTGGCAAGCCAACAGACTAAAACCAGACACGGTCTTGCAACATTTTGAGACGTATCTACAAGAAATCAAAATATTCCACTCGGTGAAGCGCAATTTAGCGGTTGCCGCATCGCGAAAGAACTGCGTGCAAACCATACCGACAAACAGAATTAATCCAAGCCACTGGTGGTTGGTCGCTCAAGTATCCTAAACGCGTGACAAAAAAACTATCTCTCGGCATTGTCGGAGCAACCGGCATGGTTGGCAGTGTGATGCGCACTCTGTTGATCGAACGAAACTTTCCTGCGACTTCAGTACGGTTCTTTGCATCTGCAAAATCGGCCGGTTCGAAAATTGAATGGAATGGTAAAAAAATTACGGTTGAAGATGCTTCGACAGCCAACACAAGCGATCTCGACATAGCAATTTTTTCGGCCGGCGCAACGACATCTCGGGCGATCGCAGAGAAATACGCGAAGCAAGGCACAATCGTCATTGATAACTCGTCGGCGTGGCGAATGAACCCTGATGTGCCTTTAATAGTTTCTGAGGTAAACCCCGAAGATATTGCGAACGCCAAACTCGGCATAATCTCAAATCCGAATTGCACAACTATGGCGGCAATGCCAGTGCTCAAGCCATTGCACGACGCCGCATCACTGGTGCGAATGGTCGCAAGCACATATCAGGCCGTCAGTGGCATGGGTGTTTCTGGCGTAGATGAATTGCACGAACAAATAAAGACAGGTGCATCAAATGCAAACGAACTCACCTATAACGGCGAAGCAATTGCATTCAAGCCTGCGGTCAAGTTTCCACGCACGATTTCTTACAACGTCATACCCTTCGCGGGCAATTTAGTTGATGACGGCATGCTTGAAACAGACGAAGAGAAAAAACTTCGCAACGAATCACGAAAAATTTTGCACATTCCTGATTTGCGAGTCTCAGGCACATGCGTGCGAGTGCCAGTTTTTACCGGTCATTCACTTTCGCTAACTCTTGAATTCAAGAAAGACCTTACGGTCGAACAGGCTCAAAAGATTCTGTCAACTGCAGTTGGCGTAAGAGTCGTTGATGTGCCTACACCGCTGATTGCAGCGGGCAAAGATCCGAGTTTTGTCGGACGAATTCGACAAGATCATTCGATCGACGGTAATAAAGGTTTAGTTCTGTTCGTTTCAAACGACAATTTGCGCAAAGGTGCAGCGCTCAACGCCCTACAAATTGCCGAAGTTATTGTTGCAAATCGAAAGTAACTTTTAAACTTCGACAGGCACGCCTTCGTGCCAGTTTTTACCCGCAACAATTGCGTCCGCTGCGCGGCGAAGACGCAAAGAATCGAGTGGCTTGATCAGCCAGCCCTGTGCGCCGCTGCGCTTGGCCAAGTGAACGTCGGCAATTCGATCAAGCAACATCAAAACTGGCACCATTGGCGACCGGCCATCACTGTGGTCAAGGCGTAAATCCATAGTTACTGCCATTGCGCCCATTGAACCGCATTGCAAATCTAAAACTGCGAGATCGGGTGTGCGTTGCTTTATGGCACGCGACACATCACGACCATCTCGACAAACTACAAACGAAGTATCGGATGTGCCGAGTGCGGAGTGCACCTCGTCGAGCACCCACTGAGCATCTGTTGCCAACAAAATATGCACGCGCAAATGTTAGCGTAATTGCCATCGCGCGAACATCTGGAGACGAGCTTGCAAAAATCAATGATTAATTTGCGTAAAGTGTTGTCGTTTACGATGCTCATCTCGGCTCTTGCGATCACATTTGGTGCGTCACAGGTGGCAAACGCCGAAGGTGGCACCAACGATCTGGCGCCAGTAGACGTGGTCGAAGTGAATGGACTGATTGACGAGATCGTTGTGCACGACATCGAACAAGCAATCGAACGTGCTGAAGCATCGACCTCGCAGGCCGTGATCTTGCAAGTCAATTCATTAGGTGGCGTCGTTTCAAAGACGCGAATGGAAGCGTTGTTCAACAAAATCATCGACTCGAAAATACCCATTGCAGTGTGGGTTGGACCAACAACCGCACGCGCTTATGGCAGCGCCGCGCAGTTGTTGGCAGTTGCCGATGTATCGGCAATGGCTGACGGCACTCGCATTGGCAAAACCGGAAAACTCTTGACCACGAAGGCCGGTGAAGTGAGTTTTGGCGACGCATCAGCAACATTGCGCACGACGACAGTTAACTCGAAAGAAGCTAAGCGGCTTGGCGCACTGAAACTGACAACCGACGACGAGGGCGTGCCCGTCTTGCGCAACATGCTTTTGGCAATGAACGGACTCTCAATAAAAGGACAAGTTCTACAGACTGTCGTTGAGGTCAAGTCTGATTCTGGTGATGAGTTGATTCGAGAAGCTGCGACAACCAGATTTTTCAAACTTGGTTTGATTGAACGCCTACTTCATACTGCGGCCAGCCCCCCAGTCACCTTTTTGTTAGTGATTATTGGCATGGCACTGCTGATCTTTGAATTCTTCACCGCCGGCATCGGTATTGCTGGCGTCGTTGGCGCAGTTTGTGTCGTGCTCGGTAGCCACGGCTTGGCCACTTTGCCGCTTCGTGGTGCAAGCCTTGCAGTGATTTTTGTGTCGATGCTTCTGATGTCGATTGATGTGCAGGTTGGTATTCCAAGGTTCTTCACTGGTTTTGGTCTTGTATTGCTTGCACTTGGCAGTTTTACATTGTTCAGAAGCAGCGACGGTGGTGAAATTCGTTTGTCATGGCTGACGTTTGTAAGCGGAATGATCGCAATCTCACTGGCATTTGTTGTTGGCATGCCGTCAATGGTGCGAACCCGGTTTGCCACGCCGACAATTGGTCGCGAGTGGATGATTGGCAGCATTGGTCGGGCCGTAGGCACGATTAATCCTTTAGGAATCGTTCAAATTCACGATGCACAGTGGCGAGCCCGCACAAATCGTTCGACACCGATTCAAGATGGTCAAGAGTTGCGTGTTGCAGCAATCGACGGCGTGACACTTGAAGTTGAGCCGCTTGAAGGTGCTGCGCGCGACTATCGCGAAATGCGCAAACCAAAGGGCGAATAAATCTCAGACTTGTGTCGGCTCACCGTTGAGCCTTGCTCCGCCAATGCGTAAATCACCGTTTCTTTTGGTGATTGCTCGGCGATCCAAGGCTTCAAGTAACGGCACTGCATGCTTTCGGGTAATGCCGAGGGTCTCGCGAAATTGCGAAACAGTGAAACCATTCGGGTGCTGTTGCAACATTTTTTGGACGTTTAAGCGAGCTGTTTCAAGTGCGCTGACGTGAAAGACAACCCCATCAATATCGACGAATAGACCCCGTTGAACAATCTGTCGGACAATGTTTCGGTCGAGCGTCTTTGTGTCAGGAGGTGTAACACCGGCTTTGGCGAACAAACCAACATATGGATGCTCGGTGATCGACGAAGCGCCTTTGATCCGCGCACGTCCCATCTCGATTACGACGTCGGGCAACGTCAAAACAACCGCCTGTTCGTAAGGTTTGAGTCGAGAAATTTCTAAACCATCAGGCGTTTTGGCCAATTTGATTGCCAATTCTTTTCGTGTTGTATCTAAAAGTTTCGGCGTTGTTAGCCATTCACCAACCATTGGTTGGCAAACTTCACCAGTCAAAAGTTCGAGTTCTTTTGCGGTAACCCAGTGGCGCTCGCTGATTACTCGATCAACTGAACGGTCAGGCTTCGCTTTTGATGCCCGCAGTGTTGGAGCGATGTCGAGTATTTCTCCGCCACCAATTGTCTCTTGCCGTCCTGACTCGCGCAAGATATAGCGATCGCCCGGCAAAATCGGTATTGAGGTTTGTAAAGCAACGCGGACAAAGCCTTTTTCGTTCGCCTGCAACTCACGAGTACCGATCAAGCGAATCTTGGCCGCGAATTCGCCTGAACCTATATAGACCGAATAACTTCCACGCCGCGTAACTCGATGTTGCAACGACGGCACGATAGTAAGGGAGGCATCGAACATCGAACTTGGCAGCCATTGATCTTGAATGACTAAAGCGTCTCCGCGAAATATTTCAGCATGATTGACACCAACGAGATTCAGCGCGCATCGATGTCCCGGCGAAAGTTGACTTGTCGACTTTTCATGCTGTTGAATTTCGCGCACGCGAACTGGTTGTTGCGTGCGCACGATAGTAAGTTCAATGTCTGATTCGAGCGACCCGTCGATTAAGGTACCTGTCACGACGGTGCCTGCACCGCGCGAAGTAAACGAACGATCAATCCACAGTCGAGGGCGATTTCTATTACGTCTCTGAGCAGTCTGCTTTGACTCAGCGATCAAAACATCAAGTGAATTTCTAATTTCGTCAAGACCCTTTGAAGA
>Ga0214923_10000509_pt1 | contig 58805 bp, 80 predicted proteins | sample LL1510_MetaG_FD_177993 | JGI IMG/M metagenome (GOLD analysis project Ga0214923, IMG submission 177993) | Freshwater microbial communities from Lake Lanier, Atlanta, Georgia, United States - LL-1510 | ecosystem: Environmental > Aquatic > Freshwater > Lake | place: USA: Georgia | collected...
CTAGGGCTTCGCTTTTCCCACGGTGGGAAAATCTAGACCCCACCCCCCACTAACTGGCGGCTTGTTGTGTGTAGTGCTATGCACTGTATTTCACTCAAAAGATCACAAAGAAAAAACTAAAACGCCCCCCTACCCCGTGCAATTTTTGATCAACGGGGGTTTGAGCTACCTATAGATAACACCCCCCAAGATGTTTCTATGTGAAATACCCCACCCCCCTATATAATTTTTTAAAAAAGCGTGTACACTTCGCACAAATTGGAGCTACAAACCGCACCATGATTCTCGTTACACCTGAATTAGACGTACCCGTACCTTTTTCGCTTACACCGCAAGAAGCTAAAGATTTGCACGCCCGTGCACAAGCTGCGTTCAATACGGTTGAGTTCTTAACGGCCAACGGGATGCAACTCCCCGCAGTGACTGATGCAGATAAAAAAGAAGCGCGTGAGCAATTCTTTGAGACACCCACTGCAAACAAAGAGATCAGTTCGGCAACTGCCATAATGCTCAAGGCTATGCTGAATGAGTACGACGTTGAAGTCGTGCGTAATGCGGCGCAAGTTAGAAATTACGTCAAGATGCGTCTCATGATGTTGACAGGCTCTAATAAAGAGTCAACCCAGTTGAAGGCGCTAGAACTTCTGGGCAAGATGAGTGACGTGGGTGCGTTCACGGAACGCATGGAGATCAATGTCACGCACCGTACTACTGAAGAATTGCAAGCAGAGTTGGCCAACAAGTTGTCTTCTTATATGGAGGGCATCATTGATGTAGAAGCTAAGGCTATTGAAATCCCGCAAGAAAGATATTTGAACGACGCACCTGCGGTGCAATTGATTGATTTGGACGAGGAGTTAGGGCTCACTGGCAAAGAGTTGGAAGAGCTTGATGACTGAAGTCGTTGAGAAGACAAAACTTGAGCTGGTGCTGGAAAAACTCCAGACGCTGCCGTACAGTCAGCAGCAGATGCTGATCAAAAAGTTCCCCAAGGATGAGCAAGAAGCCATTGCAGAAATTCTGGATGAGCTCAATACAAGAAAACTTAGGGAAAAAGCGGCTGATGACTTCATGGTGTTTGTGCAGGAGATGTGGCCTAACTTCATCCACGGTCGGCACCATGCCAAAATGGCTCAGGCGTTTGAGCGGGTAGCACGAGGCGAGTGTAAAAGGCTCATCATCAACATGCCGCCACGGCATACCAAGTCAGAATTTGCGTCTTATTTGCTTCCAGCTTGGTTTTTTGGCAAATTTCCGGGCAAAAAAGTTATTCAAACCAGCCATACTGCTGAATTAGCGGTAGGTTTTGGTCGAAAAGTGCGTAACTTGGTGGATTCGCCTAACTATAAGCGGATATTTCCGGCCTTAGACCTGCAATCTGACTCAAAAGCGGCGGGTCGATGGAACACAAACTTCGGCGGGGAGTATTTTGCTATCGGTATTGGGGGTGCCGTGACCGGTAAAGGCGCGGATATCCTGATTATTGACGACCCGCACTCGGAACAAGAGGCTGCGATGGCGCAGACTAACCCAGAAATTTACGACAAAACATACGAGTGGTATACATCCGGCCCACGTCAGCGTCTCCAGCCGGGCGGCTCTATTGTTATAGTGATGACACGCTGGTCTAAGAGAGATTTGACCGGCCAAGTGTTGAAAGCGGCAGCGCAAAGATCGGGTGAAGAGTGGGAAGTCATTGAGTTTCCGGCAATCCTGCCTTCGGGTAAACCCCTATGGCCTGAGTTTTGGTCACTTGGCGAGCTGCAAGCCTTAAAAGAAGAACTGCCCAACGCCAAATGGCAGGCGCAGTACATGCAGCAGCCAACTTCTGACGTGTCAGCCATCATCAAGCGGGAGTGGTGGCAAATTTGGGAGCAGGACAGTCCCCCCGCATGCGAATTTATCATTCAGTCTTGGGACACGGCGTTTCTTAAAACCGAGCGGGCGGACTACTCGGCATGCACGACGTGGGGGGTGTTTTATCAGGACGACGACCGGGGCATTCCACGGGCTAATATCATTTTGCTGAATGCGTTTAAAAAGCGGATGGAGTTTCCTGAATTAAAGGCACGGGCGTACCAAGAATTTAAAGAGTGGGAAGTTGACTCGTTGATTGTGGAAGCAAAAGCAGCGGGTAGCCCACTGATTTTTGAGCTTCGGGCGATGGGAATCCCCGTGCAAGAGTTCACACCAAGCAAAGGAAATGACAAAATAGCCCGTCTGAATGCCGTGGCTGATATGTTTGCATCCGGCCATGTTTGGGTGCCTAATACACATTGGGCAGAAGAATTGATTGAAGAAGTTGCAAGTTTCCCGTCAGGCGAGCATGACGACATGGTGGACTCGATGAGTCAGGCATTGCTACGTTACAGACGTGGTGGCTTTATTCAACTGGCGTCTGACGAAGAAGATGAACCACGGGCTTTCCGCAGGAAAGAGCCGTACTACTGAGTTATACGGTGTAAACATGGTTAAGAACAAACTTTTTTTGTATGAATCAGTGCTGTCTAATGGCTTTTGTGATTACGTTTTAAACAGCGTAGACTGGAGCCATGCGGAAACTGGGTTGGTGACTCCAAATAAGTTGAAAAACTTTGAGAAAAGAATCACCGATGTGGTGTGGCAGGAGCCAAGCACTCCAATTGGCTGCGTGGCACAAACTTACATTGCGGAGTCTAATGTAAAAGCGGAGTGGAATTTTTTGCTTAGCACGCTAGAACAAGTACAGATAGGTAGGTATGCCGCAGAAGATGGTGGCCATTATGGTTGGCATCTAGATGGCGCAGAACCAGAAAACGGCATGCAGCGCAAGCTGTCTGTTAGTATTTTACTAAACGATCCATCGGAGTTCGAGGGTGGCGAGTTGCAGCTTAAATATGTGGACAGTAATAACACACTGACTAAGCGTGGCAGTATTGTTGTGTTTCCTTCTTTTATGGAGCATAGGGTTACACCTGTCACTAAGGGCGTAAGGTATTCGGCGGTCACTTGGGCGCTTGGCCCAGCATTTAGATAGGACACAACATGGCAATCGAGAAGTCACTTTACGCAGCGCCTCAAGGGATTGAGGAGCTAATAGCACAGGATGCAGCGTCTCCTCAGATAGAGATTGAGATTGAAAATCCTGAATCTGTGGATATAAATATAGGTGATCTAAGTATCCATATGGAGCCCGGTGAAGAATCGGATGAAGACTTCAGCGCCAATCTGGCTGAGCACATTAGCGAAGAGGTTTTACAGAACCTTGCCTCTGAACTGATCAGTGACTACGATGAAGATGTGGCCAGCCGCAAGGATTGGATGCAGACTTATGTGGACGGCTTGGAATTGCTGGGCATGAAACTTGAAGATCGCACCGAACCTTGGGAAGGCGCGTGTGGTGTATATCACCCGATGCTGTCCGAAGCTCTGGTGAAGTTCCAGTCTGAAACCATGATGACTACGTTTCCGGCTTCCGGCCCTGTGAAGACTCAGATCATTGGAAAAGAAACACCAGCTAAAAAAGAATCCGCTCAGCGTGTCGCAGACGACATGAATTATCAGTTGACGGATGTAATGAAAGAGTACCGTCCCGAGCATGAGCGCATGCTGTGGGGTTTGGGTCTGGCAGGGAATGCGTTTAAGAAAGTGTATTTTGACCCGTCAATTGACAGGCAAGTGTCGTACTTTGTACCTGCGGAAGATATTGTAGTGCCGTATGGCGCGTCTATTTGGACTCTTCTCCACGGGTGACTCACGTCATGCGTAAGACCGAGAACGAGTTGCGTAAGTTGCAAGTTGCCGGGTTCTATAGGGACGTTGATCTAGGCACTCCAGAGAACGTGCTTGATGAAGTCGAGAAGAAGATCGCGGAGAAGATGGGCTTTAGAGCTACCGCCGATGATCGCTTTAAAGTCTTGGAAATGAACGTTGATCTTGATCTTGAAGGCTACGAGCACAAAGACAAGAACGGGGAAGAGACTGGAATTGCCCTACCTTATGTGGTGACTATAGAAAAAGGCTCTGGCAGTGTTTTGGCAATTCGCCGTAACTGGGAGCCCGACGACGAGACATACGCCAAGCGTCAGCACTTTGTACATTACGGCTATGTACCGGGCTTTGGCTTTTACTGTTTTGGTTTGATTCACCTGATTGGTGCATTTGCCAAATCTGCCACAAGCACCATGCGTCAGCTTATTGATGCGGGTACGCTGAGCAACTTGCCCGGTGGTTTCAAGACTCGCGGTATGCGCGTCAAGGGTGACGACACGCCAATTGCTCCCGGCGAGTGGCGCGATGCGGACGTTGCCAGCGGTACGCTAAGAGATAACTTGTTACCACTGCCATATAAAGAGCCCTCACAAGTTCTTGCTATGTTGATGGACAAGGTTGTTGAGGAAGGCCGTCGCTTTGCCAACACTGCGGATATGCAGATCAGCGACATGAGTGCTAACTCACCCGTGGGCACCACACTGGCAATCCTTGAGCGCACACTGAAGAACATGTCTGCTATTCAGGCGCGTGTCCACTACAGCATGAAGCAGGAGCTGGGTCTTCTTAAGAAGATTATTGCGGACTACACCCCTGAAGATTACGACTACCAGCCCGTTGAAGGAAGTCGCAAGGCCAAGAAATCTGACTATGACGACGTGGATGTGATTCCCGTCAGCGATCCCAATGCGTCCACCATGGCGCAAAAGATTGTCCAGTATCAGGCGGTCATGCAGTTGGCTCAGGCATCTCCTCAGTTGTACAACTTGCCGCTTTTGCACCGTCAGATGTTAAGCGTGTTAGGTATCAAGGATGCGAACAAGTTAGTGCCAATGGAAGACGACATGAAGCCGACCGATCCGGTGACCGAGAACCAGAACGTGTTGATGGGCAAACCTGTCAAAGCCTTCTTGTATCAAGATCATCAGGCACACATCACGGTTCATATGGCAGCAATGAAAGATCCAAAGATTATTCAGTTGCTCCAAAACAACCCGATGGCGCAGGCTATGCAGCAGGCCATGATGGCTCACATCAATGAGCACTTGGGATTTGAGTACAGACGTCAAATTGAGATGCAGCTTGGCATGCCCTTACCACCACAGAAAGATGAAGCTGGCGAAGAGATGCACATGAGTCCAGAGATCGAAGCGCGTCTATCTCCATTGTTGGCTCAAGCGGCTCAGCAACTACTGCAAAACAACCAGCAGCAAGTGGCGCAACAGCAAGCCCAGCAACAGGCTCAGGATCCATTGATCCAAATGCAGCAACAAGAGCTGCAACTCAAAGCGCAAGAAGTCATGCTCAAACAGCAGAAACAGCAGATTGATGCCGCTGCTAAAGCAGATCAGTTGGAGATTGAGCGTGAACGGATTGCCAAACAGCAGGAAACCGAATTCAAGCGAATTTCAGTTGACGCATTAAAAGTCGCTGCTCAAATGGAAGAAGACCGCGAGAAGCAAATAATAGATCTTAGAGCGGATGCTCTTAAAAATTTGAGGATCAATAATGAACGCACTTGATGTTCTTGTCCAACAAGCGGATGAAAAAGTAACTCAGATAAAGGATTGGCTGGCAGACGGCAAAGCGGATTCTTTTGAAGAGTACAAGAAACTGTGTGGTGAGGTTCGCGGTCTACTCATCATGCGGGGTTACATACTAGACCTGAAACAAACCATGGAGAACTCGGATGACTGAATCCATTTTGTTGGCTACAGACGCCAACAACCCCCAAGTTGTGGGAGCCTACAACTTCACTGCCACCGCAGAGGAAAAAGGCAAACAACTACCCAAACCGTCAGGCTATCGCATTCTTTGTGCTATTCCGGAAGCGGAAAAGCAATTTGAAGATAGTGAAGTTGGATTGGTTAAAGCAGACGAAACTATGCGCAACGAAGAGACTCTTACAACAGTCTTGTTTGTTGTAGATATGGGGCCAGATTGCTACAAAGACGAGAAACGGTTCCCAACAGGGCCGTGGTGCAAAAAGGGTGATTTTGTCCTTGTGCGTCCCCATGCGGGTTCGCGTCTGGTTATTCATGGCCGCGAATTCAGAATCATCAATGACGATTCTGTTGAAGCAGTAGTGGATGATCCCCGTGGTATTAAACGTAAATAAAGGAGCACAAAATGCCTTTAGACCAAGACGAATTTAAATTTCCTGACGAAGTAGAGCAGGAAAGTAAGGGAAAACCCGTAGCGAAAGCGGATCCCGAAATTGAAATAGAGATTGAAGATGACACGCCTCCAGAGGATCGTGGCCGTCAGCCATTACCAAAACCTTTGGTTGAGGACTTGGAAAAAGACGAGCTAGACCAATACGACGACAATGTTAAGAACAAACTTAAACAGATGCGTAAGGTTTGGCACGATGAACGGCGCGAGAAAGAAGCGGCTTTACGGGAACACCAAGAAGCTATTTCTGTAGCGCAAAGGCTACTCCAAGAAAATCAACGCATTAAACAGATTCTGACCAATGGTGAAAAAGAATTTGCCAGCACGGTGCAGAGTAATGCGTCCATGGAATTGGATATGGCTAAGCGGGCCTATAAAGAAGCCTATGATGCCGGGGATTCAGATAAGTTGGTTGAAGCCCAGCAGGCGATGCAGGAAGCCAATTTAAGACTTATTCAGGCAAAAAACTTTAAATTGACCCCTTTACAGGAGGAACGATATGAAGTACAACCGCAACAACAGCAGTATCAATCCGTTCCTAAACCAGATGCTAAAGCTGAAGCGTGGCAAGAACGTAACAGTTGGTTTGGTAGAAATAAAGGAATGACCGCTTTTGCTTTAGGTTTACACGAAGAACTTAAAGAAAATGGGGTTTTAATTGGTTCTGATGAGTATTACGGCGCACTGGACAAAACGATGCGCAAACGGTTCCCTGATGCTTTTGGCATTGAGGAAGTGGAACAAGGTCGTGAACAGCCACGGGCAAAACCCGCGACTGTTGTGGCTCCGGCAACGCGCAGTACGGCTTCCAACAAAGTCAGACTAAAGCAAAGTCAGATGAATACGATCAAAAAACTTGGAATTACTCCTGAGCAGTATGTGAAGGAATTCCTTAAAGTGGAGGCCCAAAATGGCTGAAAATAGACTCGCAAGAGAACTTGAAACACGTGCGATAGTGGAGCGTCCTAAGCAGTGGATGCAACCTGAATTGTTGCCCGAGCCAGACAAACAGGCTGGGTATAGATATCGCTGGATTCGTGTTTCGACGAATAACATGGCAGATCCCCGTAACCTATCGGCCAAACTCCGTGAAGGTTGGGAGCCCGTTCCCGTCGAAGAACAACCCAAATTCCGACTGTTAGCTGATCCCAATAGTCGTTATAAAGACAACATTGAGATTGGCGGGCTATTACTTTGCAAGACACCTTCTGATTTTGTAGACCAGCGAAATGAATTTTTTGCTAAACAGACACAAGCTCAGACGGACGCTGTAGATAATAGTTTCATGCGTCAAAGCGATGCGCGGATGCCGCTCTTTAGAGAGCGTAAATCTTCAAGTAGCTTTGGCAAAGGTACTTAATCTTTTTTAAGGAGTCTTAAATGGCTTATCCAACTGTATCGGCACCCTATGGGTTTAAGCCGCTCAACCGTCTGGACGGACTGCCCTATGCTGGCGCTACCCGTAAAGTACCGATTGAGTATGCTTATGCTCAAAACTTGTTCTACGGCGACGTAGTTCAAATCTCTGGTGGAACTATTGTTCGCTCAGCTATGAGCGCCGCTTCGTCTCCCGGCACCCCCGTTGCTGGTACGCTCGGCATTTTCATGGGCTGTTCTTACACTAGCCCCACAACTGGCCAAAAATTGTTTGCTCAGTACTACCCCGCTAGTACCGCTGCTAACGACATCGAAGCTATTGTTGTTGACGATCCTCGCGCTTTGTTTAAAGCCGTGGTTACCGTCCAAGGTACTTCTTTGGCTAATACCAGCACCACTGTTGGCTATCTGAATCCCTACTATGTCGGCTCCAATCTGTACATGATTGGTGGCGCTGGTGGTGTTTCTGGCAGCACAACTACCGGTAATTCCGCTCAGTCGGTTTCCGGTGCTGTCGTTACTTCTGGCACTTCTGGTGCTGGTGATCGTGCTACTACTGCTCTGCCATGGCGCATGGTTGGCGTTGTTCCTGAGACTGCTGTTACCTTGACCGGTACTGGTAGCACCTCTGGTTCCAGCGCAACTGTGACTTTGACCGCTGCTGTAACTGGCTTGGTTCCCGGTATGCAACTTATTTGCCCTACTGGTACCGGCACTTTGGCTGGCCAATATGCAACCGTTATTAATGTGGCTACCACCACACTGACCTTGGATGCCGCAGTTACTCTGGCAGCCGGTTCAGCTTTATCGTTTGTAGGCTTTCCAGAAGTCTTGGTGGCTTGGAATGGAAACTTCCATAGCTATAACAACACAACCGGCGTATAAGGAGCTAAATCATGGCAATTTCACGCGCACAACTATTGAAAGAGCTGCTCCCCGGCCTGAACGCTTTGTTTGGTCTGGAATACGCTAAGTACGGCGAAGAGCACAAAGAGATCTACGAAACCGAAACTTCGGAGCGTAGTTTTGAAGAGGAAACCAAGCTGTCTGGATTCTCCGCCGCTCCGGTGAAGAACGAGGGCTCTGCGATTGCTTATGACAATGCGCAGGAAGCATGGACTGCTCGATACAACCACGAAACCATTGCTTTGGGCTTCAGCTTGACTGAAGAGGCTATCGAAGACAACTTGTATGACTCGTTGTCCGCTCGTTACACCAAAGCTCTGGCTCGTGCTATGGCTTACACCAAACAAGTAAAAGCTGCTTCCGTTTTGAACAACGGTTTCAACAGCGGTTACGTTGGTGGTGACGGCGTACCGTTGTTCTCGTCAGCACATCCTTTGATCTCTGGTGGCACCAACAGCAACATTCCATCTACCCCTGCCGACTTGAATGAAACATCGTTGGAAAACGCTGTGATTCAGATCAGCTTGTGGACAGACGAGCGTGGCCTGTTGATCGCTGCTAAGCCTAAAAAGCTGGTGGTTCCTCCCGCTTTGCAGTTCACGGCAACTCGTTTGCTGGAAACTGAATTGCGTGTGTCTACTGCTGACAACGACATCAACGCATTGAAGAACAATGGTTCCATCCCTGATGGCTACACCATTAATCACTTCTTGACCGATACAAACGCTTGGTTCCTGACCACAGACGTTCCAAACGGCATGAAGCATTTCGTGCGTACCCCGTTGCAACAGTCAATGGATGGAGACTTCGATACCGGCAACGTCCGTTACAAGTCTCGTGAGCGTTACAGCTTCGGCTGGTCTGACCCTCTGGGCATGTACGGTTCCGCTGGAGCTTGATACTTTGGTATCTAGAAAAGGCCCTTCGGGGCCTTTTTTATTGCCCATTTGACTTTTATTTTAGAGCGTGTACATTACCTGTGTCGTAACTCAGGAGTCAAAATGGACACCACAAACTTACCAAAAACCCGAGCAGAAGCTAAGGCATCGGGTGCTAAGTACTACTTCACTGGAGAGCCTTGCAAGCACGGCCACATTGCGCCGCGCAAAACTAAAGGCGCGTGTATTGAGTGCTTAAAGATTGAATGGGAGCAAGGCAACACCACCCGTGCAGAGTATTTCAGGCAGTACAACAAGTCAGATGCTGGATTAGAGGCTAAGCAAGCCTATTATGCGCGTAACCGCGAAGCTGTTATTGCAAGAGCGCAAGCCCGTCCGTTGGAAGAGAAACGGGGGTATCAAAAAACATGGAAAGATGCTAATCAAGTTTGGGTACGTGCTGATACAAAAAGCCGCAGGCGCAAACACCGTGAGGCCACACCGAAGTGGCTTACCACTGCGCAAAAATCCGCAATGCGTGAGATTTACAAAATTGCCATCACAATGACCAAGACAACTGGAGAGCAATACGTGGTTGACCATATCGTTCCACTACGCTCTGACGAGGTATGTGGCCTGCACGTTCCATGGAACTTACGGGTTATTACTCAAGAAGAAAACTTAGCAAAATCTAACAAACTCGTTGACCCTACTTGAAAACCGTGATACAACCACGTTAATCCGGGCTTTCCGGTGCATCAAACAGCCCCGGCTGACGACATACAGATTGATGCGCCTAACTTGTATGTAAGGAATCATCATGGCAAATACCACATTCAACGGCCCAGTTCGCTCGCAGAACGGCTTTCAAACTATTTCTATTGACGCCAACACCGGCGCAGTTACTACAACCTCCACTCTTGGCACAGCCACTAGTGTGACTACTTTGGCCGCTACTACAGTAACGGCTACCAATCTGGTTTTTACTGACCAGAATCACCCAAGCACCGCTGCTATCAATGCAACGGCTACAGCCACCGCAGCACAAGTTGCTACAGGCTATATCACTTCTACCTCAGCCGCAGCTACTACCATCACTTTGCCTACCGGCACTTTGCTTGGTGCCGCACTTGGTGCAACTGCTGGTACTGTGATGGACTTGTATATTGACAACACCGCTGGCGCAAACACTGTGACTATTGCTGTGGCAACTAACGGTATTTTGTCTGCCGCCGCCGCCGCTGGCTCTGGTGCAGGCGCAGGTCTGTTGACCGTGCCCTCCGGTGTAACCGGTCTGGCTTGTTTCAGAATCATGTTCTCCAGCGCAACTGCATACGTATTTAGCCGTATCGCTTAATAGGAGCATCGCATCATGATGCAAACCGATGTTTTATCAGCGCACCTTAGTGCGGCTGGTTCTTATTATGGCAGTCGTTCAAGGCTAAAGGGGTTAGTTGTATCCCCAAAAGCCAGCACTGCCGCAACTTTTGAAATTCGTAATGGCAGTGCTACTGCCGATGTTTTATACACCATGGATATACCAAGTTTGGGTACACCAAATACTTTTTATATTCAAGTTCCCGGCGAAGGTATTTTGGCAAGTTCTGGATTGTATTTAACTCTTAGCGTTGGTTCTGTTACTGGAATCACGATCTTTTATGGCTAAGACGCCCGCATGGACGCGCAAAGAAGGCAAGAACCCCAACGGCGGCTTGAACGCCAAGGGGCGTGCGTCCTACAATGCAGCGAATCCGGGGAAGCCGGGGTTAAAACGTCCTCAACCCGAGGGCGGCTCACGGCGCGACTCTTTCTGTGCAAGGATGACTGGTATGAAGAAAAAGTTGACCAGCGCCAAAACCGCAAACGATCCCAATTCACGGATCAATAAAAGTCTTAGAGCTTGGAACTGTTGAGGTAAATCATGCCCAGCACAAGTAAAAAACAACATAATTTCATGGAGGCTGTGGCACATAGTCCAGCTTTTGCGAAGAAAGTAGGCGTCCCACAGTCCGTGGGCAAAGAGTTTTCTAACGCGGACAAAGGCCGCAAATTTTCAAAAGGTGGTGATACTATGGCAAATACATCTCGCATGAATCGTCTTGAAGAGCTTGGCCGTGTTAATGCTGAAAAAGCATCGACCGCTAAAGGCAAACGCAATTTGATGGCGGAAAAGAAACGTGTCATTGGCGAATTGACAATGAAAAAAGGCGGCATGTCCAAGAAAATGGCTTCTGGCGGCATGGCAGCTTCTTCAATGGGCAAAGTCAAGACAGCAGCTCCTAGCCGTGATGGCGTTGCAACCAAGGGTAAAACCAAAGGTATGCAAGTCAAGATGGCCGGATCCGGTGTACCTAACGGCATCGGTTCCCGTGTGATGAAAAAAGGCGGAATGGCCAAAAAGATGAACTACGGCGGCAAGTGCTAATTTAAGGAGTCCATCATGGCTACTAAAGAACAAATGCTTCAAGAAGCGCGGGATGAAAAAGAACGCATGAAGGCGGAAAAAGCCTACAACCAGTCTTTAACGAATACTGAGTTTGCCCCCAAGTTTGGGCCTACTAACGAGGAAAAGTATTTAGAGCAAAGACGCGCTGATCGGGCAGATATGGCGAAAGCAGCGCGGGATCAAGGAAGGCAAGAAGGTTATAACCGCCAACAAAAAGCCGCAACTCGCAGTGGCGTATTGGGCACCCCTGCGGCGTATCTTGAAAGGGCAGGTCAATACATCGGAGATAAGTTTGACGATGCTGATGCTTACTTATCAGAAAAAATGGGTATGACCGACCGCGCTAACTTTAAAAAAGGTGTAAGGCAGGGGTTAAAAGACGAGGGTTACAAAAAGGGCGGCTCCGTTTCTTCCGCTTCCAAACGTGCTGACGGTTGCGCCACCAAAGGCAAGACTAAAGGTACTATGATTACCATGAAAGGCGGCGGTTACGCCCGTTAAATTATGATGGCATCCCGTGGTATGGGCGCAATCCGCGCCAGCAAAATGCCGAGCGGGGCTAAGAAGCCTCGTCGGGATGACACTGATTTCACCCAGTACAAAGAGGGTGGCAAGGTAAACGCTGCGGGTAACTACACCAAACCCAGTCTGCGCAAACGTATCGTTGCTCAAGTAAAAGCAGCGGCTACTCAAGGCACCGGTGCAGGTCAATGGTCGGCCAGAAAGGCACAGCTTGTTGCCAAGAGGTACAAGGCGGCTGGCGGTGGGTACAAATGACTTGGTCAAAAAAGTACAAGGACTCTATTGACTGTGAACATCCAAAAGGGTTTTCACAAAAAGCCCATTGTGCAAGCGTAAAGAAAAAAGCTGGTGGTGGATTAGCAGCCCCTCAAAAATCTCTCAAAGATTGGGGCGATCAGAAATGGCGTACCAAAAGTGGAAAACCGTCTAGCAAAACAGGCGAACGTTACTTGCCGGAAGCTGCGATCAAAAGTCTCAGTCCTTCTGAGTACGCTGCTACCACACGGGCAAAGCGGGCTGGTAAGAAAACCGGCAAACAATTTGTAGCGCAACCCAAGAGCATAGCTCAGAAAACAGCGAGGTTCCGATAATGGCAAAGTTTCCTGATTTAACGGGTGATGGCAAAGTTACCCAAGCGGACATCCTTAAAGGTCGTGGCGTAGAAACCATGAAAAAAGGAGGCTCTGCTAAGAATTGGATTGCCAGTGCTATTAAAAAACCCGGTGCTTTAAAAAAAGAATTGGGTGTTAAAGCGGGTGAAAAGATCCCCGCAAAAAAACTTGCTGCGGCTGCAAAAAAGTCCGGTAAAGTAGGACAACGTGCTCGTCTGGCGCAAACGCTTAAGAAAATGAAGTAATCATGGCCACGACTACCGGAACCTCAGTCTTTAATCTCGACATGAACGACCTCATTGAGGAGGCGTTTGAGCGTTGCGGTCAGGAATTGCGTACAGGCTATAACTTTCGCACGGCCCGCAGGTCTTTAAACATCTTGACCATCGAGTGGGCCAACCGAGGCATTAATTTCTGGACGGTTGAGCAAGGTCAGATCCCCATGGTGACTGGGCAAGCCATTTATCCAGTACCCGTAGATACGATTGATCTGTTGGACACTGTGATCCGTCAGAACAATGCTACAAGCAATCAGATTGATATCAACATCAGTCGGATTTCAGAACCCACCTACATGAGCTTGCCAAACAAATTAGCGCAAGGCCGTCCTATTCAGGTTTGGTTCAATCGCCAATCTGGACAAGAAAATCTAAGCACAGCCACATTGGCTGCAACCATTACCAGTACTGACACCACAATTACAGTGTCGTCGGTGGCCAATCTGACAACTGCCGGTTTTATCAAAATTGGTAGCGAAACCATCAGCTACCCTAACGTAGACCCTGTAAACAACCAGTTGCTTAACTGCGCTCGCGGGCAAAATAACACGACGGCAGCAGCGCACACTTCTGGTGCGGTTATCACAGTTCAAAACCTTCCGGCAATTAACGTTTGGCCAACGCCAAATGCACCGGGTGATCAGTACATGTTTGTGTACTACCGTATGCGGCGTATTCAGGATGCTGGTTCCGGCGTGAAGGTTCAAGACATCCCATTCCGTTTTATCCCTTGTATGGTGGCTGGGCTGGCTTATCAGTTGAGCACAAAGTTGCCCGGAGTAGACCAACAGCGAGTTATTGGGTTGAAGATGGAGTACGAACAGCAGTGGGATTTGGCCGCTGCGGAAGACCGAGATACATCTCCTTTGCGGTTTGTGCCAAGGAACATGTTCTATGCCTAATCGGTTTGCTTCAGGCAAATATGCGATTGCGGAGTGTGATCGTTGTGCGCAGAGGTATATGCTTAAAGAGTTGCGTACCCAGACGGTCAAGACAAGGCCGTTCAAAATTAAGGTGTGCCACGAATGCTGGGATCCTGACCATCCGCAATTACAACTTGGTATGTATCCAGTTGATGATCCGCAAGCAGTGCGTGAACCGCGTCCGGATGTGAGCTATAAAGTTTCAGGACAAAACGGATTGCAGATTTTGTTGACAAACAGTGTAGCCGTAGACGGGTTTGGTTACCCAGAAGCAGGTAGTCGAGTGTTTCAGTGGGGTTGGAACCCAGTAGGGGGGGCCCGAAATTTTGATGCTGCTCTTACGCCAAATAACTTGGTGTTGGCTGTAGAACTTGGTACAGTAACGGTAAGCGTAACTTAGGAGTCTAATATGGACAAAGAAGATTTAAAGCAAGACAAGAAAATGATTGCTGGTGCCGTGCATAAGCACGAAAAACACATGCATCCCGGCAAGCCTATGACTAAGCTGGCTAAAGGCGGTAAGACCAATTTGCAAATGAAGCAGTTGGGTCGCGGTTTGGCTAAGGTTGCCAATCAGAAAAAGTCGTCCTTCACTTACAAGCGCGGAGGCTAATATGGCTAAATTTAGCAACAAGGTTGGCGGCAAAGAAGTCGGCCAAGCTGAAGTCTATGCTGAGCCCCATACCATGGATGGCAAAGCCGGTGTAGACATCAAGAACAGTGGGTATCAAGGTGGCAACCGAATGACTGCCAATGATGTCAACATGTCTGTTGGCAATATCAGCCGAGATCCTTACAAGGAGCCTAAAACCTCCGGCATTAAAATCCGTGGTACTGGTGCAGCGACTAAAGGCGTGATGGCTCGGGGGCCGATGGCGTGAACTATACGGCTCTTGTAACTGCCGTCTCTGATTACACAGAGAACACGTTTCCCACTGCGGATATGAATACGTTCATTGAGCAGGCGGAGCAGCGCATTTACAACTCCGTTCAGTTTCCGTCTATACGTAAAAATATGACGGGGACAATTACATCAGGTAACAAATACCTATCAGCCCCAAATGATTTCTTGGCGGTTTATTCATTGGCTGTAATCAGTGGTGGTGAATATGAGTATTTGTTGAACAAGGACGTTAATTTTATACGCCAGTCTTATCCAAGCCCGACAGACACAGCCATACCAAAGTACTACGCCTTGTTTGGCCCGACAGTGGTGTCCAGCGTAATTACAAACGAACTTTCGTTTATCCTAGGCCCAACTCCTGACGCAACCTATACCGTAGAACTTCATTATTACTATTATCCAGAATCCATAGTCACTGCAAGCACTACGTGGCTTGGCGACAATTTCGACAGTGTTTTGTTGTACGGTACTTTGGTAGAGGCCATCACCTATATGAAGGGTGAGGCTGATATGGTTGCTTTGTACAACCAAAAATATATGGAAGCTTTAGGCCTTGCAAAACGCCTTGGCGACGGCATGGAGCGTCAAGATGCTTATCGTTCTGGTCAGTTTAGACAGGCGGTGACGTAATGGCGTTTACTGGAAATTGGACGTGTAATGTTTTTAAAACAGGTCTTGCAAATGGTCAATACAACTTTACGTCTGACACATTCAAGATAGCTTTGTATACCAATGCAGCTACATTGGATCAGACAACGAATGTTTACACATCCGTTGGGGAGGTTGTAGCTACTGGGTACACCGCTGGGGGATACACTCTTACGGTAAGCCAAACCCCTACAACGGGAAGTTCCGGGGATATTGCTTATTTGTCGTTTGCTAATGCAGTATGGTCGGCTGCTTTAACCGCTCGCGGGGCTTTGATTTATAAGAGCGGCGGCGGCAACCCAACGGTTTGTGTTTTAGACTTTGGTAACGACAAAACCTCTACCACTACTTTCACGGTGCAGTTTCCCGCTGTTACCAATACTTCAGCAATTATACGTATCGCATAAGGAGTTCAAATTGATCGTAACCACTACAAAAGGTGAAATGGACGATTCTTTGCTTGAAAAACGCGAAGGTTCCATCGACAATGACAACGAATCAACTTCATGGGTGGAGTACTGGTTGGATGGCGAATTGGTTCACCGTTCTGCACACGTTACCTTGAAGAAAATGCCTGTTTTTTGTGGCGGTGAAGCCGCTTCTTTTTAAGGAAATACGGTGAAAGCAACGCATACATGCTCCATTTGCAAGGAAGAAAAATCCTTGTCGGAGTTCCCTATGCGTAAAACACACCGACCCGGCAAGCCTGTTTCTCAATGTACCAAATGCAAAGTGGCGTACAACAAAGCGTACAGAGAAAAACACAAAGAAAAAGTTCTTGAAATTGAACGAAAAAGCAAGTTGAAAATGACTTATGGCATTACGCCAGAGCAATACGACCACATGCTTAAAAAGCAAGATGGCAAATGCACAATTTGCGCAGCCAAAAAACCGGGCGGAAGAACTAAAATGTTCTTTATTGACCATTGCCACAATAATGGGAACGTTCGTGGTTTGCTTTGCATGCGCTGCAATACCGGATTGGGGTTGTTTTTGGACAATCCAAAATTTCTTTTAAACGCTATCTCTTACCTTAAGGAGAACTCAAGTGAGTAACACCCAAAGCATGTGTACCTCGTTCCTCGGTGAACTGATGACTGCCACGCACAACTTCGGAACTTCGCCTATTCGTGCGGCTTCTACAGCCGATACGTTCAAAGCCGCGCTGTACGTTACAACTGCAACAGTCAATGCAGCCACTACTGCCTACAGTGCAACCAATGAAGTATCGGGTACAGGGTACACCGCTGGCGGGGTAACTGTGACGAACGCAAATGCTCCAGCTTCTACCAACACTTCGGCAACGGCTGGCGTGGGGTACTGGACGCCCTCTGCTTCCATCACTTACACCACTGTGACGCTTTCTACAGCGTTTGACTGCGTGTTAATTTATAACTCTACTCAGAGTAATAAGGCTGTTTCTGTTCATACCTTTGGTTCTCAAACCATTACTGCTGGTACGTTCACACTGACTATGCCTTCCAATACCACGTCAACTGCTCTGCTGCGCTTAGCTACCACATAAAGGGGTAGATCATGGCAGGGTGGGGCGTTGGCGCTTGGGGCTACGGCACTTGGGGCAATGGCGAAACCATCCTCACCGGAGATGAGGCAGCAGGTTCCGTAGGAACCGTAACCCCGTCTATATCCATTGCCATCACGGGAAACTCGGCTTCAGGAGCCGTGGGAACCGTTACGCCCACTATTACGGTTGCCCTTACTGGCGTATCCGCTGATGGGGCGGTTGGTACAGTTTCCCGTGGGGCTACATCTCTTGCGCTTACGGGCGTATCCGCTGCGGGCGAAGTTGGCACAGTAACACCCAGCACTTCTGAAGCTGAAGACGGAGATGTAGCCTACGGTTACGTTGGTGATTTGGGGGTTGCGCTTACCGTTGCCCTCACGGGCGTGGCTGCTGAAGGCTTTGCAGGAACCGTAACGCACAGCAAAGAAGCTGCTTTAACGGGTAATCAAGCTGCGGGCGAAGTAGGTAACGTAGCACTAGGCGCACGCTCTTTGGCTTTGACTGGAAACGTTGCCAGTGGAGAAGTTGGGACAGTAAGCCCTGACAAAAACAAAGCCTTAACAGGTGTTTCAGCGGAAGGTTTTGTAGGAACCGTAGTTCAGTCGGCGTCTGTAACTTTAGCGGGCGTTTATGCACAAGGCGACGTTTCTCAAGTTATTGTCCCCTTAAGTCCGCTTACGGCAACAGGTGAAGTAGGAACCGTAACCGCTGGAAAAAATATAGCTCTTACAGGCGTAAGCGCGGCGGGCAGTGTGGGGACGGTTGCCGTGGCCCCTCGTTCTCTTTCTTTAACGGGCAACTTGGCAAGCGGTTTTACGGGTGAAGTAATTGCAGTATATTGGCAGTTGATTGATGACAGCCAAACTGCTTCGTGGCAAAATCTAAACAATGGGCAAACTCCTGCTTGGGCACTTGTAGATACAGATGAAACCGCCAACTGGCAAGAAGTCGTAACATGAGGTCAAACACATGACAACAGCATATACATCCCTCCTTGGTCTGGCACTTCCAGTTACTGGAGAGCTATCAGGTACTTGGGGTGATACGGTCAATAACGCTATCACATCATTGCTCGATACAGCGGTAGCGGGCACGACCAGCATCACAACCGATGCAGATATCACGCTGACAACCACCACCGGCGCGTCCAACCAAGCACGGCAGGCCATCATTCTTTGGAACCCGGCCTCGGGCACCACAACCCGCAACATCACTGCCCCTGCGCAGTCTAAGGTCTACACCGTTATCAACGCTTCGGGCGGCACTCAGTCCATTGTGCTTCGTGGGGTAGGCCCAACTACGGGCGTGACGATTGTTAAGGGTGAATCAGCCGTTTGCGCGTGGAACGGCTCAGACTTCATCAAAGTCAGTAATACCAGCGGTTCAGGCACATTTACCAACCTGACAGTCACAGGAAACACCATCCTTGGAGACGCCTCTGCCGATACCGTGACGGTCAACGGCACAATCACCAGCAATTTGATTTTCACCGACAACACCTACGACATTGGTGCCTCTGGTGCGACACGTCCTCGCAACCTGTATCTTGCGGGAAACGAAGTGGTTGCAGGTTCTGTCACATGGTCTGGTGGCACAGCCAACGGTGTGACCTACCTCAACGGCTCTAAAGTAGTGACCAGCGGTTCTGCGCTGACGTTTGATGGGACTTCTACGCTTGCGCTTTCAGGCGCATCTTCTGGTCTTTTTAACATTGGCCCTTCTGGTACTGGGCAATGTCGCATTTATTCTGATAGCACAGGAACATTCTTTGGTTCTGTTGATTCAATTCCGGTAATTTTCAGATACGGCAACACCGAACAAATGCGCCTAAACAGCACAGGGCTGGGTATTGGGACGAGTTCGCCTGCTCAAAAACTCCATGTTCTTGCTGATACTAGTGGTGCGCTTTTCCAAGGCGCAACTCTTGGGGGCATCACATTCCTAAAGACTGGTCAAACAGGAATGCAGTTATTCAGCGATGCGACTGGGACTTTAAAGTTTTACGACAACAACGCTGGCGCAACGGTTCTGAATTTGTCCTCCGGTAACCTCGGATTGGGGGTTACGCCGAGTGCATGGTACACAGGCGGTAAAGCGTTTCAAATTTTCAACGGTTCTGGCGGTTCGCTCAATGCCTATGATGGCGAATTCTTCATTAGCCAAAACGCTTATTTGAATTCTGACGCTTCAAATTGGGTGCGTAATGCCGCTGGATATGCTTCGCAGTATCACCAAGTAAACGGCAAGCACATCTGGAAAACTGCGGCAAGTAGCACAGGAAACATCTCCTTCACCCAAGCAATGACGCTGGATGCGAGTGGGAATTTGGGGGTTGGGACTACAAGTCCTTCCGGAAAACTGCACGTAAATAATACTGGTGTTGGACAACTTGTAATTGCATACAACGGTACAAGTGTTAACTATTACGATGCAGATACCCAAATATTTAGAAACGGTGCAGCTACAGAACGCGCCCGTATCGACTCCAGCGGTAACTTGCTGGTGGGGCTTTCTTCTGCGCTTACTATTTCGGGAGCGTCTTCTTGGCAACAGCAATTAGCTGGAACGGGAGCAACGGGTTATGTTGCAGCAAGGTTTAGCAATAATGCAAACCCCGCTAGGTTTATTACTGTTAAGTCCCGTGGAGCTTCTGTTGGAACAAATACAATTGTTCAAGATGGAGATGAGCTTGGTTCTATAGATTTTGCTGCTGCCGATGGAACAAGTTATACATCATCGGCAAGAATTTCAGGATTTGTAGATGGAACGCCCGGAACTGGAGACCTCCCTTCACGGCTTACATTTAGTACTACTCCTGATGGTGCAAGCAATCCTACCGAGCGCATGCGTATCGACTCCAGCGGTAACTTGCTGGTGGGTGTAAATACTGCAACAGCTAATGGCGGCGTTATACAAGTATCTAACGGCATCACTTTTCCCGCAACACAATCCGCAGCGTCAAACGCAAATACGCTAGACGATTATGAGGAGGGTACTTGGACACCTGTTTTAAAATTTGATGCAAACACGCAAACACTTACGGTATCCAATGCTACTTATGTAAAAATTGGCAGGTCAGTAAGTATCAACATGGGCATTTCATGGGGGTCAAAATCAGGTAGTGGACGTGTTTATATTACAGGATTACCTTTTGTAAAAGAAAGTGGTTCAACTGTGGGATTGCTGGCAACTTGTTCTGCTGGAACTATAACAACTACATCTGCTTTGTTTTACAACGTAGACGCAAATCAATCAATTTTAAATTTGGCACAGCAATCAGGCGATATAAGTAGTGGTAGCCTAGCTAACGCTGGAACGCTTGCTTGCACAGGCACATATTTTGTATAACCACAAAGTTCATTAGCCTGATTGGATTTGTCAGGCTGGACACAACGCCAACTTTAAGGAGAAACCAAAATGGCAATCACGAAAGAAAAAGTAATCGACCAAATCACCGTGACCGAGAATGGCATCGTTCTCTATCGTGAGGCAACTCGCATCATGGAAGACGGTCAGCAATTGAGCCAAACCTACCACCGCACAAGCCTGACACCGGGTCAAGACTTAACAGGTCAACCAGCCAATGTCGTGGCTATCTGCAATGCAGCATGGACACCTGAAATCATTGCGGCTTATCAAGCCCAAGTAGCGGCACAAGCGGCTAAACGTCAAAACCAAGGAGCTTAATCATGACTACGACAATTACTTGGACAGTAACGCAGATGGACTGTTACCCACAAGAAGATGGCAACACCGATGTGGTGTTTACCGTGCATTGGACATGTTCGGGCACAGACGGCACTTACAACGGTTCTGTGTACTCTACTTGCGGCGTGACTTACACCGCTGGCACACCCTTTACTCCTTATGCCGACCTGACACAAGACCAAGTGTTAGGCTGGATTTGGGCATCAGGTGTTGACAAAACAGCTACAGAAGCCGCTGTAGAGCAGCAGATTCAGAATCAGATTGACCCGCCTGTGGTGTCACCACCCCTTCCTTGGGCAGCATAACGGGAAGCCGCCACCCGACCTTGGCGGCACATTGAAAGGAAATACGATATGGCAAACAAACAACCCCAAATCGTGACGATAGATGACGTTGAATACGATGCAAACAACTTCACGGAGAATCAAGTTGCACTATTCAACCATTGTGTAGATTTAGACCGCAAGATCGGCTCAACCCAATTTCAACTTCATCAATTGGTGGTAGGTAAGGATGCGTTTTTAAAGATGCTGAAAGAAGCATTGAAAGACCAACCTGCTGAAGCCGCAGTAAAAGCAAACTAAAGAAACAGCCTCATGGAAACGATACATGAACTTGCCACTGAAACCGACAAACGACTGTCTATCCATGAGGCCGTCTGCGCCCAAAGATACCAAGGCATACAAGAGAGCTTTGCCCAAGGCTCTAAGCGCATGGCCAAGATTGAGTACCTGCTTTATGTAGTGATTGCTGTGGTGCTGCTCGGCCCCGGCGTGGCTGCGGAGTTTGTCAAGAAGCTGCTTGGAATATAAAGTGGACGTAGCCAAAACCATTAGCGCAGTTGCCGCAAGTGTCGCTGCACTTGGTGGAAGCTACACACTCGCCGATAAGTTTGGTTGGTTCGACAAACCCATTTTGGCGTGGTCACCAGAACATTTTGAGATTACAAACGGAACCGCAGATGGCGAATTCAAAGTAGTAGTCGCTCGTCAAAAGTTGCGAGACGATTGTGAGGTGACCAACTTCAAGATTGAGGTCAAAGATTCTGATTTTGTTGTCCATCCTGCAATCCCAAGCATTGCGACGTTCAGCGGCCCAGCAACGCCAACTGTGGACAAGTTTGGGTATAAATTTACATTCTCGCCAGAAGTGCAAAAAAAGGTCGCTGTAGGTGACGCAACGCTGATGGCGCACATCAAGTACAAGTGCCCTGAGAGGGAGGTAGTGGTCAACTACCCCAACCACAAGAATTTAAAATTTAACATCACGAGGGGGTAAAAATGTTCAAAGAAAAATTTGAGGTTTTTATTCGCAGGCTGTCCGAGTCGACGCCAGCTTGTTTGATGATGATGGTGCAGGGCAACGTGCTTGCGCTGACATTTGCTCATTGGGCCAAGGCAATTCAAACGGGTGCCACCACGGGCGCACTTGCCGTGGCTGTTTCGCTCCTTGGCCGCAAAGAGTTGCAAGAGAACAAATTTGTGATTGCTGGGCTGACTGGGTTTCTTACAGCAATAGCTGACTTTATGACGCACCCAACACACTTTGGTGGCGAATCAACAGAAGCGATTGTGACGGGCATCGGCGCTGGCTTACTGTGCTTGGCGCTTTCAAACATTGGGAAAAAATCATGATTCCAATCCTTAATTTTGAGGTCAAAAAATGATTACTCTACTTTCAACCATTGTTTCGTTTTTAATGGGCGGCTTGCCTAAGCTGTTAGACGCATTTCAAGACCGCGCCGACAAAAAGCATGAGCTTGCTTTGGCGCAGATGCAAATTCAAAGGGAGATGGAATTACGCAAATTGGGTTTTGAGGCGCAAGAACGCATTGAACACATCAAGTCTGAACAGCTTGAGATTGAAACAAAATCGTCAGAAAAAGTGGCTCTAATTGGGGCGCAGCAAGCAGAGATGCAAGCTATTTACGCCCATGACATGAGCCTGAACGAAGGGACTAGCCAATGGATGCACAACTTACGCGCTTCAGTAAGGCCCGTCATCACTTACGGATTTTTCTTTCTCCTAGTCGCAATCGACCTGACCCTCGCATGGCATGGTATTGCTTCTGGCGTGTCTTTTGAGAAGTTAGCTGATCAACTTTGGGACAATGAAACCCAAACTCTTTTTGCTTCAATAATAGCGTTTCATTTTGGTGGTCGGGCTTTTGGTAAATGAACGTCAGCCCCAGAGCCATCGGCATGATCAAACACCATGAAGGTGTAAGACAGAAGCCATATAGATGCCCGGCGCGGCTTCACACCGTTGGCGTGGGCCACGTTTTGTACCCTGAGCAGGGCAAGCTCAAGATAGAAGACCGTGATGGCTTTCCCCTGCGTCCAGAGGATGATCGCAAATTTACGATGGAAGAAATAGACGCTATCTTGGCGTCAGATTTAGAAAGGTTTGAGCGTGGAGTTCATAAGTTCATCATTGCCCCACTTACACAAGGCATGTTTGATAGCCTTGTCAGTTTTTCTTTTAATGTCGGTCTTGGTACATTGCAGCGTTCTACGCTCCGTGCGAAACTTAATCGAGGCGACAAAGAAGGCGCTGCGGAAGAGTTCTTGAAGTATTGCCTAGCAGGTGGCAAAATCCTTAAAGGGCTACAAAATCGCAGAATAGACGAGCGTGCCTTGTTTTTGTCTTAGGATGCGCCATGCCATTACAAAAAATCCTGTTCAAACCGGGGGTCAATAGAGAAAACACCCGCTATACCACCGAGGGTGGGTGGTATGACTGCGACAAGGTGCGGTTTAGACAAGGCACACCAGAAAAAATTGGTGGGTGGCAACGTATTTCTTCTTCTACTTTTATCGGGGTATGCCGATCTTTGTGGAATTGGGTCACGTTAGGGTTTCAAAATTTGCTCGGGGTTGGGACTAATCAAAAGTTTTATATTGAAAACGGTGGGGTTTATTACGATATCACGCCCGTTAGAGCGGAAGTTACATTAACCAACCCATTTACAACCGATACTACTACCAATTCTGGCGGCTTTACTACCGTCACAGTAACCGACGCAGCGGGCGGGTACACAAACGGAGCCTACGTTACTTTTTATGGGGCGTCGGCTGTTGGTGGCGTTACGGTTAATGGTGAATACCAACTTACTTATGTCAGTGGTACAACCTATACCATCCTTGTATCGGGCACTGCTTCTTCCAGCACGACGGGCGGCGGCACTGTTTATGCGGTGTATCAAGTCAATAATGGCCCGGCAATCGCACAGCCTTTAGTGGGATGGGGCGCAGGTGCTTGGAGTTCTGGAACTTGGGGTATTGGCTCCACTTCTACAGATGCTTTGCGGATATGGAACCAAAACAACTTTGGTGAAGACCTGATCTACGGCCCACGCGGTGGCCCTCTCTATTACTGGAATGCCAATATAGGTCTTACCGGCTCCACGTTTACCGTAACAATTGCAACTCCTGCGGTTGTAACATCCACAATCAATCTGTCTGAGGGCGATGCGTTTACATTTACCACCACAGGAGCCTTGCCTACGGGCTTGGTTGTAGGTACTGTGTACTACGCTCGTAACGTATCGGGCACGACGTTCAATCTATCAGCTACACCATCGGGTGCGTTAATCAATACCACCGGAACACAATCACCGACACACAGTATTTCACCAAGAGGCGTTGCAGTATCGGATTTGACCGGAGCATCGGACGTTCCACTTTTGCAAAACTACTTCTTGGTGTCAGACGCCAGCCGATTTACGATTTGTTTTGGTACGAACGACTATTTATCCACCACATTTGACCCTATGCTGGTGCGCTGGTCAGACCAAGAATCCGTAACCAACTGGACACCCGCAGTGACCAATCAGGCAGGTAGCCTCCGGCTTTCTCACGGTTCCAAAATTGTGACGGCCATGCAGTCTCGTCAAGAGATTTTGATTTGGACAGATTCATCCCTTTATTCGTTGCAGTATTTGGGCCCACCCTATGTATGGGGTCATCAGCTTTTGGCGGATAACGTGTCAATAGCAGGGCCTAATGCTTCCGCAATTGCTTCTGGCGTGGTGTACTGGATGGGCATTGACAAGTTCTACAAATATGACGGACGCACCAACACCCTGCGCTGTGATTTGAGGCAGTACATTTTCCAAAACATTAACGTAGCCCAATCTGACCAAATATTTGCCAGCACCAATGAAGGCTTTAACGAAGTCTGGTGGTTTTATTGTTCAGCCGACTCTAACACCATAGATAAATACGTGATTTATAACTATTTAGAAGATGCTTGGTACTACGGCACCATGGCCAGAACGGCTTGGCTGGATTCCGGCTTGCGTCAATTCCCGATTGCAGCCACCTATACTTACAACATAGTCAATCAGGAGTCTGGTGTAAACGACAACGAAACGGGCACAGAGCTGCCTATCAACGCCTACATCACATCATCCGAGTTTGATATTGGGGACGGGCACAACTTTGGGTTTGTGTGGAGGATGCTGCCCGACATCACATTCAGGGGTTCGGAGACTTCTCCAACTCCGCAGGTCACTATGACGCTGCTGCCACTGCAAAACTCAGGTTCTGGATACAACGTGCCCCCTTCTGTGGGCGGCGTGGACTACGGCACTGTGGCTAGGATTGGAACTTACACCGTTGAACAATTTACCGGGCAGATCAATACCCGAGTTCGGGGCAGACAAATGTCTTTTAAAGTAGAGTCTGACCAGATAGGTACAGCTTGGCAGTTGGGCGCACCTAGGATTGACATTCGACCAGACGGCAGACGAGGTAGTTAATGACATACGTAATCACATCAGAAAACCTTATAAATCCTATTGCCGCCCCACGTTTACCCAACGCCCCAACGGAATACGAACAAAGGTACTTGGACAGTTTAAACAATATTTTGCGTTTTTACTTCAACCAACTTGACAATACCCTTCGGCAGCTACAAGCGGCGTCCAACATAAAACTCAATGTTTATACGGTAAGTACTCTTCCTAGCGCAGTAACTTCGGGTGCGGGAACGTTAGCGTTTGTGTCTGATGCAAGTGGCCCTACGTTTGGTTCAGCAGTGGTGGGCGGCGGAGCAGTTAAAGTACCCGTGTATTCAGACGGAACCAATTGGAAAGTTGGTTAATTGAACTTAAACTGATAACATCTATTAACCCCTATTTCAAGAGGTAAAAATGAGCCTACACGATATCGCCCGTCACTTGGCCGCCAAAGGTCGAGGCCCAGACACTACCCTCGTCCACATGACTGAAGGGGAAGTTAAAAGCCTGCAAGATATTGCTAAAGCGCATGGCGGATCGTTGACCATCAACCCCCAAACTGGAATGCCCGAAGCGGGATTTTTGTCGTCTATCCTCCCTATGGTGGCTGGCGCTGGGTTAATGGCTATGGGTGTTCCCAACCCCCTTCTGGCAGCAGCTATTGTGGGTGGTGGAAGTATGGTGCTTAATCCCAACCAAAGCTTGGGTAAGGGCCTGATGACTGGACTTAGCGCATATGGCGGGGCAACTCTTGGCCAATCTTTGGCTATGGAGGGCGTTAAATCAAGTGCCGCAGCAGCCGAAGCCGCAAAAACAGGAGCCGCAGCAACTCCATCCACATCCATAATGAACCAGCCTTTTGAAGCAGTTAGGGGTGGTTTGCCCGCCAACGAAGGGCTTTCTTTGTTTAATCAATTACCTAAAGGTGCAACCCCACTTGGTACGCCGACTGGCATGACAAACGATATGGCTAGAGAAACTCTTTCCAACATGAGTTCGGCGGGGCGTGCTGGTGCTATGGCGGAAGGCTTTACCGGGAAGAACTTGGCTAACTTTGCCAATGAAAACAAGATTATGTCTGCTGGTATGGTGGCTGGGCCTTTATTGGCTTCACAAACATCCCCCGAAGTTCCAACCGTGCCCGTAGATAGAGACCCCGGCCAACAGTATGACTATTACCCCGGTATAGCTTTGCCGACTCCCTCTGCTGACCCGTATGGCAGAGAGAAAACCTATTATTCGGGCTATTTCAGACCAAGAACTACTACTGCCGCTGGTGGTGGCATGATGGGTTGGCCCGCAGGTGAGTCTGTCATAAAAATGGCGGGTGGTGGCGAGCCTAAATACGATATGGGCGGATTTGTCGTCGATGCAGTAAATAATATGTTGCAACAAGACCCGAGATTCCGACAGCTTATGGGGCTTGATGCTAATGCCCCGCTAAAGAAATACATATACGACCAACAGAATCAAAGATACCTTGAAAACGGTATGGGTACGCCGTCAGAGGCCCCGCGCAGTTACAACTACGACACCCAGAGCCAACAGTTTACTGCGCAAGTACCACCGGCTACCGCCACAACTACCCCAATGGCGTCGGGCGGAATCTCCGATCTTCGTTACAACCTAGGCGGTTACTCTGATGGTGGCCAACTGCTTCGTGGCCCCGGTGATGGGGTATCCGACTCTATTCCTGCAACCATAGCAAATAAGCAACCTGCTCGTTTGGCCGATGGCGAGTTTGTGGTGCCCGCCCGTATCGTGTCTGAGTTGGGTAATGGCTCAACTGAAGCTGGTGCCCGTAAGTTGTACGCCATGATGGACAGAGTACAGAAGGCTAGAAGCAAAACCGTTGGAGAAGGAAAAGTTGCTAAGAACTCTAACGCCGCTAAGTATTTGCCAGCATGAGTTATGTGATGACCATAGAAAAGTTTACGGATACGTATTTAGAGCTTGAGCCTCTATACCGTGAACACTATGCCGAAATGGTTGAAAGATTAGAGGGTCAAGGTTTTACGTATTCTCCGTACAACCCTAGGCTGCATGAGTATGGAGCAGCTTGCGAAAACGGAAGTTTAATCACTATCGTGCTTAGACAAGAAGGGGTTGCATGTGGGTACGTTAATATGTATGTTGTGAAGGACATGCACAACCAAGATTTGATAGCACAAGAGGACACAATTTTTGTGCAAAAAGCACACCGTAACGGTGTGGGTAAGAAGTTAGTTCAGTTTGGCCTTGAGGAATTAAAACGCCGTGGTGTTAAACGGCTTCTTGTTTCAGCAATGACAGACTTGCGTGTAGCTAAACTTTGGGGGCGAATGGGCTTCAGAGAAGCTGCAACACAAATGATATATGAATTCTGAGAGGTAAATTATGTGCTCACCATCTCCCCCACCGGCCCCTTCCCCGGTAACTTCCCAAACTCAAACGGCAGAGCTGCCAGAGTGGGCACGTCCGTATGCCAAGGAAACTCTTGCTAAAGGTGCCGCTTTAACCGACATCAACAAAAATCCGTATCAAACATACGGTGCTAATCGGATTGCTGGGTTCACCCCCATGCAACAACAGGCTCAACAACAAGCCCAAAACATGCAGCCTTCTGCCCAACTGGGTATGGGGACTAATCTTGCGGCACAGGCAGGGCTTGGTGCGCTAACCGCGCAGTACCAACCGGGTCAATTTACCAATCAATTCCAAGCTCCGCAAGCTTATCAGCCAAGTCAGTTTGGCATGTTGAGTGCACAAGCCCCTAATTTGCAGTCCTATCAGATGGGGCCAGCCGAGAGAGTTTTTGCCCAACAACAGGGCGCGCCCACCATGTCTGCGGCGCAGACTAATTACAACCCCAATATACAAGCGTTCCAGATGGGGCCTGCGGAAAGAATATCCGCCCAGCAAGTTGGAACGCCCTTAATGGATGCGGCTCAGACCGCGTATCGTCCAGATTTACAGACATTCCAAATGGGGCCTGCCGAGCGAGTCAGGACTCAGTCTTTTGCTAATCCATATTCCGCAAGCGCGTATATGTCCCCGTACATGCAGAATGTGGTGGAGGCTCAGCAACGTGAAGCTCAGCGCCAAGCAGACATTGCGGGTACTCAAAGAGCTGCACGGGCGACACAATCTGGTGCATTTGGGGGTTCTAGACAGGCTATTGAGAACGCAGAAGCTGCGCGTAATCTGGCTACACAGAAAGGTGACATCCAAGCTGCGGGGCTGCAATCTGCATTCCAGCAAGCACAACAGCAATTTAATGCCGAACAACAAGCTAGGTTGCAGGCACAGCTTGCAAATCAACAGGCTGGCCTTCAGGTTGGCGGTCAAAACTTACAAGCTGCCCTCGGAGTTCAGCAGTTGGGTACACAAACTGGTTTGCAAACAAGTCTGGCAAACCTCAGTTCTGCTCAACAAGCGAACGTACAAAATCAGGCTGCTCAGCTTCAAGCTCAGGGCTTAAATGCCCAACAAGCAATGCAAGCTGCGTTGGCCAACCAGCAAGCTGGGTTACAAGTCGGACAGCAAAATCTGGCTGCTCAACAGGCTGCTCAGCAACTTGGAACACAAACCGGTTTGCAAACAAGTCTGGCAAACCTCAGTTCTGCCCAGCAGGCTAATGTACAGAATCAAGCCGCGCAGTTGCAAACTCAGGGCATGAATGCCCAACAAGCCATGCAAGCAGCATTAGCTAACCAACAAGCTGGTTTACAAGTTGGCGGGCAGAACCTTCAGGCTGCATTGGGCATTCAGCAATTGGGCGCAGGACAAAACCTCCAAGCGCAGTTGGCTAATCAACAGGCATTCCAACAAGCTCAAACAGCAGGGGAACAATCCCGTCAGTTTGGCGCAGGTCAAGGATTACAAGCTGCAAGTCTCGGTGCTCAATACGGTCAGGCTGCTCAACAACTTGGCGAGCAGTCCAATCAATTTGGCGCTAATTTGGGCATGCAGGGTCTTCAAACGGGTCTGCAAGCTGCGGGTCAGTTAGGGCAACTCGGTCAGACTCAATTCGGCCAACAATTGGGTATTAATCAGTTGCAGGCTCAGTACGGAGCGCAGCAGCAAGCTCAACAGCAACAAGCAAACGACCTTGCTTACCAAAACTTCTTGAATCAACAGAACTACCCATATAAACAACTTGGATTTATGTCCGACATGATTCGTGGTTTGCCTTTGGGCCAGCAATCCACCTCTGCGATTTATCAAGCACCACCTACCACAATTAATCAAATTGCTGGTTTAGGAACAGCAGGTATTGCAGGATTGGGTTTATACAACGCAATGAAATAATAGAGGACAGACTATGCAAGGCATTGCACAAAAGATCTTGGCCAACCCCGCCAAATACTCAATAGAGCAGCTTACACAAGGCGTGCAGAACGGTGTCATCCCTGCGTATGTTGGCATCCCCTTGATTCAAGAAAAAATGAAAGAGCAGAAAGAAGCTCAAGTTATGGCCATGGGGCAACAGCAGCAACGCCCCGTTGCAGAGCAGATCATGCAAGAAGCCCAGTCTGCGGGTGTACCAGCTCTTTCTAGTAACTTGCCACAAGAATATGCGGGTGGCGGCATCATCGCGTTTGATGAAGGCGGTGAAGTTAAACGGTATGCCGGTGTCGGGCCTAGTTTGACAAGCTCCGTGCCCCCATTGAGTTATGAACAACTTTCAAGACTTTACGCAACCGACCCCCAATTGGCAAAAGAAGCCGCTTTGCGTGCTGGGCCTGTAGGGCAGCGTATTTTAGCGGGGATTGAGGCTGCCGCACGTGTTGGTGCTGTGCCAGCGACTGTAGGCGGAGGTGGAGCTGCTGCTTCTGAGTTTGCCGCTGGAATTACCGGAGCAATGTCACCTGAACAACGAAGGGGTATGTACTCTAACCCAATGCTTAGCGCAATGTCTGGAGATACAGGCATAGCCGCTGCAATTCAAAATGCGCCTAACATGGAAAAACCCACAATGGGTTCCGGAGACCAAATTTTTAAAGCTCTTTCGTTTTTCCCCAAATCAGTAATTGGTGCCACGGGAGATGCAGATTCTCCTAAAGGTTATGGCCTTACTCGCCTACTAAATTCCGATAGCACACCAGCCGCAGCCCCCACAATTAAAACTCCTTACGATCCAACGACAGCAACGCGCCGTTCGATGTATCCGGAGCAAACACAACCCTCTACGGCACCTGCGTCCCCCGCCGCTCCCGTAATTCCCGATATAAAAATGCCTATTTTGCAGACGTACACGCCAAAGGTTGCGACTTTGCCAGAACGCACCATGGGAGACTTAGTTGATCTCGATGCAATCACTAAGGATATGCCCGCAAAAACCAAAACAGCATTTGAAAACGCTGTTACTGCCACTAAAACAGATCTGGAAGCAATGGACAGCCCCGGTTTTGAGACCCGTGAAGGTCGTTTGAAACAACGTGAATTGGCTCAAGAGAAAGACTCAGCAATCGGTCGCGCTTTAAACTTAATGAGTCTTGGTTTTGGTATTGCGGGTAGCAAAGAGCGTACTCTTGCAGGTGCTTTGGGAAATGAAGGTCGTCAAGGTATTGCTGACTTAATTAGAGGTGAAGCTGCAAACCGCGCTGCCAAGGATAGGCTGGAAGACGCACGTGATAACTTTGAACAGCAAAAAATTGCGGCCAAGAAAGGCAACTACCAAGCTGCTCAAGTGGCGGGTAGAGATGCAGCCAACGATTTGCGGGCTGCTACTTCACTTTCGTTGCAAGGTGCTCAAGCGGGTAACGCTCAGGCTATCAACATGTTTAGTGCCCTTAGCCAAAGGGACATTGGTGCTGCAAATGTAGCAAATCAGGGTGAAAATCTACGAGCAGCGGCTATTGATTCAGCCAACCGTAGTGCGCTGGGTCTCGCAGGTTTAAATTTGCAACAGCAACAACTTGCTCAGACTAGTGCGTTCCAAAACAAACAGCTTGAAAACATGGAGAAACGTTATGCTGCTATGGACAATGCGTCTAGAGCCCGTATCTTGCAAGTCCGTGCGGGGGCTATGGCTAAGTTTATGGAGAATACAGCCCCTCAACTAAATGCCCAGTTTATTAAAGAGTACGGCCCTAATTGGCGTACTGGCGGAGATCCACGCAGTCTTGAAGCCCAAATGAAATTTAAACAAGCGCAGAATGCTTACATAATGGATGCTCTTGGTCAATATGAAACCATGAAAGATGCACGTCAAGCAGATGATCTTCTTTTGAGCCAATAAATATGATCCTCAATCTGCCCAAACTTGGCCCCGTCAATTTTCGGGATGATCTAACACCTGAGCAGTTTCAAGCGCAACTTGCTGCGCTTCAACAAAAGTACGACTTCAAACTGCCAAAACCTGAAGTAGGGATTGGCACCCTCCTCAAGCGCGGTTTCATGCGTGGCTTAGGGGAAACAGGTATCGCTTTAGGGGACACGCTCCCCGCTATGATTGGTTCTGCGCTTGGCTTTGATGAGTATGCCCAACGCCAAATGGGTGAAGCCGCTGCTTCACGTCAAGCGTTAGAAGCCAAGTACCCCACACAGTTCAAGTCGTACACTGAAATTGAAAGCCCTTACGAAGCCCTGCAATACGGTGCAGAAACTTTGGGTGAACTTGGCCCCACTGCGCTGACTGCACTTATCCCCGGTGTGGGTGCTGGAGCCGTGGGTAGTAGGCTTGCCGGACAAAGCGCCCTTCGCGCCGCTCAAGCTGCTGGCCCAGTTTCCCGCGCAGGTCTAGCTGCCGTTGAAAAAACCGCTGAAGCTGCTGGTAAACGTGCAATGTATGGTGGTGTGTACCTTGGCTCGTTGCACAAACCGCACCTGAAGTATTTGAAAGCATCTATCAAGAAACTGACAAGATGGAGCCGGGGATTGCCGCACTCGCCGGTGGTCTATCTTCTGTATTGGAATCTATTGTTCCCGGCAAACTGCTGGGTGAGTTGGGTGGTTACGGCAAACTAAAAGTCATCGAGAAGATGGCTAAAGATTCCGGTGCTGCACCTAAAGTGTGGAAGTATATTGGCAAAGAAGCCGCTAAAACCGCAGGGGCTGAAGGTTTGACTGAAGCCGCACAAGAGTCTATCAATGCCGCCGCAGAACAAGTTGCAGGTAGCACTAAAGACATGTTTGGCCCAGAGAACATCCAGCGTTTCAAAGAGTCGTTTGTCAAAGGTGCAATCGGTGGTGGTGCGTTTGGCACTGTCAGCGGTACAAGCCAAGGCTTGACTGCCCGTAAAGAGTTTAAAGATACCAAAGAAGCCGAAGCGGCCCTCAAGGCTCAGTATGAAGCTGAAAGAAAAGCGGGCACTCTGACACCAGAGAAAAAAGCTGAGTACGACATCGCGTTTGAAAACGCACGTAAACAACGTGAAGCTGAACTTGGCGAAACATTCGCAGGGCTACCCGACTACACCCAGCGTGCAGAAAACCTCAAAGCTCTCCAAGCACGGATGGATCAGATGCGTCCTGACTCCCCTGCTTACGCTGACCTGCAAGAACAAGTTATCAAAGCGCAAGAGGAAGTAGCCGCTGCTCAAGCCGCACAAGCTGCCGAAGATGCCAAAAAGATCGAAGCGCGGTATGGTGAACGTGGTGCCCCGTTTAGTATCGTGCCGCCTACTACTGGTGATATGTTCAAACCTGAGTTGGAGCAACAGCGTGCTGCTCAGCAACAAGCCACACGTGACTTTGCGTTTGGCCCTGTAGCTACAAACACTCTCGGAGATTTAGTTACAGTTGACACCTTAAAAAATCTTAAGGTGTCTCACCGATCCGAACTTGGCCGGAGTTTGCTTGGCGTTGATCTTGATACGGTTGATGGTCGCCGCAAGCTCATCCAGACTTTAGAGAACCCCAGCTTCAAGGGCACGATTGATGAAGCTGCCTACGATGATTTGATCAGTACCTTTGATCCGCAAGAAGTCAAAGCTGCACGTGCTGAAATGCAAGCTGAAACGCTTTCCCCTACCAAACAGAAACAGCAAGAGCAAACACGAAACTTTGCATTTGGAGCCCCTGATGTTACAAGATCTGACACCACCCCAAGTGGAGGAAGCACTGGCGTGGTTAGCGAGTCCACTGCCGCTGGAACTGCCACAACCTCTAAAACAACTCAACGAGATGGAGATGTTCTTACTGAGCAGGATGCTGGAAGTGCTACTGGAGGAGAAGGACAACAGCCCAGTGCACTGACATTGCCCCCAGAAGTACAGTCAGCCAAAGATTTATTAGACGCAATAGATAAAGGTGGCATTCCATTAAATCCAAGCAAAATTAACGCAATTGCTAGAGATCTTGGTCTTGAAGTTAAGAAGTCAGCAAAACCTGAAGAAACAATTGCAAGATTACGTGACGCTGTAGTTCGTGCGGCCCCGTCTATGGGCTCTATTGATACTCAATTTGACAAAGGAACCCCAAGTGGCACTACGACCCTTGAAACCGTCCAAACAGAAACGCAAGGACAAAAACAAACCGAACAGCCCAGTCCATTTAAGTTGACTCGCGGAGCGGTTACACCGGAAGCAGTTAGCAAACTGTCTGATGAGCAGCTAAATGTTGAACTCAACAATATCTACCTCAACGATCCCGAGTATGCGCTCGTACAGGCAGAATTAGCTAAACGTCAACAAGGAACTCCAAGTGGCACTACGACCTCTAAAACCAAGCAAACCAAAAAAGCTCCGGCGCTTACCGCGAAAACTGAAGTGCGCCCTGAAATTGCTGAACAACAGGCCATACTGGAACGGGTTTTACCAAAAGAAATTGGTGGGTTCACGCTGGAGCCTATAAACCCGTACAGCGGTAATTGGTATGTGAAATATGCGGCTACCAATGAAGCTGGTATGGTGTTTTCAAAGGGTGCGCCTATTGACGCAGAAATGCTCGTGGGTACCGATGCGGAAATCCGTTCTCGGGTAATGGAACGGCTTGCTAAAAACGGGATCAAAGAAACACAAACCAAGCAAGCAAAAACGCAAAGACAAACGACAGCAGCCAAAGCAGTAACCCCCACCCGTGGCACATCGAGCCGTCCTAATCTGTCCGCAGAACTGCCTGTTATAAATCAAAAGTTAGGCCAGCGTGGGGTCAAGCTCGACCAACAAGCTAAAGATGCAAAAGCCTACTTTGGCAAGGTAGTCCCTGAGCTTGCGCTTGATTCAATTGCAAACGACTTGGTGTATCAACCCGAGGCGTATCGTAATTCGGTGATGAAGTCTTTGAACGAGCCAATGTTTGGCACCAAAGAAGAAGCCGCATTTTTTAAAGGTCAAGGCGGTATTCACGCTAAGAACGCCGAAGCATGGGCACGTGCCAACTTGTCCCCCGAAGCAGTTGCATTTATGGATCAGAAGGTTGCCCAGTACCAAAAGGAAAAGCAAAGGTCTGACGCTGTTCGACGCCGCCAAGAAGCACAAACAAGTGTGCGTAAAGCTACTAAGGTGCAGGTTGCTGAAGAAGCTGCCGCTGCCGAGGCAGAGGGCGAATACGCACCCACACTGGAAGAAATTGCAGAAGCCAAAGGTACGAAGACTTTGGCAGGCAAACGTAAGAAAGACCTACAACGTCTTGCACGTGAGTTGGAATCCGATCTGGGCGATCTGGATGATATAGCTGACACTGACACCACGGACTTGTTTGCCGATGCAGACCTCGCCGCATTACATACGCAAGCGCACCCGGTAGCCTTAAATCAGTTAGAGAACAATAACTTGGTAGGTGCGTTACAAGCACTGGCGGACAGTGGCTCGTCTAAAACAGCAGAACTTTTTGCACAGCAGTTGTCCAAGTTGGTTGGCAATGTGAACCTTGTGTATGGCGCTGATGTTTCTAGGTACGACCCTGCAACCAACACAATCTATTTGCGTGACGGTGCTACCGAGTACGAGATTCTGCATGAGTCTTCACATGCAACCATGTCCCACACTTTGGACAACCCGTCACACCCCGTAACCCGTCAGGTGACCACTCTCTTCAATCAAATGAAGAAAGGCACTGAAGGAACTTATGGTGCGCAAGATATACAAGAGTTCGCTGCCGAGGCGTGGAGCAATGATGCGTTCCGCAACCGCTTGAAAGAGTTCAAGCCTACTGGTGAGAAGCTGACTGGTTGGGAGCGTTTAGTCAACGCTGTGCGTCAGTTGCTTCGTTTGCCTCCCAAACATGAGACTGCATTAGATGCGATTGACCGCATGCTCAATGACATCATCAGCCCACCTCCCGCCGAACGCACGGGTGAAACTTTGTACGCGCAATCCTTACACAACCCCAACGTGGTGCAAGAGATGTTCACAAAGATGAACAAAATAATACGCAAGCAGCCCGTCATGAACACTGAACGTGCTGTTGGGTTTTGGAAAGCCGCAGAAAAAATTGGCACGACTGGTCGCCAATTGATGTACAAGTCGTTGAATTTGTCTGCTTTGGGCGATGTTGGTAGCAAATATCTAGGTGAAAGTGCGAAACGATTTGCAAATACCGTAGAAGAAATGGCGGGTTACCAAGAAAAACTTCTTGAGGCTATGCACCCGCTGCACGACCGTTTGACCAAGTTTCGTCAATCTGAGGAATATCAAACATGGTCTACTTTGGTGAATGACTCTACCCGTGTAGATGTAAACCCTGAAGCAGACTTGAGCAAATACAAAGGCAGTCCTGAGAAAGAAGCCGAGTGGAAACAGCTCAATGCGCGGTTTAAGAAACTTACACCAACTGGCCAAAAGTTGTACCACGATCTATTTGCCACCTACAAAGCTCTTGATGCGGAGTTCTTGAAGTCGCTGGAGCGCAACATCGAGGCTACGGTGGGTGACAAATCTAAGTCTGCATCTGCTTACCAAAAGATTTTGCGAGAACTCGCTGATGTACGTATTGACCACTATGCGCCTTTGTTCCGCGAAGGCCAGTTCTGGTTGCAGTACGACCTCAATGGCGAAACTAATAAACAGACTTTTGACTCCGAGGCTGAACGTGACTTTGCACGTAAACAACTGGAAGCCAATGGTGCTAAAAACATTGATGTCTACTCTCGTGCTGACCAACTAACTACCAAGACCGTACCGTCAGGCACCATGCTTGCCGACATTATGAAGATCATGAAAGACAACGGTGCAGGCGAGGACGCTATTAACGACTTGATACAACTTGTTGTCAAGGCTATGCCTGAAGCCAGCATTTTGAAGAGCCGTCAAAAACGTACCGGTATCGGTGGTTACATAGACAACGCCGCTTATGTGTTCGACCGTGTGAGCAGTAACACCGCACGTCAGTTGGCACGCATGCAGTATGGCCCTGAACTGCAACGTATTGTGGGGGAGATGGAAAAGACAGTTAACTCCTCACGGGGGGATGTCAATACTTATGGTAGTGAGCTCATAGAGGAATTTGAAGGTCGTCGCAACTTTGCGATGAAACCTACGCTGTCAAGCTGGTCACAGTACGCAAGCTCCGGCGCGTTCTACTACAACCTCGCAGGTAACGTATCTTCTGCGGCAATTAACGTATTGCAAACTCCGTTGGTTGTCTTTCCGCAACTGGGTGGTGAGTATGGGTTTAAAAATGCGGGTGTAGCACTGAACAACGCCCGTAAGCTGTATATGGGTAGCGGGTTCTCTCGTAAAGTTGCCGAGCTGACGGGTGAGTCTAGTGATCAGAAAGCCATGACTTCTATTGAGAACTTGGTCAACAGCGGGAAAGCTCCTCAGTACAAAGAACTTATTGAGACTATGAAAGCTCGTGGGCTTTTGCAAACTTCTACTGCACGGGATGCGCTACGTGCTGAAAATAAAGATTCATCAGGCTACGGCAGTACAAACAAGCTGGTGCGTTACACAACTTTGGTAGGTTCTTTCTTATTTCATCATGCCGAGCGCATGAACCGTGAGATCACAGCCGTTGCCGCTTTTGATTTGGAAATGGCTAAGCTCAAAAACTCTAAGATGAGTGAAGCTGAAAAGCAAGCCAAAGCAATTGAAAAAGCCCTTTCTCTTGTAGAGTACGCACACGGTGCAGGTAGTACGCTCGCCGGGCCAAGCCTTGGACAGAGTGACATAGGAAAAGTTTTGATGGTGTTTAAGCGTTTCGCATTCAGCATGTATTACATGTTGTTCGACACCATGATGCGCTCACTTCCCGTCAAAGGTGCAACGGGTGAACAGCTTGAAGCAATCAAAGCGGCACGTAGACAACTTGTTGGCATATACGGCATGTCTGCGCTCTTTGCTGGCGCTAAGGGTTTGCCCTTGTATTGGATTGCTGAGTTGGCATACAACATGTTCCAAGATAAAGACGACGATGACTTTGATACTGTCATGCGTGAATTCCTTGGGGATTTCTTTTACAAAGGCCCAGTCAACTACTTCACCAATCTGAGCATAGCGGATCGTGTGGGCTGGACTGACTTGTTGTGGCGTGAGCAAAAAGGTAGTAAGGCTGATGCTAGTGCTTTAGCTCAAATTCTTGAAAGCGCACTGGGTGCTCCATACTCAATTGTTGACAGCTTGTTCCGTGCAAAAGATCTGATTGCCGAAGGTCAGATGGAACGTGGCATCGAAGCCATGCTACCCGTGGGGTTGCGCAACATCTTGAAGGGTGGTCGTTATGCAGTTGAAGGCGCTAACACTCTACGTGGTGATACGGTTGGGGATGTGAACGGCTACAACGCCGCGATGCAAGTGCTTGGCTTTGCTCCTGCTGACCTGATGAAACAGTACGAAGAAAATGCGTACATGACCGAGAAAGGTAAAGCGATCAAGTCTATCGAGAAGAACGCACTGAAGAAATACTATGCGGCGATGCGTGAAGGTGACATCGACGGCATGATGGAGGCACGTGAAAAGTTGTTTGAGCTTGGTGCTAAGTATCCTGAACTGAAGATCAGTGAAAACACAATCACTCAGTCAGTAAAAGCGAGAGATCGTATTACGAATGAGATGCACCATGGTGTACAGCTTGACCGCAAACTGGCACCTTACTTGAAGCAAGCTGCCGCTGAAGCATACGGTGATTAAAAAAAGACCCCGACCGAAGTCGGGGTTCAAGGAGATAGCAACCCAAAGGAGAGAGTAACAAAGTTGCTAGGGCGAACTCTAGCACAATGTTAAGTGATCCGCCAGAATCTCACTCCTTGGGTGCCTCTTTCCAAAACAAAACGGAATTTAATTTTCATGCCTCGATCTTTAGTGTAGGCAACAACTTGATTAGAAATACCTTGACGATCCAAGCACGGTATATAGAAGGAACTACCCACTACAAATTTGTGCCATTCTATAGCAACTGGTACAGTATCAGCCGTTATTGTCATCGGTAGTAATCTCTACTTCCGGATCAAGTTCAGTAGCAACAGAGCAGTCAATCACGAGTGAAAATACCGATGGGGTCGTAATGTCCGAGCCTTTGGACAGACTCTTTTTAATCACACCCGTAGTAATTCGGTTCTTCTGCAAGTCTTCACACAACATTTTGTAAGAAATTTGGTTCTCACTACACCACTCCCGCAGGGCTTTGGTAGATATAAAGAGCAGCTTCTTGTCAGGTTCAAAGCGCGTCATCAGCTCCCCACGGGGTTCACGTATTGGCGCTTCGTGTAATCCTGAACGCTTATCCACTGTGCTGTTGATGATCAACATGTTGTTGTTCTTTTCGTTCAAGAACATACCGATACGGCTCAAAGGAGTCATGCCATCAGAGCGCACTTCAACCCGCATACGGCTTAAAGTTTCAACCGCCCATTTATAGACTGCCGATACGTCAATATCATGTAAGCCTAACTTCTTGGCGATGATGCCGGATGTAAGAGCACATGCCGCTGTTGCTGACCAAAACCGTTCACGTTGGGTAAACCCTGCGGCTTTGTCAAACTTGCGCTGAATTGCATTCAGCAGACGTTGAACTTCCGGTAGATTGGCAATCACATATCGAATGAAGATCTCGCCAGCTACACCGTAGTTCTCGTACATGGGGTTGAACATCGCGTCAGATTCAGCTTTGCTCAAGTTGTCGTTTTTGGCAACCGCAAACTCCAGTACCCGCATCAGTTCGCCCTCCGGAAAATCTTTGAGGTTGTACAACTGATCGTACAAACTTTTGTTGCCTGATGTAATCGCAATCAAATACCAGCGCAATGAATTACTACGTTCTGCGTTTGACTGTGACTGCATACGGTTACGACCGCGCCCGTGCGTGATAGCGTAAGCCATCGCACTGACTTCCTCGTCGGCCATGTTGGTCAACTCATCAATAGTAGGGGGTATATTGCCCAGCACTGAGATACGGTGCATACGTGCCAAGTACTTGTCTTCTTGATTCATCAAGGGTTCAACTGGCCTACCCCAAATGCTGTTGACCAACAACTGAATAGTTGTCTTACCTACACCGGAGCCGTTGTTGGTCAGGTGAATGATAGAGCCGTTAAGTTTGGTGAACTTGTACAACGCTGAGCCAAACCCTGCAAAAAGTGTGAACGCACGGACTTCATTTCCGGCAGTGGCGTAGATGTTGGCAACCTTTTTCCATTCAGCAACTGAGCCTTTCTTGGTATAGAAACTAGCGGTCTCCGCAGTGGCGTTTGATGATGGGCTGTAGTTCACGCCCGATGCTGTGATCTCACGGTTGCCCACGATGAACTTGGTGTCTTCCTCATGCCAACCAAACTGCTGACGTGCTTTTTCTGCTTCTGACAGGTGCTGAAGTTCTTGCACCCACTTAGTGATGTATCCCATAAGTAAATCCAATCTTTTGTTGTATGCGGTTACGCCCTGATACGCCAAGACTTCACGCAACTTGTCTTTTGATAAAACGCTGGATAGCGGTGCGGAGAATTCGCGGATTCCATCTTTGGGCATATGTAGTCTCATCCACAAAGATTCTCCCGTGTCCGGATCATTCAATCGCTTGACGACGTAGAAGTCGTACTCGTAGATCAACTCATCTTTCTCATCTTCACCTTTCTCGTCTTTGCCCCAACCTCGTTTGTAGACCCCGCCGTTTTTTCCACGAAAATATGGGTATGGGTACTCGGGGATTTCAACCGTGACTTCTTCTTCCAGCACAGCGTTATGCATAACAACGATGTTGTCTTCTGCCTTAGCCTCTGCAATGCGTGAGCCAATCTGAATCGGTGAAGTAATCTTGCCTTTATTCGGACAGTCTTGGCATGGCGCGGAGTTAATGCTTGAGAACGTATTGCACTTGTAGGGCTTTTCTAATAAAGCATGCGCCTTGTTGAACGTTTCTTGAGGATCGTATTCAGGATGTTGATTGCTAATCTTATGGATTGCTTTCTCACCGTCTTCGCAGTTGACTGCAATAGACAACCCTGCTCTCCACAACGGTTCTTCAACGGTCTCTTGTTCTTTATAGATACGTAGCAGTTGCGCACATCCCTCGCCCTCGGCGCTTTTGCGCATAATCGTTGCAAAACGGGATACGCTGTTGCCCATCAAAGCGCGGGTGGTTGCATCTATTGGGCGGCGTGGTGGAGCGTCAGAGCCAAACAAACCTTTAGGTTCGTCATCCTCTTCTTCCATACCTATCAACGTTTTGAAGCGTGAGAACTCTACGGGCTGCGACTCAACCAATACAGCTACTTGTTTTGGTGGGTTGTCTTTAAAGCTCAGTGTGTCAGGCACACGTAGAATTCGAGCCGCATCTGCTGTGACCGCAGGGTCAGCGGACAGATTGTATGAAGCACAGAATTTTTTAAGTGCTTCGGCTGTTGGTTTCCAATCGTTGTATCCGATGGTCTCCGTCAGTGTCCAGTAAACGTGTATGCCACGTCCTGAATTAACGATAGTGGGTCGGGGTAGTCCTGTTGCTTTAACAAATAGTCTGAGCGCATTCAGTGCGAATGCTTGTGTTTCGTATGGTTTGTTTTCTCCACAATCTAGATCAAGCCAAAAAGCCTTGAACCACTTTGCGTTTTTTGCTGTTCGACCTTCAGTCTCCAAAAGATATTTGGCGCATCCAAAGTATGCGTCATATCCCTGAGAAATAAGTCCATCTACGACTCCATCAATCTCATCAATCGTTTCTACAAAAGTTTGCCTCGGCGCACCCTTCTTCAGTCCAACCACACAGTACAAACCTTCGGAGGCAAGTACAGCGTTGAGAAAGGTATTCCGTATTGTCATTGTTCGCTCTTTACAGACAAAAATGCCTTCAGGTCTACTGGCGATAAACCTTGGGCGGGGGGATTAAGTTGCGGCGTTGGTCGTTAAACGACTAAGCAGTTCCCATAATACTTTGCGTTTTCTCGGGTGGGGTATTGCTTTTCCCAAGAACCACATGTATATGGCTTGCCGTGATACACCAAGATGTTCTGCAACATCCTGTACTGGAATGTCCCGTTCAATGCAAATGCGACCAAGTTGAACACCAACATGAAATGGGTCTGCTTTATTGTTCGCATCTACAAATTTACGGGAATAACCTCTGTTGTTCATTGTTAGTAAATAGTGGGGTATGGTCTAACTTGGCACGTTTTGTTTCTCTGTATTCCCAAAGACCAGCAAGATTTGGGAATCGTTTGTCAAATAGTCGTGCAAGATACGGACTGAAATTGTTGTTGATCTTCCAAGGCCCAGCAGATTCAGTAACTGCGGAATGGTGGCGCAGATAGTGCACGATGGTACGAGCAGAGTAGTGTTTGAAACCGCTTGATCTGATCTTAAACGCCTGATCGCAAAACGCTGCCCAGACATGTAAGTTGTTAGGTAACCATTTCAAAAACTCTTTGCTAAACAACTCTTCGTGTTCTTCCGCAAGTTCCAGTATGTCCATGAGGTTCCCCTTTGGGGAGCGGGTTTCCCCGCCCCCGTTTACTTACTCAGCCCAGTCATCCAAGATATCGGCAACATCTTTTGGTGCTGCTTTTTTAGTGCGCTTGGTGGGTTCTGCTGTCTGTTCAACAGCCTCAGCCTCTACCTTGACTGCTTTGGTAGCAATCTTTTCATACGCAGGGGCATCCTCTTCCTTAGTCAATTCACCCATGGTGCGTACACCATCCATCTGCGCAGAAGTGGCGGCGATAGCGGCTTTAGCTTCAGAAGATTGACCTTTTGCTTGAGCCAATTCCAACTCCTCAGCTTCCAAAGGACGCACTGCCTTGAAAGTCAGGCGCGGTGTTGCGCTTGCAGTATCAAAGCGCATCTCGGTGACAACGGCAGTTACTGGCAAACCATGGCTTCCCAAGAATTTTGCGTATGACTGCAAGGGCATCTTCCCATTTTCAGCCGCACCAAAGATTGATTGCGCAGGGAGGGTCAGTTGATAAACGTCTCCTCGAATATCGTTCTCCAAGAGGACGGCAAGGCGCTGTGAGAAGCGGCATGCGCGGGATTCACCTTGACCTGAGCCTTTGATGTTTTGTTGGCATGAAGCACACTTGCTTGCTTGTGGTTGCTCAGCTTTGATGTCGGGGGCGATCCCGTCATTTGACCAGCATGTGGGTGCCATGGCTTGACCTTCTTGATATGTTCCTGCATAAAAAGTTCTTGATACGTTAGGGTTAGCCGCCGCAATAATGATGTTCATTGCGCGATCTTCGTTTTGGGCGATCTCTTTGCCATCGACCATCATGCGGAATACGTTGCCTCGAATAGAGATGCGCTTACCGCCAGTGCCCCCACTGCCGCCCATCAGGGCTTTGGTAGTTGCGTCAAGTTCAAGGTTTTTCAGGTGGGCAGGTAGTGTGTTACCACCTTTAGAAAATAAAGTCATTTCACTCATTTGGGTTCTCCAGTAGTTACGGTTTTAGCTTGCATTAGGGCATCAATGTCTGCGCGGTTGTAACGCACCTTGTTGCCTATGCGGAAATGAGGGATTGTTCCCTCGCGGGTCAAGTTATAGATAGTCTGTCGTGACATGCGCAACAGCTTAGCTACTTCTTGTACGGTCAGTGATGCTTCAAGATCCACTTGGGGTTCTCCTTATGGTTACACCATATTTACTGTCAGTGTTTAACCCTGTAGGCATGATGTCGGGGTTCTCCTCTAACAGTTGTTTCATGGTAGTTTGACTAATACGCCGTTCAAGCAGTTCGGGCATCTTGTGTTCCAAGATGAACTTGTGCATGGCTTCCCAGTCGCTTGTCCAATAGCGGGTCTTCACAGAACGAATTACCGTACCGTGAGTGCTACCAAGACGGTCAACACCGATTTCCTTGCAGAGTTCCAATAATTTGGCTTCCACAAGTTCCATCTGTGATTTCACAGAGCCATCAGCTTCTTCGTAGTCACGTAGAAGTTCAGCCCTTTTGTCGCGCATCTTGATGTAAGCGGCGACGAGTTTATCAACCGATATTGTCTCGGTCATATCTCTCTCCTTTGCATTTGTATCTGAATAATATCTTAAAAATTAACAGTGTCAAGTCTTTTTATGTAAGTATTTCTCCGTATAGGTCAATGATTCGGTTGTGGATGTCTACCTTGTTTTCCAGCATCTTGTACATACGACGCTCTACCCCGCTGCCTTGCAAGTGCACCACCACTGAGGGATTCTTTTGTCCCGCTCGGTGAACACGTGCATTGGCTTGGAGGTAAGTCTCGACTGACATCACTGGACTCCAGTAGACGATGGTGTTGGCGGCATGCAAAGTTACCCCGTGCGATGCCGCTTGTGGTTGGATGACCAGTACTTGTAAGTCATCCTTCGTTTGGAAACGCTCAAAAATTTCTGATCGTTTCGCCGCCGACACACCGCCGTGAATGATGGCAGTCGGGTATCCGTGCTTACGTAAATCTTCTGCAACCACTTCGATTGCATGTCTGTAGGGAACAAACACCAACACTTTGTGGCTAGATTCTTCGATTACTTCACGTAACACTGCAAGTCGATTGCTTGCGTCAAAGTTAATCACCTCACCGGTATCGGAATACACCGCACCACCGGATAGTTGTAGGAGTTTGTTTAAGTTAGCAGCAGCGTTTACTGTTGTGATCTCTTCACCAGCCGCTTGTACGATAAGACGTTTGCGCAGTAGCTCATAGTACTTCTCTTGCTGTGCAGTAAGTGGTACGTCTCGCGTTACATAAGTCATGTCAGGTAAATCCAAACATTGATCTTTAGTAAAACGTATGGCGGGTTGTAACGCCTTATGGACAATTTGCTCAGAATCTAACTTGGGCACCCACTTGAACTGCGTGATCTTGTGCATGACTTGATCGCGGAATCCACCATAAAAACGTGGAATCCCTTCGGGGTTTACCAACTTGGCGATACCGTAAGCATCCAATGGGGACTGCGATGCGGGTGTACCTGTCAACATCCACAGCCAAGTGTGTGGTTTTATTAAATTGTTCAACACCTTCCAACGTCTTGTAGATGGATTTTTATAGGCGTTAGCCTCGTCAACGACGATGAGGTCGAAACCACCTTTCAATATGTCATTGGCAACAATTTCTACCCCGTCATAGTTGATGATGACGTACTCAGCATCACTTGCAATGATGTCTCTGCGCTTCTCGGGCTTGCCGTAAGCAACGTCCACTTTACGGTGCATAGCAAACTTAAACAAGTCATTGCGCCATGCCGACTCCATGATGGATAGTGGACAAATAACCAGTACCCGCTTGATGGTGCCCTTTGATAGTAGGTAGTCTGATGCCCAAATGACCGACCCAGTTTTACCTGTGCCCTGCTCGTTAAAACAGAACGACCGGCGGTGCATCGTTAAAAAAGACGCTGTAACTTTTTGGTGTGCGAAAGGTTTATAGATTCCGGGCCACTTGTATGAAGCGTTGATAGGCGAAGGTACGTCCTTGATCTTGAGATTTTTCAAGACAATGGACTCTTCCAAATCCCAGTTCACCAAAACTTCAGCAACTTGCCCATCATCTGACAAGACTTTGCTCTTCGGAATCACTGTAGTGATCCTGTCGGGGTTGCGTACCTTGAGCAATAACGCACGGTTATCAATAATTTGCACTCTTCTCTCCAATGACAAACGTCCTGAACACGGTATGCGTCAGGTTCTTTTTATAAGTCCCCCGTAACGTGGGGGTTCCGATTAGTTCCCTGCCGAAAGTGTGCAGTGCTAATTGGTACGGTTATAGGGTCAATCTCAAAAACCCCCGTCTGCTACCACTCATACCTAACCTCGCAGACTACTTAGAAACTTATTTCTTCTTGCGCTCTCTTGTGCTTACCTCAGACACCACCTTGTGGTTCGACCCGCGCTTAAATGATCTGTTTGCCGATGCGCTCTCAACACGCACCCCATTTTTATTAGTGCCGCCTTTGGACAATGCTTTCATGTGGGCAACATCTTTACCTTCACGCATGTCAGCCTTGCCATTGCCGTTGGCATCTTTACCTTCTTTGTCCAACTTACGTCGTGCACGTTGTCGCTCCATCCGCGCTTCGTGGGCACCCGCACGTTGCTTCTCTAATTCGTACTCTCGCTTGACGTTGCGGTCAGCGGGGTTCTTATAAGGCATGTCAATTCCTTCCGTTATGGCTACATTCTGATACAGGGCACCATGCTTTGCAAGTGAAGTTTTTCTTAGAATTGAACACTCCAGTTGCATACGCTGTTTCTCGTGAAACAAGCACACTGTCTAGCTTGGTAAAGATATCAAACTTGTTGTGGACAGGAAAATCTACAGGTATGAAGTCCTTGCAAACTACAAACAATAGTCCTGCACGAACGAACTCAATATCAGGGTAATGGACAAATACACATGCCGCCATCAACGCCAGTTGTTTTGGGTCTGCGTAACGACTGCTCTTGCCCGTCTTGTAGTCAATGACTCGGGCTTCTTTCTTGTTACGGTCGATGATCAGCAAGTCGGCAATGCCTCTATACCAAACATCTTTGTCAAAAAATCCACAAGGTGCGAACTTACCGTCCACCTTCTTGATGCCCATCTTCAACTCACAAATTTTTTCACCGTCAATCTTCATCAGCTTTTCAAGCATGGGTTCCATGTACTTGTATTGCTCAGGGATCGGTGTGCCATCCCGCATGTACTCTTCGGCGGCGGTATGTACCGCAGTGCCATACATCATCGCTTCACTCTCAGGCTCTTTGATATCTTTTGCCACTCGTAAGTGGTAATACTTCTTAGGGCACTGATCAAACAACGTGATGCTTGAATAGCTCCATGCGGGTGCTTTAGTCATGCTTATTCGTCCCAATCATCTTGAGACCATACCAGCACAGGTGTGCCGATACCTAAGTAACCGCCTTCGATGTTGTACTCGATGAACTCACGGGCTTCTTCAAAGCTCAGACCGTCACGCATCAAGATTTCTCTGATTGATTCCGCATCGTAGACTAAGACATTGACTCGTTGTTGGTCACGCCAAATCATTGCAGGGCCAATGATTGCTTCGTCGTAGTTGTCGTACTTAATCATTTTTCATGTCCCTCACAAACTTTGCAAACGATGCGGCAGTTTCACCGAATGCGATGATCAGCCTATCAAACTTTTGAGCAACTTCTTCTAACGTATCGTTGCGTTTATCTTCAAGCTGTTGCAATGTATCCACCAACACTTTACGTACAGCTTGGTAGTCTTCATCAACCATCATGATTTTTTCTCCTTTGGTTTCTTCCATTTGTTACCCTCACTCCATAAAAATTTTTAAACAAACATAAACACACAACGCCAAGCACACACCACCCAGTAGCAGTAGTAAGAAAATTTCAAGCATTGTTCTTCTCCTCGGTGTCATCATCCATGTCTTTGAGCATGTGGTTCAGTGCCATCATCTGTTTGCTTTTCTCCATACGTTGTGCATGCAGTAAGTTCATTGCCTCGTTTAAGGCTTGAGTAGCCCCATACAGTTCAATGATCTCTTCTTTGATTTCTTGTTTGGTTTTCATGTGTTCTTCGCCTTCAATAACGCCTCGATTACTCGCGCGTACATCACCGCCTCATGCGGCTGAATCGGCTCAGACACCACTCCAATCTCCTCATCCGTCAGCCCTACCCAAGGGCGTTTATAAAAATATGGGTGCGAAGTAATTAAAACAGGAGCAGAAGCATCCCATTTCACTTCGGTTTCGCATTTGCAAGTACTTGCCGTTCCAAGTTCCCATCTCTCTCCGCATTTGTAGCATTCACGGTAAAACATTGTTCTGCTCCTTGGTAGGCCATTGCGTCCAAATGATTGGGTCACCCTTTTCGTCGGGGTTGAGTTTGATCCTCATCAAAAACTCGTCTATGGATACTTGCACAGGCTTCGGCTTCTCCACAGGCACCCACCTTGTGCGGGTGCGCTGGATGCGCTCTATCTCTTCAAATGCTTCGTCTTCAGGGGTTTTCATAGTAATGCCTCCGGTACATCAAGTTGTGGCTTAGTTTGTTTACGGTTCAGTTGTCGCAGTGCGTCTCCAGTGGCGCGTGTGAAAGGCCACCACTCGTTCCATTTGATTTGCTCGGACTTTTTATTTTTTTTACTAACCTTTTCAACAAAGCCATCGTCGCCACGGTTTGGTTTCGTGGCATGGCTCTCGATATGATTTCTATGCATCTCTGTCTCTCCTTTAAAGTTGCTTCTTCATTAGTCATTTAACTTAACAATCTCCATAACTATCTCCAATCCCCGCTTCACAATCTAATGGAATACCTTGTGCCCATGACGGCACAGATCGCATGCACTCCATCACATACGCCATGGCTTCTTCAGCTTCTTGTTTTGGTGCGACACACGCCACAGCATCATGAACAGTGAGTACAACACGGTATCTCTTACTGATCTTGATTAGCTGTTCGCCAATGATGCAACGTGCTAATCCCTGACAAATGTTCTCTGTCAATTTGCCACCGTATAGCTTCACTACACCTTTGCGCGAATCATAAATATACTGGTCTTTGCCATCTTTGTCTCGTATCTTTCTCAAGTTGGGGTATCTCTGATACAAACCGTTTGGCATGAGGATGCCTTCTGCACCGATGCTGATACAGCCATTGCCCCACTTGGATGTACGTTTTTTGCTCATAGCATCAATCGCCGTGGAACCGGACTTCCATAAGGCGGGGATATTAGGATAGGTGTCACGGTAGGTAGCGATGATCCGTGCAGACTCCTCTGCACTGACCGACACACCGAAAGTCTTGAGTTGCGTTTGGAACTTCGCACTGCCCATACCATAACCCGCGCCAAGAATGGTGGTTTTGCCAACAAATCTTTCAGACGGGGTAACCTCTTCGCGCTCCTTGCAGTAGATAGCCGATGCCATGATTTTGTATACATCTTCGCCATTTCTAAATGCCTCCACTAAATCGTCTTGTTGTGCAAACCATGCAAGCACCCGCGCTTCAATCTGCGCAGAATCACAGTCAATGATCACGTGATCTTTGGGTGCAAGGATGGCTTTCTTGAGCTTCCCTGCGTTCTCACCACGTGAGGGAAAGTTTTGGAAATTGATCTTGTCTGCCCCACCCCACCGCCCCGTGTGTGCGGCGTAGTAAGAGAGGGGAACAGGTATCAAGCCTCTTCCCGCGATACCAATCAGGCGCTCAGTGCGTGTCTCCTCCAACGTAGTCTTGTTACCAAGTCTTGCGGCAACAAGTGTTTGTACGCGCTCATCGGGATGTTCAGCCAAAGCCTTGAACCCTTCGTCAGACTTAGCCAACGCCAACGCTTCCTTGCCGGTAGTCGCACTGATTTTTGTAGGCGGCTCCACGCCCAGCCCACGTAACAACTCAGCAAACTTTTGATTGCTCATCAGGTCTTCGATGTTGGCTCCACATTCATCCAGCAGCTTGCGCTTGCGTTCCTTCACTTCTGAAAGATGTTGGTGCAAGAGATCTTCATCAAGGGCGAGCATCGGCTCTGTAAACATACGGATCGTCAGATCAATAAGTTTCAGCTCAACCTTTTTAAACATGGGCAACAAAATCAGGAACAAGTCATACGTCAGATCGACGTCATTGATACAGTACGCCCCATACTGTGCAAGCTGTTGCTCTGAGAAGTCTTGGCGGCGTAAGTTAATCGCATCCACTACCTCAGTACCCTTGACTCCCAACGCATAGTGCTCAGACAACTTCTTCAGACTGTTGCCTACCTCAATCCCATGTATGGCTCGTGCCATGCTCAACGTATCTGCAATAGCTTTGGGTCTGATATCAAAGTGCCAATTCAATATCGCCATGTCGAACAACGCATTGTGTGCAACCACCATGCTGTTGTCCCAATCAAAGGTGTTGAGGAATGATTTGATCTGCTCGTGCGAACCTGTGCACCATGCAGTCTCACCACCCCCCACCTTGACCGCCACCCCGATCACTTCAAAGCGGGGATCACGCACATACTCCTCAGTCGTTTGGGTCTTGAACCCCAAGTCCTTGCTGGTGTAGTACGTCTCAAAGTCTAGTGTTATGAGTTCCATCAGAAGTTCAAACCAAAGAATGCTTTGATGTGTGGCTCAAAGTCTGCGACCTTGAAGATACCCATCTCACCCGTGTCCCGAAAGCCTATGCCGATCTCTTCACCACCATCCAACGTCCACAGCAAATAGTCACCTATCACCACGGCGTGTCTTGGCACGTCATCAATCTTGTAGACACCACGAAACTGCCCGTCATCAAATACTTCCCCGAACATGCGGGGTGTGTGACTAGTACTCATCATCTCTCTCCCATATCTATTTCAATCATCAGCTTGTCAACATCCGGTATGTTGTTTTCATTGACCACGATAGCCAAGCCACCCTGTGCAACGATCTGCGCTATGTTCCTTTCCTGTAGTGCAGTAGTCGTGCCTTTCCCTGCCTTGCACTCTATGGCAAAGAACTTGCCTTTGTAGCAACCAACGATGTCAGGTACACCCGATGCACCGTACCCTCCGGTAACCGGATAGAAGTAGTACGCACCAAAAGTTTTCAGTACCTTGACCACCTCGTTCTTAACCTTCTTCTCAGGTGTCATCATGATTCGTCCTGCCACTTGTTAATGATGTCGGCAATGCCACCTTCTTTTTCTTTGCGCCTGTTTGTGCGTTCTTCAAGCATGGCTGTTGCCTGTTCATGCGCAACGTATGCAATCTCCTCGGGTTTTGTTGACTTAGGAGCTTTGTTCAGCAATGCCATCATCGCAAACCCTGTGTACAAATCGTATAAGTTACTCTCGTGCTCGTTCATGTTTTTTTCCTCAATAATGTTTTTGCAACCATAAAGATTTTGTACAGCGGCATCGACACACGATCTGGGCCAGATGTATTCAACAACACACGTTGAATCCTCTCCTCATCAGAATTAAGTTGGCGCATGGGTCTTTGATACATGCAACCGATCTCTAACCCTGTACGTGTTCTATATACATTCTTCATCACAATCTCCTTCCTCGTTTGATAAGTAATACAACGTGTCAGATACCTTGAACCCTAAGCTGGGAACCAAGTCGTTGTTGTTTGTAATGCGTAGCATGGAGATGGCATCCATGATCCACTTCTCTACATCATCTTGTGGGACGTTGTAACGCTCCCTGCCTTTAAAGCTCGGTAACGAAAAATCCAATAGGTTGATAGTGCCATCCTCGTTCACCTCCACACGCATGGCTAAATCTTTAGGTGTCATGCGAATATCCAGTACGTGATATCCGATACACGAATGCCAACGTCTGTAATAGCATCACCATTGTTCGCTATCTGCAACACAGCCAACTTGTTGCGTATGAACTCAGGCACATCCTCCATACGTGTGCATTCAGTTATCTGCATGTCATCAGTAAACTTGTACGACAAACTGTTGGGCTTGACCCATACAAAACATGCGCGGGGTTTGTAGTCCTGCATGCGTTTCAACTCAGCACCTTCCTGTATCCACAAGTCCATGGCACTTGCGAATGCTTGTGTGCTTGGTTTGTATCCTGACGCAATCATGTGAGCAACCTCTTGTGCTATGACGCTACGCTCAATACCCATCTTGCTGTACACCTTGTCTCGTGCTGGCTCACGTAAATTGTTGATACCTGAATGCAACTTCGGTACACAAATATCTTGGATATCGTCATGACCAAGCGGGGCTAAGAACTTTGTAGCAAGTTTCAACGCCTTAGTTATGTCCTTGGATTGGCGGGTGCGGTAGCCCTTGTTTGTGCAGTTGAACTTCTCGTTCTCGATCCTCTCAGACCTTACACAAAACGATGTAATACCGTTCTCCTGTTCTACGTATATCGAGCCCGAACGAAAGTCGGTTGCATCAGGGTACGTGATACCCAATTCAAGATAAATGGGCACCGCAATATCCCCACCGTTTTCATCTTTCACCCAAATCTGATGGCTGTTTTTATCCACGCATGGCACGATGTTGTAGCGTTTGTTCTTCAACACTTTGTAGAAGTTAAACAAGTCCTCGCGCACGGGGATGTCCACGATCCAGTACTTATGATTCTTCTCACGTGCTTGCTCTACGGTGCTTTGGAAGTGGTCGAATGAAACTTTACCGACATAGTTTTCTTTAGTTGTTTGCATGATTTACTTTCTATTAAAGGTTAAAGGTTAAGTTAGTCAAGGTGAATAGTTGTACCCATGGGGGGTACGACTTTGTTACCACCTACGATAGTCCACAGCACTGGGGCATTCCATGTACCCCAATCACCATAGATGTAGCCATCAGTCAGCACGATCACACACTCGGGCTTGATCTGATTGTCTTTAAGATACTTGGAAACACACGATACGTCAGTGCCACCACCGCCCGCCGGTTTGGTAGATGACGACAACGTGGAAAGTTTTTCCTGTGTGTAGATTTCATGGGACGCCACCTCAGTGTCCCAATACAAAAGATCAACTCTCTCGGGCATGGCGTTGAGGCAGATGCCTTGAACCTCGGATAGGAACTTAGACAACTCAGCCTCACCGATAGAACCCGATGTGTCAACAGCAACCACGATACGCCCCACCGTCTCAGTGATGGTTGACGGCATGTACATGTCGTGTTGTAACCACCTGCGGTTAACACGTTGCCACGTAGAAATGTCCCTACCTACAGCAGTGGATGAAACGAACTCACGTAGTTGTTCACGCCAATCAACCTTGGGCTCGATGAGCGAACCCAACTCACGTGACTGATTACCACCCAGCTTACCTGCCATGAGCTGACCCTGACGAATGGCTTGATTGATATCTTTGGCAACCTGCTCAATATCTTCTTGAGACATGTTTTGCCCTGATTCCCAATCGTGGTCATCAAGACCACTACCCTCACTTTCACCGTGCCCGGCCCCGTCATCGTCATTGTCTTCTCGCAACATGTTGTACACAGTCTGCGAGTCCATACCTGCATACTTGTGGTCAAGTAGTCCACCCTTGGGTAATGTGATGAACCCGTTGGTACGCTTGCCGATAGCATCTATCTCAAGGTTGATCACGTAGTCACACGCCATGTTGGCAGTGCGCCCATCCTCCTTGTAAAGATGTTGCCACAGGAACATGTGTTGATACACCTTGTGCAGATTCTCATGCATGATGAGACCGCGCAAATCAGAATCAGATATCTTGTTGATGAACTCGATACCGTACTCACAGTCGATGCCGTTGGTACGTGCAGTGGGCACATCGTCAGATACTGTGTACTTGCCGACCATCAGCACACCGGCATAGGTCATCGTCTCGGGGTGCCCCATCAACTCCACATGGGCACGTTGTACACGTTGCGTTGGCGTCAACGTGTTGAGCTGTGTTAAGAATGACATATCTCTCTCCTTTTTAATACGGTATGAAATTACTTCTTGGCGAACAAGAAGTTGTTAGAAGCTGCCCACCCAGCGAACTCAGTGTTACGTGCGGCTACGTCACGCTTGGGGCACTTGTCAGACATGACGCTACGTGCAAACAAACCTTGTGCCTCCTTGGGCATGCGGTTCAAGAACTTCATCCATGCAACGATGTTGCTGTTCTCGATACGATGCACCGCTTTGGCAACCAACATACATGCGGCGGCAGCAGATGTTGGCACGGTCGCGGTATCGGGGGACTTGATCAACTCATCCCATGGGGTAAGTTGAGAGTCGAGCTTGTCCATCGTCAAGATGTTGTGCATTGCCTTCTCACCCACCGTTCCTGCCAATGCATGACACATCACATCATCACCCAGTATGCGAGTGTTCTCGTAGACATACGCCGCCCTCTCCATAGAACGTGGTGTCACAAACGAACTGCGCACAGTGCGGGGGTCATTGATGTATGTATTCTGCTCGGGCTTCTCGTAGTCCTCGAACGATGCAAACATCTCGGGGTACTCAGCCACCGTACCAATGATCACAGGGTTGATACCGTAAGGTATGGCAAACTCTTCGATCCATGTCTTGGCATTAGGCTTGGCAACACGCACCACAGTGATGCGGTTACGTGCATGCGGCGGAATGTTGTCACCGATACCCTCCACTGCCAAGTTTGTTGTACCAAACACCACTGACCCCTCGCTCAGTTGATTGGTGCTAAGCGACTGCTCATTCATCAGACGCAAGCATGCGTTCATCACACCACCACGTGCCTTGCCGATCTCGTCCAACATCATGACAACCTTCTTGCCTTTGAAGTGAAAGCCGAACTCCTCGTTAGGTATGAACGAGCAGACCTCATTACCGTCAATGTCCTTGATCTTAGGAACAATGAAGTCACCAACATCTTTAGTGGTGATGTCCACGTAGCAGAAGTACGCGTCCTTGAACTGCGGGTAAGACTTGAGCATCTTGAGGATCGCAGACTTGCCGATGCCCATCTCGCCTTGCACGAGTACGGTTTGTTTGTCGCCCACAGCGGCGATCAGGTCAGCACATTGTTTGAGAGTGATTGAGTTGTACATGTTACTTTCTCCTTTGGGTTAAAAAATTAGATATCGAACTTAGACAAGATGTTGTCCACCTTGCGCTTTGTCTGCTCACGCAGACTGTCGCTGTCTCGTAATGAGTCAGCATCCACACCGCGCATCGCATCCTCCAGTTGCTTGCGCATCTCATCCAACCGTGTGTCGTTGGTTATGTTGAAACTCTTCAATAGTCCGCAGATCTCGATGGCATTCTCGACAAGCGAGTCCCTGAATATCTTGCGCTTGCTCTCACCGTTGCTGTCGATGTCATCAGTCAGCCGCTCTGACATGCGAGTCAGGCAGTCATGCAGTCGCTCCCATGCCTCGGTCATTGCTCCTGTAACACGTTGCTGTAAGACAGCTTCGTACTGGGATTGCAACTCTTTGAGTCCTTCCTCACCGATGTCCACCCTGAAGTCACCCGCTTGAGGCAGTGGGGTCATGCTGTAGCGCATGCCGAACTTGGATTCAATGTGCTCACGTGTGGGGTAGTCCTCACGGTTGAACAAGTCACCGAGTTGGAAAGCGGCAGCCGCCACCAGTGTGTCGTAATCATTCAGAAAGTTGTTGACAGCAGTTGAGAATTGAGCCTCGTAGTCAGTCAGTCTGTCTTTGAACTCCATGAAGTGAGCCATGTTCAGCACACGGTCGCCATTGTCCCCCCAAGGTTGCGTCACCCCATACATCCATGAACGTATAGCGTTGGCGATCTTGGTGATCTCGGTTAGTTTGCTTGAACCCGCCAGCAGATTCTTGTGGTAGTTACCAGCACGGGTCTTGGTGCTGTTCTGTTGATCCACCTCTTCGGAGACACGCTTGTCCAGCTTGCGTCCAGTCCATACAGACAGGGACAGGTTGACGATCAGCGCAGATGATGAAAGTTTGGACACGCTGAAGTTGCCCAAGTCGATTGCAAAGTTACTCATGATTACTTTCCTTTAGGTTGTGGTGTTTTCCCACCGTGGGAAGTTGCACCGTTTACTTACACATTACTAACACACTTACTAACACAAACTACATTATAACAGATTGACAGATAGAGTCAATTTGGTCTCCACATGAACAGATCTAGGCACACGACCAGCAAGGCGATGCTTGCCGTCAATGTGTACGTGACTATCCATATCTTTTTGGCTTTACTCATTTCACTTGCTCCCATCCAAAAGTTTTTACATTCACCGGCGTGTTGGTCTGCGTTGCCGCATGCATACGCTTGGCACGTGTGATAGTCAGCGCATCCCACTCTATGCGTTCGCCGGTATCGGTCTCTACGTAGAACATATAACTTGTTGCTACTTGTGGCGTTTCCCACATATCTATGGTGATGTTGTCCTCAGCTTGCTTCATCTAATATCTCCTTTAACTCGTTTGGATACGCACGTGACATGTCGTGCAGAAGTTTTACAAACTCAAAGTTTTTTATAGAGCCGCTGAAGTCTGCCTTCAGGCACTCCCTCACGTATGTCCACGCCATGATGGCGTGTTGGCGTTCTTGATTCATATATCACCTCTCAATATCTTTTGGTTTGTTTGTTTCAGGGTCAGATGTGCAGAGTCACGTGTGATGAACATGTACCCGCCCTTGCCGTACTCTTGCACTACCGTCCAACTCTTGCGTTCCTGACGTGCGGCTTTCTCACCGCAGTCCACGCACAGGGTTGTTAATTGCGCCCTCGCTGGGGGGTCGATCTCGTCACCGCATATGCGGCAGTCAGTTGTTGACATGCTCTCTCCTTATCCAGTGAATACACCCAAACTTGGGACCAACAAATACACCCGCAGCATAGTTCTCCATATCCCAACCGGAGCAACCGTCAATCGGGTTGCTTCTTTGGTTGATGTCACCCATCAGGGAACAACTACCCTCATTGCTCCCATTGGGGTCAGGTGTGTAGTGTGCGCACTTGTCACATGTGTTGTTTGTCATGCTATTTCTCCCAGTGGTGCGATCAGTCCAACTACACCGTTGTTGCGCACTTTGATCATGTCATCTACGTGCAGTTTGGTTGTATCTGTGCATGGATGGCACTGCGATTTATGCTTTGATGTTGTCACGCTGTACTTACTAGCGTTCTCAAACCACATGTCAGTCCTGACCTCGTATATGAACAACGGCCAGTGTTTGCCATATGAATAGACAACGTAACGTGCATCCTCGGTGTCGGTGTTCTCGTCACGCTCCCACTCAGACCAAATGTTGTTGGCTTTGAACTCCTTCATTTTCTTCACGTAGTCACGTGAAGCATGGTTACTCACTCTTGCTTTCGTCATGATTACTCTCCTTTGTTTGATGCAAGATCGCATCGTGTAGGACATAGGTGTGCTATGCCCTACGGGTTGTTATCTCGCTATGGGTTGTACTGTTTAGTGCTGGTTGTTGTAACTGCGATAGTGTTTGTCGTTCACGCATATCCCTTGCGGTTCGTGTTCCTAGAAGTTGTTGGTATGTGTTCGGTTCATGCCGTGCGGCGAGCGGTTTGTCGCCTATCAAATAAAAAATCAGCACTCACTCTCACATACATACTCTTCGTTAGGGTTGTTGCACGTTTCCATGCAGAGCACCCCACACATTTAGGCAGTATCTGTATTGACTTGCGCTTTGCTATCGGTCGTGTTCGGTGCCACACATGACGCACACTACTGACCTACACCACAAAGTGCACCGACTGACTACGGTACGCCTATTCGCACAGGGAGGGTTCATGGCACGGCGTGGTGTTCTTCTCGTGCGTTCTGCCTATGTGCTTCTCGTATACATTAGTTCCGAGCGGCGGTTTAGTTTGATTTCCCACAGTGGGAAAATCCGGTTTGATAAGTTGTTAAAGAGCATGGGCAAGCCCATTGGGTTAGTGCGATCACTATTTACCCCTGCGTGATATTTCACGCTACAACATGTTTTCACGTGTTGAGCCTCTACTGTACCACAAAGAGTCTTGGATGTCAAGTTGTGACAAGGCGTTGTTATGTGGTGATAAAACCGCATTATTCCTTTTTTTCTGTATTATTCTGTGGGCACAGAATAAAGCAAAGCCAATAGGCATGCGGGTTGTGAGAGGTTTTGGGTGTATTTTTCCATTATTCTGTGGTTTTGAGATGAGAGAGACAAAACATCGCCAAGAGCGTAAGCAAGCATGCGAATTTAAGCAAAAACTGGGGAATTTGGAGTTTTTTGAAATTGTCTCTTCATATATATTTTTTACAGAATAATAGAATAATAGGGGAAAAACCCTGCGGAAACCCGCATGGATGCTGGGTTTCATATTATTCTGTGGTCACAGAATTTTTAGGAATAATTGAATAAAACGCGAGACAGCACTGCCTTATACGCAGTTGACATTTCATATCATATGAAGATCTGCTTACGTAATACGGTGCAACATCACGCAGGGGAATTCCCTATGCGTCAATACGGCCCGCATCGAGGGAACAGTTATCGGTATAAGTTGTTGTAATTTCATATCATATGAAATTACTTAGATTTTAAGTTGCCAACATCTTGTCACGTGATAACACACTACAACTTCTTTGTAGGATGATTCTTTTCGATGTCTTGCGGCCCGCTTTGAGGGAACAGTTATCAAAGCTCTTCCACGTGGAAGAGCATGACGGTGCTGGATGTTGTGGTGTGGGGGAATTTTGGGCGAAAAAAAACCCCCCGATTTCTCGGGGGGTTGTAGGGGTTTTACTCTTCTATCTCATCACCTTCGGCTTTGAAGTACTCTACAAAACCTTCGTACATGGTTTTGATCGAGTCAGCTTGATAGTGCACCTCGATAGTTTTGCACAATGCCATGAATGATTTGCCCTTGTCATGGTTGAATGCGGGTCTAAATAGATCCGCAAATGCCTTACTTGTCTGAACCTTGGTGCCCTTCGCGCCTTTGCGAGACTTGCCGCCTTTGGTGCCGCCCCAGTCCAATACTGGTTTACCAGTCTTGACCGCGTCCTTGAACAGTGACAAATAGTTCTGAGCAGTCTTTTTAGCTAAGCCACCCGCCACCAATGTGTCAACAAAAGATGTTGCAGTGGCGCACGTGTTGTAGCGTCCGATCACTACTTTGTCTTTGTGCAACTTAACGATTTTTTTGTTGACGCTATCACGTAATGACGTTGCCTTGTCCTCATACTTTTTTGCCTCAATCAAGTCAGTTGCGATCAAAGCGGCTTCGTTTGCGTAAGAGAGAGTTTTGGACATGATGTCCCTTTCGTTCGCGCAGGGTTAAGAAGTATGAATCAGTCGCGCATCACCGATCCATGAATGTATTACACCACAGTTTGTTATAGATTGCACGACATAGCAACAAATTGACACCTAGGGCTTCGCTTTTCCCACGGTGGGAAAATCTAGACCCCACCCCCCACTAACTGGCGGCTTGTTGTGTGTAGTGCTATGCACTGTATTTCACTCAAAAGATCACAAAGAAAAAACTAAAACGCCAGTTAGTGGGGG
>Ga0214923_10000510_pt1 | contig 58787 bp, 57 predicted proteins | sample LL1510_MetaG_FD_177993 | JGI IMG/M metagenome (GOLD analysis project Ga0214923, IMG submission 177993) | Freshwater microbial communities from Lake Lanier, Atlanta, Georgia, United States - LL-1510 | ecosystem: Environmental > Aquatic > Freshwater > Lake | place: USA: Georgia | collected...
TAAAATACCCGGGTATATTCTTCAATACTTTGGGTAAAGTCGTAATAATATTCCAAATTGGGGTCCTGATTTAGTAATTGAGGAGCTAAAACCCAAATTTTCCAAGTCTTGTTTAGAGGAGCGGGAGGGAAGGAAGAGGAGAAGGGCTTCATAATGATTAACGTGCAGACAATTTGAGTTGTCGTAAAACAAAATCGGAAAGCCGATATTTTTTTAATCGGATAACAGGAAGATGGGCTGCTCCTTTAATTGTTTTCAAGCAATTTGGGCTGCCACATCTGCAAGAAAAAGGTTGTTGCATACTCCATTCTGTAGAGGGATAAAAGAAAACCAGCTCATCACCAACCTCTATATGCGTGAGTGCTATAAATTCCATTCGGGTTGTATCGAAAAAAACATTGGGGGCACAACTATGATTTACATATTGTAAAAACGAAGGATCCAAGGTTATATGTTGATGGATATCTGTTTGAACAGTTAAATAGGTAGGTTCAGATAATATAGAAGCAGCAGAAAAGGAAGTGATAATTTGGTTAGCCGAAAATGCTTGAGCTGCATGTAATGAGTGTTCGACTGTTTCAGGGTCTAACCATACTTCGGTTAATTGGTTCGCTTCTACCCGTCGGGAATTACCAGACAGTGCAGCTGATTTCATAAAATGGGTTTAGTAGTGATATAAAATTCTTATAAATATTGTATGAACACAATAGATACCTGTAATTAATACTCCACATTTATACCATAATTGTTCACATAATACGCTGTTGGGGCAGATGATTTACTCAATAATAGCGCTGTTTCCAAACATCATCAAGTCAAAAACAGTTTAACTGCATTAAGTTGTAAGGGGTTGCATCTTGAATAACATAGTAAAATCGGGTGTTTTAACGGTATAAATCAGATAGGGTATTTTATAATTTAGCCTTTAGCGACAAGCATAAATACTTAACTTAAAACACTTACCAAACATGCAAAAGTTACCTATTCGAATAGTTATTGCGGATGATCATGCAGTTTTTCGTGCCGGTTTACGTTCCTTTTTGGAAAAATTTGCGGATTGTAAGATTGTGGGGGAAACCAACAATGGGGAGGATTTGGTTGAGATTGTTAGAAGTTTAGCTCCAGATGTAGTAATTACTGATATTGATATGCCCCGTAAATCAGGTATTGATGCAGCTACTGAAATATGCAAGTTTAATCCATCCAGTCGAATACTTATTTTATCGGTTCATGCTTCTCAGCAGCATATTATTAACATGGTTGATACAGGTGCGTTGGGGTATATATTGAAGAGTTCTGATGCTGAGGAAATTGTTGAGGCTATTCGAACACTTGCACACCATAAGCCTTATTTCTGTAAAGTAGCAACTGAAAAATTAACAGAAATCATTTCAAGGCAATTAAAAGTAGGTACTAAAGAACCAATTCATTTGTCGGCACGGGAAAAAGAAATCATTATATTAATCTGCGAAGAATATACCAGCAAGGCAATCGCACATACACTCCATTTAAGTAAGCGAACTGTTGAAGGGCATCGAACCCGTATAATGGATAAGATTGGCGCTAAAAGTGTTGCCGGAATAATAACCTATGCAATTGAAAACGGTATCTATTCCCGGCAGCTTGCCGATTAATAGCCCCAGTTGTGTAAGGTTTCTAAATTAATTTTACAGGTTTCCAAAGGTGTTTTTTGCTGATAGGATTCCTGTTCTATGATGATATGCCTTGTTCCCCGCTCTTTGCAATAGGCAAGAATGTCTTTTACCGGTACAACACCTTCACCTAACAATGTACTTTCAAAATTATGTCCCATTTCCCCTTTTCCTTTACTGGCAATTTCATCTTTGATATGTAATGAAAGAAATCTTCCTGGAAATTTTTTTACTATCGAAAATGCCTCTGCACCGGTTCCATGCATATTACCGGTATCTAATTGTTGTATCACTAACTCCGGATCGGTATGTGCTAAAATGGCTTCATATAATGTTACATTTCCCATTTTTTCGGTAAACTCAAAATCGTGATTATGATAACCAAATTTCATATTCCATTGCTGGCAAAGCTTGCCACAAGCATTAAATATATCCATATACCGTTTCAAATCATCTGAAGTTTTTCGCATCGAATTATCCAGCCAAGGACTAATCACATATTCTTGCCCGACTGTCGCCGCATCTTCCACGGTATATTTCCAACTATCACTAAAGTCTTTTTTACTATTATCCCAATGATCTTTACCCATAACCGTATGTCCACTTCGCATTTCCATTCCTAAATCGGATAATAATTTTTTAAAATCTTTTGGAGTATATCCATAGAATTTTCGGTTTATATAATTGGCGTGTTCAACATATTTAAATCCCATTTCCGATAGGTTTTTCAGGGTTCCTGCGGCATTGGCTATCATGTCTGCCCGAACAGAATACAGTTGGATTCCAACCAATGGAGCAGCAGCGGGTTGTGCAAGCAGACTTTTGCTAATGAGTGAACTACCGGCAGTTAACAGGGCAGTTTGCTGAATAAATTTTCTACGGGAAATACTCATAAGGGTTTGATTTAAATTCACATACAAATTCGCTCTCTAAGTTAAGTAAGGATGATGAGATTATGCAGACTATTTCTTTGTTAGCAACATTTTTCTGATGTCGGGAAATAATGCGGGTGTTTGGGACTTATATTCCTGATAGGCAGAGTGGTTTCGGTATTTTTTTTCCAGCATGGGTACCCCGGATACGCTGGTGAGTAACCAGGTAATGGTAAGCGGACCAATAAGTGCTAACCAACCGTGGGGTTGAGGAAAAACCATACAGCCAATGCCCCACCACATTACTATTTCACCGAAATAATTTGGGTGACGGCTATATTTCCACAATCCGGTTTGTATAATTTCTCCGGGCTGTTTTATTTTACCAAATTTCATCAATTGCGCATCCCCCAATGCCTGCCAATAAAATCCTAGCAGCCATAGAGCAAGGCCTAACCCAAAAGCAACCCAGCCTTTCCAGGTAACGGAAATCGCTGCAATTTGTAAGGGGATACTAATTAGCCACATAAAAAATCCCTGTAATAAAAATACCTGCAAGTAACTTCTTATGTAAAAGTTTTTCCCCCAGGCTTCTCTCCATGCACGATACCTGAAATCTTCCTGTTTATGGCGATTTCTAATAAATAGATATACCGAAAGGCGGCCTCCCCAGATACAACATAATATATAAACGATACAGGCATATATTGAAGGGGTATATGCTAAATTTAAAAAAATCATCAAGGCAATAAATCCTCCACCCCAGGCTATATCTGCTACATCGTTTCGCTTATATACCAGTGAAATAATGAAAATAAAAGTTTGGTACAATGCAATACATGCTGCCGATTGAATCAGTACCTGCGTCATCAGCCATTAACTTTTCGGGTTATCCAATAGCCTGCGGCTGCCACTAATCCTGTTAGTACGGTTCCCCATAAAATATCAATATATACAATCGTTACCGGCCAGTTTTTTAATGTGGCCAGATTGGTTAAATCGTAGGTTGCATAGGTAAAGAACCCGAATGCTGCTCCCATACTTATGGCATACATCCAGCTATTTTTTTCTAATGCCGGTAGAATCGAAAAAATAAAAATTCCTAAGATATATAAAGCATAAAATATACAGGCGGCTGTCCAGTTAACACTATCACTTAAAAAACCTCCTAAATATTTACGATAAAGGTTTTTGGCAAGTAACCCTAGCCATGCTAAGTCAATCGCAAAAAATACACAGGCAGTTAGGAAATAGGAAAGTATCAGTTTACCCATAGTCATTTAAGTAAGTTACTGTTTTTTCTTGATTAAAACCTGATTAAATTTTCGCAGCTCATCCAACTCTGCAGGTGTGATGGGTTCGTGGTGGTTGTTTTTGGTTTGTAAATATATTACTCGTTTATGCTGAGGATAATTTTTGAGTATGGTTTCAATTAGTTGAGTTGCTTCTGTATTTTTTTGAAAAACCGGTGTAATTTTTTCAGCAGTTGACTTATATCGGTTTGGCATTTTTAGCATGATTGCTTCCATAGTTCCAATCCATGCTGGCTGAATACCCTCAACTGTTTTGGCTTTGGAGCAAAGTCCGGCAATTTGTTTTTTACTTAAACTCCCCCTTTCTTCATATTGATGCATCAAACTCATAATAAATAAGGAGTCGGTATCATGCTCGTAACAAGCCTGTAATACCTTTCCAATTATATCAATCGATTTTTTATTTTTCTGCATGTGCCTTGTATTTTTCTCCTGATGTTATAGCAAAAGGAAGTCGGTTTTGTGGAGGAGGAATCGGACAAGTGGCAAATGTGGTAAATGCACAGGGAGGATTGAATGCCTTATTGAAATCTATGAATACCAATTCTCCCGGATTTTTTTTCGGAACGTATAAAAATCTACCGGTTGGATAAGTTGTTTTGCCACTGGTTGAGTCGGCAAAAAGAATAAACCATTGATCTCCTTCTTCCAATACATCAAGGCGGTATGTTTTTTGTTGATAATTGAATACCAGTTTCCCCGGCGAAGCTTCCAGATTCTTTTGTCCTAACACATTCAGTATTTCAATTTTTTCCGCTATACGGGGTTCGAAGTAGGCGGAAATTTTCCATTGTGCCAATACCGGGAACCGGGGAATATCTTTAAATGATTGAAGTGCAGGGGATGCCAAATCCCGAAAACGAACTCCTATTTTATCGCCTCTCACGATTATATTCCAGCGAAAATTTTTGAGTGTAAGCTGAGGAAAGGAACCTGCATCCGATCCCTTCATCAATATCTTATCAATCGGCTGGTTTTGTAGGAAAACTGGAATGCCCGGCTCCGTTACCCAAAATACCTGATTATTTATCCATTCGAAATATCCTGCTTTTACTGGCATGTCGGGATGCTGAAAAATAAGCTCGTTTTCTGTTCCGCTACCCATTCGATTAACGCCAGGCTGCAACCAAAATAATCCTGCCAGATTAATCCATCCATCCGGCGCTCGTAAGTCCTGCATTCTTTGCTGATGCCAAAGATTAACCGAATCTTTATAACTACTTTTCTGGGCTATTGTATTTGTGTAAATGAATAGCGATATGAAGAGAAGAAATCTGAATTTTTTTTTCATGAATGTAAAGTAGAAAATTACAGCCATAAGTTCTTTTAGTTTTTTAATGGCCAAATCGCCTTTTTGAGAAGCGGAGAATAAAAAAATGATTACATCATACTGCCCTACTTTGAGTTTACTTACAGAGAGCTCCCTCAAAATATAGAGCCAACTATCGGATTCGAACCGACGACCCTTTCATTACGAATGAAATGCTCTACCAGCTGAGCTAAGTTGGCTTATCAGTTTAGCTGATGGGGGCATAAAAATAATAAAAAAAATCACTTGTAAAGTCAAGCAAGCATATTAACGAAGCGTACCCGCAGCCCATTGTAATTGGTATGCTGAGGTAAGATATTTTACTCTGAGTTCCGTTTGCTTTTGCAGGGTTTCCAGCCATTTGATTTCTCTTGAATTCACTAAGAAAAGACTGCTTTCTCCCTGATTGAATCGGAGTTCTTCATTTTTGAACAACTGACGAAAATTTTGTTGCATCTGGTCGGTAATCTGTAATTGCTCGTTTAGTCGAATGTATTCTGTATAATAATATCTGATCTTATTTTCTGTTTGCCAGCTTTTGGCAGCTAACTCAAGAGTTGATTCTTTTAACTTAATCTGTGCTTTTCTATAGTCTCCCCTTCCTTGTCTAAGCAATAGTGGCATACTGAAGCTGATGCCCCATCTATTATTGTTGGAAATAAAATTGTTATCCCAGCCTTTGAATATGGCATAGTCATTGTTTAGCACATTTGCTTTTACACTAAGATAAGGGAGTAGCGATTGGAACTTGAGTTTTTTATCAATCTCCATACTATTTACTTTCAATGCGGATATTCGTAAAAGTGGGTTTGTATTGAGGGCTGTTGCCAATAATTCTTCAAGTGGTAAAGCAATGGGCTTGCTTCTCAATTCACTTGCGTCGGGTTGAGTATTTTCGGGAAGTCGAAATGGCTGATCATTTGCTTCCCATAAAAAATTTGAAAGTTCAATGGCTGCATTGGTAACTTTCATGGAAGCCTCGGTTTGTAAAAGTCGAATTTGTTGTAATTGAGTATATGCTTCTACAGTATCCATCACCGATCGGTCGCCATTTTTCCAGTTGATTCTTACCAATTGAAGCCGGTAAGTAGCATTAATAGCAAACTGATTCAATAGTTGATTAATCTCCCATGCACCTGCCCAGCGCCAATATGCTGCATAGGCGTCTAACAACAAATCGTTTAGTATCGCATTTCTTTCTTGTCTGCTTTGCGATTGCATTAGCTTGGCTTGTTGAAGGGCAGCTCTTCTTTTATCTATTAGTAATCCATTTGCCAAAGGAAGCTCAACTCCCAGATAACTGGTTTTACCTCCGCTGATTTCTGGATTATTAAATGTACCTGTGTTATTTTCTACCCCAGTTTTTATGGTGAATGGAGAAGCAGTGGTGACTTGAAGCTCTGGGTTGGAATATTGATAATAATTTTTTCCAACAAAGGTTTTACTACTCAAATCCCAATTGAATGTTGGATCGAATAATCCACGTGTAGCGAGCAATTCTGCATCTGCACGTTCTGTTAAAAGCCTTGCTTGTTTGGCAACCGGATGATTGTTTCTAACCCAATCCATAACAGTTTGAGAAGTAAATACCTTTTGTGATTTGACGCTTATTGCAAAGAGCAACAACGGAATGCACATCAACTGTACATATACATCACTCCTATTTTTTCTTGCCCCCATTGTTGGTATTTATTTCCGATTGATAATATTCCGGCGGGAATCCATTGATAATTCTCCATAGCTCATAATATACCCGAACATCTTTCAGCAAGGCAATCCCCTTGGCCCCCCCACCCATTCGAAGTTGCTGAGGCCATGGATGTTTCGGGTCATCTTCTTTCACCAATACCCGAAATTTTCCATTTGTACTTACATTGGTTTCTATTGCAGCTACCTTTCCACCAAAGGTACCTATACTGCTTTGTGGCCATCCGCTAAATACTATGGCAGGAAACCCGTCAAAAATAAATCGTACTTTTTGTCCAACTGAAATGAGTGGTAAATCCATTGGGTCTATAAATAGCTGAACTGCATATTTAACTTTATCGGGTACAATTTCAACTAACATGTCACCTTCTTTCAACATTTCTCCTATGCCAGCTTTTTTAGCTTTGGTAATTTGACCATTCTGGGGAGCCCGAACATAGTACAATTTATTTCGTGCATCGTAGTTGGCATAGAGGTTTTTTAGTTTTGCTACTTCGGCTTCAGAACCAGCGGCATCACTATTGGCACTAAAGGCATCTCCTTCTGCTTTGGCAATTTTATCGGTATATTCCTGAAAGGCACTCCTTTTTTCGATTTGCAGATTGATAATTTCTTGCTTATTCTGCTGGAATTTGTTTTCTACGCTAATTTTTTTGGCTAATCCATTTTGGTAATTCGCTCTTCGCTTTTCTAATTCAATTAGTGCAATACTTCCGGAATCATACATAATTTTACCGGCATCCAGCTGACGGCGATAAATGGATAACTCATTTTGGGCAGCAATCAAATCGTTACTATCGCTGGCAACTTTCAGGTATTGTTGTAGCAATTTGTTGTCGATAGAGTTTAGCTTTAGTGCTAATCCGTTTTTTAAGGCTTCAACCTGGGTTCGGGCAGTATTTGCTTTACTTTGATATAGTTCAATACTTTTCTCTTTTGCATTTACCTGTTGCTGTGTTCTATTTAACAATTGTGTATCAAAATATTCTGTTTTTACTTCCCCCAGTTGTAAAATCGTATCGCCTGCTGTTACAAAGTCTCCTTCTCTTACATACCATTTTACAACACTTCCTGCAATCAAACTATTTACTTCTTGAGGTCGCTGGTCTTGCTGCAGGGTAGTAACAGATCCCGATGCCCGAATGTTTTGTGTCCAGGGCAGGCATAAAATAATTGCAATTACAATCAAAGAACCAATTACCCAGGTTTTTACTCTGCTGGTTTTATCAATATGGTAAATTTTCCGATACGATTGTAGCGGTGTTTTTTCTAATTCCGACTCTATTGAGGAAGAAATATAAGGTTCCATGATTCTAAATTTATTGTTCAAGCCTTCCTTCATTCATAAGAAGTACAATATCATAGATGCTTGTTTCAGTTTCTTTGGCAATGATGATAGTGGTTGCTTTTCTTTCAGTTCGGATATATTGAATCAATTTTATTTTTTCGTCATTCGAAAGTTGCTGAAAGGGCTCTTCTAATAATAGAAGTCTGCTTTTTCCAAGTAATGCCCGGGTTAGCAATATCCTTTGCCTGATGCTTTGGGGTAATCTTTTTCCAAGTGGATCTAATATTGTATCAAATCCATGTTCTTCTGATTGAATAAAGGATTGCAGTCCGGTATAAGCAGCGACCGACATTATTTCCTGGATTTGAATCGCGGGATCTCCCATAGCAATATTCTCAAATAAGGTTCCCCTAAATATGTCCTGCTGATTTAATAAAACACCCGTTTGTTTTCTCAAAGAACTAAGTCGATAATTAGAGATAGGTAATCCATCAATTAATACCTGACCATCGAAATGTTTGAAAGCTCCGGTTAGTAATCGAAATAAACTCGATTTTCCCGAGCCGGATGGACCGGTTAGGAGTGCAATTTTACCGGGGTTGAGTATAAAATCTATATTATGTAAAACCGTTTCTCCATCCGGATAAGCAAAATTTACATTTCGAAACACCACTTCAATTCCTGTATTGTTGGTATTACTTAATTCAGCTGTTCCTTCTGTTTCTTTTTCTGCACTTACTACATCATTCATTTTTTCAACCGAGGTAAACATTTCATAGAAGGCGTCCAGACTAAACAATAATTTTTCAACGGATCCGATGATAGTAATTATCACCAGGTCGGCAGCAATGAACTGGCCAATATTAATTTGCTGATCAACCAGCAGAGTAGCCCCTACAATTAGCATAGAAGCTGTAATCAGTGTTTTAAATCCAATTAAACTCCATGCCTGGGTAAGCAATATTCGGAAGTAGTTGGTTCTTGCCTCTAAATATCCGGTCGATAACTCATCTGTTTTCTGAATATGAATTTCGCAATTGCGTGTGTATTTAAATGATTTGATCATTCTTGCCAACTCCTGTAACCAGGCTGCAACGCGATATTTATAATCACTGGCTTCCAGTGCCGCGCTAAAACCGGGTTGAACGGTTAGCCGGATGATTAATACTATTGCAATAATTAACACTGCACCAAATGCTATGAAAACAGGGTGATAGAAAGATAATAACAATAGCCCCAATGTCATTTGTATAACGGCAGTGGGTAAGTCCAGTAAAATCTTTTCAATTCCTTTTTGAAAGGAAGGAACTTCAAAAAAACGATTAATTAGTTCGGGCAAATGGTATTTATCCAATTTTTCAACATTCATTTTGGGTATCCCGTTGGCAAATTCCAGCGAATACCTTACGAATATTTTTTGTTTTAGTTTTTCAATAAGTTGTAATTGTCTTACCTGCAGCAATCCACCTAAAACTGTTCCAATAACTACTAAAACTATCAGAACTACTATTGAAGTGGATATCGTGCCCGCCAAAACAAAGTTGATGATGGTTTGAATTCCCAGTGGCAAAGAAAGTTGAACCAGTCCGGTTAATATGGCAAAAAAGTAAATTGCGCTGATATCTTTCCTGTCGGCCGATAGTAGCTTAAGCATAGACCGGAAAACCTTTCCTGCCGATTGATGATAATTCGCCATGAAATATGATTAAAAGTAGTGTGCAAACTATCTTACACCAGTGATTGCAACAGTGTAAAAGTATAACAATTTTTCCTGCTTTCTGTTCAACCTATTGACTAACAGGGGCAAAGATATTTAATTCCAGATGAGCCTGTATGGTGAGCGCCATATCGGAATGACTTCTGATTTTCTTTAGTAATTTTTGCAGTGAAGCTTCCAATTGATGTAATCGCTCTTCTGAATGTTTTTTTTCTTCGATACTAATATCTGCTTTTTGAAGGCGATTTTGGTGATACAGAATTTTTACAGCAAAAATATCCTGAACAATTTTAAGTGCATCTTCTTTTGAAAAATTTCCGTCAATGATTGATAATTCCATTGCTAATTTATTATTTAAGGTTTATATTTTATTGTCCCTGTGCAGCGGTAAAACCAGGTACCCCATCAAAAGTATACAGGTTCTCTGTTTTAATGATTTCCAAACCTTGCTGATTCACTTGTTCCATTAGCTGCAAAACATCCTGATAAAATAAGGTTTGGGTGGAAGGTGCGGTAAATCTGCAACGCCAGTGGTCGGTACAAAATGTTTCCGGGAAACCTTCCGGCCAAACTTTGGTTCCGCGATTGGTAATCATTTGCAGATCTAACACGGATACTTTGTTTTTATTGAGGTTACCAGCCAGTTCGGATGCGTTGCGGTTGGTGTTTCGGATAAATAAATCTACCCCCACCAATTCCTTTTTCGCAGGTGTTTCGGGCGTATAGGAATGGTTAAGATGCTGTATATTCTGTTGAAATACCACCGGCTTTAACAAGTGGGGTTGTTTACCTAGTCTGCTAATTATGGCATCTGTGAATTCACGGGTTCCTACACAGGATTTCGAAGTTTCGGGATGATAAATATCAGCCGTATGTATTCCTTCTTCTATCGTGGTTAACCAGGCATTTTGAATAAGGGCTGCGGTATGCTCCTGCTCAATATGCAGTAGCATTTGGATTGCTGCAAGCAATAAACCCGATGGATTAGCTATATTTTTTCCTGCAATCTGAGGTGCTGAACCATGAATCGCTTCAAATAAGGCAAAATTGTTACCAATATTTACACTGCCACCCAAACCTACTGATCCGGTAATTTGTGCTGCCACATCACTTAAAATATCTCCATATAAATTGGGCATTACAATCACATCAAATTGTTCGGGCGTATCAGCAAGTCTGGCAGCCCCAATATCAACAATCAGGTGTTCTTGTTCAATTTCAGGATATTCAACTCCAATTTTATTGAATGTTTTATGAAATAACCCGTCTGTTAGTTTCATGATGTTGTCTTTGGTAAAACAACTCACTTTTTTTCTTCCGCAGGTTCGGGCATATTCAAAAGCATAGCGAATAATTTTTTCGGTGCCCGGCTTGGAAATCAACTTTAGACATTGTACTACTTCATCTGTTTGCTGATGCTCAATGCCTGCATACAAATCTTCTTCATTTTCTCGGATGATAACCACATCCATCACCGGATGTTTGGTGGCTACAAATGGATGGTATGATTGGCAGGGACGGATATTGGCATACAATCCCAAAACTTTCCGCATGGTTACATTTAAGCTTTTGTAACCTCCACCCTGAGGGGTAGTAATTGGCCCCTTTAGAAAAATTTTATTGCGACGAAGGATTTCCCACGCTGCTGAAGGAATTCCTGAGGTAATTCCACTGAGATAGGCTTGCTCACCTACCTCAATTGATTCAGTTTCAATGTTTGCGCCAGCTGCTTTCAGTATGCGGAGCGTGGCATCCATAATTTCCGGACCAATCCCGTCACCGGGGGCAATGGTAATTTTAACAGGTTTTTTTGTACTCATGGTGCAAAGTTGCTGAACATTATTCATAAAATTTTATTTATAGTTATTATCTTTGTAATAAATATTGTTTATGAATTTTACCCTTCACCAATTACGGGTTTTTTTAGTAGTAACAGAAAAAAAGAGCATTACCCTGGCTGCAAGGGAATTAAACATGACTCAGCCCGCAGTTTCTATTCAACTCAAAAACCTACAAGATCAGTTCGACTTACCTCTGACGGAGGTGATTGGTCGCAAACTCTATATCACCGATTTTGGAAGGGAAATTGAGCGTATTGCTATACGGGTATTAGATGAAGTGGATTCAATAAAAGATCATTCTTTACGGTATCAGGGAATTTTATCGGGGAAATTGCGGATTTCTACTGTATCAACCGGGAAATATATTATGCCTTATTTTCTTCGTAAATTCTTAGCCGAGCACCCACAGGTGGAGCTGGAGATGGATGTGAGTAATAAGAACAAAGTATTGGATGAGTTACGCAATAATGAAGTAGACTTTGCTCTAATTACTGTTTTACCCACAGATATTGAATTACAAGAGGAAATTTTGATGCCAAATCGGTTATACCTTTTTGGAGCTCCCGAAAATGTGTTAGCTACATCTGCTAATACCGGTGCCTCCCTTTTTAAAGAGTTACCACTTATTTATAGGGAAGAAGGATCCGGAACCCGACATACCATGCAACAATATTTTCAAAAAGCGAATATCAATCCGCGCGTAGGTTTATCGCTAAGCTCAAATGAAGCAGTAAAGCAGGCTGTAATAGCCGGATTAGGATATTCGGTGTTGCCATTAGTAAGTGTTGGAGACGAGTTGAAATTGAAAAAGTTATCAATTATTCCCGTGAAAGGCTTTCCCTTAAAAACGCAGTGGAGATTAGTTTGGTTGCAAAAGAAGCAACTATCTGCAGTTGCTTCAGCTTTTTTACTATATATGAAAACTCATAAACAGGAAATCTATCAAAAACATTTTGCTTATCTCGAAAAACAGTATTAACGATTAAATAAAATTAAAGTTGCGTTAATACCTGCTCTATATTTTTAACTTCCTATTCTCCGGGGAGTCTAAATAATTAATGTATCTATTATGAGATTGAATGCAGCTCAGCGTTTATTGTTATTGGCTTCATGTTGTTGGTTTTTTGGAGAAGGTCTGCTCGGACCACTATTCGCTGTGTATGCAGAGAAAGTAGGAGGCGATTTACTGGATATCACCGGCGCCTGGGCTACTTTTCTAATTACTTCCGGGGTATTGTATATTGTTTTTGGAAAATTATTCCGCAATTCCCCAAAAAAGAAGCAAATAATGGTAGCAGGATATGCATTGAATACCATTTTAACTTTTGGATATTTATGGGTACACAATAGTCAGCAATTACTTCTACTTCAATTTGGTTTGGCTATCGCGGAAGCTGTTAGCTCTCCTTTGTGGGATGCCTTATTTGCAAGTGAACTGGAGGAAACGGATGATGTATTATTCTGGAGTATTGCGGGTGGACATTCTCACCTGGTTTCGGGGGTTGCAATAGCAATTGGAGGTGCAATTGCTTACTATTTTTCATTTGAAGTTTTATTTATTATAATGGGTTGTATTCAGGCAATCGCAACATTTATTCAGTGGCGGTTGTTATTTATCCCAACGGATACTTCAGCCGAATCATAATAGGAGTAATTCCGTAAACATTGTCATGTTATTGCGAAGTGCTTTTTTTCTGTTTATTCTCTTTGGTTGTTCCAAATGGGTTCTTGCTCAGGACTCAGGATATGTATTTACAAAACCCTCCCGCGACGGAATTGGAAAATGGTACAAGGGTAGAGAAATAGCCGCCGTAATGGGCGTAGGTGGTAGCTTTTGGCTCGAAAGGGATACAAGGGATGAGGAGGAGAATACCCAATTGGCAATTGAACATATACCGCTTCAGGAAAATAGTATCATAGCAGATGTGGGAGCAGGAAGTGGTTATTATACTTTTCGAATGAGCAAACGGGTGCCAAAGGGAAAAGTATATGCTTTAGATATTCAGGAAGGCATGCTCGATATTTTACAAAGCAGGAAAAAGCAGCTCAACGATCAGCGGGTTGAAGTAAAAGCATGTTCACTCACTTCTTTGCAATTGCCTACACTTTCAATCGATTTTGCATTAATGGTAGATGTTTACCACGAACTGGAGTTTCCCAGGGAAATGCTGCAATCGGTATATCGCAGTTTGCGTGATACAGGAAAATTAATTCTAATTGAATTTAGGGGGGAAGACCCAACGGTAGCAATTAAACCATTACATAAAACCACAGTAGTTCAATTGAATCGTGAAATGGAAGCTAATGGATTTCAGCTGAGTTATCTGGGCGATTTTTTACCGGTTCAACATTTCTTACTGTACGAGAAAATACCAGGATTTACTTTTCAGTAATGGTTTAAATATTCCCTTTCAAAAAAAGCAATGCTACTTTCTACTCATTGCTTTTTCAGCAGCCGCCACTATGAATGGGGTATCTAACCCATACTTGGTTAATAATTCGGTAGGCTTTCCACTTTCTCCGAATGTATCTCGTGTACCAATATATTCAATAGGAACGGGGAGATGGGATGCAGCAACTTGAGCAATGGAATCGCCCAAACCTCCTATAATATTATGCTCTTCAACCGTTACTGCACAGCGGGTTTTTTGGATAGACTCCAATACAGCAGCTGTATCGAGTGGTTTGATGGTGTGAATATTTATGAGTTCAACACTATATCCCTTTTCTTCTAATATTCTTCCTGCCTCTATGGCTTTCCAAACCATGTGACCGCAGGCAAACAAGCTTACATCTTTACCTTCACTCATTTTTTGTGCCTTGCCTATTACAAAGTCTGACCCGTTTTCACTCGTAAAATTGGGCCATTTGGGTCGTCCGAAACGCAGGTAAACCGGACCTTCATAATCAGCGATCGCTTGAGTGGCTGCCTTGGTTTGGTTAAAATCACACGGAACAATCACCGTCATTCCGGGCAACATCTTCATTAATCCTATATCTTCCAGAATTTGGTGAGTTGCACCATCTTCTCCAAGGGTTAATCCTGCATGGGAAGCACATATTTTTACATTCTTACCGCTATAGGCTATGCTTTGGCGAATTTGATCATACACCCTTCCCGTACTGAAATTTGCAAATGTTGTGGTGTAAGGAATTTTTCCTCCAATGGTTAGTCCGGCTGCCATACCCATCATATTTGCTTCCGCAATTCCGCATTGGAAAAAACGATCGGGAAAATCTTTGATAAATGGGCCTAATTTTAAAGAGCCCGCCAGGTCGGCAGTTAATACTACTACCTGATTGTTTTTCTTGCCGGCTTCATAAATTCCTTCTCCAAAACCTCCACGGGTTTCTTTTTCATTTTGTATTTGTATATCTAATAAACGCATGCCTGTAGGTTAATCTTTGTATTTAAATTATTTTTTGAAAACTAGAATAATTGGATTCATAATTATCCTTCAAAGGTACTATAGAAATAAGGTGTTTTTGCTTCAAATTCTGCACTACAAGTATCTACCATTTTATAAACGCGCTGTATTCCCAGTGATGTTCTTTTGTTGTACACATCTTCATCGCTGCAGGTACCTTGTAAAATTTTCGCAATCTGCACATCAGCAAACCCGTTCATTTTTGCTTCCCGTAGCAGATTTTCTGGTAAGGATTCAATAGTATGGGCGGCAAGTTCTTTTTCAATTTTGCAAATCAGCTGAATTTGATAGATAAACCATCTGTCGATACCAGTTGCCTGCACAATAGATTTTACGGTGGTTCCCTGCATCAGTGCATCCTTAATACGGAAAATCCGATCCCATTTCGGAGTTTTGATATATTCGGTAAGTTCTTCATTTTTCATCAAGCTTTTACCATAGTATCCCAAACCTACTGCTTCATTTTCGAGGCTCTGACAAGCTTTTTGAATAGCTTCAGTAAAACTTCTGCCAATACCCATCACTTCTCCAACACTTTTCATTTGTAAGCCCAAAGTGTCGTTGGCACCCTTGAATTTGTCGAAATTCCAGCGGGGTATTTTCACAATTACATAATCCAGTGCAGGTTCAAAATAGGCTGAAGTAGTTTGGGTAATTTGATTTTTGAGTTCATCTAACGTATATCCAATTGCCAATTTCGCGGCTATTTTTGCAATAGGATATCCGGTAGCTTTTGAGGCGAGTGCCGAGGAACGACTAACCCTAGGATTGATTTCTACTGCAATTAGTTCTTCTGTTTCGGGGTTTTGAGCAAATTGAACATTACAGCCTCCGGCAAAATTGCCCAAGGAGCGCATCATTTTGATGGCTTTATTTCGCATATCCTGAAAGGAAGTATCACTCAACGTCATGGCAGGTGCAACAGTAATTGAGTCGCCGGTATGAACCCCCATTGGGTCGAGATTTTCAACGGTACATATAATTACTACATTATCGGCCTGATCGCGAAGCAGCTCAAGTTCAAACTCCTTCCATCCCAAAACAGCTTTTTCAACAAGCACTTCGTGAATGGGTGAGGCGGTGAGTCCTCTCTCTAATGCGGCATCTAAATCGTCTTTACTATGAACAAAGCCTCCTCCGGTTCCACCGAGGGTAAATGAAGGGCGAATTACTAGCGGGAAACCGATAGCTTGAGCAAATTCTTTTCCTTCCAAAAAACTATTGGCAACACGGCTGGGGGCAACATCAATACCAATTTTAATCATCAGCTGCCTAAATTTTTCTCTGTCTTCAGCCGTTTCAATAGCAGCAATGTCTACCCCAATCAATCTTACATTGTATTTTTTCCATATTCCCAGTTCATCCGCTTCCATACAAAGGTTTAAGGCAGTTTGTCCCCCCATAGTAGGTAATACGGCATCAATTTTATTCTCAATTAAAATTTGCTCAATACTTTCAACCGTTAATGGTAACAGATAAACTTTATCGGCCATCATTGGGTCTGTCATGATGGTTGCCGGATTACTATTGATGAGTATGACCCGAATTCCTTCTTCTCGTAAACTACGGGCAGCTTGTGAGCCGGAATAGTCAAATTCGCAGGCCTGACCAATGATAATGGGACCGGAGCCAATAATAAGAACTGATTGTATGGAGTTGTCTTTGGGCATGGGGAAAGATAAATTGAGCAAATGTAAGAAGCCCGAATGAATTGCGGCCTGTTTTTTAGCTATTCTGCCGACTTTTCAACAAAAAGCGTAATCTTATGTTATCAATTCAATTAAAAACTTCAATTAAACACCATGGCAATTCTCAAAGAAGGCAGCAAAGCCCCTGCTTTTAAAGCGATAGATCAAAATGGAAACCCCATTTCCTTAGCCGATTTTAAAGGCAAAAAGGTTATCCTGTATTTCTATCCTAAAGATGATACTCCGGGATGCACAGCACAGGCTTGTAATTTAAGGGATAATTATTCCGCACTATTGAAGAAAGGATTCCAGGTTATTGGCGTTAGCGTGGATGATGTAAAAAGCCACAAAAAATTCGAAACCAAATACAATCTCCCTTTCCCGCTGGTTTCAGATGTTGAAAAGCAAATCGTAGACAAATACAACCTCTGGGGAGAAAAGAAGTTTATGGGCAGAACTTATATGGGAACCACCCGTACCACTTTTTTAATTGATGAAAACGGTAAGATTGTTAAAATCATTGCCAAGCCTGATACTGCCAACCATACCGAAGAAGTACTGGCAGCATGGAAAGAAGTAGGATAAAAGATCAAATAGCTACATAAAAAAAGAGCAGCCATGGCTGCTCTTTTTTGTTGCGGTTATGGGTAAGCAAAACCTTATTTTTTCGTTTCGAGTAACTTAAAGAATTGGTCTAACTGTGGGATTATCACAATACGCGTTCTGCGGTTAGCTGCTCTTCCTTCCACTGTAGCATTATCAAGCAATGGCAGGTATTGTCCGCGACCAGCAGCAGTCATTCTTTTCGGATCCAATCCATAATTTTCTTGCAACACACGCACTACAGTAGTGGCACGCTTAACACTCAAATCCCAGTTGTCCTGGATTCCCGGACTGGTGATAGGAATGCTATCAGTATGTCCCTCTACCATGAATTCTATTTCAGGTTGTGCATTAAGCACTTTAGCTACTTTTCCCAAAACTTCTTTTGCACGGTCTGTAATTGCATAACTTCCGCTTTTAAATAAAAGTTTATCGGAAATATCAACATACACTACTCCTTTATCTACTTTAATATTGATGTCTTTATCATCTAAATTTCCAATGGCACCTTTCAGATTCATCACTAATGCCATGTTAAGGGAATCTTTTCGGGCAATAGAACCTTGAAGGTCTTTAATGTAAATATCTTTCGCGCCAATGTTTTCGAGCGATTTTCTGATACTTTCTGCCTGAGATCCAGTAACAACTGATAAATCTTTCAATTGATTCAGCACCGTGTTATTATTCTCTCTTAAATAGTCAATTTGCTTATTTAGGTCGGCGATTTGGCCTTCTAAAGCAGATTTTTTTGCATTTAAATCAGTTACCTGACCATTGGATTTTTCAATAGAGGCATTGCATTTTTTCAGTTCATCCTGTAAATCTCTGTATTTAGCTTGCATTGCCAAATAATCACCACTCAGTTGAGCGTATTTTGCTTTTTCGGCTTCCAGCGTTTTGGTAGAAACGCAGGATGTTAAGCTTGCAGCAACTAATCCAATTAAAAGTAGGTTTTGTAGTTTCATTTGCTATGAGGTTGTTTTCAAAATTACGTAATTCTGCACAATTCATGCCAAATGAGTGGGGATAGCAGTATTTTATAAATATCTTAAGATTTTAATTCCGGCTGAAAGCATATTTGTTAAACATCGTTAAAATTAACTTTTATCTGCGATATGCAATTTCATGATATCAGCCCCATATAATTACTTCCTCACGCTGGCTCCAGGGTAGATACTGCTCTCCAAATGATGCATCTACTGCTTTTCGCTTAATTTTCAGCGTAGGCGTGAGTAGACCGTTGGAAATTGTCCATTCCTCTTGTAAAACAACCATTTTGCTTATTTTCTCATGGTGTTCCAGATGTTGATTGATTTTCAGCAGTAGTTGTAATAGTTGTTCCTGTTGCGCATCGGTAGGGTGCATTTTCAGTGACTCTGATAAAGTGCAAATTGCCATTGCATTGGGTAATCCTGAACCAATTACACAAACCTGAGATAGTAATCCTTCATTTAAAAGTTTAGATTCAATTACGGCAGGCATTATGTATTTACCCTTACTGGTTTTAAACTGATCTTTTATTCTGCCTGTGATCGTTAAAAATCCATCTGAATCAATCATGCCTTCGTCACCTGTTTTTAAATATCCATCTTCAAAAGAGGCGGCAGTGAGTTCGGGCTCTTTATAATAACCCATCATAGAGGCCTCACTTTTTACCTGCACTTCATTGTCTTTACCTAGTCGAACTTCTACTCCCTCATAAGAAGGCCCAACTGTACCAAATTTAACGGCATCCTTTCTGTTAGAATGTGAGAGTGCCATATTTTCTGTCATACCATACGCTTCCTGAATAATGATACCCAGTTTTTGAAACCAATATAATATAGCAGGGTTAATGGGGGAGGCTCCGGTAAAACAATGTTTGTATCTGGCTAAACCTAATTTTTTGCGAATGGCTTTTTTTATAATTCCACTTATAATAGGTATCGACAATAAGCGATTGAGTTTTTCCTGCGGCATTTTTTTCAGAACCCCTTCTTGCAATTTTTCCCAGATGCGGGGTACTGCTAAAAATACGGTGGGCTGCGTATGAGCCAGGTTGGTAGCAAAGGTATCCATTGACTCAACAAAATAGATGGTACTACCGGTATATATAGCCCCACACTCCACCAGCATTCTCTCGGCTACATGGCAAAGGGGTAAATATGAGAAAAAAGTTTCATTTTTTAAATGAGGATAGCTTATTAAAAATGCATCAACTGCAAATGCAGTAGCACGATGTGTATTCATAACCCCTTTGGGCTGACCGGTAGTTCCTGAAGTATAAACAATACAGGCCAGTTTTTCGGAATCAGGAGCCGGAGTTCCTTGCAATGGTTCGGTTTCATTTACCAGGTTATCCCAATTGATACATCCTGGATTTGGGTAGAATGGAAAACTAATTTGGGTTAACCTTTCGGGTACTCCTTTTCTTAAATATTCCGGATTATCCAGCTTGCCAATAAAAATTGCTTTACTCTCGCTGTGTTCAATTATTTCATGAATAGCCTCTGGTGTAATATTTGGATATAAGGGTACGGCAACACACCCTGCCATAATGATGGCTAAATCAGCCATAATCCAATGGGCACAGTTTTTACTGAGTATACAAACCTTATCATCCTTGCCTAATCCCATATTCCGCAAGGCAGCTGCCATTGAGCGGATCTCCTTTCCGGCCTGTTTCCAGGTAAAATCACGATAAATACCCTTAACCGGCTCTGATAAAAATAAATTATCAGGTTGCGAAGCTTCAAATTGATAAAATTTTTCGATTAATAGTGGGTAGTGTTTTTGCATAGACTACTATTTTATGGAATCAGTAAATGTCCTAAACCTTTTTCTGGAATTTTCCCCTGCATAGGACCAAAAAACTGAAGTATTTTTCTGAAGTCGGCTGTTTGTTCGGTGGTAGCAAAGGGTTCGGCAATTACAACTTCTTTTTTACCAAAGTTAAAACCAACCATTACCAACGGAACACTTGCCTGTTGAGCAATATGGTAGAAACCTGTTCGAAATCGGTCTACTTTTTTACGGGTTCCCTCTGGGGATAAAACAAGTGAGAAACTTTCTTCCGCATTAAATTTTTCTACCACCTGATCTACCAGATTATGAGAGGAGGATCGGTCTACAGGTATTCCGCCAAGCCATCTGAAAAAGAAGCCAAAGGAACTGTCGAACAATTCTTTTTTTCCTAAAAAGTGTAGATGTTGTAAGCGTAATTTACTTCTTACTGCCAACCCCAATACAAAGTCCCATGCACTGGTATGGGGTGCAACAATAACAACACATTTTTTTAAATGATAAGGGAAAGATCCTCTGATTTTCCAACCAGTAATCCATAATAAAAAACACCAAATCGGGCGCATATAACAAGCAATCTAATTTTTCAAGATAAAGATAATCGGTGAAATATTATCATTTGTTTTAATTGTGCTGCTATTTTTCTCACCTCCTAAAACAGTACTTGGTAAAATAACGACTAAAAGGGTGCTCGCAGTGGATAAAATTTAGCAGTTTTGAAATATTTATCAAACAATCGTTCTAATGACTGCAAGGGTAACTTAATCTGATATATATAAACGCAAAGAAGCACCTACAGAGCCATAAAAATCAACCCGTTTAATGAATCAAGAGCGAAAAAACTTTGTGATGTAAGTATCAAAAAGAGTCAACTGAGTGATACAAATTAAATCTAAGTTTTTATACAGGTTGGTTGAATGTAATATTTACTTTTGTTGTAGCATATATTACTTTTACTAAAGAGGTTACTGATATATAATTTCACTTTCCTGAAGGTATGTAAGTTGTAATTGGCTGATGTAAACTTTAGCTGTATGGAAAACATTTGTTATGCCAATAATCGTTGGCAATTTTTAAATGAAGCAGGCGTTTCTTTACAAGATTTGGGTTTTAGAAGGGGATATGCCATTTTCGACTTTCTTCGGGTTGCGCAGGATATCCCTTTGTTTTTACAGCATCATATAGATCGATTTTTTCGAAGTGCCCATGATATGCGATTAACGGTTCCTGTTTCCAAAGAGGAATTGGCAAAATTGGTATATGAAATCATTAGTAAAAACCAGTTAGGTAATTCAGGTGTTCGAATTGTGTTAACAGGGGGTATTTCAACTGATGGTATAAGTATCGGAACCCCCGAACTATTTATTGTGAACGAAAGCATTCAAGCTCCACCCGATGCCATGCGTACCAGTGGATATCATTTGATCTCTTATCCGTATCGCAGGAGTTTCCCTCATGTGAAAACAACGGATTATACAATGGAAATCTTTCTTCGTCCTATGGTTGAAGATCGGTTGGCTAATGACGTTTTATACCATCATGATGGTATCATTAGCGAATGCCCACGCTGTAATTTTTTTATTGTAAATGCATCCGGAAATCTTGTTACAGCTGATTTCAATGTATTGAAGGGAGTAACCCGAAATATTATCATTGAAATAGCAAAAGAAATAGGAATCGAAGTAGAAATGCGCGACATACACCTGCATGAAATTGCTTCGGTAAAAGAAGCTTTCGTTAGCAGCACGACCAAAAGAATTATTCCTGTATCGCGTTTGGATAATGTTTCTCTTCCTGTAAATGGCCCGATTACCAAACTACTATTTAATCGTTTTTTGGAGTATGAGCAATTAGAAATCAAACATGCCATCAATCAATAATCAAACCATAGCAACCATTCCTGTTGGAATATCCTCGGGGATTATTATTCCTGTATCTATTGAATGGGATGGGGAATATTGCCTTTCCCTGGTTTGTTCCGAAGTAATTGAATCTGAAGTTCATGCAACCATTCAATTTATATGGCAATGTTTGAAGAATTCAACTATCCCCGGCATATTGGATATTATTCCGGCCTATCATACAGTAACTATACTAATAGACCCTGAAAAATGGAATGATAGTTTTCAAAACACTTCTCTTTCAGCAGGGTTAATCCCTATGCTGCTTCAAATATTGCAAACTACTTCCAATATTGGTCAGGTTGCTAATAGAAAAATAAGCATTCCCGTTTGTTATGATGTAAGTATGGCTCCCGATTTGATTTCTTTGGCGAATCAGGTGGGTTGTACACCGGAAGAAGTAATTAATATTCATGCTAATGGTACATACTCAGTATATATGCTGGGATTCTTACCCGGGTTTGCATACATGGGAAAGGTAGATGCCCGCATTGCTGCTCCCCGTCATCTACGTCCCCGAAAAAATGTAGCAGCTGGCAGTGTAGGCATTGCTGCACAGCAAACCGGAATTTATCCTACAGCTTCTCCGGGAGGGTGGCAATTGATAGGAAGAACCCCTATACGAATGTGGATGCCAGAAAATTCGAATCCTTGTTTTTTGAAGCCAGGCGATGAAGTTCAGTTCTATCCGATTTCTATTAGTGAATATCATCAAATCGCATCAGCATGAGCTTACGGATTATCAAAAAGGGGAGCTGCGATTCGATTCGTGACATTGGGCGATCGGGATATCAGCATTTGGGTATTCCTCCTTGTGGAGCCATGGACACTTTTTCACTGCAGCAGGCGAATCTATTGCTAGGTAATGATCGGGGAGAGGCCTGTATTGAAATGTTTTTTCCTGCTCCCGTTATACAATTTGAAGCAGATGCGTTGATTGCAATTAGCGGTGCAAATTGGGAGCCCCAATTGAACGGGTTATCTGTAAGCATTAATCAGCCCATCCTTGTAAAAAAAGGAGTTGAATTAAGATTTGCAAAGCCGATTTCAGGCAGAGTAGCCTATTTATCTGTTCAGGGAGGTTTTGCTATTGATAAATGGCTGGGTAGTTACAGCACACATATAGGAGTAGCATTTTCCGGATGGAAGGGAAAATTGCTTGAAAAAAACGATCAAGTACCTTTCCGAAAAACTATGCATAATGTATGGGAAAAAAACGCTGAATGGATTACTAAGCCATGGCTGGCGGGGTCTATTAAAAATCCTTTAGCCCCAATCCGAATAATTGCCGGTAAACATTTTTCACTTCTGGATAAGAGTGCGCAAACTCAAATCCTGCAATCTTCATTTAGTTTATTGCCCGAAAGCAATCGAATGGGATTCCTGATAAAAGGCATTCCCCTCAAAGGAAACTATCGGGAAATGATTTCTTCTGCTGTTCAGTTTGGAACAGTGCAATGGCTACCTGATGGACAACTAATCGTATTGATGGCAGATCATCCTACCACAGGAGGATATCCCCGAATTGCCAATGTAATTCAGGCAGATTTACCTAGGTTGGCTCAATGGCCTTTACATTTGCCAGTTACATTTGAAATAATTTCCCGAGAAGCAGCCATTCAGCTTTATCAGGAGCAACTTATTTTGCTTACACAATTACAAAATGCTACAGCCTTCCGTTTAGCATCGTATCTTGAGCAACGATAGTTAAATGCCATGTATTCAATTGATGTGAATTGTGATATGGGAGAAGGGTTTGCTGATGATGCCCTTTTAATGTCATACATCAGCAGTGCCAATATTGCCTGTGGTGCGCATGCTGGCAATGAAACGCTCATGAAACAAACAATTGAGCTGGCATACACATCCGGAGTAAAAATTGGAGCTCATCCTGGCTTTGCCGACCCCGATCATTTTGGAAGAAGGGAAAAGCTGCTTTCCCAAACTGAATTAAAGGATTTGATACAGTCACAGGTTTTTCTATTAAAAAAATTTACTGAACAGATGGGAGTCAAGCTGCACCATGTAAAACCGCATGGGGCCTTGTATAATATGTCGGCCCGTCAATCAGATATTGCCAAAGTTATTGCCAATGCTGTTAAGGAAATAGATCCCGATTTAATTTTATTTGGGCTCAGTAATTCCTGTTCAATTGATGCTGCCATCGAAATACAACTTCCTTATTGCAATGAAGTTTTTGCAGATCGTCGGTATCAGTCGAATGGAGAACTTTTACCTCGCAGTAATCCTAATGCATTGATTACAGATACAATGGAATGCTGCCTGCAAGCCGAACAAATGATTATGCATCATGAGGTCACCTGTTATGATGGTTTGGTGATTCCAATTATACCCGAATCGATTTGCCTGCATGGAGACGGCCCAACAGCAGTTTCATTGGCAACTCATTTATTCAATCATTTTCAAGAAAAACATATTGAACTCCGGAAAAACTAAATATCCCTGGTTTAGTGGAGTAGGTCTCGGTGCTGCATTTTTGATGGCAAATTCATCTATTGGTCCGGGCTTTCTTACACAAACAACCGTATTTACCCAGCAGCTCCTGAGTAGTTTTGGATTCGTAATTCTAGTATCTTTTATTCTTGATATCGGCGCTCAGTTAAATACTTGGAGAATCATAACCCTTAGTAAATTAAGGGCGCAGGATTTATCCAACCGGTTACTTCCGGGTTGGGGATATGTAATAGCTGCAATGGTAGTGTTAGGCGGATTTGCATTTAATATTGCCAATATCGCTGGTTGTGGATTGGGAGTAAATGTGTTAAGTGGCTTATCATTTCAACAGGGAGCAGTTATTAGTTGTGTGGCTGCGCTTATTTTATTCTGGATAAGAGAGATAGGCCCCATGCTCGATCAATTTACTCGTATCGCTGGTGTAGCAAAAATATCTCTTACGCTTATTATCGCCATCGCAGCTCATCCTCCCGTTTGGGAAGCTGTGCAGCATAGTTTTGTTCCTGAACAATTCAGTACCCGAGCGATTGTAACCATTGTTGGGGGTACAGTAGGTGGATATATTACCTTTTCGGGGGCACATCGTTTAATGGATGCAGGTGTATTCGGCAAAGAAAACATTAGTCGGGTAGATAAAAGTGCAATATCAGGTATTCTCATTTCCGGACTGATGCGCTTCATTTTATTCTTTGCTGTTTTGGGTGCCATTACCATGGGCTGTGTTCCCGAAAAGAATAATCCCGCAGCAACTATTTTTCAATTTGTAGCGGGAAATTGGGGGTTACGAATTTTTGGAGTTGTGTTATGGGCAGCAGCTATTTCTTCTGTTATTGGTGCAGCATATACTTCAGTCTCTTTTTTAAAAACATTTCATCCATTGATTGCGAAATATGAACGGGCAACCATTTCAATATTTATTATTGTTTGTACCCTCATTTTTATATGGGTTGGCAAACCGGCTCAGTTATTGATTTGGGCGGGAATGATTAACGGACTTATATTACCCTTTGCATTGGGTACATTATTGTTAGCTGCCAGAAACAAAAAAATAATGAACGAGTATGAACATCCCCTCTGGATGCAGCTATTTGGGTGGGTGGTAGTGATTATTATGGGATGGATGGGCTATCTCGCGGTAATGGATTGGTGGATTTCCCGATAATTATCCAGCAATTGCTAAAAGATTGTTTGCATTCATTTCACCATCAACCGTGTTCATAGGGATCTGTTTGATGGCGGTTGCTGTTGCAGGACGAAGATTATGTAAGCTTCCAAGATAATATTTATCATAATATTTGAGTAAGATGCGAAAACAATTTTCCAAAGATTGCTGCTCCATGTATTGAAGCGCTAACTGGGTTTCAAGCCCCCCCAATCTTTTCTTTATGCGCTGAATGGTAGCTATAATTTGATCGGCTGAAAAACTGCCATAATCAAGTATAATTTGTTGCAGCCTTTCCTCAAAAGGGATATCTAAGAAAAATAAAGGACTGCTCCGCATTTGTAAAAATATATTTCCCGGAATATTGATGTTTCCAATTCGCTGACTCTCATCTTCGAGCCAGATAGATATTGTTTCATCATGTGCATTTATAACGGATTCCAATTCTTTTGCAAGCAGATTCTCAAACATTTCCTGAGAGGGCTGTGGAGGCATACCCAAATTTCCAAAGGCTGAACCCTTATGACTGGCAATTTTTTCAAGATCAATAGCAGGTATCCCTTTTTGTTGCAGGATTTGAATAATTCCTGTTTTTCCACTGCCGGTACATCCGCCCAGCATTCGGAAAGCATATTTTTTATTAAACTGCTCTAAAACATGTTTTCTGTAAACTTTATATCCACCCGCCAGCGTATAAACCTGCCATCCATATAGATCAAGTAACCAGGCAACACCTGCACTTCTCATACCTCCTCTCCAGCAATGAACCAATACAATATTGTTGGGCTTTTCAGTTATATAGGCAGTTCCAGTATTTGCATAATGCTGCGTTATAATTTTTTCTGCCTCCTCAACCATCTCTACCATGCGGCTTCCAAAAAATTTCAATCCCCATTTAATTGCCACCTGCTTACTTTCTTGCTTATAAGCAGTACCTACAACTTTTCTTTCTTCGTCGGTAAATAATGGAAATGAAAAAGCTCCCGGTATATGAGCATGCAAGTATTCTGCCGGACTTCTCACGTCTAAAACCGGGTGAGATTGGCTGAGCTGCAAAAAATCGCTTATTGGTAATCGGGTGATGCCCATATATGCAAATGTAAGCGGAGATTTTTGTAACTTAGTTATGTGAAAAGATTACTGGTAATTCGACACGCAAAAACACATCCTGCGCAACCCGGTCAGAAAGATTTCGACCGAATGCTAAATGAAAGAGGCTTGCAAGATGCAGCCAATATGGCTGAACGCTTAATCCAGCGGGGTATACTGATTGATGCATTAGTTTCTAGTCCGGCAAACCGAGCGCTTGAGACCGCCCGAATTTTTGCAAATGCATATCATTTACCTGAATCTGATATACAGCAACTTGATTATTTATACCATCCCGAACCTGGCGACATGTTCAAAGCGGTTATGAAATTGCCAGACGAAGTTCAAACTGCCGCTATTTTTTCTCACAATCCGGGAATAACCGATTTTGTTAATCTCCTTTCCGATATTAGAATCGACCACCTTCCAACGTGTGGAATATTTGCTGTTGCTGCAGACATCAACCACTGGTTGGAATTGAAGGCTGCTACCCGATATTTCTTTTTCTTCGATCAGCCTAAGGGGGTATCGGATTTTTTATAGTTTACAAGATATACTCCACTAAAAATAAAAAGTGCCGCCATTATTTGGGTCAGACTTAGCTTTTCGCCATAAAAAATGCCAGCAATCAACGCTGCAAAAACCGGTTGGGTATAAATATATGTTCCTGTTGCAGCAGCTCCAATCCTTGCTATTCCATATAAATTAAATAAGTAAGCTAAAAAAGTTGCTCCAATTCCAATGAACAACAAAGCGCACCATTCAACATTTGTCCACCCACCAAAATTCGTATGTATCAAATCAGGAACTCCTAAGGGCAGAATAATGACCGCTCCAAGCAGAAACAGCCATCTTAAAATATCGGTTCCTTTATATTCTATCATTAGCGGTTTTACCCATACCAAATAAAATGAATAGGAAATGGCATTCAATAAAACCATACAATCGCCGGTGAGGCTGCTATTGTTGCTGCCTGTGGTTGATTTGATTAAAATTAAAATAGCGGCACCCGACATGCCCAATACTAATCCCAAAGCTTTTATAGTTGTAAATGTTTCTTTAAGTAACCAAACTGCAATACCGGTTATAAATATGGGGGTTGCAAGTGAAAGCAGTGCACTATGAATGGGAGAAGTTAGAGAAACCCCTTTTATAAATAATAATTGGTTAATTACTATTCCGGTTAAGGCACATAGTATTAATCTGGGGACATCTTTTTTATTGGGCCATGCTTTTCCGGGTGTAACCCAGAACATTGCGGAAAAAAGAATGATGGCAGTAATAACCCGAAAAGCATTCAACCCAAAAGCTGGCAGGAATCCCGGTGTAATCATTTTTACAACAGAATAACTTGTGCCGAAAATCAGGTTGGCTCCAATAACGGCAGCATGTGCTTTCAGATTAATTTTCATAAAAAGTAAAAATAATTATTCTACCATCAAATTCTTTAGATAAGATGAAAGTTGAGACGGCTGAAAGATTGATTTTTCTCCAAACTGATAGGAGAATGCTGCTGCCTCCCTGATTGTTTTTTGCCAATCCAGTTTTTCCTGAGATGCAGAGAAGGCTAAATTTTGTTCTTGTAGTTTTTTAGCCAGATAGATTTGTTCGGTTTGGCCCGGTGTGGGGATAAGAATCGATTTTTTTTGCAAACATAATATTTCCATTAAAGTGGTGTATCCACTTCTGCTTACAATCCATTCACTTTGGGAGAACGCCACTGATAAATCTTTTTGATTGAGGTGATTGTAGCAGGTGATATGGGAAGGAATTACAGGTAGTTCATTCACATCGGGTAACCCTCGAATAAAAAGAATTTGCTCCGTTTGATTACCCAATTGAGCTAGCAAAATTTTTTCTAAACAGCTTCTTTGTGGTTCAGGGCCTGATAAAACTATGCAATATTTATAAAGAAAAGTTGGGTTTTGAGGCAAAGACTTTAGTCTGCAAAGCCATCCGATATAGCGGGTAGGAATAGGGGGTAATTTTTCCGGGTGTGATAATTTTCCAGCGGCATTTGTAATTCCTGCAGCATCCGGTACCCAGCATTCGGTGAAAAATTGAATTTGGCGATATTGTATTTTTTGGATCCATTTTTCCATCCACCGAAACGGAGCTTGCACACAAAGTTGGTGGGTTATAAAAATACTGGGAATACCCGGGTGGTGCAATCCATAGCGGTTATCAGAAACAATCAGTCGAATAGAATGCGCTTTCACTTGTTCTTTTAACCATTGATTTTCTTCCTGAATACTTCTCCAAATGTAGGGTAGTTGAAAGAGTATTTTTAGCGGAAATATCCAACGATGCTTGCTATAAGTTACCCTGTACCCTTTCAGTGGAAGAATGACCAGTTGTGGAAATTCGGACTGTAATAGCGCTGCCTGTGCTCCCTCACCTGCCAATATAACCTCATATCCCAGACTCAGCAAAGTGGTGATTAATGGAATACAGCGGGTGGCATGTCCTAAACCCCAATCCAGGGGTGCAACCAGCACTTTTATGTTATGTTTAGCAGTATTCATCCCGGGAGGAAGCAATAATTAATCAGTTTAGTGTAATTTAGTATCGTATGATGCGAAAAGTAAACTATTATTTGTTGCTTTTGTTACTTATTTCAGTAACCGCTTCATCTTGTAGTATGCTTCGTAAAAATAATAAATCTACATTTTGCGGTTGTCCTCAACAAAAATAGGCGCTATCTATATATGAATACACCCAAAAGAGAAATCGTGCTGAAATCGAGGCCAACCTTTAGTAAGGAAGAAGAATATATTCGGGAAGTTGAAAACTTGAATGCCTTATTACAGAAGGCAGAGCGATGGGATTTATTCTGTGAAGTTCATGAATGTATTGACCTTAACAGATATAAAGTATTTCGTAAACCCTATCAAATACAGCAAATTTTACAGGAGAAACCCCTGAAACCATTTGTTTTTTTGATTAACAAGAATTAATATCAAAGAAATATCCCCCCTTATTGAAGAGGGGTATATTCCTTGAATATTTTTATCGGGCTACTTTCAACCAGATTCCTATAGTTTTTCCATGGTTCTCCAAATAGCAGGTTAGCACGTTGTATTACCTTATTAACTGCATCTTCTGCATCCTTAATTAGTCTTTCTTCCTGTGCACCTGGAACAGCCCTTTTACCCATCACTGTACTTCTTGCTTCAGATAACAGAGAGTTTACTGTAACCTGAGGAACATTACCATATCCCTGTTTTTCCTGAGATTTTCCGTTGAGTATTTCCCTTATTACTTTCAGACTATCTTGCATAGCCTTACTTGCTTTTTTAAGGGTATCAGATTTTTTTGAATCCATATCCCGATTTCCTGCTTCAACTTTTTTTATCGTTTCATCTGCCTCTGAAAGACGGTCATTCAAATCAACCAATTTCAATGCAGCAGCATCTAATTGCTGACTGGCTTTGCGGATTGCCATTCGGGTTGCAGGTGCTATCGGGGCATTAGGATCATCTTGAATGGTTATGTAACAGCTATCGGAATGTTCTTTACCTAAACTGATTACTACTTTAAATGTTCCCGGATCTACGGGTAACCCACCGGGTTCATCTGCATTGTTTCTTCCTCCTCCCATACGGCCTCCGCCACCACCTCCTCTGCCCGCACCACTTTGGCGAATACCTTTGCCTTCCATTCCCCAGAAGAATCTGTTGAACCCACTATCGGCTTTTGCCCGCAGGGTTCTTACCTGCACATTGCCGGCATCAAAAATCTTAACGATAGCCGTGTCGGGGAGTTTGTTTTTACCCGTGTCGGCAGCTGTTTTGTTTACAAAGAAACTAATGGGGGCACCCATTTTTTTGTTTTCACCCTCATACGTTCCCCAGGTGCTATATTCTATGCCCGCTGCATTTTTTATGTTTGCCTGATAACCGGTAGGAGGAGTAAATGCAGTTAAGCGCGCAGCGGGTACTACCCCTTTATTGGCTGCCATTTTTCTCAATGGGCGGATATCATCTAAAATCCAAAGGGCTCTGCCAAAAGTAGCGATTACCAAATCTGCTTCCCTTTCCTGAATGGCAAGATCGTATGTTGACACAGAAGGATATCCGTTTTTAAATTGCTGAAAACTGTTACCATTATCCAAACTGATCCATAACCCTTGCTCTGTTCCTGCAAAAATCAGATTAGGTTCAACAGGATCTTGTAAAACACAAAGGGCATAACCAGTAACTTTTTTCTCATCTACCAGTTTCGTCCAGGTTTTTCCAAAATCTGTTGTGCGAAAAATCATCGTTGCATGATTGCCTCTCCGATAATCATTGGCAACTACAAAAGCCTCGCCTACCTGATGCCGGGAAGCCCTGATTTGGGGTATCCAAACTCCGGCAGGTAGTCCGGGAATTTTGGTCCGGAAATTAGTCCAGCTTTTACCTCCATCTGTAGTAAGCTGTACATTTCCATCATCGGTACCCACCCAGATAACATCTTTTTGTAAGGGCGAGGGTTCTATCGTTAAAATGGTACAATAATTTTCGGCTCCGGTAATATCAATACTTAAACCACCATTATTACTTTGATCAATTTTTGCACTATCGTTGGTGGTAAGATCCGGAGAAATTACTTGCCAAGAAGCTCCCCGATCGGTACTTTTATTTACAAATTGACTACCATAATAAATGGTGCCTTTATCAAAAGGGTCCTGTGCAATAGCAGCGTTCCAGTTGAAACGCTGGCGGGTAGTGAGGTTCGGACGTGGTGGGCGGATATTCCAATCTTCGCCAGTAGCTATATTATATCTTCCCAATGCGCCTCCCTGACTCATTGAATATACCCAGTTTGGATTTTCTGGATCTGGCATTACATCAAATCCATCCCCACCATTTACTCCTTGCCAAAAAGCATTTCTGATACCACTTCTCATCCAAACATAGGCAGGACCGTGCCAGCTGCCATTATCTTGTAACCCTCCCATCACATGATAAGGAAGTTGATTGTCTACATTAATATGATAAAACTGTCCGAGGGGTAATTTTTCATCAAACTGCCAGGTTTTACCGCGATCTCTCGAAATGGCGATGCCACCATCATTTCCATCAATAATGAAGGAAGGATTGAAGGGATGAATCCACCAGGCATGGTGATCGGGGTGAATGCCACTATAAGGTATAATAGTTTTAAAACTTTTTCCGGCATCTTCACTTACCGAAATCATTTGATTGATATTGTAGAGGCGATTTTCATTTTGTGGGTCAATGGCAATGTCCTGAAAATAAAATGCCCGGTTGGTTACAACAGAGGCTTCACTATTTACCAGTTCCCATTTATTTCCGCCATCTTCCGATTTATATAACCCGTTTTTTGTGGCTTCTACTAATGCATAAATTCTGTTAGGATCATTTCTTCCTATGGCAATACCAATTCTACCTAAATCACCGGAAGGCAATCCCTCCTCTTTTCCTAGTTTTTTAAAATTTTTTCCTCCATCGTAGGTTACATATAAACCACTTCCACTTCCGCCTCCTTTTAAACTCCAGGGAGTACGAATATGCTGGTACATGTTCACGAGAATTTTATTTGGATTGGTTGGATCCATTACCATATCCCCAACACCGCTGGTATCATTGGTATGCAAAATCAGTTTCCAGTTTTCTCCTCCATCAATTGATTTATATACACCTCTTTCCGGGTGAACCGCAAATGGATTTCCCATAACTCCGGCATAAACTATATCGGGATTGTTTGGATCTATCAGAATACGATGAATGTTGCGGGTTTTTTGTAGTCCCATGCATTTCCAGGTTTTTCCTCCATCCAGGCTTTTATAAATACCCTCACCCAGACTAACAGAGTTACGCGGATTTCCCTCGCCCGTTCCCGCCCAAATTATATTGGGGTTTGATTGCGTAATGGCAACCGAGCCTATATTTTGGATGGGCTGCTCATCAAAAACTGGGGACCAGCTTCCACCTCCATTCTCAGTTTTCCAAACTCCACCACTGGCAGTTCCCAGATAAATAATATTTGGATTATTCCAAACAGCATCAATAGCAGTTACCCTGCCACTCATTCCTGCCGGACCAATATTACGTGGTTTCAGGCTGGAGAAATGTTTGTTGATGTTAATAGTTTGTGCCATTAACCAACCTGGCAGCAGCGCAATGAAAACGAGTAAAAATTTCTTCATGATTCTTTTTTGAGAGTTGGAAATTCTGCAATTATCGGCGATATACCAAAATAAACTGCCGGAAATTTCTATTTCCGGCAGTTGAAAAATATGTATCGTAATTCGTATTTATTGATTTTTCTGTTGATACTTTTTTTCGGTCTCTTTTGCCTTTTCAAAATCAAGAATAACACCATTGATGCAATAGCGTAGGCCGGTAGGGGGCGGACCATCTTCAAAAACGTGACCCAGGTGCGACTTACATCTTCCGCATTGTACCTCCGTTCTAATCATACCATGTGAGTTATCGGGAAGGTATATGATGGAAGTTTTGCTAACGGGGGCATAAAAGCTGGGCCAGCCACATCCACTTTCAAATTTGGTATCACTTAAAAAGAGTGCATTACCGCAAGCAGCACAGTAATAGGTTCCCTTGTCTGTATGTTTTTCCCAAATACTGGTATAAGGTCGCTCGGTACCTTTTTCCCTTGCTATATAATACTGTTCGGGGGTGAGCACTTTCTTCCATTCATCAGGGGAAAGGCTTAATTTCGAACTATCGGTTCTTGAATAAAAGGGATGGTTTTTTTGGGAATTTTCCATACTTGGAACTTTTTGAACAGGCTGACTATTGCAAGCCTGTAAAATAAATAGTAGAGGTAAAAAGAGTTTGTGTAGCATGCATGAATGTATAATAATAAAACGATGGACGGCTATAGATTGTTCATTTTATTTGTATAATTGAAGAATCTATAATGCATAAATCTTATGGCTAAATGATTTATAAGATGAAGGGCTTATATTTGTTTTTCATATAATTATTTACGGGATATGTTTAATATTATTCTATTTGGTCCCCCGGGTAGTGGAAAAGGTACCCAAAGTGCCCGTTTGGTGGAGCAGTATTCCCTAATTCATTTGTCTACTGGCGATTTATTGCGTTCAGAGATCAACCGTCAAACAAAGCTAGGATTGGAAGCAAAGGCCATAATGGACAGAGGTGAATTGGTCCCCGATGGGGTAGTGGTGGGTATGATTGCTTCTGCACTGGATAATAATCCCAATGCAAAAGGATTCCTGTTTGATGGATTTCCCCGAACTGTGGCGCAAAGTGAGGCCCTGGATCAGCTGTTGGAACAGAAAAAAACAGCTATCGGTGTTGTACTGGCTTTAGAAGTAGGAGAGGAAGAACTGGTAAAAAGATTGTTGAACCGCGGACTAACCAGTGGGCGCAGCGATGATAATAGTGAGGAAGTTGTTAGGGCAAGAATTATTGAGTACCATAAAAAGACTTCAGTGGTTGCCGATTATTACAAACAATTTAATAAAGTGGTGAAAATCAAGGGAGAAGGATCCGTGGAAGAAATTTTTTCATCTCTTTGCAGCGAAATTGAAAAACGGTTGTCTTATTAGTGGGGTTTCGTTTCTCTACAACCAACAACCAACTGCAATCCCGTCCATTCGCTGGACGGGATTTTTATTTCAGATTCATTAAGAATAAATTAAACATAATAATTATATATTATATTTAATTTTACAAATCATCGTACTGGTAAAGGGGGTCAATTTGAGTGCCTGCCGACATTTCAAAAACAGGTTTTATCAATCCATCTTTTAATCCATACACCCACCCATGTAAATGAGGATAAGATTGTTTTTGCCAGGCGCGTTGAATAATAGAAGTTTTGGCAAGGTGCTGAACTTGTTCTATAACATTCAGTTCTACCAATCGGTCGAAACGAGTTTCTTCTTCGGTTATGGCATCTAATTCTGTTCGATGCAGTCGATAAACATCTTTGATATTCCGAAGCCACATATTCAATACCTGCTTGAAGTCGTGGTTAGTCATGGAAGCTTTTACCCCACCACAGCCATAATGACCGCAAACGATAACGTGCTTTACTTTCAAATAGGAAACTGCATAATCCAATACACTCAGGAGATTTACATCTGTATGTACAACCAGGTTAGCAACATTTCTATGTACAAATATTTCTCCCGGTTGTGTGTTGGTAATTTCATTTGCCGGAACCCGGCTATCGCTGCATCCAATCCATAAGAATTCTGGTGTTTGAATATTACTGAGCCTAGTAAAAAAATCGGGATCATCCTCAACTTTTTCCTGAGCCCAGGCTTTGTTTTCCAATAATAATTTTTGATAGGATTTCATATTTGATTAATTGAAATAAAACGATTTGATAATTATTGTGTAATTGCTAAATTATTTTCTGTTGATTGAACCGGTTGATTTAGTAAACGATGGAAAGCATTGTATTCCTTTTTCTTAATCTCAACACGAATGTTTAGTAATGCAGCATGTTCTAAAAATTGATTGATTTCATCAATCACATCTTTGTCTATATAATCTGCCCTTACTGCATCTATCATAATATAAGCACCACCAGGAATTTTATCTAATTTCGATTTTATGATAGGTTTATTTAGAAAAGATACATCTTTTCTAAGGCGAAGCAAGTAATTGTTTTGGTCTGCTACAAATACCACAGAAGAATGAAAGTTACTTTTTAAAATAAAGAATAATCCAATCAGTATGCCTACTATTATTCCAATAAGAAGATCACTGAAAAGAATTGCTAATATGGTTAATGTAAAAGGAATAAATTGATCCCATCCCTTGTGATAAAATTCTTTAAACAGTGAAATCCGTGCTAGTTTGTATCCTGTAAAGATTAGCACAGCTGCTAAAGAAGATAGGGGAATGCTATTTAAAAATTGAGGTATAAACAGCACACTTCCCAATAAGAAAAATCCATGTAAAATGGTAGACAGTTTTGTTTGAGCTCCCGCTGCAACATTGGCTGAGCTTCTAACAACTACAGAGGTAATTGGCAAACCTCCAAGGAATCCGGATACAATATTTCCAATTCCCTGCGCCTGTAACTCTCGGTTTGCAGGTGTAATTCTTTTTAGCGGGTCTAATTTGTCTACAGCCTCAATACCCAATAATGTTTCTAAACTTGCAACGATTGAAAGCGTTAGAGCGGATGTCCAAACTCCTTGCTGATAAATATATTTCCAATCGGGATAAATGAAAAAATTTAGAAAAGAGCGAATGTTATCTGCTACTGGTAATGCAACCAAGTGCTTGTTTTCGAGACGCTCCAATCTTAATATAGGGGCTAAATAATTATTTATTAAAATCCCAAACAGTACAGCAATTAGTGCACCGGGTAATAAACCCAATATTTTATTTTTTTTTATGAATTTTGATTCCCAGACTTTTAATAAAATAATTGAAGCAATACCAATAATAGCTGCAGTTGGAGTAATGGCTTCTAAAGCATGTTCCAAAGCAGTAAAAGTATTTTCTTGATTTTTTTGAATAAAATTTTCATCACCTTCAAAATTGGTATCATAACCTATTAGATGAGGAAACTGCTTCATAATTAAGATGATTCCAATTGCTGCCATCATTCCTTTAATTACAGAATTGGGTACATAGTCTCCAATTACTCCAGCTTTCAAACTGCCCAATAATATTTGTATTGCACCAGCTATCATAACTGATAATAAGAACGCCTCATACGCAGGTAATTTCGAAATTGAGAGTGCAACAATAGTGGTAAGACCCGCTGCAGGTCCACTAACACTTAATTGTGATTTACTGAATGCACCCGTTATAATTCCTCCTGTAATTCCTGCAATAATACCTGAAAACAAACTTGCACCGGAAGCCAATGCAATCCCTAAACACAAGGGTAGAGCTACCAAAGTAACAACTATAGACGCAGGTAAGTCTTTACCTGCTGATTTAATAAATGAAGTCATGAAAAGGTCTAAAAAATTCAAAAATCAATGCTTAGTAGTTTTCATTAAATACTAAGCATTGGGGGGAGGAATTACTATTTCCTGAAAATGATATGCTAATGAAATAGGTGGAAATGATTTTTTTTCCGATTTGTTCGGAAGTAAAATAGGCGTAAACGTATTATAAAATTCAATTAAATAATCTTCATCCAACTCAAACGATAATCCTTCCCAATTGCTGATTTGCATTGTATTTGTTTCATTAGCAAACAGGGAGCTTCTGTCGTATTTAGCAAACAAAGACACAGCTATCATGCTTGTGATAAGCAATAGCTGAATACATTTACCAGCAACAAATCCGAATAACTTCATTAAGCTAAAAATAGCATTTTATTAGTAAAAGCAAACTCTTTTTAGATATTAAATATTTAATCCTCCACAACTGCTAATTACCTGACCGGTAACATAAGAACTCATATCACTCGCCAGGAATAAGGTTGTGTCGGCAATCTCTCTTGCACTTCCGAATCTGCCCAATGGGATTTTCTTTAAAAATTCCGTAGCAGCCTCCCCTTCCTTTAAATAGTGCGTCATGTCTGTTTCAATAAACCCTGGGGCAATCGCATTACAACGAATATTTCTGCTCCCCAATTCGAGGGCAATCGATTTAGTAAATCCAATGATTCCGGCCTTGCTGGCTGCATAACTGCTCTGACCTGCATTTCCTCGAACTCCTACTATAGAACTCATATTGATGATACTGCCACAGCGTGCTTTCATCATCGGTTTGATAACCTGCTTAGTCATATTGTAAACACTCTTCAGGTTAATCATCATTACTTCGTCCCATTGTTCTTCCGTCATACGCATCAGCAGATTGTCTTTAGATATGCCGGCATTGTTTACACATATATCAATTTTTCCAAATGCCTCCATTGTGTCTTGCACCAGCTTTTCACAGTCTGTAAAATTAGCTGTATTGCTTTTTCGAATCAGTACCTGCACTCCGAATTGTTCAATTTCATTTGCAACCTGTTTGGCTTTTTCTTCACTGCTGTCGCTTACATAAGTAATTACAAGATTACTACCCTCTTCAGCTAATTTCAATGCGATAGCAGCTCCGATTCCACGGGCAGCTCCGGTTACGATAGATACTTTTCCTTCTAGTAAATTCATGACTACATTATTTTGCGGGTAAAAGTAATTGAATTGTTTCAGTTGAGGATATTCAGGCTTGCTAAGCTTCTTTTTTCCAAATGTCGAGTATCTCCTGAATATAATGTCGTTCATTCGAAAGACGAGGCACTTTATGCTGCCCGCCTAATTTTCCCTTACTTTTTAGCCATCTATTGAACAAACCTTGAGGCAGGGATCGCACAGTTGGCATACGGAGGGCAATACTTTTATGTCGCTTGGCTTCATAATCACTATTGATACTTTGCAATGCCTTATCAAGTAGTTCAGTAAATACGTCTAAACTTTCTGGTTCCTTCAAAAATTCTATCAGCCACTCATGGGCTCCGTTCCCTTGTTCTGTAAAGTATTCAGGTGCGGCAGTGTAATCACTAACAATGGCACCGGTAGCTGCACAAGCCTGTTGAATAGCCTGATCGGTGTTATCCGCAATCACTTCTTCACCAAAAGCATTGATAAATTGTTTTAACCGACCGTTTACTTTAATTCTAAAAGGATTACAACTGGTAAAGCGAATGGTATCGCCAATTAAATATCTCCATAAACCTCCATTAGTACTGATAACAGGAGCATAGGTTTTTCCCATTTCCACTTCCTGCAAGCCAATAGTTATCGGTTGTGGTTTTCCGAATTCTTCAATGGGCATGAATTCATAAAATATTCCATGATTCAAAAATAATAACATGCCATCCTGAGAGAGATCATCCTGTGCAGCAAAGAATCCTTCACTGGCATTGTAAATCTCCAAGTAATTGCAGCCCGGACCAATGATTTGTTCAAATTGCCTGCGATAAGGCGTAAAGGAAACTCCACCATGGATATACAATTCGAGATGGGGCCATACTTCTTTGATTGATTGCTTGCCAGTAATTTCTAAAATACGCCGTAACAAAACCAGAGTCCAAGTAGGAACTCCCGCAAGTGAGGTAACATCTTCTGATATTGTTGTTTCAGCTAACCTTTCGATTTTTGCTTCCCACTCATCCATCAGCGCAATAGATAATTCCGGGGTACGAATCCAATTGGCCCATATAGGTGTATTTTGTAACAATACTGCACTCAGGTCTCCAAATTGAATATCTTCATTTACCTGACTAATCTGATGACTGCCTCCAATAATCAATCCTTTTCCGGTTAACAGATCGCTGTCTTCTTTTTGTCGATAATACAGGGTTAACACATCTTTAGATGCCTGAAAATGCCCATCTTCCAGGCTTTCCTCAGATACGGGAATAAATTTGCTCTTATCCTGTGTAGTTCCGCTACTTTTGGCAAACCATTGAATGGGAGTGTTCCATAACAAGTTTTCTTCCCCTTTCATCATTCTTTCGATATAGGGTTTCAGCATTTCATAATCATGAATGGGAACCCTTTCTTTTAATTGACGAATGGTAAAAATACTTTCCATGCCATATTTTCTTCCAAATTCGGTAAACTGGCCATGGGTTACCAGGTCTTGCAATACTTCACGCTGAGCTGCCACCGGTTCATCTATCCACCGGTCGATATGCCAGTTTCGTAATCTAACTAATCGAGATATTGCAGGGCTCAGGAGTTTCATTGCCCCGGCAAAATAATGAATGCAATTGAATTATCGAAACCCTTACTATGATTGTATTAATCCTGTGGGAAATTTATTTGTTCTTTCCCCATTTCTATGATCCAGTCTTTCCTCCGGAGTTCAAAATTGGTTCCCAGGTATAATCGGCGAACCTTTTCATCTTCTGCCAGTTCTTCTGCAGTTCCATGTTTGAAGATTTTTCCTTCAATTAATAAATAAGCACGGTCGCAAATAGAAAGAGTTTCATTTACGTTATGGTCGGTAATTAAAATGCCAATATTTTTGTACTTCAAACGTGCTACAACGCTTTGAATATCTTCAACGGCAATAGGATCTACGCCTGCAAATGGCTCATCTAGGAGGATGAATTTAGGATTTACAGCCAGAGCTCTTGCAATTTCAGTTCTTCTCCGTTCTCCACCGCTTAAACTATCCCCGTTATTTTTGCGTACATGATGGAGATTAAATTCGGTAAGCAAACTTTCCAGTTTTTCTTTTCTTTCAGTTTTATTCAGGTCGGTCATTTCCAATACTGCCATGATATTATCTTCCACCGATAATTTTCTAAAAACACTGGCTTCCTGTGGTAAATACCCAATACCCATTTGTGCTCTTTTATACATGGGAAGCTGGGTTATATCTTCTTCATTAAGTTTTACAGTTCCACCATCGGGCTTTATTAATCCTACCACCATATAAAATGTAGTAGTTTTACCTGCTCCATTTGGGCCCAATAAACCCACAATTTCACCTTGTTTAACTTCTACAGAAACCTGACTTACAACAGTTCTGCCTTTGTAACTTTTAACCAGGTTATGTGTATGAATTTTTGGATGCACGGCTTATATTTAAAACAAAAATAGTAATAAACCCATCAAACTGGCTACCGCTGCGATATTTTAGCATTTAGTAAAATAGCGATGGTTGCAGTATATTGCACCCAATTTGTTAAATAAAGGTTTAGCTAACCCGTTAACCGGATTCAAATGAAAATCACTGAGCATATATCCCAGTCAAAGGAAACGCTTATTTCTTTCGAAGTACTTCCTCCATTAAAAGGAAAAACAATTCATTCTTTGTATGAGCACCTCGATCCATTAATGGAGTTTCGTCCCTCATGGATAAATGTTACCTACCATAGAAGTGAAACCATGTTTAAGAAAAAGGCAGACGGAACTTTTGAGAAAGTAGAAGTTCGCAAGCGTCCGGGAACGGTTGGTATTTGTGCTGCCATTATGAACCATTATCAGGTAGATGCAGTTCCGCACATTATCTGTGGTGGTTTTACACGTCGCGAAACTGAAGATGCGCTTATTGATCTTGACTTTTTAGGAATTGATAATGTGCTGGTACTGCGTGGTGATGCTGCCAAAAATGAAGCTTTTTTTGAACCAGAAAAAGAAGGCAACCATTTCGCAATTGATTTGCTGGAACAGGTAACCAAAATGAATAATGGGTTATATCTGGATGAGGATATTAAAAATGGAGGTAAAACAAGTTTTTGTGCAGGAGTTGCAGGGTATCCAGAAAAACATTTTGAAGCCCCCAATCTGGAAATTGATTTAGACAGACTGAAACAAAAAGTCGATTCCGGAGCCGAATACATTATGACACAGATGTTTTTTGATAATGAAAAGTTTTATGCATTCGTGAAGAGTTGTCGAGAAAAAGGCATTACTGTTCCAATTATCCCCGGATTAAAACCCATCACAAATAAAAAACAATTGTCGGTTTTGCCCAGAATTTTTCATGTAGACATTCCAACCGAATTATCCAATGCAATCAACCGTTGTAAAACTGACGCGGATTGTGAGAGAGTAGGAACTGAATGGCTGGTTCAGCAAAGTAAGGAGTTGAAAAAATTTGGTGTACCTGTACTACACTACTACACCCTAGGTAAACCTAAAGTAATTCGGGAAGTAGTAGAGCAAATTGTTTAAAAAGTATGCTTTACTAGTTGCTACTTATTTTCTTTTAGTTTGATTTTGATAATTTCATCAAACTGTTCCATGCTTAGCTGTTTCCCAATAATTCGCTTGTCTTTGTCAAGTAAATAAAAAGTAGGTGTTTTGTAAATATCATACGCCTGTCGAAAATTCATTTGGCCTGCCTTTTCAGTTTTAATTCTAACTTCATTGCTTTCATGTGTATGAAACCAGCCAATGAGTTTATTTTCTTTTACAAAACGTTTCCAGCTTGCAACTTCAGGTTCATTGATATTCACTGCATAAATGGCAACACCTAATGCTTTCCATTTTGCTCTGTATAGTGAGTCTAGTTTAGGTATTTCAACTTTGCAATGTCCACAGGTAGGATCCCAAAAAGCTATCACTGTGAACGGAGCATTTATATTATATAAGGGTGTAATTTTTCCAGAGCTATCCGGAAAATCCATTGGGGGTGCTGGTAAGCCAATTTGATTAGCCAATAAATTATAGGCTCTTTCAAAAACAATTTTCTTATTAGACGCGTCTAATAATGTTGAATCACCCTTTGCATAGAAATTTTCGAATAAAAATACAAATACTTTATCCTGCCCCATATACTGGGGATTCATATATTGTTTGGTGAATTTATTTAACAGATAAGGAAATATTTCTTTACCTGGTCTTGCCGATAGCAGTATATAATTAACCTCTTTTATAATAGAATCGGCTTCAATCGATATCAGGTTTTTAAAATATTCATCCAGTTTAGGTTCAAAAAAAGGAGTATGCAGCAGCCTGTCATCGGAAAAATCAACATCATCCCAGAAATGACTTTTTACAAAACGATAAGGATATGTTGAATCAGGTTTCCCTTTAACTATAGGTATTTCAGGTACAGACGGCCTTTTATTGCAACTAAATAGAGCCGCCAGCAGAGTACCTGAGTACTTATCAATGATGCTATCTCGATAGGCATCCATTCTTTTAGTGGTTTTCGTATATGCCTCTCTGATATCAGCAGTATCTTTTTTTGTTTTTTCTTTCTTCTCAGCAAACTCCTTTTCAAGTGACTGCATCAATTTTTCCTGATCAGCCGAAAATTTTTTATATTCTTCATACATTTTATTTTCTTCCGATCCAAAAATTCTCGCTTTCTGTTTTAAACTATTTGAAGTATCCGCCTCAATTCTAAATTGTTGTTTGTCGTCAATTAACAAATCAAATTGTATTTGATAACCTGCCAGGTTGGTTACTACAAAATAAATACCACCGGTAAGTTTTGTAGTGCTTACAAATACTCCTTCGCTATTATTATTAAGTTTCGCTGAATCGAATAGCGCCATTTGGGTTCCGTAATAACTTCCCAGATATACCGTGGTATTTTTAAGTGGTGTTAGTTTAATACTGATGTTTTTTGAATTACTATTTTGTGCATTAGCAGAAACTACCAATAAGCCTACCGCTAAAAGGGGCATCAATTTTTTAAACATATTCATTCATTTCTATGTGAAAAAGTACTATTGATTCTAATAGGTTGCAAATTAAGGAAAGATTCAATTCTTTTATTTTGTGTGCAACAACCTGTTTACCTTTGCTTTCGTGAAAAAGCAGCGAAAAGCAATAGTTTTAGAAAACCTGGCCGTTACCGATTATGCCGCTGAAGGCAAGGCCCTTGCTAAACTGGAGGGAAAGGTAATTTTTATTGAGGGTGCTGTTCCGGGGGATATTGTTGATGTATTGTTAAAAAAAAATAAATCCGACTGGGCACAGGGGGTAGCTGTACGTTTCCATCAGTATTCTCCCAACCGGGTTAATCCGTTTTGTAGCCACTTTGGGGTATGCGGAGGATGCAATTGGCAAATGTTACCCTATTCCATGCAACTTGACTATAAACAGCGTCAGGTAATGGATCATCTGAAAAGAATTGCTAAAATTCCTTTACCCGAGTTTGAACCTATTTTAGGAGCGGAAAGAACTTCGCATTATCGGAACAAACTGGAATATACTTTTGGGAACAGAAAATATATTCCACCGGATGAATTTGCCCAAATGAAGGCTATCGGAGTGCAGACGGAAAATTTACCCGGTGCAGGGGGCTTTCATGCCAGGGGATTTTTTGATAAAGTGGTAGCTATAGATACCTGTTATTTGCAGGATGAGCCAACCAATCTTATTAGAAAAAAAGTTCAGGAATTTGCTCAGTCTAATGGTTTAGCATTTTACAACCCTAGAACCCATGAGGGTTGGCTTAGAAATTTGATGATCCGAAATACCCGAACCGGCGAGTGGATGGTAAATGTAATAATCGGATATGCATTACCTGAGGCCGAAGCGTCTCTTACTGAAATATTAATAATGGAGTTTCCGCAAATAACTACATTGCTTATCACTGTAAATACCAAACATAATGATAGTTTGCACGGATTGCTGCCAAGGGTAGTAAAGGGGGAGGGATATATTACTGAGCAACTGGAAAATTTTAAATTTATCATTAGCTGCCAGTCTTTTTTTCAAACAAATACGTATCAGGCAGAACAATTATATCGCTTGGTGAGGGATATGGCAGAACTAAATGGCAGTCAGGTTGTTTATGATTTATATTGTGGAACAGGAAGTATTGGCATTTTTGTTAGTGAAAAAGCTGCTCGAATTGTGGGGGTAGAGGTAGTTCCTGAGGCTATAGAAGACGCCAAAAAGAATGCTGCTTTGAATGGGATAAGCGATGCACATTTTTTTGCAGGTGATGTGGTTGATGTATGCGATAACGCATTTTTTGAAAGAGAGGGAAGGCCCGATGTGATTATAACTGATCCGCCCCGGGCGGGCATGCATGAAAAACTGGTGCGAAAGTTACTGGAAATGGAAGCACCCTTAATCGTGTATGTAAGCTGTAATCCCGCTACACAGGCAAGAGATCTGGCACTTTTAAGTGAAAAATACCAGGTAACCCGAAGCCGTGCAGTAGATATGTTTCCCCATACGTTGCACATTGAGAACGTTGTTCAACTAAAAAGAATCTAAATTGAATAACGAATAGTTGATTTTATATTAATTTGAATTATGACCCAGTTTCGACCTAGCAGATTTGAAATATTACCGGTAGTAGTAAAGAATCTGCTTATCATAAACGGACTTTTTTTCATGGCTCAATATGCATTTCGGGGTCCGGATAGTTTTATCAATATGGAAGATACTTTTGCCCTGCATGCCTGGCAAAGTAGCCTGTTCAAACCCTGGCAACTAATCACGCACATGTTCTTGCATGGCGATTTCGGACATATTTTCGGGAATATGCTGGCACTTTGGATGTTTGGTTCTGTTTTAGAAAATGTTTGGGGTTCAAAGCGGTTTCTTACTTTTTATATTGTTTGCGGATTGGGAGCCGCGCTCATACACTTACTCTTTCTCAGCTATGAGTTTTTGCCCATGATGAAAGATTATCAGCTTTTGTATCAAATGCAGCAAAGCGAACATTCAGCATCTACCAGTCAGTTGATGCGATTTATGGAAAAATATTTCCAAACACCAATAGACCCTACTCATGCATTGGGGGGAATTGAAAACAATACAGCTTTGAGTAATTACCTCTTCAATCAAATTACTATCCGCTATCAGGAAATGCTAAATACCGCAACGATTGGTGCCAGTGGAGCTGTGTTTGGAGTATTGGCTGCATTTGTATACTTGTTTCCAAATACCTATATCTACATTTATTTTCTATTCCCAATCAAGGCAAAATGGTTGGGTATTTTATACTTTACCTACGAGTTATTTTTTGCCGTCCAAAATAGTGCCGGAGACAATGTTGCACGATGGGCACATGTAGGAGGGGCGCTGGTTGGATTACTGATTGTAATAACCTGGAATCGTGGAAACAGAAAAGAATTTTTTTAACCCAATTTATTTGCTCAGATGAGAGATATGAGTTCACGTTCGGCAAGGCAAATTTTATTAGGTCAGGATAACAATGCACTCGTTTTGTTATTTGCCATAAATATGCTGGTGTTTCTGATGATTAATTTTATTAAAATTGTTTACTTTATTTCAGATACGCCACAGGAATTATTTTACCGACAGATCTTGCATTGGTTTACACTGCCAGCAACCACTGATATATATTGGGGAAGGCCATGGACGCTGATAAGTTATATGTTCACACACCATACAATCTGGCATCTCATCAGTAGTATGTTATGGCTTTGGTGTTTTGGATATATCCTGCAGGATTTGGCAGGTAATAAAAAATTAATACCTATTTATCTGTATGGAGGGTTAGCTGCCGCAATTGTTTTTTTGGTTGGATATAATACATTTCCCTCATTAATGCCATTGGCTGCATCTGTTGCTCCTTTGCTTGGGGCTGGTGCTTCCGTGATGGCAATAGCAGCTGCAACAACAGCTCTAGCACCTAATTATCGATTGTTTCCATTAATCGGAGGTGGTATTCCACTTTGGGTACTTACAGCAGTTTACATGTTGATTGATATTGGATCAATCGGTTCCAGTTTATGGATCTTGCGTGTTGGCCATATTTTGGCTGCAGCAATTGGATATTTATATATACAACAATTACAGCGGGGAAATGATTGGGGTGCCTGGATGGTTTCGCTTGTTAATTGGGTTAATGATTGGTTTAACCCATCGCCCTCGGAAAAAAAGCGCTCTTATACGCAAGAGGATGTTTTCAGGATAAATAATCCTCCTCCTTACGAAAGAATTCCAAAAATTACCCAGCAAAAGCTTGATGCGATTTTAGATAAAATCAATCAGAAGGGCATCGATCACCTAACTGAGGAGGAAAAAGAATTTCTTCGGAAAGCCAGTGAATAGATGTGCCAACATTTATTCGATACGGTACTTGTTTTGTCTTTTCCATTTTTGCTTTTTCCCCTTAAATTGAGTATCTTACTTTAGTATGCCGGCTCAATTTTTACGCAAAATCACTAAAAGAACTTTACTGGGGATTAACGGGTTCCTTATTATTATTTTTATTATTTCGATTGGCTTAATCAACATGGATAAACCGGTGAGTTGGTTAACCGGTTTTGCAGGGTTGGCGCTCCCTTACTTGATTTTGTTTCAATTTCTTTTTTTACTTTTTTGGTTATTTGCAAAGCCTGGTTTTGCCATTTTTTCTTTTATAGCCCTGCTCATTGGTTGGAAGCAATTGAGTGTGCTGATGGCTTTTCAATCTACCCGGTCGTTTGAGGATGAAAAAAAGGCTAATTTCATTCGGGTGGCAAGCTGGAATATAAGAGGTTTTAACGGAATTGGAAATGTTTCCCGGGGCATGGCAGTTTTAAAAAAACAAATTGTTGAAGCAATTCAGCAGCATAATCCGGATATTATCTGTTTACAGGAGTTTAATCAATCCGAAGAAGAAAATCATATTGGACTTTTTACTCCTACATATCCTCATTATTATTTCGCGCCCGATTATCAAAATAAATCAGGAACATATACCAGTGGTTGTATTATTTTCTCTAAATGGCCTATCATTCAAACCCGGCGGGTACCTTATTTGGATGCAGAAAGTTTATTGTTCGCCGACCTGCGTAAAGGGAAAGATACGTTTCGTATTTATACCACTCATTTACGGTCTTTTAAATTTAAAAGGGAAGACTATCGTGATCTCGATAAAATAGGTGCTCCTGAGGAAGATGCAATGGAAGCTTCCAAAAATATTTTCCGAAAAATGCGACTTGCGTTTAAATATCGGGAGCGACAGGCTTTGCTGGTTGCCAAAGAAATTGCGGCCTGTCCTTATCCCCTGGTATTATGTGCCGATTTTAATGATGTTCCCACTTCCTACACATACCATCAGATTACAAGTGCAGGGTTGCAAGATGCCTTCATTAAAGCTTCGGCTGGTTTGGGTAGAACGTATATGTCGCTTTCACCTACTTTGCGTATCGATTTTATTTTACCCAATCTCCAATGGCAGGTTCATCAATTTGCAATCATAGATGAAGCTTTGAGTGATCACTTCCTTTTAGTCAGCGACCTGGAATTGAAAAAATAGAATATCTTTGCACTGCTTTTCTGGTTGTTAACCTAACAGGAAAAACAAGCAGATTGAATTACTGATATAAATCGTTTCTCCTGAATTTTTTGGCATGTCACTTTCATTATATAATGCGCTTACCCGGAAAAAAGAAGTTTTTACCCCCATACATTCTCCTTTTGTTGGCATGTATGTTTGTGGACCAACCGTTAGCGGAGAAAGTCACCTTGGGCACGCACGCCCCTTCATTACCTTTGATGTATTGTATAGATATTTACTGAGCTTAGGATATCAGGTAAGATATGTAAGAAATATTACCGATGCCGGCCATTTTGAGGAAGAAGGCCGAGAGGCAGAAGATAAAATCAGCAGCAAAGCAACCCTCGAAAAGCTGGAGCCCATGGAACTGGTACATAAGTATACCCGCTTGTATCACTGGGCAATGTCACAGTTCAATAATCTGCCTCCCAGCATTGAGCCTACAGCAACCGGACATATTGTAGAACAAATTGAGATGATTAAAACCATCCTGCAGGATGGTTATGCCTATGAAGTAAATGGTTCTGTATATTTTGACGTGGAAAAATATCATCAGGTATACAGTGCAAAAGGTCAGCCTTATGGAATTTTAAGTGGTCGTGTTTTAGAAGAGCAAATGGAGAGTAGCCGGGCACTGGATAATCAGGACGAAAAGCGAAATAGAAGTGATTTTGCACTATGGAAAAAAGCACCACCAGAACACATTATGCGTTGGCAAAGCCCCTGGGGCGAAGGGTTTCCGGGTTGGCATATCGAATGCTCCGCTATGAGCACAAAATATCTTGGTAAAGAATTTGATATTCACGGAGGGGGCATGGATTTACAATTTCCGCATCATGAATGTGAAATTGCACAAAGTACCGTTTGCAATCATGCTATGCCTGCCCGATACTGGCTACATAATAATATGATTACCATCAATGGTAAAAAGATGGGTAAAAGTTATAATAATGTAATTAAGCTTACCGAGCTTTTTTCAGGTTCTCATCCATTATTGAGTCAGGCATATTCTCCACAAACTATCCGCTTTTTTATTCTTCAAAGTCATTACCGAGGTACGCTGGATTTTAGTAATGAAGCACTTCAGGCAGCTGAAAAAGCGTTTAAACGATTATGGGAAGCTTATCAATGGCTGATGAAAAAAGACTGGTCACTGAATGCAGGTATTACGTCTGATGCTGCTATTAATAATCAAATTACTTCACTCGCAACCGACCTGGATGCCTGTATGAACGACGATCTGAATACGGCTAAAGCATTGGCTAATTTGTTCGAGTTAACCACGCTGATTAATTCTATCAAAGATGGACATATTAATGCGGCTTCCCTTAGCAACAACACGATTTCCTTTTTGAAAGGTCAAATGAAAAAATTTGTAGAAGATATCTTTGGATTACAGGGAGAACATGCTGCAGCTGCTGAAGGGAAGTTGGATGGTGTAATTCAATTATTGATTGATATCCGAAAAGAAGCTAAAAAGAAGAAGGATTTTGTTACCAGTGATACCATACGCAATGAATTAGCTCAGTTGGGCATTTTGCTGAAAGACGAAAAAGATGGAGGCGTTAGCTATCAGATTGCCTAGTTAATCTAATTAAACTTTTTTTTCACTAAGTTTTTTAATGGTTGCAGTCATCGGAATGTGCATGATTATGATGTCGGCATAATTTATAGTTTAATGCATGTGCTGCAATAATGCAAATTACAGCAGGATATAGCAGGAATAATTCCCATTCCTTTAAACTAACTTTTAAAAATAATAGAGTCATGCCTGCAATAAACAGGGCGGTTGGCCACCAGCTATGATGGTGCTTTCTTTTCCCATGATACAACGCATATACCCCAATGGCAAGGGAAATCAAAATCATGCAATACTCAAACAGCAGATTATGTATTATGTTAATGCCCCAAATAGGTAAACTGGAAAAAACGAGCGGTAAAACCGCACAATGAATGGCACAGGCCAAACTTGTACCTATTCCCAGGGCATCCCAGTTTATTTTAAATGACATCCTGCAAATTTACTACATTGCAACTATGTTGCAAAAATTGTAAGTGAATGATTTTGCCGCATAAATGCTTCGTATTTTTGCATAGAATTACTTTTATGAATAAGAAAACACAGCGGTATCTCATATCCTTCGCCCTATTGGTTGCAGCATTTTATTATTTTTTATTCCGGGGAACCGACAATTGGAAATCAAAACCTGCAGTAATTAGTTATGTTAAACCATTTCGGTTTCTTACACAGGATGGAAAGCCCTTCACCGACTCGAACATGTTAGGTAAGGTTTCCGTTGTAGAATTCTTTTTCACTACTTGTAAAGGGATATGCCCGAAAATGAATGGAAATATGAACAACATTAGCAAAGCATTTCAGGCAGCACCCGATTTTCAGATAGTAGCGCATACCTGTGATCCCGATAGAGATTCGGTGGCACGATTAAAAATATATGCAGATTCCATGAAAATTGATACTCGCCGATGGATTTTGTTAACTGGCAGGAAAGACAGTCTTTATCAAATGGCAAGAACTGCTTACCTATTGGATGATCCGAAAAATAATGTGGCTAGTATTGAAGATCAATTCATGCATACTCAGTTTTTTGCTTTGGTAGACAGGAACGGAAAAGTGCGCGGACAAGTATATGATGGATTAAAGCAACCGGATCTGGATCGACTCAAGAAAGATATACAGCGTGTATTGGACGAAAAATAACCCAAATGATTGCCAATAAAAAATATAAAGACGGCAGGCTATCACGTGTAATGGAAACACTAAAAAAACATCATGTAAGCATTACCGATAGTAGAAAAGCCATCCTCTCTTTGTTTATGGAATCCGATAGTGCTTTGGCACACATGGATATTGAGAGCAGAACCGGAGATGATTTTGACAGGGTAACTATCTATCGCACTTTACAAACATTTGTAGATAAAGGTATTATTCACACAATTCCCTCGGCCGACAATTCGATTCGGTATGCTTTATGTAAAGAGGCCTGTAGGGAAGGTCATCATCATGATAATCATATTCATTTCATGTGTGATGATTGCGGCACAACTTATTGCTTAGATCATGTTCAAATTCCTGATATGCAGTTACCCGGAGGATTTTTTGCTACCCGAACCGATATGGTGGTGAGCGGATCTTGTAATAAATGTATTCGAAAATAATTTTCGATTATTTATATATAATTTATGATATTAGTTACCGGAGGAACAGGATTGGTTGGGTCTCATTTGCTGCAACAATTGGTTGCTGCAGGTAAAAAAGTAAGAGCCATTTATCGGTCTGCCATTCCGGTTTTTCCGGGAGCTGATGGGGTAGAATGGGTTAAAGGAGATATACTCGATTTAATTAGCATTGAGCAGGCGTTGCAGGGTGTGCAGCAAGTTTTTCATTGTGCAGCCATTGTATCATTCAACCCTAAACGGAAAGATGAAATGCATCTCATGAATGTTCAGGGAACGGGGTATATTGTGAATGCTTGCTTAGATGCAGGCGTTCAAAAGCTCTTGTTTGTAAGTTCGGTTGCTGCATTGGGAAGAATACGCGAGAGCGAACCCATTAACGAATCAATGAACTGGTCGCCAGAAACCAGTAATAGTGAATATGGTAAAACCAAATACCTGGCAGAAATGGAAGTATGGAGAGGAATAGCCGAAGGATTACCTGCAGTAATCGTAAATCCGGTAATTATTTTAGGCGCGGGTGACTGGAATGGGGGATCATCAAAAATTTTTCAATCTGCTTATAATGAATTCCCCTGGTATACTTCCGGGAGTAGTGGGTTTGTAGATGTGAAGGATGTTGCAAGAGCAATGATTTGTTTGATGGATAGTGATCAAACTTCGAAACGATATATTGTAAGCGGGGAAAACAGAAGCTATAAAGAAATATTTACTTTAATTGCTAAAGGCTTTCAAAAAAAACCCCCTTCAAGAAAAGTAAATCGTTTAATAAGTGAGCTGGTATGGAGATGGGAAGCAATTAAGGGATGGGTTACCGGTAACGATCCTTTGCTTACCAAAGAAACTGCTGCAACTGCCCGGGCCCGGGTTGAATTTGATAATAGCAGAATGTTGATTGACTTTCCCGATTTCAGATATACCCCTTTGGAAACTTCCATTCAGCGAATTTGCAATGAATTTAAGGTTGCTAAGTCACTGAAGTAGCTTGCAATTTCTTCCATTTATCCTTCCATAACTTTTTTCCAGAGCTCAGGAATTCTTTTTACCCATACCAATTCTCTTCTTTTTTGTCCGGCTTCTTCGGCAGGGTAACCAAAATAAGTCTTTCCTCCTTTTAGTGATGAGGGAACCCCGCTTTGTGCTAATACGGTGGCATGTGCACCAATGGTTAAGGTTTTACTAACGCCCACTTGGCCCCATAGCGTAACACCTTCTTCCAAAATAGTTCCTCCTGCAATACCTACTTGTGCTGCAAGTAAACAGTTTTCTCCGATATGGGTATCATGCCCTATATGAACCATATTATCCAATTTAGTTCCATTTCCAATGCGGGTTATTCCCGTTACACCCCTATCTATAGTACAACCTGCTCCTATTTCAACTTCATTTCCTATATAAACGCTTCCGCAACTTTCCATTTTTTTGAACCAGTGAGGTCTGTTTTTCTTGGTATTATAATAAAAGGCATCGCTGCCAATTACTGTTCCCGATTGGATGATTACCCGATCCCCGATCTCAGTATCGTCTAAAATAGTAACCTGCGGATAAATAATGCAATCTTTTCCGATGCGCACATTTTTCCCAATAAATACCTGTGGCATAATAACCGTTCCCTCACCTAACTGCAGGTTGTTATGAATGGATTTTTCTGGTATGGTAAGGGGATGAAAATGACGGACAATTTTAAGATAGGCTTCAAATGGATCTGTTACAACAAAAATTACTTTTCCTTCCGGAATGGTAACTTCTTTTGAATTGATAATTATAAAATCTGCCTCACTAGACAAACAAATGTTATAATATTTCGGATGATCTACAAACACAACATCACCCGGCTCTACTACATGAATTTCATTTATGCCTAGAATTGATTTATCTGATTTTCCAACTATTTCTGCTGAAAGAAAATCGGCCATCCATTCAATTGAAAGAGGTGCAGGGAACTTCATAATCCACTTTTTTTAATAATTATCAAAGGTAATGAGTATGTTTCAGCCCATGCCGGATAATTTTTTTTGAAAAATTTCCTGCATGAAAACAATAGCATATTGATCAAATTGGCAGAAAAAATTTTGATTAAAATTCAGTGATGATTAAAAACATCATATGCTGAAACCCTTTGTTGACAAGTATTTCAGCAGTATGATTTTATTTTCATTGATAACAACTCGATATTAGTATTCTCTGTTTTTTAAAATTTTTACGCTTACTTAAAAGAGGTTAATCCACAATTCTGATTAAAATGTTAATAAAATTGTTTAAAAAAATTTTTGCTTTAGTGGAAAGGTTTTTTAATATTGTGTAGGGAAATTTATTTCCCGGTACTTACTAACCCATCCATATACAAAGTCTCGCTTCTGCGGGACTTTTGTTTTATGCATAACTATTTTCTATTTTATAAACCATTTCAGGTACTCAGTACCTTCACTGCTTCCGATGGAAAGAAGTGTTTACGTGATTATATTCATGTAAGTAAAGACGTATATGCTGCTGGTAGATTAGATTATGATAGCGAAGGATTAATGTTGCTTACCAATGATGGGGCGCTCATTCATCAATTATTACATCCAGGTTTTCATCATTTCAGAACCTACTACGTTCAGGTAGAGGGAGTTCTTAATGCTGCTGCTTTAGAATCACTGTGTTCGGGAGTATCCATTCGCGTAGATGGAAAAGCTTACGAAACACTTCCTGCAAAGGTTGTACCTATTCCCAATCCAACTAATGTGCCAGAAAGAAATCCACCTATTCGGTTTCGAAAAACGATACCAACCTCTTGGTTATCTATTACCCTGCAGGAGGGTAAAAATCGACAGGTACGTAAAATGACGGCAGCAGTTGGGCATCCCACCCTTAGGTTAATCCGTTGGTCAATTGAACAAATCACGGTTGATCAATTAGAGCCAGGTCAATTAAAAGAAATTTCCCGAAGTACTTTACTGAAAAAATTATTGATTCAACCATAAGCTAAAAGTTGTTTGAAGAGATTCGGCTTATGGATTCCCATCTTTCTTTTACTAAACGTATCTTTGCACGTATTGAAATGAAGTTATGAATGCATCCAATTTTTCAGAACAAGAATTGATACGCCGCGAAAAGCTGGCAAAATTGCGGGAAGCGGGAATAGATCCCTATCCGGCACCTTTATATCCTGTTACCCATTTTTCAACAGATATTAAAGATCAGTACACAGAAGAAAACAAAGAAAAATTTGCATCTGTATGCCTGGCCGGCAGAATTATGAGCATCAATGATAAGGGAAAGGTATTTTTTATAAAGATTCAGGATAGCAAGGGAATCATCCAGTTATATGTTAGGAGAGACGATATTTGTTTGGCCGATGACTATACTCTTTGGGATGTATTGGTAAAGCATGGATTAGATCTGGGTGATTTTATTGGAGTAACCGGATATGCTTTTGTAACCAAAACCGGAGAAACTTCCGTGCACGTGCAAACTTTAACTCTGTTGGCAAAATCATTAAAACCCCTTCCGGTAGTAAAAAGAGATGAGGATGGGCAGGTATATGATGCAGTAACTGATCCGGAGTTTCGTTATCGTCAGCGTTATGCTGATTTAGCAATCAACCCTGATGTGCGCCATACCTTTATTCAAAGAACGAGATTAGTGAATACGATTCGTCAGTTCTTAAACGAAAAAGGAGCGCTGGAAGTAGATACACCTGTTTTGCAATCGATACCCGGAGGAGCTGCTGCTCGTCCATTTATTACACATCATAATGCGCTGGATATCCCCTTCTACCTTCGGATTGCAAACGAATTGTATTTGAAAAGATTAATTGTGGGAGGTTTTGATTGGGTATACGAGTTCAGCAGAAACTTTCGCAATGAAGGGATGGATCGTACCCATAATCCTGAATTTACGGTACTGGAATGGTATACCGCATATAAAGATTATAACTGGATGATGGAAATTACCGAACAGTTATTCGAAACCATTGCATTAACATTACATGGAACTACCAACGTAAAGCTGGGAGATCAGGTTATTCAATTTAAAGCACCTTTCCGCAGAGTAACTATTTTAGAAGCCATTGAGCAAAATACGGGTATAGATGTTAGTGGTATGGATGAAGAAGCCCTCAGAGGGGTATGTGCAAAATTGAATATTTCAGTAGACCCTAAAATTGGTAAGGGAAAATTAATTGATGAATTGTTTAGTTCTACTGCCGAACATACTTTTATTCAGCCCACTTTTATTATCGATTATCCGGTCGAGATGAGTCCGCTTACCAAAAAGCATCGTTCAAAGCCAGGTTTAGTTGAACGATTCGAGCTGATGGTAAATGGTAAGGAATTAGCGAATGCATATTCAGAGTTAAATGATCCGATTGATCAGCGTGAACGGTTCGAAGAACAAGTTGCCTTAATGGAGCGAGGAGATGATGAAGCAATGTTCATTGATCACGATTTTTTGCGTGCACTTGAATATGGAATGCCTCCAACCTCGGGAATAGGTATTGGTATTGACCGGCTTTGTATGATGATGCTAAACCAACCTTCCATTCAGGATGTACTGTTGTTTCCTCAAATGCGGCCAGAGAAAGCAGACTAAACTGCTGTAATTATTTCAACATTAATCTCGATAGTTTAAGGCAGGGGCTCTGTTTCCCAATAATGCCTTGTATTGATAGTTGCCTAATTGCCGGCGATGTTCCTCTTTCGCCTGTTGAATATTTTCGGGCTTGCAGAATAAGTCAATACCTGTAAGTGCCATGGTTTTTGCAGCTACCATCATCCCCTTAAAACCAATTCCGTTTGCGTTACAAGCAACTGCCTGCCAACTATGTGCTGCTGTTCCCGGAACCCAGGTTGCAGCATCTAAACCCACGGTTGGTACTGCATAACTTACATCACCCACATCTGTACTTCCTCCCCCTGCATCTATTTGGTTTTGTAATGGCTCAATTTTTTCAGATGATGAAATTGAAGGGGGATTAGTAAAAGTGGTAGCCAGCTTTTTAGCAAAAGCAGTTTCAGATTCGGAATAAATTACGCCACCGGTAAGTTCCAGATTTTGTTGCATAAGTTTTGCCAGACTGGTATTTATCAATAAATCATGCGTACCCCCAATGATTTCATACTCCATCCTGGTTTCTGTTCCTTTTGCTGCACCTTCAGCTGTTTTCACCAATCGCTCAAAAATTGATTGTACCCATTCTCTTTTTGGATGACGCACATAATAAAAAACTTCAGCAAAGTCAGGTACCACATTTGGAGCCTTTCCACCTTGGGTAATTACATAGTGTATGCGTGTTTCTTGCGGCACATGTTCCCGCATCATATTTACCATATAATCCATAGCTTCTACACCATCCAAAGCAGAACGCCCTCTCTCCGGTGCCATTGATGCGTGTGCCGAAATACCATAAAATCGAAATTTAGCAGAGGTATTGGCTAAAGCACTCGTCATGGTAACCTGATTTTTATCTTTAGGATGCCAATGAATTGCAACATCCACATCTTTAAAATATCCTTCCCGCACTAAATATACTTTACCGCTGCCTCCTTCTTCTGCCGGACAGCCATACACGCGAAGGGTACCTTTTATTTGTCCCGATGCCATCAATTGTTTTAGCGAAATGGCGGCGGCAACCGAGGCAGTGCCAAATAGGTTATGGCCACACCCGTGTCCGGCATCCTGACCAGCAATTATTTTTTTTTCCGGAACTGGCTGTTGAGATAAGCCAGGTAATGCGTCGTACTCTGCCAATAGAGCTATTACCGGTGAACCCGATCCATAACTGGCAATAAAAGCGGTAGGCATTCCGGCAGCACCAGTTGTTACCTGAAACCCTTCTTTACGAAGTGTTTCCTGCAACAAAGCACTGCTCTTAGTTTCTTTATATCCTACTTCGGCGAATTCCCAAATTTTGCTGGCAATGTTTTGGTATTTATCCAATCTGTTATCTAATTGTTTAATAGTAGCAGACTTCATGCCGCTAATATTTTGAGCAGTAACAGGCATGAAATACAATACCAATAAAGCCATACAAGCGGCTGAAAATATTTTTCTTGAAAACATAGCGTTAAAAATAGGATTACACAAATAGGTCTTTATATAATGTTGCACCCGGCACAACTGAGTATTTTTCAAGATCGGTGATACCTGCCAGTGCCAACACATCTTCATCTACAAACGTATTTCCCGAGCAGCTGGCTGCGGGCTGACTGAGGATGTAATGTGCAGCATCTGCTATAATGTCGGGAGTTCGGCTCATGTTTGCCAGCATTTGCCCACCCAGCAAATTTCTCACAGCAGCTGTATCAATAGTGGTTCGGGGCCATAAAGCATTCGATGCAACACCTTCAGCTTTCAATTCCTCTGCCCATCCTAATGCCATCATGCTCATGCTATATTTAGTGATGGTATAAGCGATATGTCCACCCAGCCATTTTGGATTCAAATTAATGGGGGGCGAAAGGGTTAGGATATGAGGATTATTACCTTTAATTAAATAGGGCAAAGCATGCTTTACCATCAAAAAGGTTCCTCTAACATTGATGCTTTGCATCAGATCAAACCGTTTACTTTCTGTTTTGTCGGTTGTAGTAAGTTGAATAGCAGAAGCATTGTTGATTACAACATCAATTCCGCCAAAATGATTCGCTGCCTTTTCTACTGCTGCCTGTATCTGATCTTCGAAGCGGATATCCAACTGAATAGGCAAAGCTTTTCCTCCGGCAGCCTCTATTTCTTTAGCAGCAGAAAAAATGGTTCCACCTAGGCGGGGATCTTCTTCCACACTTTTGGCCCCAATTACAATATTGGCTCCTTCAGCAGCTAACTTTAGGGCAATGGATTTTCCAATACCACGACTGGCACCGGTAATAAAAATGGTTCGGTTGTTGAATGACATATATAAGATTGAGGTGTTAAATAAATAAAGTTGCCAATCGGATTTATGCTATGAAATTAAAAAGGTTTCGGCATAGCAGTCCAATTATTTTGGCAGGGGAAAATGAACCGATTGTAAAAATTCCAGCAGATATTGCTCAGCTTCTACACAGGCCATCAATAAATCGCGGTTGACGATCGTTTGATGAAAATGCTCCTTAAAGGAAATTTCATAAGCAGCTTTATTTAATCGGGTTGCCAGGGTTTCGGCAGTTTCGGTGCCCCTGCTTAATAACCTGTTTTTCAATTCTTCTATACTGGGTGGTTCGATGAATAAAGAAAAACACTGCTTAGGAAATTGTTCCAACAAGTGCAAAGCACCTTTCACATCAATATCGAGTACGGGAACCTGACCAGCTTGCCAGATTCTTTGTATTTCCGAGCGAAGTGTTCCATAGTATTTGCCTTCATATACCATTTCCCACTCAACAAATTCGTTATGAGCAATTTTCTCTTTAAATGATGCTTCATTTATAAAATAGTAATCGACCCCGTCTTTTTCATTTCCTCTGGGTAATCGGGTAGCCGCAGAAACCGAAAAACATAAGAATGGATATTTTTGAAGTAGGTATCGGGTGATGGATGTTTTTCCTGCTCCTGATGGCGCGGTTATAATTAGAATCGGCTGAATGGCGGTGCTCATACCATTGGTTTCGGCAAAGAAACAATTAATTATGGAGATGATACCAAAATTACCAGAAATGCTCTTCTAATCTTATCTGATAATTTTTTCTGCCAGCGGAATTTTTCTGATTCCCTGTGCAGGTGCGGTATCTGAATATCCCAGGTGCAACAACGCCAGTATCTCATCCGATTCGGAAAGTCCTGCATATGATTTGAGGGCGGGATGGTGTGTCATTCCTCCTGTACTCCAAAGTGTACTTATACCGAGTGCCTCGGCACCCAACAATATATTTTGAATGGCAGCAGCTGTTGCAGCATATTCTTCTAACATAGGAATTCCAGTGGGCTGCGTGCGTTTCATTGCTACCAGTATAATATGTGAGACTGAAGTAAACTGATTTTTCAGACTCTGATATTTTGCCGGATTGAAATTTTCAGGTTGAGTATGCTGATGATATAATTCTGCATGATCTGCACAAAATTTTTCTAAAATTGAACCACCATACACAAAAAATCTCCAGGGTTCTGTTCTTCCATGATTGGGTGCCCAGTCACCTAATTCAAGCATAGCCATTATTTGATCTTCAGGTATAATTT